>TARA_R100000935_G_scaffold31251_1_pt1 | contig 36230 bp, 28 predicted proteins | sample TARA_R100000935 | Tara Oceans TARA_R100000935 (sample SAMEA2621502) | marine metagenome | biome: marine biome (ENVO:00000447); feature: surface water layer (ENVO:00002042); material: "saline water (ENVO:00002010), including plankton (ENVO:xxxxxxxx)" | depth 5 m
GCCCGGAAGGGTCTCGAGGGTTCGAATCCCTTCGTCTCCGCCATTGCCCCTTGAAATCATTGTTTAAATTGGTGATTTTGGGGGACTACCCCACATAATACCCCACATAGAAAAAACGCTTAAACAGAGTACTGCCTATGTGTAGTGCTTGGCATCGGAGCGTGCTTTGTTGCACAAAGCGGGTGAGGGATTCATGTCGTGAATACAGTGTGGTAGCTGGTCCGTATGAGCAAACCGACACCTCGAACCTACAAGACCACGAAATGGGCTGCCTATAATGAGGCTTTGAAGCGTCGCGGGTCACTAGCCAACTGGTTCGATCCCGAAATGAACTGGGATGCCGAACCTTCCGGCAAGAGGGGCAGATCGCGGACCTTCAGTGATGCCACGATACAGACGTGCCTCATGATGAAAGTTTGGGATGGCGCTGCGTCAGACGACTGGCTTTGTGGAAAGCCTTCTACGGCTGACATGGCTGGACTGGGCCGTGCCTGACTTCAGCACCATCTGCCGACGGCAGAGGACGCTTGCGGTCAATATCCAGTATCGTGGCGCGAAAGGCCCGCTGCACATGCTTATTGATAGCACCGGCATCAAGGTTGAAGGTGAAGGCGAATGGAACGCCCGCAAGCATGGCGGCCCCAAACGGCGTGTCTGGCGCAAGATCCACATTGGTATTGATGAGAAAACACTGGAAAGCAGAGCCGTCGAGATCGCGGGGAGTAACCCCGGCGACGCGCCAATGCTGCCTCACCTGCTCAACCAGATCCCGCACGATCAGGAGAGTGGCAGCGTGACCGCGGATGGCGCATACGATACGCGCAGATGCCATAACGCCATCGCTGACCGCGGTGCGGCCGGGGTCATTCCACTACGCAGAAATGCTCAGCCATCGAAGCCAACCACCGCCGGTGCCATCGCCAGGAACGACGCGCTGCGCGCGTCAAAATATTTGGGCCGCGCACTCTGGCGAAACTGGCGCGGCCACCACCGCAGGAGTCCCGTCGAGACAAAACCTCTCGGGATCATGCTACGCATAACCCTGCCGGTCAGTGGATGCACTGCGTGAAATTACTCGGCCAACGCCTGATGGCACGGGACTCGACCGCCAGGTCGCGGAGGACCAGATGCGCATCGCGATCCTGAACGGTTACACCGCCCTTGGCATCCCCGTCACAAAGGCAGTGGGATAAATCCGTCTGGGGTAAGGGGAGAACCGTTCGTCAGCTGATTTGTGCAACATAGCCCCCGGATATGACCAGCAACTTCGGACGGCCTGAGCGTACATGGAATCGGCATTTCTGGCTGACATCATGCACACACGAACTTAGTGTGTGATGAACGCAGTCGAGGAGCGCTGATGGCCAGGCTGAACGATGATACGGATTTGCTGTCGGATGGGGAGGTGAAGCTCTGCAAGCGTCCCAATAGCAAGCGCTGGCAGGCCACGTTCCAGATTGATGTTCACTAGGGACCAAGTGGGGACGACACCTTGCACTAGAGGACGATTTGACCGCAAATGGCACAATGCCGTGAAGCTGCTTCACGGCACAGCCGTAAGTTCTTGTGGTACTTTGAATGGCTTGGCGGATACCATGCTTCTAGTATTGAGAAGCCATCTGGTAAAGCTGACATTCGCAACGACCACTTTTTACAGTTGATTCTAATTACAGGGCAATTAGCCGTTTGTTCGGCGCAATTTGCCAAATAAAAAATTTGGGGGCCTCGTGGCAGTTAAGAAATCAGAAATCTACAGCTCACTCTGGGCAAGCTGCGATGCGCTTCGGGGCGGTATGGATGCTTCGCAGTATAAGGACTACGTCCTTGTTTTGCTATTTGTGAAATATGTCTCCGACAAATACGCGGGCGATCCAGACGGACTGATCGAAATCCCCGAAGGTGGTAGCTTCGTCGATATGGTTGCCCTGAAAGGTCACAAAGAGATCGGCGAGAAAATCAACATTATCATTGCGAAGCTGGCAGAGACGAACGATCTCAAAGGCGTTATCGACGTTGCCGACTTCAACGAGGAGGAAAAACTCGGCACTGGCAAGGAAATGGTTGACCGCCTCTCGAACTTGATAGCGATTTTCGATCGTCCAGAACTCGACTTTCGCAACAATCGAGCCGAAGGCGACGACATCCTCGGCGATGCCTATGAATACCTCATGCGCCACTTCGCGACTGAGTCAGGCAAGAGTAAAGGCCAGTTCTATACACCGTCAGAGGTTTCGCGGATCATGGCGAAGGCGATCGGCATCAGTGCATCCAAAAGCCCAGATCAAACGATCTACGACCCAACTTGCGGTTCTGGATCTCTGCTGCTGAAAGCGCGGGACGACGCGCCTGCTGGCATCACGATCTATGGCCAGGAAAAGGATGTTGCCACCCGCGCCCTAGCAAAGATGAACATGGTGCTGCACGATTGCCCCACCGCAGAAATCTGGCGCGACAACACCCTTGCCAACCCGCATTTCAAAAACGACACTGGTGGTCTCAAGACCTTTGACTTCGTTGTTGCCAATCCGCCCTTTTCGGACAAGGCTTGGGGCACAGGGCTTGATCCAGTTAACGACCACTATGATCGGTTCGACGATGGTGTGCCGCCCGCAAAAAACGGCGACTATGCCTATTTTCTGCACATCATTGCCTCGCTGAAAACCACCGGCAAAGGCGCTGTCATTCTGCCTCACGGCGTGTTGTTCCGTGGCAACGCGGAAAGTGAAATTCGCGAGAAGATCATCAAGAAGGGCTATATCAAGGGCATCATCGGTCTGCCTGCCAACTTGTTTTATGGCACGGGCATTCCCGCCTGTATTCTTGTGCTCGATAAGGAAAACGCTCATGTCCGCACCGGTATCTTCATGGTCGACGCCTCCAAGGGCTTTGTGAAGGAGGGCAATAAAAACCGCCTCCGCAGTCAAGACCTGCACAAAATAGTCGATGCCTTCACCAAGCAGATCGAGATCGACAAATACTCCCGCATGGTGCCACTCGCGGAGATTGAGAAGAATGGGTTCAACCTCAATATCCCGCGCTACATCGACAGCTCTGAACCCGAAGATCTGCAAGACATTGAGGCGCATCTGAGGGGGGGCGTTCCAGTTCCCGATGTTGATGCGCTGGGTGAGTTCTGGCAGGTGCTGCCTGCCGTGCGCGATACACTGTTCGGGCCGGGAGATCGACCGGGCTATCTCGCGCCATTGGTTGACGCCTCGGGCGTGAAATCCGCCATCCTTGACCATGCCGAGTTCACAACCTTCACCGACCGAGTGACGGCGGTGTTCGAGTACTGGCGCGCGGCCCATATCGACCGGCTGCGGGGGATCGCAGTCGGCGACAAACCCAAGGAGCTAATCGCCGAGATATCCGAGGATTTGCTCGACCGTTTCAAACCGGTGCCGCTGATCGATGGCTATGACGTCTATCAGCACCTGATGACCTATTGGACGGAGGTCATGCAGGACGACACTTATGTGCTGGTGCAAGATGGCTGGGCGGCTGGGCGGGTGATCCGCGAACTGGTCAAGAATGCTGACGGCAAATACTCCGAAACGCCGGACATCAAGATTGGTAAGCGCCACCTGAAAGCTGAGTTGATCCCGCCCAGGCTGATCGTAATGCGGTTCTTTGCTACTGAGCAGGCCGAGGTTGATCGTCTCACCGAGGTGCTTGAGCAGGCGGAGGCCGCCGTGACAGAGCTTCAGGAAACACATGGCGGCGAAGGCGACGCGCTTTTTGGGCTTGAGAAAAAGAACGAGGCGCTGGCGGCTTGGGCGGATGCATTTGACACGGTCTGGAGCGAGCGTGACCCAGTCAGTATGCGGCAATATCAGAAGTGCATTAAAAATGCCGAGCGGCTTGTTGTTGATATCGAAGACCTGACGTATCAGCCGGTCTTTGGGCCTTTGAAGAATGCCAAGGGGAAGCTCACCCTGGGCGCGATCAAGGACCAGATCAAGCAGACGAACACGCACGAGGATCAGGCCACTCTTGAGAAATATATGGAGCGTGACAAACTGCTGAAAGAGCAGCGAAAATTGGCTAGAGAAACCCGCGCGGTGGCAGAAGCCAGGCTGATGCAGCAGATGGAGAACGAGCAGGACAGTGAGGACTTTGCAGACCTTCGGATCATCCGATCCTATCTGGACGGGCTGGAGCTGGCCGCGGCTGCCAAAGCGGAGAAAACAGAGCGGCAGGCTGCACTGGATGCCATGGTCGTGGCGCAATATGCCAAGCTGAGCGAGGCGGAGGTGAAGGCGCTGATTGTCGAGGATAAGTGGCTGGCGCAGGTGCGGAGCGATGTGCTGGCAGAGGTGGACCGCGTCAGTCAGGCGCTGGCGGGGCGGGTCAAGGTGCTGGCGGAACGCTATGCGACGCCACTGCCGAAGTTGGCCGAGGATCTGGGTGTGCTGAGTGCCCGAGTATCAGCGCACCTGAACCGGATGGGGTTTGCGGCGTGACGATGCAGAACCAGATCAGGACGGGGTATAAACAAACCGAAGTGGGGGCGATCCCGGAGGACTGGCGCATAGCCACGCTTGGAGAACTATGCGCCTTCGAGAACGGAGATAGAGGAGTTAACTACCCATCTGGAAACGACTTCGTAGCTTCAGGCATTCCCTTTGTAAATGCAGGCCACTTGGGCCTTGGAAAGATAAAAACTGACAAACTAGACTACATTACCCGATCAAAGTTTGAGATATTGGGCAATGGGAAGTTCCAACCCAATGATGTACTTTTTTGTTTGCGGGGCTCGCTCGGCAAGTTCGCGGTTGTTGGGGTTGATACGCCTGAGGGCGCAGTCGCGTCTTCACTGATCATTATTAGGCCACGCCCGAAGGCGCTTACAGTCCAATTCTTTGTTTCATACTTGGGTTCAAAAATATGCAGCGAAATGATCGACCTTTGGGCGGGAGGAGCTGCGCAACCAAACCTCGGTGGTCGCGAACTTGCTCGGTTTTTGGTTCCAATTCCGCCAGCCATCGAGGAACAGCGCGCTATAGCTGAAGCATTGTCGGATGCGGATGGGTTGCTTGCGGCGTTGGAGGCGATAGTAGCCAAGAAGCGCGACCTAAAGCAGGCCGCCATGCAACGCCTCCTCACCGGCAAAACCCGCCTACCGGGCTTCTCGGGGGGTTGGAGAGTGAAGCGATTGGGGGACCATGTCCGCTTCTTGAAAAATGGCACCCTTTCCAGGGCTCAGCTGACGTTCGATGCAACAGTCAAGTATCTCCACTACGGAGATATCCACGGGTCAGCGAGTCTGTGGCTTCATCCGGAATCGGCAGGTATGCCTTGCGTAAACCCTGATCTGGTTGCCTCGCTTGACCGTCTGGAGGTTGGTGACCTGATCTTTGCCGATGCCTCTGAGGATCTCCACGGGGTCGGGAAATCCATCGAGGTTTCCGATTGCTCTGGGTCCGAAGTGGTGTCCGGACTTCACACGATTGCCGCGCGCTTCGATAAGGAAATCCTTGCTGACGGCTTTAAGGCGTATCTTCAGTTTATGCCACCGTTTCGAGACCATTTGAAGAGCATGGCGGCGGGTACAAAGGTCTTGGCGACAAACCGAAAGCACATCGGAAGCGCTGTTTTGGCGTTGCCAGAACCGCCTGAACAAACCGCCATCGCCGAAGTCCTCTCTGACATGGACGCCGACCTTGCCGCGCTTGACGCACAGGTAGCCAAGGCCCGCGCGGTCAAGAAGGGTATGATGCAGGAATTGCTGACAGGAAAGGTGCGGTTAATATGATGGCAGGCGGTGATCAGGTCTTCATTGGCTGGGATGTAGGTGGCTGGAATTGCGACAAAAACCCCAACAGCCGCTATGCCTTGGTGGTTTTGGATACCGCTGGCGCAATCATCGGCCAGCCATGGCGCGGCAGCCTGCGGCAGACCATCAATGCCGCAACCTATGCCGCGGATTTCCTGACCGCAATCCTTACCCTGTGCAAACTGCCCGCAAACCCCGCAAGAGTCACCCTTGCCATCGACGCCCCTCTCGGCTTTCCCGCCGCCTTCGCCGCGCTTATCACCGGCGGCCTAGCACAGCTTGACATCGGTAGGTCCGCGACAAATCCCTATCTCTACCGCCTCACGGAACGTCGTCTTGTCGATGAGGGGATCACCGCGCTGTCCGCTGTCAAGGACATGATCGGCAGCCAATCCGCCAAGGCCATGCACGCCGTTGCGCGATTCACCACGCCCATTACCTCCGGCGTCTGGTCGGATGGCGCAGGACTGACCATTATCGAAACGTACCCCGCGCTTTGCAGAAAGCGGTCGTCGGGATCATTTAATGATCTGGCCTCGGCGACCACCAGCAGAGAGGGCGATATCCTAGATGCAGGAGTATGCGCCCATATCGCCCACGCCTATGCGCTGAGGCGTGACTGGCTGGAGGGGCCAACCCCGGACGCTCCGGTTTCAGAAGGATGGATATGGGCTCCGCTGCCACAAGATTTGAGTAAGGAGGTTGAGCCATGAGTACGGTAGGACAGATCGAAAAGAAGACCCAAGCACGGGTTGTCAAGCTGTTTCAGGACCAGCTTGGCTATGACTATCTTGGCAATTGGATCGACCGCGAGGGTAACCGCAACATCGAAGAGGCCTATTTGCGCCCCTACCTTGCGGCCAAGGGTTACGCCCCCGCCCTGATCACCAAGGCCATCGCCCATCTGACCAAGGTGGCCACAGACCAATCCCGCAGCCTCTATGATATTAACCGCGAGGTCTATGACCTGCTGCGCTATGGCGTGAAGGTAAAGGCCGATGTGGGCGAGCAGACCCAGACCGTCTGGCTGATCGACTGGGCGAACGTCGCCGCCAATCATTTCGCCATCGCAGAAGAGGTAGCGGTCAAAGCAGCTACGTCCGACGGCAAGACCTTTGGTAAACGACCCGATGTGGTGATCTATGTCAACGGCATCGCGCTGAGCATATTGGAGCTGAAACGCTCGACCGTGTCATTGTCGGAGGGCATTCGCCAGAATCTCGACAACCAAAAACCGATGTTCATCCAGCGCTTCTTCACCACCATGCAGATGATCATGGCGGGTAATGACACCGAAGGGCTGCGCTATGGTGTGATCGAAAGTAAGGAGAAGTACTGGCTGTCGTGGCGCGAAGAGAACCCTGATTATCGCGAAGGCATCGACACCCGCGACAAGCGCTATCTGCCGGATGCACCCTGTTCTGAGGCAGCATCACCATTGGATTGCGCATTGGTCCGGTTGTGCGAAAAGGACCGGTTTCTGGAGATGATCCACAACTTTCTGGTGTTTGACGCCGGGATGAAAAAGACCTGCCGCCACAACCAGTATTTTGGCGTGCGTGCGGCGCAAGAGCAGATCCGGAAGCGCGAGGGCGGGATCATCTGGCACACACAAGGATCGGGTAAGAGCCTGACGATGGTGTGGCTGGCCAAATGGATACGCGAGAATGTGAAAAGCTCGCGCGTCTTGGTGATCACCGACCGTACCGAGTTGGACGAGCAGATCGAGAAGGTTTTTAAGGGCGTCAATGAGGATATTCAGCGCAGCAAAAGCGGCGCAGAGCTGATCGCGCAATTGAACGCTGAGGCACCGTGGCTGCTGTGTTCGCTTATCCACAAGTTTGGCGGTAAAGAAGATTCTGAGGGAGATGTCAGCGGCTACATCGAAGAAGTGCGACAGGCGCTGCCCAAGGATTTTCGCACCAAGGGGGATCTCTACGTCTTTGTTGACGAATGTCACCGCTCCCAAAGCGGCGACCTGCACAAGGCGATGAAGGCAATCCTTCCGGATGCAATGTTCATCGGCTTTACCGGTACTCCCTTGTTGAAGGAAGATAAGCAGACCAGCCTCGAAGTGTTTGGCCCCTATATCCACACCTATAAGTTCAACGAGGCAGTCGCCGACGGTGTTGTGCTGGACCTGCGTTATGAGGCACGTGACATCGATCAGAACATCACGTCGCAGGAAAAGATAAATCAGTGGTTTGATGTCAAGACGAAGGGTCTGAACGATCTAGCTAAAGCGCAACTGAAAGCGCGCTGGGGCACCATGCAGAAAGTGATGTCGAGCCAGTCGCGCCTGGAAAAGATTGCAGCCGATATTCTGCTGGACATGGAGTTGAAGGACCGTCTGAAAAGCGGGCACGGCAACGCGATGCTGGTGTCGTCGAGCATCTATCAGGCCTGTAAATTTTATGAGTTATTTGACAAGACCAATTTGGCTGGAAAGTGCGCCATCGTAACGTCATACAAGCCGACCCCGAGCGATATCAAAGGCGAAGAAAGTGGCGAGGGCCTGACAGAACGACTGCGGCAATACGACATCTACACCAAGATGCTGGGTGGCAGAGAGGCTGAGGCATTCGAGAAACATGCCAAGAAGAAGTTCATCGACGAGCCGGGGCAGATGAAGTTGCTGATCGTTGTGGACAAGCTTCTGACCGGGTTCGATGCACCGTCCGCCACATACCTTTATATCGACAAGAAGATGCAGGATCACGGGCTTTTCCAGGCAATCTGTCGGGTCAACCGGTTGGACGGCGACGAAAAGGAATACGGTTACATCATCGATTACAAAGACTTGTTCAAAAGTCTTGAAAACTCAATTCAAGACTATACCACCGAGGCTTTCGACGGATACGACAAGGAGGATGTCGCAGGGCTGCTAACCGATCGCCTGAAGATGGCGCGAGACCGCTTGGACGATGCGCTGGAAGCCGTCAGGGCACTGTGCGAGCCAGTCGAGGCCCCCAGAGATACACATGCCTATTTCCGGTTCTTTTGTGCCAAGGACACCGCTGACAAAGAAGCCTTGAAGCAGAACGAGCCGAAGCGCTTGACCCTTTATCGGCTCGTCGCTTCGCTTTTGCGCGCCTATGCAGAGATCGCCAACGAGATGGGCGAGGCGGGGTATTCCGAAAGTGAGACCGCCGTTATAAAGACGGATGTAGACCACTTCGAAAAGGTGCGGAACGAGGTGAAGTTGGCAAGCGCTGACTACATCGACTTGAAGATGTACGAGCCTGCGATGCGGCACTTGATCGACACTTACATCCGAGCCGAGGAAAGCGAAGTCATTTCAAAATTCGATGACCTGTCGCTGATCCAACTGGTTGTCGAACGAGGCGTCGAAGCAGTTCATGAATTACCGAGTGGCATTCGCAATAATAGGGAAGCGGTGGCCGAAACCATCGAAAACAACGTGCGGAAGTTGATTATCGATGAGACCCCGATCAATCCGAAATACTATGAGAAAATGTCGGAACTCTTGGATGCACTGATTGCGCAGCGGAAAACCGATGCAATAGATTATGAGACATATCTTGTTAAGATCGTCGAGTTGACCAAGCAAGCAAAGAGTCCGGAGTCCACCAAGTCGTACCCAGCGTCGATTAATTCTGCAGCGAAGCGGGCCTTGTTCGATAACCTTAGTGAAGATGAAGAACTGGCCGTGGCAATCGACGTTTCGATTCGCGCGACAAAGAAAGACGCCTGGCGCGGCAATCGATTCAAGGAAAAAGAAGTGCGCAATGCGATCAAAGTACATATTGCCGATCCCGTTTTGGTGGACGTGATTTTCGATCTGGTTCGAAATCAAAATGAGTATTGAGAAACATCAGATTACGGTTGGGGGCCTCGATGTTGAAGTTGTGCGAAAGCCGATCAAAAACCTTCATCTGGGAGTGTACCCACCCAATGGACGCATCCGAGTAGCTGCCCCCGTCGGTGTGAGCGATGAAGCCGTCCGACTTGCTGTGGTCACGCGGATGGGCTGGATCAAACTACAGAAGTCCAAGTTTGGCACCCAACCGCGGCAATCCGAGCGTGCTTATGTCTCGGGAGAGAGTCACTTCTTTTTCGGCCAGCGCTATCGATTAAATGTCATTGACGGCGCGCCTGCTGGGAGCGTTTGCATTCGCAACAGTCGGACGTTGGAACTGTATGTTCGGACAAGAAGTGACCAAACAACTAAAGAACGCGTGTTTTTAGGATGGTATCGCCGTGAATTACGAAGCCGTGCCGCACCCTTGGTGGCGATGTGGGCGGAGGCATTCGGCATCGAGCCCCCAGAGTGGGGGATTAAGAGAATGAAGACCAAGTGGGGCACCTGCAATATCGAGGCGAAGCGGGTTTGGCTTAACCTGGAATTGGTGAAGAAACCTCCGCAGTGCCTAGAATACGTCATCGTGCACGAGCTGGCTCATTTCTTTGAGCGGAATCATTCGGATCGGTTCGTGGCGCTGCTTGATCAGAAATTACCCCTTTGGCGATTGACCCGAGACGAACTGAATGCTGCACCGTTGGCACATGAGGAATGGAACTAATGACAGAGGCCTTCATAGCCCATATTCGGAGGCGCTTAGCATGAGAGCAGCAATCGACTGTACAAGCCGAACGTTGCTTTCATGCGTCTCTCTCAGATCGGTGACAACAATTTCAATGCGCCTGCCTTCCGACGCAAGGTTGGGCCAAACGGGGACGCCCTCGGCTCAGAGAACGATGGCAATATCGAACAGGATATGGCACGCGATCAGATTGCAGGCGCACAAGCACGCGCCTACGTTTGCATATCATCAAACTTATCAGGACTGCGATTGAGGCGTGAAAGTAAAAGACGTTGGGCCCGTCGTCGTATCAATATTAATCAGCCTATTTTAGAAACGGTGTTTGTCTTCTAGATCAAACCCAAATTGCTCAGCGAAGCCCGCCAAAGCACGATTTACAAAACGATCATGTTTCCAGCGTAAACGATCAAAGGTGGCTTGATGCATCCCCTTGGGCCTGTTCCAAGGCTCCGAGCCGTTCAATATTCCAGCTTCCCAGCCTAGCCTATCCCTGACCCTATCAGCTTTGCGGGCCGCTCGATCCCCCGGCTTTTCACGCTGAGAAGGATAGGCCAGCCGGTAGCAATGGCGGCACGCGAAGATTGCGCCGCCGTAAAGGACAGCAACGCGACGACCGCACCCACGGGCAGGGCAGAGGAACCAATGTCGCTCACCGCCCATGTGGCAGGGCGTGGTGTCGCAATGGATCGTATAGCTTTCGTCCCGCCATTGTCCGCCTTGATCCCGCTGGCGATAGTCCAAGATCACGCGACCGGATTCGGACCTGACATTTATCGAGCTGATAACTTCGCCACGCCGTGACCACGTAATGCGACGGCTTACCCCTGAGGTCAGAAGCCCCTCGCGTTTCAGCCACCGAACGTCAATTGAGCGATAGCTTTCTGTGGTATCTGCCCCGAACTGCCAGTGCCGCCCGCTACCTATTCCGCCCATGCGTCACCTCAGGATTTTGCCGAAATCATTTGGAAAGTTAGCCTCTCCACAACCGCCTCTGACGTGCTGCATGCTTGCGGCATCCTTCACAGCAATACCTGGCATCAGCTCTGCGCCATGTTTGCAGATCCTCCCAGCACCAAGCACAGCGCCATGTGCCGCGCTGTAGCCGCCTAAGAATGTGACCGCCCGCTTGAAACGGTTGTGGCTGCTATTGCTCCACAGATAACCCTCATGGGTGACTGTGATCCGGCCTTCGCGACGCTCTGAGATATAAACCCCGTCCGGGTCAGGTGCTGGCATGTTCCGCCCTCCAACTTGATTTAATTGCAACGCAGAGGGGGGTCATTTATCTGATCTTTCGGCATGTGTGAAACTGACTTTCGGCACCCCATCCATGATATTGGATCTCATCCGCGGCCCGTCTGCCTTGGCGGTCTTCTTCTTGGCTACGCTCTTGATGCGGGCGCGTTGTGCCTTTGGGGTCGAGATCAGCGCCTTTTGCTTTTCGGATTTAGTTTTCATGGTTTTGCTCGTCACATCCGTTGTGTTTGTAGGTCTGAAATCGCGCGTCATAAGTAATACTAGCCCCTTCCCCTTACTTCCTCGGCTCTCTGTCCAGGCGGGTCTTAGAAATGGCTTCAACATTGCCCGCACCACCTATGCCCGACTGTGGCCTCGTCAGGGCAAAGGTTTGCGGTCTCGATCCTGCAAGATGCCGACCCACCAGTCGCAACAGCCCAGCGCCTTCCAGTGTGCGGCGTGCGGCGCGCAGGCGGGGCTTTGAGAGGTTCAACAGCCCCGCCGCCCGCATTGCGTCAAAGTCCAAGGGAAAGCGTTTGCCGGGGTGGTGTCCGTGCTGATCCTCCAGCAGCACCAGCAGTGCGATAGCATCTGCGCCATTAGCTTGGCCGCGCAACGCATCCAAGGCCAAGCGTTGCATTGGAAAGGCACTGTCACGGCCCCGATAGATGCGGTTTTCCAAGCGACACTTCCAAGCCCATCCAGCAATACCTGCCAGTTCACTATCGGGCATGGTTGCAGGATCAACGCACCAATCGTCACGGATGCCCGCAAGGTTGGCTTGCAGTTCATCGGCATCGTTTACAAGTTCCACCATGCGCATGGCCTCCTTCACAAGTTCAACATGGCGATGCCCGGTCAGGATCGGGTCAGACACCGGGCTTGCAGGGACGCGCAGGGGCTTGAGGATATCTTTCCCCAGTAAACCCTTCACTGGATCATAGAAACCGCCATCAGGGCGCAGGGACAACGACCCCACCACATAGCTGCGCGGCCCGGTTTTAATATCCACTGGCAAGCCCTCGCTGCGTAGGTTCGGCATCATGCCGCCCGCAAGATAATACAGATGCCGCCCGCGTGGTGTTTTGACGTGGACAGGGCTTTGACCAAACCGCGCTTCCATCTGCGCAACGAGCGAGATGTCATCATCATCGCAGTCGATCACCGCCAAACCGTCCAGCCGCACGCCGTAAACAGTCGAGCTTGCGCGATACATCGGGGCCAGGACCTTGCCCAAGGTCAAGCCGGGGCCAGCCCATGCGCGCAACAGCGGTGCTTTCCCATCCACACCACCACCCAACGGCAAGAGGTGGTGGCCCGCCCCTTTCAGGCGAGCCATTTCTGTGCGGATCGGTTCCGATAGCGTTGAAATCCGAAGGGCTGTCATTTCTGACCCTCCCCATAGGCAAGGGCTGCAATGGTTTTCGCCACCGACCGGGAAACCCCAAGTTGACGACAAATGCGGGCAATGCGGAGGGCCATCATGCTGGACCTCCGGTGTCACCAAGACGCTCAACGCAACCATCAAGAAAATAGATCCCGAATTTGGCGCGATCCGTTGCTGCATCGTTTTCGTACATCTTTTTGATTATAGGCACGCTATATTCACGGCGCAGGATGCATACGCGGTCAGAAATACGGACTGGGCTTGCGCAATAAACGGGCTGCTTGAGCAAGGCGTCCAGGATTATGCGGTTGCCCTTAGCAAGCGTGATGACGCTAACGCCACCATCCTCTTTTGTGACCTTGTAGCGGGCGGCCGCACCATCTGTTGGGAGGTTACGCCACGCCTCAACGCGCAGCGAGTTTGCCGGGGGGCGGGTTATCTTGTTCAAGTTGGTCTTTGTCATGTTTCGGCTTTCTAAATTGCGACCGAAACGGAAAGAGGATATTCTTGCACTTGTTTAGAACTGCACGAATAGAGCCGCGATCCGTTCCACGGGTTGCGGTTTTTCTCTATGCAGTGGTTGCTTTGGCTGCTTCCCAGGCCTCAATATCCGACAGCTTCCAGCGCGTGCAGCCGGGGGTCAGGCGGATCGGTTTGGGAAAGCTAGGGTCAGTTTTGAGCCACCGACGCGGGGTCAGGTGGTGGACGTTGTAGCGCGCGCCGATTTGGCGGTCAGTGATATACGTGGCAGGCATGTGATGCACTCCAATCAGTTGCGATTGAAGGCATCATGGCGTGCAAAATATAGGGTGGAATAGCTAGGCAGGTTTCGAAAACCCACCTAGCCAAATCTGCCTAACCTACCCACCCGGCATATTACGATTAGGTCAAATACCCACCCCAAAAATCAGATAAATAGCGTGGAACGCCATAAAAATATGGGGGTTATAGGGGGGTGGGTAGGTTCTGGAATAAGGTGGGTAGGTTAACCGCCTGTCTTTGGTGCGCCGCCGCCCTTGTTCCAGTTTACTAGCGTAGCTATTCTTTTTTTTGCCTCTCCTGAAAGAGGTTCATCCCCTTGCCAAGAATTGGGGTTTGCATTGATCCAGGCCTCAATGGCCGACTTGACGCCGCCAGTGAATTTGCGTTCAGGCAGTAGTGCCTGCCAAACTGTGACTGCGAAATCTAGCTCTGCCGAGAAATGTTCATGCGCGGGGTTGCGGAAGGCCTCACTATCCTCCTCAGTATCAGGGAAGAAAAACCATGGCTTACGGCCTCGTTGCTTCATCCAGACCTTGAAATCATCAACCTTAATAGTACTCAGTTGCCAGTCGGGTTCCTTGACAAAATAGAAGCTGGGCAGTGGTTGATCTTCTGGCATTTCGAAGTTTGCGGAAACCGGTACGCCAGCTTGAATCATAGTATCATAAACAATTATGTCTTCCATGGCATCTGGCGGGATATCAAATTCCAAGTCGCCAAATTTCTGGGTCGGTATACCGCGTGCGTGATGGACAAAATTGCAAGCCAGCGTTCTCCGCATAGCAGCGTCCGAAATTGCACGAAAAACAGGTACAAATTCGGGTGAGTGCAGGTAGTTTTGAATGTGGTTGGATGAGCCTAGTCGATGAAATTCACCTTCGTTAAGCCGCTCCAATGAAGCTGGCCCAAAGTTGCTGGGATTTAGTCCGACCGCCAGCATTGATGCTTCTATGACTGAAAGATGTTCGCACCATCGCCAATGTTCCATTTCAAAGTGATAGTCGTCTGATTCTTGGTAACTCATTTAATCCTCACAATATTGCCGGAACGTTTCAAACCGCTCAGGTGTTCTGCCCAATCGTCCATCATCTTACGGCGCTTTTCCACCATGTCACCGCGACGATAAGATGCCTCCACCGCGTTGCTGATCCGATGAGCCAGCGCGACCTCTGCCATATCGCCGGGATAGGTTGTGCGCTCTGCCACCCAATCGCGAAAGGTGCTGCGCAGGCCATGCGGCACGGCGGGACGCTTTGACGTGCGATCCACAAAGCCAGCGCCGCCCGCAGCGACCTCGGACGCGTGCATCCGCTTCATCGCCGCCGATAGCGTCATGTCCGACAGTTCGCCGCCGCGCGCTGCCGGAAACACCAGTGGGTTTCCTTCCAGCCTTGGCAGGGCTTTCAGCAACTCCATCGCTTCGCCCGAAAGTGGGACGCGGTGTCCACGATCCATCTTCATGCGCGGGCCGGGGATGATCCAAAGCGCCTTGTCCAAATCAATTTCATCCCAAACCGCGCCGCGTATCTCTTGCGACCGCGTGGCAGTCAGGGCTAGAAATTCCAGCGCCCGCGCCCCAAAGCCATCACGGCCCCGCAACGCCTCAAACCAGCGCGGGGCATCATCAATCATCAGGGCAGGGTGGTTGCCTTCTTTTGCCACCTTTGAGGGGGCAGGCAAAAGCTCTTTTAGATTGCCAGCCCAGCGCGCGGGGTTGTCGCCCGTGCGATGCCCCGCCACCGTGGCCCACGACAGCACCGCCTCTATACGGCCCCGAATGCGTGACGCGGTTTCGGTCTTCGTTGTCCATATGGGTTCCAGCACGCGCAACACGTCTTGCACCGCGATATCCTGCACCATCAACTTGCCCAATTCTGGCTTGGCGTAGGTTTCCAGTGTGTTCTGCCATTGCTGGCGGTGCTTATGATTCTTGAAGGCATCAAGCTTGGCTGCGAGATATTTTTCGGTAGCATCCGCAAAGGTCAGACCACGGCGCTGGGCGGCTGACAGCGCGGCTTTGGCGGCTTTGCGTTCCTCTATCGGGTCGATGCCTTGGCTGATCATGTCGCGGGCCTCACGGGCCTTTTCGCGAGCCTGTGATAGGGTAACAGCCGGGAAGCCACCTAGGCCAATGTCGCGGCGCGCTTGCCCAACCTTTGCACGCAACACCCAAGAGCGCCCGCGCTTAGGGGTCAACTGCATGTGGAGGCCGGGAACACCACCCACCGAGATCAGGACGTTTCGATTCCCGCCGGGATGGGCAAGACGCTTCACATCTAGGGCCGATAATTCATCTGTAATCTTTGGCATTTAGCTACCCAACAACTTACCCCACATAAATAGAGTAATTGACTGCATGGGATTGCACAAGATTGCATAGTGAGATTGGTAATAAATGTTTAATTATCATTTACTTACATAACGATAAGTTGCCGGATGTGTTTGATTGCATAGTCTTCATGGCGGGCTTCGTCTCCGCCATATGCCTTTGACTTTGTTGATTTATTTCAGTGTTGGGCGGCACTACCCGCCAAAGAGCCCGCCAAACGATTTGCGCTTAGATGCGATGCATAGCGACAGTCCGCGCGAGCAGCTAATTCCTAATAAAGTAGAGGCGCTTACCTTTGCGGCGCGCGCCAAACTGCCCACCTCTGTCGCTGTGATTCACTTATTCTCTCTCGACCTTGTTTAGATATTGGGCCTGTAGAGAGCCCACCATGCGCAGCGCAGCGCCGTTTGCCTGGCACTACCTTCGCCACGCAACTTGCACCATCTCTCAGTTTTGCGCCGCAAGTCGGCAGTTTCTCATTTGGTAACGGCTGGCGCTGTTCATCGATGCCGAGTTCTTTGAAGCGCCTACAAATTCCAGAGGTACATTGAAAGCAGGCCACTCGCTTGCTCGAATGCCATTCGGAAGTAAAGGGGCAGATTCGCCACTTTGGCGGCGCAAACTGCCTTGGTTCAGGTCTCGCAGTGTAGGCGGATTTATTCAATTTAGCGGACGGTTGGCTCATGAATAAAGTTAACATTTGTCAACACCTGAGTAAAACCCTAGCAGGCGAGTTGATGCGCATCCGTCGGTGAATTACTCGGCCGAGGTAGTGCCGGTGTTGTGTTGCGCAAAGGCCGAGTAAGGGATCCATCTCACGAATCCAGCTTGGTATCTGGTCTGCGTGAGCAGACCTATCCCGCCAAGCACAAGACCAATAACTGGCCGGCCTATAACGAGGTGCAGTATTAGCGCGGCTCCCCGACGATCTGGTTCGACCCGGACATGGAGCGGGTGCGACCGCCAACGGGCAAGCGAGGCAGGCAGCCACAGTATAGCGATGCCGCGATCCAGGTGGGCCTGACGATGAAGGTGCTTTTCGGCAGACGACCGGGTTCGTGGAGAGCGTGCTCGGCCTGATGGGCCTCGACTGGTCAATATCAGATTTTAGCACGCTGAGCCGGCGTCAGAAGGCCCCGGCCGTGACCATCCCCTGCCGCGGCTCGCAGGCCCCCCTGAACCTGCTGATAGACAGCACGGGCATCAAGGCAAGGGGGAAGGCGAGTGGCATGCCCTCAAGCATGGTAGCGCGAAACGGCGTTTGTGGCGCAGCCATTGACGGCCGGTGCGATCGCCAAAAACGAGGCGCTGCGCGCCTCGAAATACCTCAGCCGCGCCATCCCATCTTAGAGGGATGAGTCCTTCTCGACTTACCTCTCGATTTTCTTCCAATCGCCCCTTGGATTCCGGGAAAACCCTAGCTAACCTCCCGTTAAAGGAGAAGTTCATCATCAGAGGCCTACTAAAAAGTGCTTCAACTTGTTTGATGGAATGAACGATGCACGATGATATTTCTGGACAACAATGCAACGACTTGCCCCAGTTCCAGTGCCGCTAATGCGGTGCAGGAAGGGTTGAAGGTTCATTGGGGGAACCCGTCGAGCATACATTCTAAGGGCAGGGCGGCAGCCCTGGCGCTGGGCTCTGCGCGCCAGCGTGTGGCGGATCTGTTGGGTGCATCGCCTGAGCAATTGGTGTTTACATCAGGAGCGACTGAAGCCAACAGTAGTATTCTGCGCGATTTTCTTAAGGCCGGGCGGATCCTTATTACCTCCCATGCCGAGCATTCTGCCGTGAATGCGCTGTATCGAGATTGTGCCCCTGAGCGCATGAGGTTTGTTCCAGTGGACGAGCATGGCCGTTGGAATCTGTCCGCGCTTGAAGGGCAGCTATCGGGCGGAAATTCTGCGGTGGCACTGTCTTGGGCCAATGGAGAGACCGGTGTCTTGCAGGATATCGAGAAGATCGGTGCGATGGCGCAGTCGCATGGCGCAGCTGTATTGCTCGACGCAAGCCAGGTCATGGGCCGCATTCCGATCCTAGCCTCCGGGTTGGCGGCAGATTTCCTGACCGTGTCTGCGCATAAAATGCATGGGCCGAAAGGCGTTGGCGCTATGGTATTGCTTAGCACCCCTGCGCACGCCCTAACCCTCCAGTATGGTGGTGGCCAAGAAGGTGGGCACCGTGGAGGGACAGAAAATGTCCCCGGCATAATGGGCTTCGGCGCTGCCTGCGCAGAGCGGTCCTCCAATTTCAAAGCCCATACCTCCCAGCTCGCAGCGGCTCGGGATCATTTCGAAGCACGCCTGCGCGCATCGGTTCGCGATGTACGGATCAATGGCGTGAATGCGCCCCGGGTGCCAAATACCAGCAACATTTGCTTTAGAGGGGTCGATGGCATGGCGCTTGTCGCACGTCTCGAAGACGCGGGCGTGATCTGCTCCCAAGTCTCGGCCTGTGCTTCGGGACGGCCATCGCCATCGCCGACACTTTTGGCAATGGGAATGTCGGAAGCAGACGCCTATGCGAGCCTGCGCTTTGCATTTTCAATCAATAACACCTGCGCCGAAGTCGAGACCGCGGTGACGAAGATCAAGGAAGCCACCAGCTTTCTTCGCGAATTTATGGAACTCTAATATGAAGCTCGGCGGTCACGAAACATTCTATCCCAGACACGGTTGGCTTACCAAGGGATTGCTGCATCTCAGCGATAGCAATGTCGGGACTTTCTCAAGCCCGGATGTTGCTGATGACTTGGGTGTCGGGCGCAATATGGCGAAATCAATCGGCTGGTGGCTGAATGCCACTGGGCTTGCGGAACGGACCAAGACCAATGGCCGTCTGCAGATATCGAAGTTTGGACAGGTCATCGCAGAGCGCGATCCGTTCATGGTGCGGCTTGGCACGTTGTGGTTGATCTATGTGACCATGCAGACTGCGAGGACGGGAACAACTTTGCCGTGGTTTTTTGAGCCTCAGCGCATGAAGCGGTTTGACCGCACGGCCTTGATTGAGGATTTGACAGAAGAGCTGACGCGCCGAAAGGGCAAGCCGCCCTCCACTAAAAGCGTACAGCGCGAGGTCGCCGCGGTTCTTCAAACCTTTGCCGTTTCGGTGCCAAAACCTATTGGTGATCCAGAAGACAATCTAGGCTCGCCCTTTCATCGGCTCTCACTGCTGCGTCATTTGCGCTCAACCGATCGCTTTGAAACCGGTGAGCCGACGCCAGTCCCAGTCGAAGCGCTTGGCCTGTTGCTCTCGGCTTTGGGACTGAGCAGACCCAGTCAAAGTTTGGAGCAGGGCGTAGATCTGACCATTCCAGGCTCGGGGCCAATCTTGCTGCGCGCGGGCTCCATCTTGCGCTGTAAACGAGAGAACCTGCTGGATATGGCCGCAGACGGAGCCAAAGTGCTGACCCCCTCCCGCATGAACCTGAGGTTCCTAGCAAGCGAACGTGTGATCACCCTCAAATCCGCGCAGGCCGCGGATTGGGCTACATTGTTTTTCGACCGGATGATCCAGTCAGATCGAGAGAAGGCCGCATGAACATGTTCAAATCGGTCAATATTGCCGACGATCTCGGCCGCGCTGAAGTTGTCGATGCCTACCGCCCCACGCGCAAAACGCTTCAGGTTGTACGCGCGATTTGCGGCTTGGATGGCAGCCGCGCAACACATGTCATCGCCCCCTATGGCGCTGGGAAATCGATCGCGGCGCTCGCTGGGATCAAATGTTTAACCGGAACAGCCGAGACCAATGGGCCCCTGATTGAGCGCATTCGCTCCATGGATTCTGCTCTTGCGTCGGCGCTCTGCGACATGGCGGATGGGACCAAGGTCTGCCTGCTGCATGGTGCAAGTGCCGATATTGGCGCTGCGCTTTGTGAGCAGCTCGGCATGGAGCCGCAAGAAACCTTGGCCGCCACATTGAAGGCGCTCATTGCGCATGCGCGGCGCACAAAAACCAATCGGATCGTGATTGTTTGGGACGAGTTTGGCCAGCACCTGGAAACGCTCGTAAGAGAAGGCCGAGCTGAAGATTTGCTCGCGCTACAGGATCTCGCTGAATGGGCGGTGCGCCGTTCAAACCCGACCGTGACCCTGACCACATTGATGCACCAAGGAGTCCATAGCTTTGCCCGGCGCGTGTCGGAAACTGCGCAATCCGCTTGGCGCAAGATTGAAGGCCGTTTCGACACCTTGAGCCTCGTTGACGATGGTATCGACGTCTATGAAATGCTTGCTGAGGCCTTGCAAGGCGATCGCGGCGACAGCAGCGACATCGCGCAACGAGCACGAGCTGCGGGCTTTTTTCAGAAATTGGGCGACGAGAAACTGCTTGATAAAATACTCTCTCAAACGGCTCCGCTCACGCTCGCTGCGGTAGACGTATTGCCTCGGCTCTCGGCACAAGTGGCGCAGAATGAGCGCACGATGATGCGTTTCGTCGCGGAAGTGCTATCCTCTAGTGAACCGGGTGTGAGCGTAGGACTTCCGGCCCTATACGATTATTTCGCGCCTGCGATGCGCGCTGATCGCGGCCCAGGGGGCACCCATCGCCGCCTCATCGAAGCAGAAAGCGCCTTGTCGCGGGCCAATGGTCCACTGCAACGTGATATCATCAAATCGGTGACGCTGCTACAGCTCGGCGGAGCGTCGGAACGGTTGAGACTGCCGCTTGCACGGCTTCTATTCGCCCTTGCGGAGGGCACCGGTGTATCGGTTGATGATGCCCAAGAGGCGATAGCGGCGCTGGTGGATCGCAAAGTGCTGCTGCACCGGCGGCGCATCGACGATGTCTCAGTCTGGCATGGTGCGGATATCGATCTCAGTGGAATGATTGCAGAAGAAGCTGCGGGGCTCTCAATCGAGCAAGACGTTATTGCCACCTTGGAGCGCCTATTTCCCGCGGACGCCTATACCGCGCCGCTTTACAATTACGAACGCTCCATCACCCGTTTCGCACGCGCGCGTTTCGTCCTGGCAAGTGATCTGCTGGATGAGGCACGCAGCGAAGAGCTGCAAAGAGCAGCGGACATGGAAGATGCCTTTGTCGCATTGGTGATTGATGGCACGTTGGACAGAGCAGACCTGATCGACAGAGCCGCTGATATGCCTCGGCATTTCATCACCGCCTTGCCGCGGCGCTCGACCGAGGTTGCGCCAATCGTCGCAGACTTGCTCGCGATTGAAACTCTGCTGGAACGCACAGATCTGCTAGAGAGTGATCCGCTGGTGGAGCGTGAACTGATCGAATTGCGCGCAGAAGTGGAGACTAGCCTGCGCCAAGCGCTCGACCGGCTTATGAACCCGGATCGCGGTGAAGTGATCTGGTGGGCTGATGGCAAAGACTATGATTTTGGCGCTGGCGCGACCCACGGCGACTTGCTCACCCAGATCTTCGAGGCCCGTTTCCCGCTCACCCCGCGCATTCGCAATGAGCAAATCGTTCGCCGGACTGTCACATCGGTATCACGCTCTGCGCGCAAACGCTGCATTCTCGGGGTCATTGAGCGCAGTGGTTCACCAAGCTTGGGATATGAGAGCAGCACCTCTGCCGATGCTTCGATCTTCCGGACGGTCTTTGAGCGCACCGGGCTCTATCGCAAGCAGGATAATGGGGGGGATTGGGCAACCTCTCAGTCGTTGAAGGATCCGGGGCTGTCAAAGGTATGGAGTATCTTAGAGACATTCTTTGTTAAGCCCAAACAGGACGCTAAAAGTTTTGTAGATCTCTTTGACCGTTTGATCGCCCCGCCAGTCGGACTGCGCGAAGGGCTTTTGCCACTTTTGGTAGCGGCTGGTTTGCGCGCGTTCGGCCGGCACCTCGCATTGCGCCAGGTGATCGATGGGCGGCCGCGCTATGTTGATGACATCAATCCGAGCATCATCGAACGCATCTGCGATGAACCCGCTCGGTTTGAGCTTATGGTGGTGGGAACCACTGGCAGCGAACTTCGAACGCTTGAGAAGTTCGTGGTGGAAGTCGCCGGGCAGCTCGATCCCCATGAGCATGATCTGGTCCGCGCCTTCTATGACGGTCTTTTGGCGTGGAAAGCTGGTTTGCCGCCCTCTGCGCTCTTCGCCAGCGGGTTAGGTGAAAATGCAGACCGCATCCAGCCGCTGCTACGTCGCCGGAATTTCGATCCTTTACAGTTCCTATTCCAAGATCTGCCGGCAGCAACCAATGCACCGCCTCTTTCCAAGCAATCTCTGCAGATGTTTGTGCTGGCCATGTCCGAAATTGAGGGCGTCGCCAAAAGCTTTGCGCTGCGCGCTGAGCAGGTCGCCAAGGATCTCTTCAACAGCCGGACTTCGGGTGAGCCACTTGAGCTCATCGAAGCTGCGACAGTTTGGGCCAAGGGGTTGCCCATTACAGAGGATGCAAGCCGGGCGCTCGACCAAGAAGCACGCGGAATTTTGTCCCGCGCTAAAGCCGCGAAATCTTCTTCTCGGGGGGGGCTGAGATTTGTCACAACACTGAGCGGTATCCTGTCTGGAACAGGGTTTAGCGATTGGGATGAGGACTCTGTGAAGCAGTTCCGTGAAAGATTGAGTGACGCTATCTCAAGGGTTGAGGATCTTGCATTACTGAATGCGGATGGATCCGAAGAATATGAACCATTTTTAAAAAGCCGAATTTCCTTAGTTATTGACCAATTTGGAGAAAAGATCGGTCGAGACAAATTGATGGAATACCTTCAAGATTTATATAGAGAAGCCAAATGACCATAGTGAAGCTTTCAGAAGCGGTGCGCGATAAAAACCGCCGCCACATCGTTCCCCTAAGCGGAGGCAAGGATTCTACGGCTCTCGCGGTCTATATGATTGAAAACCATGGCGATCTTCCTCTTGAGTTCATCTTCACGGATACCGGGGCGGAGTTGCCTGAGACATATAGCTATATCAAACGTTTCGAGGCAATTTTCGGCGTTGAAGTGAACCGAACGACGGCGCTCGATCTGCCTGAGTTGAAGGTGCGCTCCAAGGGCGGGCGGCGCTCACCATTCGATGTGCTGCTGAACGAAGTTTATTCAGGCTTCCTACCAAACCCGCAAGCACGCTGGTGCACGCGCATGTTGAAAATCAAACCGTTTGAATATTTTGTGAATGGTGATGATGCCTATTCTTACATCGGTATTCGCGCTGATGAGAATCGCGAAGGGTTCAGGGGAATCGATCGAAAACCCCAAAGTGACACTGCACCAGGTCAGAAGGCAAAGCCGGTCGCTATATCCGAAAAGAGCAATATTCTACCGGTCTATCCGCTAAAGGATATAGGATATGGAATTGATGATGTGCGTGATCTTCTGATCAGCAGTGGTCTTGGACTCCCGCCCTATTACAATTGGCGTTCACGGTCGGGTTGCTATTTCTGCTTTTACCAGCAAATCGGGGAATGGCAGGGCTTGAAAGAACAGCATCCTGAGCTCTTTGAGGCCGCCAAGACTTACGAAAAGACCAAGGCTAACGGACGTCAATTCACCTGGTCGCAGACACGATCGCTTGAACAGCTTGAGGCGATCAAAGAGCGCCACGAGTCCCCCACCGGAGAACCAGAAGATGGCTGTGCCATCTGCCACCTGTAGGAGATTTCATGTCCAGCAATCCATTAGTTGCCTTTCTTGCCTCCTATGGGCCGCAGCCTTCCTCAAACAACCTTTATGATGAGTTCGTCGTGGAGGCGGCGGCGAGAACCGGCTGCGCGCCATTAGAAATCGAACAGCCAATTTCTGCGCGGCTTGAAGCCATGCTGCGCTCAGATCGGCCGCGGTCGGTTATTTTGACTGGAACGGCTGGGGACGGTAAGACCTATACAGCGCGAAAGCTCGCCGAACAGCTCTCAGAAGACCGCGCGTGCTGGGGAAATACAGACAAAATTTTCGACCTCCCTTTGCCCGGACATCCGGGGCGCAAGATCCGCTTCATCAAAGATCTAAGTGAGCTGAATGAAGCGGATAAAGACGCATTGTTCGCGGAAGTGATCCATTCCTTTGCCGGCCAACAGGGTGATCTCTTTGTCATCTGCGTGAACGATGGCCATTTGCTCAAGTTTTTCCGCGATCGCGCGGATCGCGGCGGAAAATTACTGCATGATCTGGTCACCCAAATGTTGCAGCAAGACCAGCAACAAGACGCGGACAAGAATTTTCACCTGATCAACATGTCGCGCCAGGCGCATCAAGAGATTGTCGACCGGATTATTGATGCCGTCGTTCACCATCAGGATTGGGAGAAATGCAGCGGCTGCCCGGTCCTCGAAAGCGATGAGGCTCGATGCCCAATACGCGTTAATCTCGAAATCTTGCGTCGCCGTGATGCCGACAGCATGCGCGCGCGTCTGAGAGATATGATCCAAATGGCGGCCGCAGACGGCAAGCACCTGTCAATCCGACAGTTGATCCTCCTGACCTCGAATATTTTGCTCGGAGACAAAGGCGGGACAACCGCACTTCTGACCTGCGCAAAAGCGCATAACCGGGCCAAGAAAGGCACCTATTCTAGCACCAACCCCTATGCCAACGCGTTCGGCGACAACCTGTCTGCCAAAGAGCGGCAGCAATATGGTGCTTTCTCGGTGCTGAGTGATTTTGGCATCGGCTTCGAGACCAATAATTTTTTTGATAACAACCTGCTTTTGGACGCTGATGATTTGCCGCGCGATCCGATTTATGGAGCACGGGTGTTCGACACGCACCGCCGTGCCTATAGTCAAAACCCGGCACATCACGCAGCGACATTTTGTCAAGAAATGGTCGACCAGCGCCGCCGTGTTTTCTTTTCCGTGGATCCCGAGGCCGAGATCGTGCGCGCAGATCCGCGGCGTGATCCATGGCATCTGACGGTCTACCAATACAGCGCCAGCTATCTGCGTCTCGTCGACAAGCTTTCCACGGAAGGGGCCGGGGCACCTCCGGAAATCGCAGAATCGCTCATCCGCGGCTTAAACCGCATGATGACGGGCGAGATGACAACCACGGGCACACGCCTTTGGTTGACCGAGCCCTCAGGCGTTTATCTTGGGCGGGAAATCCCCTTGCTCGTTGCCGAAGCTGGCCGCGAAAGGGAAGGGCTAGAAGCTTCCATCAGTTTCCCAAGGCGCACGGGCAATGGAATCCCACCTGTCTTGCGCTTCACGCCGCGCGGCCGCCCGGAGCTTGCTGAGGATCTGGTGCTGCGCCCTACCATTTTCGAATGTCTGATGCGTGTGGCCAATGGTTCCCTTCCAGCGAGTTTTTCGTCGGAATACAAGCAGGATATCGCACGCTTTCAACTGCGTTCGGCGGCCTCGGTCCGCGAAGCGATCAAGCCTAATATCCCAGCGCCACAGCAAATCCAAATGAATTACGGCGAGCTGTCGCGACGTCCAATTGCAATCATGACAGGTGGAGATGGCTGGTAATGTTTGATGAAAAAATGAATGCTCTTCCCGCGCCTGGGCAAGTGTTGAACGACGCGAATATGCGTGTTCAAGAAGTTATACATGGCCACCGCCTGATTCCAGAGCAAGAACCATTCATGGTGGTGCTTGAAACTCTTTGCGTTTGCGCGGCCCAACCTTTGGGCTCAACAACTGTGGCCGCAGATAACCATGAGGCCTTCAGCTACGATCTCCCGCAGCGGCGCAAAATGCGGTTCTTACTGTTCGTCGACCGCAATCTGGAGAAAGTGATCCGCGATACGAATATCGCTGATTCCATAAAGTGGTCCGCCTGGAAAGATCTGCTCAATCGGCAATATAATCCAACAGGTGCTAAAGATCGTGATGATTTCGCTTATCTCGATGAGCCGTTTGGAAAGAATATCTATGATCTGTTTCAAGCTATAGATCTGCTGCGCTCGCGTGAGCTTGATGTGATGCACAACCGGCGGTGGACATCGCGATTTCTGGCCGTGACAGGTCCGGACATGATTTGCACCGATATGCGCGAGGCCAAGAAAAATACCTGGTCGTCAGACCGGCGTTTCTTTGGCCGCGGCGGGGAGTTGGTCTATTTAATGCTCAACCGCTCTTCGCATGCGCAGGGAGTTGGCGCATTGGTTAATGAGCGTCTCCTGAACAAAGACGACCCGATGAACAAGGTCGCGGTTGCGCTGTCCGATCCGGAGGACAAGCACAAATCGAGCACCAGCATTGGCTATCTGCCGTTAAAAAGTCACCCCGCCTATGATCGTATGGCCGAAGATTGGAAAGGCATTCTTACCTTGGCTCGTCTGCCGGATGGGCATTTGTTCGAGCCACTCTTCCGCATCACTGGATTGAACCTGATGGCGTATTTGGCAGAGCGCGCGCAAGAGGTCGGTGCCATGCCGCAGGTGGAGCCGATCGTCGTCGACTTGACCGATGGCGACGATAAGAAACTGCGAGAGTCTTCTAAGGCCCAGTTGAATCGACATCGGCAAAACGCCAATCGGGCGGTGAAAGCCTATATTGAGACGACCGCTCAAACTGATGAAGGCTGGCAAACTGCAGTCGCGCACAACAATCCCGATGCCGCCAGCAAGATAATCCAAAGGCTGTTTCATTTCGAAACCAGCCTCAAACATGCTGCGCCCGCAGATCAGCTTGAGGATTTGATCCATCAAGCTCTGAGGCGCGACAAGAACAACACCCATAGAAACCTTTTACCCATGCTCAAGGACATCGGACTGGCTACGAGTCGGCCGCGCATCGGGACGTGGATCGTCATGGATGACGCCATGATCACTGCGCTGGTGATGGCCAATGTCTCCGAGACGGTTGAGCTGCGCGACTTCGTTAGTCGCCTCTACCAGCGCTATAATATTGTCATTGGACCGCAAGAAGCGCGGTTGGCCTTCAACCGCCTCCCTGTGAGTGTGCAAAGTTTTGAAGCCAATTTATCTGCGTTGGAAATCCGGATGACCCGACTTTCGCTGACAAAGCGCCTTTCGGACGATTGCGCTTTTGTGACCAACCCTTACAGGCAGGTGAATTGATGAATAGCCCAAATTCTGTAGCGCAGGATGGTTGCGCCGCATGTTCTCCGAATCCAAGCGCGCTCGGTCTGACCGGCCGGTGCGTGAGCTGCGACACCAAGGGTGATTTGGTCGGCCAGGTCGTTTGGGATTATGTGTCTCGCTCTGTGCGTGAGGCAGGCCAGAACGACCGCGTGACCTATATGCTCGCGGGGCTACCAGCAATATTTCTCGAAGGTATTGCGCGCAAGGCTCCTAACGCTGGGCGTTCGATTGAGACCCGGAGCTTGCTTCTGGCAATGAACCCCGAGGCCGCCCCCAACTTACAGGTTCAAGCCCCGGCGCGGAGCTCCAAGCAATCGGCTGTCCATTGGCGGCACAGCACAGAAGCGCAGGTCATCCTGTTCGCACCTTCTGATGCTGAGCGAGAGGGGATCGGCGCAGGCCTAGGACCGCTTGCGCGCCTCGATGGGCAAACGATCGAAGAGCAGACAGAGGCCTGGCTGGCGATTCTCGGCGAGACCGATGACGCCGGAGGATACCTCAAGGCGATGCTCGAAGGATTGCGCGCCTCGCAGATCTACGTTGATCTCGAAATGTGGGTGGATTTCATTCTTGCCATCAAGGTTCAAGGCTTTGCGTTGCCGGTGCATCTGCGCGTGCAAGCTGCCGCTCCTGCGCTGCATATCCCCCAGAGCGGCATCGTCAAATTGCCAACCTACAAAGCCGGAGAGAATTATAGGTCCCGGAGGCAAGACTTCCGATCTTCTTTTCAGGCCGCACGCTCAGAGGTTGCGGTTTACGCAGGGTTGATGACGCCAAAGCAAGAGCCTGTCGATCTCGACGCGGTGCGTGCAGCCATTGATGCATATGAGCACAATGACGAGGCTGAACTGCTCGAAGCGTTGGAGGCGACCAAAGCTTTGCTCGATGATGAGCCGAACATCCGCCCTGGCGAATGGCGAGAGAGCCAGCGCAAATTCTGTGAAAAGGTCTCTTGGGACCGTGTCGGCGCTTACTTGTTCTCTGGTGCACGCAAGGTGGAGCGCAAAAGCCTCGGTGAGCAAACCCGAAGCTTCATCGAGGGCAATTATAGCGATGACGTCATTGCAGATGATTTGCAGCTGCTCGAAACGATGAAAGATGCGGCACCAAAGGATATAAACGAAGACGAACTGGAGTTTTTCACACGTTGGCAGGAGCGGCTCAATCAACCGGAGGTGATCAAGCTTTATAAAGCTTGGCAGAAAAGGTTGTTCTCCAAGCAGGTGATCGGACATGATCTGATCGAAACTTTGTCTGAAGGGTTCGAGGCACTCGCGATTGCCGGCTCAGACAAACTCCCTGAGATGGTAGATCCTCGGATCCTGATCAGAACCACCCAGCACAAGAAAAAAATGTTCTGGGAAAAGCTCGATGTTGCTGTGCAGCAGCTGTTTAGATTTGAGCTGCGGGCTGCCATGGGACTTCTGAGTGGACGCATATATTGGGATTTAGACGCCTGCTTTGCCTATAATGCAGAAGCGCCTGCAAGCTCAGCAGAGCACCGTAAGATCGACCTTGAGCTTTATCTTGTCGATGCCGCGGAGATGCCAGATCCGACGCGCGAGCGGAGTTTGCCGCACTCAGTTCCGCGTGTCAAAGCGACATGGCAGCCGGGGGTGAAGCCCAAGCACGAGCCGATCTCGCTTGCATTGCCAAGTGATATCACAGATCTCAACTATGCGGCACAAAACGATGCCGGGTTGTTCCGGGCGCAGACCTTTGCGCCGCGCGGAGGTCTCGATGAATCGCGGATCTTCTCTACCACGCTGAGCGATACAAATTCCTTTAGCGATGTCACGCAAGGACAGAATGGCCGCACTTTTGGGGCGACTGAAGGCAGCAATGAGAATCTGCTCAGAACCCTAAAACAGCGGATCTCTGAGCTTGCAGAAACGCACAGTTTAGAGCCAGCGGCGGCCGAAGCTTTGACTGCTGCGGTAAAACGCTTCGAAGAGGCTTACATTGAGACTGTGATCGGGCTTGAGAAGGATCCGGAGGCCTTATTCGCCAGCGATACGATCGACCGGCAGGCCAATGCCTTCGGCGCTCTTTGTCGCGCTTGCCGCGAGCACTCGACCAATCAACGCGCCAAACTCGAACTGAGGCCGCTTGTAGCCGGGCTTGGGATTGTCGCCGCAAGCGGGCATACACCGCTGGCCATTATCGCGGCTTGGCACCCGCTGCGCCTGGCTGAACGACGGGCGCGATTGCAAGATCTTGCAAATTTTATCGAAGCTGTACTGAGCTCAAGCCAGGCCCGAAACGATGATCTGACCATTGCCTTCGAAGAGCGACGTGCGCTGGCCTCGCAATGGATTTTCCCGCAGGTTGCGGTCGTCGACGGGCAGACAATGGTCGCCATCGAAGACGTGAATGGCTACAGTCTTCTGGTTCCGGCAGATTGCGACTCGCGCATACAAGAAGCTCTCGAAGGCTCGTCGCCTGCTGCGGCTGAAAAATTCATCGAGGGAGTGACGCAGTATCTCGACATTCACCCTCATGAGGCGACCAATCTGTCTGCTGCAATCTTTGACTCAGAGAGCCAAAGCTTGCCGCAAGAGATCGCCCGTCTGATGGCGCAACGCATTCACCGAGATCCCGAGCTGCGCTGCGACCTCGTGATCACCCACCAGGACCAATCGCGGATGCGCGAGATTTATCGCGCGCAGAATATGCGGCTTGGGGCTGAAAATATTTCCAGCGGAGCCAAGGGTTTTCTGTCGCGGCTGCGCGTGGATGTGCGGCCAAACCAGAGTGGCGTCAGCGCAGATGAAACCATTCGCGATATGGACTTGGTTTTTTTGCATGATGCAATCAGCCGCCATGCCAAGCCAATTTGGGATTTTGAACGCGGCACGGCAGAGGATTTGCCCGAAGCTTTTGATCTTGCCGGGCTGCGCAGTCCGCGCAAACGGCTCGGCGAAGCGAATGCGCCAGGTGTCGGGGTTTATTTGTCCTTGCCTCGCCCGCCTCGGGCCGTCGCTGAATACCAAGATTTACTATATGAGATGGGCAAGGATGCAATCTTGCCGCAAGGGTGTCATGGGGTACTTATCCGGCAGGTGAACCTTGATGACGCCAATGTGCGCGACTTGCTGCTTCGCGCTCATAGCATGGCAGAATGGGTTGTCAGCTTCGATAAAATATCGGGCCGCAGCCTCTTGGAGAAATCAGGCATACAAATCATCCGCGATATTTCTGTGCCGGGTTCAAACAGTCGCGTAATCATTTCCGCGGGCAGGGTAGACGAGCGGCTGAAAGCCAACCTGCGCGAGGATCTTATCAAATGTTGCGGCACCGATGCGGCGACTGCCAGTCAACTGGTCGATGTAGTGCTGCAAGACGTGCTTCAGATTTCCGGGCAAAAAGTCCTTGCCGCGGCCCGCTTTGCCAATGCGTCGCGCGAGATGATCGGCCTAAGCGTTATGCGCGCCGTGCTCGAATCTTCGCTCCCGCAAGGGCAAGCCGGGCTCTCGCAGCCGATTTGGTTCTCGCTCGATGATTATCGCGGATGGTTTGTCTCCGGCAGTGGCAAGATCGCTGACGCGGTGGCCATGACCGTTCTCGACCAGGCTGATGGATTTGAGCTGATCATCCAAGTGGGAGAGGCCAAGTTCATTAGCCTGAACAGCCAGCAGGCAGAGACCAAGGACGCGCAGCAACAGGTGCGCGACACCGTAGCCCGGTTGCGGCGGATCTTTGTTGACAACCACGATCCAATCTCTCGCTCGGCGTGGTGCACACGTCTCGCGGATCTGCTTGTGAACCGCGATGGGCTGTCTGAGCGGTTGCCCGACCCAATCCGGCGCGCGGCCTTCTTGGAATGTCTCTCGCGAGGGGACGTGCGCTTTCGTATCAGCGGCGATGCGGTGATCTGCTTGCACGACGATCACGGCACGCAACCGGTAATTGAACAGAAGAATGAGATAGCGCACCTGCGGCATATTGTTTTGACGACGCCGATCATTCGCAAGGCTTTGAATGCCACTGCCGCCAGCATTGCTTTAGACCTTCCCGGCCTGCAAGACGTGGCCTGGCTTTCAAGTGGCGATGCTCAGGAAGAAACGCCTTCAAGTAATGTAGGAACGGCCCCGCACCCCCAGGATACCAAAGATGACAAAACTGTAGAGCAAATCCCGCCAGCACCCCAGGTTGATAAGCCTGAAGAGGTTGCAGCAGAGTGTATTGCGCCCGCCATTGAGACCGGTGATCCGACAGCAGACGAAGAACGGGACTCTGCGGACCAAGACCCACCAGAACGGCAGGAGCCGGTTTCGCGCTTCATCCCAGCCCCTTTAAGGACGGCACTGACCGAAATGGCGGCGCGAGAAACGGGTGCCATTGACGATCCCGCATCGGTGGAATGGGCAAAGGCAATCTGCGAAGATACCCAGCGGGCCTTGAGCCGCTTTGATATGCAAGCCCATTTTGCAGACCCACCGTTCCGCCTAACACCAAATGGAGCTCTTGTGACTTTCAAGGGGCACGACACTTTGACCGTCGAGAGAATTAACCGGCGTAAGAACGAACTGCTTACGACACATGGCATTGAAGTCATTGATGTCCGGCCGGGGCGAGGACAAATTTCGCTGTTCATCAAACGCGAGAAACGCGCCATGGTGCCGCTCGCGTCCACTTGGCTCGCTGCGCCATGGCCAGAGGGCGACGCGGGCAAGCTGAACAACTTTATTCTTGGTGCACGAGAGGATGACGATCATCTGCTCTATCTGAACATTGCGGGCGAATACGCGGGCTACGAAGAGCATGCTCCGCACACATTGATCGCGGGCGAGACCAAAAGCGGGAAGGGTGTGCTCACACAAAGCTTGTTGCTGCAGCTCATCGCTTTCAACTCTCCAAGGGAAGTCGAGTTGATCTTGATTGATCCGAAAAAGGGCGTCGATTTTGGCTGGCTGAAAGGGGCCCCGCATATGCGTGAGAACATCCTCACCGATATTGATGAGGCTGAGAACGCGATCGACTCCTTGGTTCAGTTGATGGATGAGCGATATGAGTTGCTTGCGCAGGAAGGCGCGCCAAATATTGACTATTACAACCGCAAGGTGCCTGCGGATAAGCGTATGTCCCGGATCTATCTGGTTCATGACGAGATGGGCGCCTGGATGGCCCAGGAGAAAGAATATCGTGAGGTGGTGCTCACCGCGGTGGCCAATCTCGGGATGAAAGCCCGGGCCGCTGGCATTCATCTTATTTTGATTACCCAGCGAGCGGATGCTGATGCGATCCCAACCAAGCTGCGTGACAATATGGGCAACCGTCTGTGTCTTAAGGTGCAAAATAGCACCGGCTCCCGTATGGTGGGGGTGAGCGGTGCCGAGCGCCTGTTGGGGAAAGGGCACCTTGCCTGTGTCCTTGCCAATGAGAGCCCCCCTCCAGGACAGGAGGTCCATCTCGCCCAGGTGCCATTCTGCGAGCCTGATGATCTTTTTCATCTCGCACAGACCGTGATCAACTATTGGAAACATCAAGAGAGCTAACAAAGCGAGAAACATTGATGTCCAAATCGACAGATGGGATAGGCAAGAGCGTCGGGGGCGCTCTTTACGTCCACCGTTCGGCCTGCGCGTTGCTCGCGCCCGATCTGTCTCGCATTGTGGGCATGGCCGAAGCGCTCGCGGGCGGGGTTTCGTGGTCGGTGGCGAAAATTGGCTTGAGGGGCGATGTTGCCGTTTCGCTGCTCGATTATCAGCCCTTTGAGGACGCTGCCTTTCCTGCTTTGAGGGAAAGCCACAAAGTTGATCTGGCAACCCAAGTCGTCACAACGCGCAGATATGGGGAGGATAACCCACCGATCTTGCACCGAAAGGAACTGCTTCTCGCGCCAGATCACCCCGACCGCCAGCGCTACACGCGCCTCACGGAATTGTTAGAAAAGCGTGGTCTTTTCGTAGAGATGTCCAAGCGCGGCCGACGCCGTGCCTGGGAGGACGCGCTTGCCCAGGCCGATGTGGCGATAGAGGGGCATGAGCTGCGGTTGATCGCAAAGGACCCCGGGTTTCAACAAGATGTCCAGCGGCACAAAACAGCGATCGCGCGGGGCGGTCTCTCGGCACCGGTAGCGGCGATGTATGCCGCAGGATTTCTGAACGGCAAGAACAGCTTTCTGGATTATGGCTGTGGGCGGGGGGACGACCTAAAGAGCCTTCGCGCACTCGGCCTTCAGGCTCGCGGCTGGGATCCCTATTTCGATCCAGATGCCAGCGCGCTTGTGCCGCATGACCTGGTGAACCTCGGATTCGTGTTGAATGTCATTGAAGCGCCGGAAGAGCGGGCCGATACTCTGCGCAAGGCTTTTACGCTCACGCGTCGCTGTTTGGCCGTATCTGTTATGCTGACAGGTAAGGGGGACGTGTCTGGACAGCGCCCTTTGGGAGATGGATTTCTGACCAGCCGCGGGACGTTCCAGAAGTATTATTCGCAAGCCGAAATCCGATCATTCATTGCCGACACGCTGGAGCTAACCCCGATTGCTGTCGCGCCGGGGTTGTTCTTTGCGTTTCGAAGCGAAGAGTTGGAGCAATCTTACCTGTCGCGGCGGCAGATAGGACTGGCGACGCCGCGCCCGCGCAACGAACATGTTGAGCATAAAACTCAAAACGGTGATGTGCGGCGTAAATACCGGAAGGCGCTGATTGATCAGATCGCAGAGCTCATAATGACACTGGCGCGCGCGCCGCACAGCTCAGAAGTCCCTGGGCCGCTCATCGCGGCGCTTAAAACCCGCCTGATCCCTCTGAGCACCGCAATCGTTGAAGCTTCTGCCGCGCTTTCGGATGCTGAAATGATGGAGGCTGTCGCACGCCGCCGCGAAGACGTCGCACGTTTCTTCGCTTTGCAGGCCTTCACCGGGCGCGCTTCTTACCGCGACATGAGCCAATCATTGCGTTTGGATATCAAGTCCTTCTTCGGGTCACTCAAAGCTGCTGAGGAACGCGGCAAGGAACTGCTGTTCTCCGCGGGTGATATGGACGCTCTGCACGCGGAAGCACAGGCACTTCATACCGCTGGGATAGGACAGCTGGTCTCGGATAAATTTCAGTTCCATGTTCGGCAAGTAGATCGTTTGAGCGGCCGATTTAAAACGTTTGTAGACATAGCTCAGGCTTTGGCTGGAAGCCTATCGACGGCCACGATTCTGCGGGCTCATCTTGGATCGCGAAAGCTAACAGCCCTGACCTACGGCGATTTTGCGACCTCCGCTTTACCGCGCCTTTCTCACCGAAGCAAAATCGACCTTAGGACTGGCGAAATTATGGCGATAGATTACCTCGAGGCCAAACACGTGAGTCTTTTGACCCACAAATCGCGCTATATGGCTGAAGATGATCCGAAGCTCGGCATTCAGAAAGAGTTCGATAAAAAACTGAATCAACTATTCCCTGCAGAGCATCCTACATCCAAGTTCACAGATTTGGCGGAAGCTTTGATAAAACAGCGTCTTGCTGTCCCTTACTGACCTAAATCACGTCTCTCTTCGCAAGCCGAGCAGTCATCATCCTGTGGGAACTGCGATGTGAAGATTTCTCACCCTGCACGCGCGGGGATGTCGCAGCGTGAGAGAAAGTAAACATTTGTCAACATTTGGTCTGCCCGCTTGCCCAAATATGGGCTTTGAACTGAAGGTCTATTCTCGACAAAATCGCGGCGGTTCGCGCGTGTGGTTCGACACCGCTTTGTCGTGAGGTCGCTGCGCGTGCAGATAACGTCGCCATTCCAGCAGAGGAACTCCTGCGCGTGAGAGGGTAATCTCCCAGATTAATAAAGGTTAAGCGTTCGCTGGTAGATTAGACTTCTTCAGAAAGCGAGACTACAATTGTAGGTTGCTACGCGGCGTTGCGCGATGTTGACGCCGCAGAAGCGTTAAGGTGATCTATTGATCGGGCTTGGATGAAGGCGAGGTTCTGCGTTAAGGGGAAGTGTGGGTGTGTGGCGATTGTCTGTGCCAGATCCATAAACTGACTGCGATGGAAGGGATTTGATGGATCTGCGAAAAGAAGCGTATCAACAAAATTATGAGCAGTTTCGTTCGCTTAATCAAATCATGTGGCAGATACCGGTTTTAGCGATGACGCTCACTGGTGGGCTTTGGTTTGGTGTGTCGACAATCAGCCAAGAACCAATCTTGGTCACCATGTTGCTGCTCACGGCGATCGTTGGAAACATAACATTGTGGCGTGTTCTTATTCGTTTCCGGCATGTAATGGGGTGTTATCTGGACTGGTTCAAGAGAGTAGATCCAGACGGGTACGTTGACGCGAATGCTGGATCAGCTGAAGACACATTGTTTAATAGATTGTGCAATGGCGACAGGGCGGTCAGTAGATTATTCTCATTTATGCTTTTGTGGGCAACGCTAGTAAGTTTTATCATTTTTGTCGGGTATTGGATGGATAGGATGGGGGTGTTCGGTTTGGAAAGCGAAACAGCTTCGGTTGAGTTTTACGAGAAGCATGCAGCTGCCCTAGCTGATGACTATGAAGCAATAAATTTTGAAAGTGCATATCCGTACTTGGCGCAAATTATCGCTAAAGCGCCGCGCCCAATGAAAATTTTGGATGTTGGTGCGGGAACCGGCCGGGACGCTGCTTGGTTCGCCAATCTAGACCACTTAGTGGTAGCGATCGATCCGTCGCCTTCGATGCTGAGTCTTGCTGAGAAGTTGCACTCGCATAGTAATATCACATGGATTAAAGACCAACTTCCTGAGCTAGAGTCTCAAAGAAGTAATGAAGCGACGTTTGACGTCATTCTGCTCAATGCCGTTTGGATGCACATTGCGCCACAGGAACGAGCGGAGTCCTTAGCGCGCATCAAAAAGCTATTGAAACCAGGTGGCTTCGCTTTTGTTTCTCTGCGACTTGGGCCGGCAAGGGCGGACCGTGGAATGTACGAAATTTCAGGGCCGAGTTTTGTCTTGGATGCTAAAGCTACTGGTTTCAAAGTAACTCCTCGAGGGGAAATCGAGGATCTTCTCGGGCGGCCGGAGGTAAGTTGGAGCTCATATGAGCTCCAACTAGAAGTATAGGGTCAGGAAATCGGTTCACATTAGGCTGGGCTGCCTAGTATGCTCGGTGAGGCAGTGAAGTGAGTGAAGGAGTTTTCATACAACTCCTAGTTCTAGGTTTAAACTGTAGATTTCCACGCGGAAGTGAGCCGGGTTTTCCACCGAGAA
>TARA_R100000935_G_scaffold56608_2_pt1 | contig 35048 bp, 30 predicted proteins | sample TARA_R100000935 | Tara Oceans TARA_R100000935 (sample SAMEA2621502) | marine metagenome | biome: marine biome (ENVO:00000447); feature: surface water layer (ENVO:00002042); material: "saline water (ENVO:00002010), including plankton (ENVO:xxxxxxxx)" | depth 5 m
AGGCCTGGGGCGTTCGATCCAGGCCTGGGGCTGGACGGCGTCATAGGCGGCGATGCGCGCCAGGCTGTCGCGGGCGACCTGCTCGGCGGTCTGGGCGCCTGACCGGACCTCGGCGGCGATGGCGGCGACGGACAGGCGGTCCATAGGCGGGCTCCGGCTCAGGCGGGTTCGATGGCGATCATCGGCGCGCCGGGCGCGATGGCCTGGCGTTCCTGGGCGTAGACCTGGCGGACGACACCGGCGGTGGGGCTGGCCACGTCGCACTCGGTCTTCATGGCCTCGATGATGGCGATGACGGCGCCCTTCTCGACCCGGTCGCCGGGCTGGACCAGCATCTTCCAGACGCTGCCGCCGAGCGGCGCTTCCACCAGCTCGGCGCCGTCGGGGACGACGATTTCCGGCGCCGCGGCCACATCATCGGCGGCGCTGGCCAGGGCCTCCACCCGGGCGAACTCGCCCCGGCGCTCCCACTCGGCGCGCTCGGCGTCGAAGGCCGCCTCGCGGGTGGCCTGGAAGGCCTCGATGCTGCAGGCGTTATCCGCCAGGAAGCGGCGATAGTCCGACAGGCGGAAGGTCTCGTGATCGATCTGGATTTCCCGCCGACCCAGGGGGAAGTCGCGCCGCCATTCGGTCAGTTCGTCGTGGCTGACGGGGAAGAAGCGGATCTGGTCGAAGAAGCGCAGCAGCCAGGGCTTGCCCTCGGTGAAGGCGTTCGTCTGCCGATAGGTGTTCCAGACCTGGATGGTGCGGCCAAACAGCTGGTAGCCGCCCGGCCCCTCCATCCCGTAGATGCACATATAGGCCCCGCCGATGCCGACGACGTTGGGCGGCGTCCAGGTGCGGGCGGGGTTGTACTTGGTGGTCACCAGCCGGTGGCGCGGGTCGATGGGGGTGGCCACCGGCGCGCCCAGATAGACGTCGCCCAGGCCCATCACCAGATAGCGCGCGTCGAAGACGATGCGGTGGACGTCGTCCTCGCTGGCCAGGCCGTTGATCCGCCGGATGAACTCGATGTTGTCCGGGCACCAGGGGGCGTCGTCGCGGACCGAGGCCATGTACTTGTCGATGGTCTCGTAGATGGCCGGGTCCTTCCACGAGAGCGGCAGGTGGACCACCCGGGAGGGGATTTCGAAGTCGTCGAGCCCCCCCAGCCGGTCCTCGGCGTCGGTGAGCGCGCGCAAGAGCTCAGCCTGCGAAAGCACCCGGCTGTCATAGTGGACCTGCAGCGAACGGATGCCCGGGGTGATGTCGATGACGCCGGGCAGGGCCATGTTCTGCAGCTCGAGCATCAGGGCGTGGATGCGCAGGCGCAGTTCCAGGTCGAGCACGATGGGGCCGTACTCCACCAGCAGGTGGCGGTCCCCCTGGCGGCGATAGACGGCCCGGGGCCGATGGCCGGCGGCCTCGATGACGCCGAGGATTGGGCTGTCGCTGGCGAGCACGGCCGGCGCGGGCGTCTGTGGCATGGCCGGCGGCGCAGCGCCGGCGATCAGGGTGTCCTGGGCCTTCTCGGCGGCCACGGCTGCCTCGTCGCTGACGACCTGGAATGTCACCGTATCGCCCGGTGCCAGCTGACCGGCCTTCCACAGATCGGCCTGGATGATCACGAAAGGGCAGACGAAGCCCCCGAGCGACGGCCCATCCGGCCCCAGAATGATCGGCATGTCGCCGGTGAAGTCCACCGCGCCGATGGCGTAGGCGTTGTCGTGGATGTTGGAGGGATGCAGCCCCGCCTCCCCCCCGTCACGCCGGGCCCATTGCGGCTTGGGTCCGATCAGGCGCACGCCGGTGCGGTTGGAGTTGTAGTGGACCTTCCACGAGGCGGTGGCGATCATCGCCACGTCGTCCTCGGTGAAGAAGTCCGGCGCCCCATGGGGACCGGCCAGCACGCGCAGGCTCCAAGTCTTGGAGAGCGACGGCTGCTGGTCCTGAGTCAGCGACGCCCGCGGCGGCCCGACCAGGCCGTCGCCGACCCGCAGCACATCGCCGGCCGCCAGGGTGCGGCCGGCATGGCCGCCGAACCCGCCGAGGGTGAAGCTCGCACGGCTGCCCAGATAGGCCGGCACATCGATCCCGCCTCGGACCAGCAGATAGGCCCGCAGCCCCGGCCCCTTTACCCGGCCGAGCTTCAGGGTCTGGCCGGCCGTGATCTGGAACGGGACGTAAGGGGAGATCGGCGCGCCATCCAGGCTCGCCTCGAGGGCCGCGCCAGCCAGGCAGACCGAGGCGGTGCGGTTGAACAGCAAGGTGGGACCAAGGGCGGTGATCTCCAGCCCGGCGGCAGTCTCCATATTGCCCAGCAGGCGGTTACCCAGGCGGAAGGCCAGCGCGTCCATCGGCCCGGATGGCGGCACGCCCACATCCCAATAGCCCTGGCGGCCGGGATAGTCCTGGACGGTGGTCGCCGGCCCACCGCTCAGCACGCGGATGGTCTGCGGCTGGAAGGCTATGTCGGCGAGCGCTCGGGTCGAAACCTGGCCCGAGACGAAAGCCTCGCTGCGGGCCACCTGCCGCAGCCATTCCAGATTGGTCTCCAGCCCCGCCAGCCGCGTATCGTCGAGGGCCTGCTGCAGGGCCGCCACCGCCTGCTCGCGATCCGGCGCAGTGACGATCAGCTTGGCCAGGAGAGGGTCGTAGAAGGCGCTGACCTCGGTCCCGTCCACCGCCCAGGAGTCGGCGCGAACGTCCTTGGGGAAGCGGACCTCGGTCAGCACGCCGGAACTGGGTCGGTAGTCCTGGCCCGGGTCTTCGGCATAGAGCCTGGCCTGGATCGAGGCGCCGCGGGGGGCGGCTTCGAAGCCCGCCAGGAAGCCGTAGTCCCCGGCCGCGCCGCGGATCATCCAGGCCACCAAGTCGACGCCGGTGACCTGCTCGGTCACCCCGTGCTCGACCTGCAGGCGGGTGTTCACCTCCAGGAAGAAGAAGTCGTCCCGCTCGGCGTCATAGAGGAACTCCACCGTGCCAGCCGAACGGTAGCGGGCGGCCGACGTCAGGCGCACGGCGGCCTCGATCAGGGCCTGCCGGGTTGCCGCCGGCAGATGCGGGGCCGGCGTCTCCTCGATGACCTTCTGGTTGCGCCGCTGGAGGGAGCAGTCCCGTTCCCCCAGCGCGACCACATGCCCCTGGCCGTCGCCAAAGACCTGCACCTCGATATGCCGGGCCTGGCGCACATAGCGCTCCAGGAAGACCCCGCCGTCGGAGAAGTTGCTGCCGGCCAGGCGGGTGACCGCGGCGAAGGCCTCGGCCACGGCGGCCTCGTCCTCGCACACCCGCATGCCGATGCCGCCGCCCCCGGCGGTGGCCTTCAGGATCACGGGGAAGCCGATCGTCTCGGCCGCGGCCAGCGCCGCTTCGGCGTCGGTGAGCAGGTCGGTGCCCGGCGCGAGCGGCACGCCCTGGGCCTGGGCCAGGTCCCGAGCCGTATGCTTGAGGCCGAAGGCGCGGATATTGTCCGGCGTCGGACCGATGAAGGCGATCCCGGCCGCCTCGCAGGCCTCGGCGAAGGCGACATTCTCACTCAGAAAGCCATAGCCGGGATGGATGGCCTGGGCCCCCGTCGCCCGGGCGGCAGCCAGGATGGCGTCCACGTCCAGATAGGACTGGGCGGCGGGCGCCGGCCCGATCCGCACCGCCTCGTCGGCCTGGCTGACATGCAGGGAGCCGGCGTCGGCGTCGGAGAACACCGCCACGGAGGCGACGCCCATCTCCTTGAGCGTGCGCAGGATACGGCAGGCGATGGCGCCGCGGTTGGCGACGAGAACCTTGGTGAACACTGAACTGGCCCTGCTCAGGCGGCGATGATCATGCGCACCGGCGTCGGATTGAAGCCGTTGCAGGGGTTGTTGATCTGCGGACAGTTGGACACCACCGCCACCAGATCCATCTCGGCGCGGATGTCCACATAGAGGCCCGGCGCGGAAATGCCGTCCACGATGCCCAGCGCCCCGTCAGCCTCCACCGGCACGTTCATGAACCAGTTGATGTTGGAGACCATGTCGCGCTTGCCCCGCCCGTGGCGGGCGTTGGCCTGCAGGAAGTTCTCGACACAGGCGTGCTGGCCCTTGGTGTGGTGGCCATAGCGCAGGGTGTTGCTTTCGCAGGAGCAGGCTCCGCCGATGGTGTCGTGATAGGCCACCGAGGTCCCCAGCACGGTGGCCATCGGGTTTCCCTCGTTGGACAGCAGCACCGAACCGGTGCGCAGGAAGATGTTGCCTTGAGCTGCGATGGTGTCCTGGGCGCTGTAGCGCTCGGCGTCGTCGGCCAGCGCATACATCAGGAAGTCGACAGCCTGGTTGCCCTCCAGGTCGATGATCCGCAGCACCTCGCCCTTGCGCACCACATGGTCCCAGGGGGCCAGGGCGGGCACGATCTCGTCGTGCAGGACGGGGCCGGGCAGTCCGTCCAGAGCCGTGTCGGTCATGGCGCGCCCTCCTCTAGCGACGGAAATAGTCTTCGACGTTGAGAAAGGCCCGCAGGCCCTCCGGCGTCGCGTTGCGAATGAGATCGTCCTTGGGCGTCACCGGCCCGCGCCAGGCGCTGACCCGCAGCGGCGTGACGCTGTAGTCGGGCCGGGGATCGCGGACGTGGGGGCAGTTGGCCAGCACCACGATCAGGTCCATCTCCGCCCGCAGGGTCAGGCTGCGACCGGGCGCATAGGGTCCGACCTGCGTCTCGACCTCGCCATCAGGGCCGATCTTCACCCCCTTGAACCAGTTGATGCAGGGATGGATGTCTCTGCGGCCAAGGCCGAACTTGGCGAGCGCAAGGGAGAAGCGGTCCCGCGCATTGGGATGTGGTCCCCAGTTGTCGCCGGTCCCGTAGCGTCGCGCGTTGGACGACGCGTTGGACGCCCCGCAGAAGGCGTCGTGGGTCTCCGCGCCGTCCTCCAGCAGGCTCATCATGACCCGCCCCATGTCCGAGAGCAGCAGCCGGCCTTGGCCCAGATAGGCGTTCCACTGGACCTTGACCGTATCGGCCACGTTCAGCCGCTCCACCGGTGTTTCGGCGTTGAACACCAGCATGGAGGCGCAGGCGTCGCCGGCGAGGTCGGTGAGGCGCAGCCGCGCGCCGCGGTTCAGGCGCTTGGCGGCGTAGCCGCCAGCCCCGATGGTCTCCTCCCAGAGCATGTCCTCGGCCGAAACGCCGGCCGGCCGGTCGCGGGCCTCGCTGGGCGGCAGGGTGGGCATGGCATCGATGCGGGTGGCGCCTTGGGCGCGGGCGTGGGCCTGGGCGCTCTTGGGATCGGCGGTGGACGATGCGCTCATGCCGCGCCTCCGACCTGGGCGGTCTTGCCCCCGCGGCCATGGGCGTGCAGCGGCGGCAGCAGGGCGCGGGTGGTGACGAGGCGGATCTGGTGCACGCCGCGGATCCGGCGCAGTTCGTCGCACAGCATGTGCAGGCGCTCCGAGGGCCCCTGGACCAGCAGCACCTCCAGGGACTGATCATCCTCCAGGAAGACGTGCTGGGAGGAGATCACCTCTTTCAGGAACGACCCTTGCGCCTGGGCCAGCGCCTGACGGACCCGGCCGCTCTCGGCCCGGTAGATCAGGGTGATGGTGCCGGCCAGGATGGCGCCGTCGCGGCCTTCGCTGTGCTCGGCCAGTTCATGGCGAATCAGCTCGGCGATCATCTGCGAGCGACTGGGCAGGTCGCGCTCGGCCACCATGGCGTCGAGCTGGGCCAGCAGTTCTGCCGGCAGGCTGACGCTGAGGCGCGCGAGCTGGGAAATCGGTTCCACGGTCATGGGGCGATCTTGGCTCCGGTATTACGTTCGTCAATTTTCGTAATACCGAATGGGCCGGCGGTCCAGGCCCCGCCCGCCGCTTGGGCGCCTGCGGGTCCCAGGCGCCTAGAGGACAGGCGCCGGCCATGCGCCGTCCCGACACCTGCCATCGGGGCGCTGCACAACCTTGTCCGTGGCGCGCTCAAGGATCAACGGGGCGAGAGTCGTTGGCGTGGGCCGATAACCTCCCTAACCTGCGCCGAACCGCCGCCTTTGCGCGGCCCAAGTCTCAAGAGAGTCGCATGACCGATTCGCCGCCGCCGAGCCCCGCTGTCGAGGCGCCCGCCAAACGCACCCTGCTCCAGCGCTGGTGGTTCGATGTCGTCCTGTGGAAGCGGATCCTGCTGGCTCTGGTCCTCGGCGTCATCGCCGGCCTGCTGCTCGGCGAGCAGGCCAACGCCATCAAATGGATCGGCGACCTTTTCGTGCGGCTGATCCGGATGATCGTCGTGCCCCTGGTCTTCGTCTCCATCGTCGCCGGCGTGGCGGGGATGGGCGATCCCCGGCGGCTGGGCTCCATCGGCGCCAAGACCATCTTCCTCTACCTGCTGACCACCGCCATCGCCGTCGGCGTCGGCATGGCCATGGGCCTGCTGTTTGGGCCAGGCCAGGGGGTCAGCTTCACAGGCGTCACCCCGGAAATGGTCGGCACGGCGCCGCCGGTCAGCGAACAGCTGCTCGGCATCGTCCCGCTCAACCCCATCCAGGCCCTGGCCAACGGGGACATCCTGGCGGTGATCTTCTTCTCCTTCCTGGTGGGCGCCGCGATCCTGGCGCTCGGCGAAAAGGCTGATCCGATCCGCAAGCTGTTCGACGCCGGGGTCGATGTGGTCCTCTACATCACCCGGCTGGTGATGGAGGTGGCGCCGTTCGGGGTCTTCGCCCTGATGGCCTGGGTCATGGGGACCGCGGGCCTAGGCGTATTCTACAACATCTTCCTGCTGGCGGCCGCCCTTCTGGTCGGCTGCCTCCTGCACATCTTCATCGTCCATGGGGGCATGATCCGGCTGATGGCGGGCCTGCCCATGTGGCCCTTCTTCCGCGATATTCCCGATGCCGTGATGGTGGCCTTCTCCACCTCGTCCAGCGCTGCGACCCTGCCGGTCTCCATGCGGGTGGCTGAGAAGAATCTGGGGGTCAGCCATACCGTGGCCTCCACCGCCCTGCCGCTCGGCACCACGGTCTCCATGGACGGCACCGCCCTCTATATCGGTCTGCTGGCCATGTTCACCGCCCAGGCCTTCGGCATCGAGCTGACCCTGACCCAATACCTGCTGGCCGGTCTGACCACGATCCTGGTCTCGGTGGGCACCGCGCCCATTCCCTCAGCCTCGCTATTCATGCTGGCCGCCGTGCTGACCACCATGGGCGTCTCGCCCGAACAGACCGCCCTGGTGGTGGGCTTTGTCCTGCCCTTCGACCGCCTGCTCGACATGACCCGGACGGTGGCGAACAACACCTCCGACCTGGCCGTGGCGGTGACCGTCGCCAAGTGGGAAGGCGAACTGGACGAGGCCTCCTACCGCGCCAAGCCTGTCGAGTGAGGATTCAGCAAGGTCCCGTCTTGCGGCCGGGCCGCCCATGCCCGAACTAGACATCCATGCCCGCCGTCACGCCTGAACTCTTCCTGCTCGTCACCGGCGTGCTGCTGCTTACCACGGTGCTGGCGGGCACCCTGTCCAGCCGCTTCGGGGTGCCGGCCCTGATCGGCTTCCTGGCCCTGGGCATGCTGGCCGGATCCGACGGCCCTGGCGGCATCGGGTTCGCTGACTATCAGGTGGCTCAGACCATCGGCGTGGCCTGCCTGATCTTCATTCTGTTCTCCGGGGGGCTCGACACCCCCTGGAAGGCGGTGCGGCCCGTCCTGTCTCCGGCCCTCGTCCTTGCGACGGTCGGGGTTATGATCAGCGCGGGCATCGTTAGCCTGACAGCCATCCTGCTGTTGGACTTCAGCCTGCTGCAGGGCTTCCTGCTGGGCAGCGTCGTGGCCTCCACGGACGCCGCCGCCGTCTTCGCGGTGCTGCGAACGCAGGAAACCCGCATTCGCGAGGACGTCCTGGCCCTCATCGAGCTCGAAAGCGGCTCCAATGATCCGATGGCCATCTTCCTGGTGGGCGTGGCCCTGGCGCTGATCGCGGCGCCGACCACCCCGCTGCTGAACTTCGTGCCGGACTTCCTGTTGCAGATGGTCCTGGGCGCCGCCATCGGCCTGGCCATCGGCTACGGGTTCACCGTCATCCTCACCCGGGCCAAGCTTCGCCAGGGCGGTCTCTTCCTGGTGGTCTCGGTGGCCGCAGCCCTGCTGGCCTTCGGCCTGGCCGGCGTCCTGACGGGCAGCGGATTCCTGGCGGCCTATGTGGCCGGGGTTCTCGCCGGCAATCGCGAATATCCTGGCCGCCGCGCGGTGTCGCAGTTCCAGGATGGGCTGGCCTGGCTGGCCCAGGTGGTCATGTTCCTGACCCTGGGCCTGCTGGTCTTTCCCCACCAGCTTCCCGCCGTGGCCCTGGAGGGCCTGGCCATCACCGCCGTGCTGATGCTGATCGCCCGACCGGCCAGCGTTTTCATCAGCCTGGCGCCGTTCCGCCAATTCGATTGGCGGGCCAAGCTGTTCGTTTCCTGGGCCGGCCTGCGCGGGGCCGTGCCCATCGTCCTGGCGACCTTCGGCATCGTGGCGGGCGTCGATGACGCCCAGGCGATGTTCAACATCGTCTTCTTCGTGGTCCTGGCCTCCAGCATCGTTCAGGGCCCCACCATCGGCCTGCTGGCCAAGCGGCTTGGCCTCGAGCGCAAGGTCGCGCCCAAACCGCCGCCGCCGCCAACCCAGAAGGCAGAGGAGACCCCCGCTTGAGCCGCCAAGACCTGGCCCGCCTGATCGAGTCGGCCCGCAACATGGTCGTCTTCACCGGCGCCGGCATTTCCACAGAGTCCGGCATCCCGGATTTCCGCAGCCCCGGCGGGGTCTGGAGCCAGATGAAGCCCATCTACTTCCAGGACTTCGTCGCCAGTGAGGAAAAGCGCCGGGAGTCCTGGACCCGCGCCTTCACCGGACGGGCCGGCTGGACGGGCCGCGAACCCAATGCCGGCCACCATGCGGTGGCCAAGCTGGTCGAACAGGGCCGGGTCAGCGCGGTCATCACCCAGAATGTCGACAATCTGCACCAAGCGTCCGGGGTGCCGGATGACAAGGTCATCGAGCTGCATGGCAACGCCAGCTACGCGACATGTCTCGCCTGCGGCCTCCGCCACGAACTGCCGCAGCTGAAGCACGAGTTCGAGACCACAGGCGACATTCCCACCTGCTACGAGTGCGGCGAGCTGGTGAAGACCGCCACCATCTCCTTCGGCCAGCCCATGCCGGAGTTGCAGATGAGGCGGGCCACGGCGGCGACCCTGTCGTGCGACCTCTTCCTGGTGCTGGGCTCGTCCCTGGTGGTCTATCCGGCGGCGGAGTTTCCTCTGCTGGCCAAGCGGCGAGGCGCAGCGCTGGCCATCGTCAATCGCGAGCCCACCGACCAGGACGAGGCCGCCGACCTCGTCGTCCATGACGAGATCGGCCCGACCCTCAGCGAGGTTGTCCTTGGCGACAGCTGAGCCGGCGGCTCAGGCCGTAGCGCTCGGCCGCGCCTTCACCCGTTCAAACCAGGCCGGAAGATTCTTGGCTTCCGCCGGCATGGGCTGGCCAACCTGGGCGCCGAAGGCCAGGAAGCAGAACAGCAGGATGTCAGCCAGGGTGAAGCGGTCGCCGCACACATAGTCATGGCCGTCCATCAGGCCGTCGAGCCAGAGGAGCTTGTCCCGGGCGATGGCCTTCAGGTCCTCGGCCGCCTCGGGGCGCACCAGCCGGAAACGGGATTCGAACAGCGCGCGGCCCTCTGCGGCCCGGAAGCCGCTTCCCAGGGGCTCGACGATGTTCAGATCGATGCGTCGGGTCCACATGCGGGTTTCCGCCCGTTCCTCAGGCGTGGTCCCGATCAGCGGCGGCTCAGGGGAGATCTCGTCGAAATACTCGCAGATGGCGGTGATCTCACAGATCACCGCGCCGTCATCCAGTTCCAGGGCCGGCAGCTGCCCGGCTACATTGACCTTTTCAGCGTAGGGCGGCTGGCGGTTCTCCCCCTTCATCAGGTCGACCTGCTGCTGGGGGATGTCCAGGCCCTTCTCGGCCATGAACATGCGCACCACGTGCGGATTGGGACCGACGGAATTGTAGAACTTCATGGCGGCGCTTCCCTTGGATGTCGTTGCGCCGAGTTGACCGCTCTCCCCTTGCGTCAGGTCAAGGGTCTTGCGGGCAGGGCGTCTGCGGATCGTCGTCGGCGCAGGCCTCCGTCATGCGGGCGAAGTGGTCGCCCACATCCAGAGGCGCGAGGACCGGGGCTGGGGCGGGCCGGGCGCGGGTCGTCACCTCGGCGCCCTCGGTCAGGGTGCGGTGGACCGGGCATTTCTCGGCGATCTCGATCAGCCGTGCGGTCTGCTCGGCGTCCAGGTCGCCCTCGAGACCGATTTCGCGGACGAACCTGTCCTTGGACTTGGCGGTGCGCGCCTCATGGGTGACCTCCACGCTGACCTTGTCCAGGGACCAGCCCTTGCGGTCGGCATAGAGGCGGCAGGTCATGGCCGTGCAGGCCCCCAGCGCAGCCCCCAGAAGGTCATAGGGGCTGGGCCCTGAATCCAGCCCGCCCACATCCGTCGGCTCGTCGGCCAGAAATCGGGCCGGTCCCGCCCACACCGTCACCTGGAACTTGCCGCCGCCGGTCTCCTCCACCCGGACGGCCTCGCGGGAGGGCGCCTCGGCCTGCGCCTGCGGCGTCAGGTAGCGGGCGGCCCAGGCGGCGATGACGGCGGCCGCATAGTCAGTGTCGGCCTCGGCGGTGAGCAGGTGGTCGGCGTCATCCAGGGAGACGAAGCTCTTGGGGTGGCGGGCGGCCACAAAGATCTCGGTGGCGTTGTCGATCCCCACCACCTCGTCCCGCGGCGCATGGAGAATCAGCAGGGCGCGTTTCAGGTGGCCGATACGCTCAGCCTGGTCGTGCTCGGCCAGATCGGCGACGAAACCGGCGTCGAGCTCGAAGCGGCGACCGGCGATCTCGACGGGGACGCGGCCCTCTGCGTCTGGGCCCGGCGCGCCCTCGATGTGGTGCAGCACATGTTCGGCCGAGGCCGGGGCGTTGAGCACGGCCACGGCGCGCACGCTCGGGCAGCGGCCGGCGGCGGCCAGGACCGCGGCCCCGCCAAAGCTGTGCCCCACGAGGACCTGGACCTCATGGCCCGCGGCGTTCATCGCCTCAACCGCGCTGACCACGTCGGACACGTCGCTGGACAGTCCGGTCCCGAAGTCCCCCTCGCTCTCGCCCAGGCCGGTGAAGTCGAAGCGCAGGACGCCGAAGCCCCTGTCGGCCAGGGCCCGGCTGATCCGCACCGCGGCGAGCGCGCGCTTGTCACAGGTGAAGCAGTGAGCGAACACCACATAGGCCAGGGGTGGGGTCGCACCGGTCTCCAGAACGCCGGAAAGGCGACGCCCGGCGGAGTTCTCGAAATCGAATCGGACGCCGGGCATGGGCTCTCCTCTGGAGGACGTCAGCGGTATTCCGGATTGGGATGGTCGAACCGTGCGCCGGCCTCCCAGGCCTCCGGCAGATTGCCATAGGCCGGCAGGCCGCCTGCGTCCTTGAGCATACGGGCCATGTGCATCAGGTTCCAGGCGGCGAAGGTGGTGTTGCGCTGGGTGAAGTCGTTCTGCGGTCCGCCGGAGTCCTCGTCGGCATAGGAGGGACCGGGACCGGCCTCCCCCACCCAACCGGCGTCGGCCTGGGGCGGGATGGCGTAGCCCAGATGCTGCAGGGAATAGAGCAGGTTCATGGCGCAGTGCTTGGCGCCGTCCTCATTGCCGGTGATCACGCAGCCGCCGGCCCGGCCGTAATAGGCGGACTGGCCCTTGTCGTTCAACTTGCCGGAATAGCCGTAGAGCCGCTCGACCACCCGCGTGCAGATCGAGGACTTGTCCCCCAGCCAGATGGGGGTGCCGATCACCAGGATGTCGGCGGCCATCACCTTGGCCTGAACGTCTGGCCAATCGTCACGGGAGAAGCCGTGCTCGCGCATGTCCGGCTGCACACCGGGCGCGATGTCGAGATCGGCGGCGCGGATCGTCTCGATGCTGACGCCGTTGGCGGCCATCACCCCCTGGCTGACCTGCATCAGGGCCTCGGTGTTGGACGGCTCCCGCGACGGCTTGAGACTGCAGTTGATAAAGAGGGCGGACAGGTCGTGATAGGCGGTCATGGGCGGCGGCTCCGGCTGGACGATCCCAGGTCGAACGGCCTGGGTTGGCCGGGCGTTCCGCCGCCCTGGCGCCTGATCAGGCGCCCAGCTGATCCATCAGGTATTCGGCCGAGGAGACGCGGAATTCCCCCGGCTCTTCCACGTTCAGGGATTTCACCACCCCGTCCTCGACGATCATGGAGTAGCGCTGCGAGCGCTCGCCCATGCCGAACTTGGCGGCGTCCATGGTCAGGCCGACCGCCCGGGTGAAGTCGCCGCTGCCGTCGGCCAGCATGGTGATGTCGTCGCCCACCGACTGGGACTCGCCCCAGGCCTTCATGACGAAGGCGTCGTTGACCGACAGGCAGGCGATCATGTCGACGCCCTGGGCCTTCATGGCTTCGGCCTTGTCCACATAGCCCGGCAGGTGACGGGCCGAGCAGGTCGGGGTGAAGGCGCCGGGCACGGCGAACAGGGCGACGGTCTTGCCCTTGAAGAGGTCGTCGGTCGAGACGGGCTTGGGGCCGTCCACGGTCGCCTGGGTCAGGGTGACGCTGGGCAGCTTGTCGCCGGTTTTGATGGTCATGGCCGTGCTCCTCAATAGGTCGCCGGGATGGGCGTATGGCCAGCAGATAGCGCATTGCCCAACCCCTTCAACCTCCGCGGGCCAAACGTGTCTTGAAAGCGCCGCGTTCAACCTCAAACTAAGGGGATGGGCGCCATCGACCAGACCTCCGAGCCGGCCGGAACCTACCTCTCCGGAAAGCTGCTGATCGCCATGCCGGGGATCGGCGATCCCCGCTTCGAGCGCGCGGTGATTCTCGTGTGCGCCCACGACGAGGAGCACGCCATGGGCCTGACGGTGAACCGCCCCGTCGAAGGGCTGATGCTTGCCGACCTGCTTGATCGGCTGGACATTGCGACGGTGTCCGAAACGGCGCCGGGCCTGGACGATCCCATCCTCATCGGCGGCCCGGTGGAGCGAGAACGGGGCTTCGTGCTGCACACCGGCGATTACCACAGCGAAAACAGCCTGCCGGTGGCCGAGGACCTCGCCCTCACCGCCACCCGTGAAGTGCTGGAGACCCTGGCCCATGGCGCCGGACCGCGGCGCAGCGTCATGGCCCTGGGCTATGCGGGATGGGGCGCAGGCCAGCTGGAGCAGGAGATCCGGGACAATGTCTGGCTGACCTGCACGGCGGACGAAGCCCTGCTGTTCGGCGACGACCATGACCACAAGTGGTCCCAGGCCCTGGCCAAGCTGGGCATAGATCCTGGGCTGCTGTCGGCTGCGGCCGGTCAGGCCTGAGCGGACCCGCCGCCCGCGGGCTCAGCCCCGCGCCTTCACCGGGGCGGCGCCGTCCACATAACTCTCATTGAGATAGACCTCGGCCTCCTGGGCCGACAGCGCCGGGGCGTAGCCAAAGCCCTGCCCGTAGTCGCAGCCGAGGGCCAGCAGCTGGCGGGCCATGCCGGCGTTCTCGACGCCTTCGGCCACCACTTCCAGGTCCAGGTCCTGGCCAAGCTTGACCACGGAGGAGACGATCTTGGCCGAGCCCTCATCGGTGGCCATGGTGCGGACGAAGTAACGGTCGATCTTCAACGTGTCGAAGGGCAGGCGGGTCAGATAGGACAGGGACGAGAAACCTGTGCCGAAGTCGTCCAGGGCCAACGCCGCCCCGGCCTGGCGCAGGTCGCGCAGGATGATCGCCGCCCGATCGGGATCGCGCATGACGTCGCCCTCGGTGACCTCCAGCTTCAGAGCGCCCGGCGGAAGGCCGGTTTCCCGCAGAATCCGCACCACATTCGCGATCAGGTCCGGATGATCGATTTCGCCGGTGGACAGGTTCACGGCCACGGTCAGCTCGCCGGCGGCCCGGTGATTGCGCCGCCACACCGCCAGCTGGCTGGCGGCCTCGCGCATCATCAGGGAGCCAAGGGCGCTCATCAGGCCCATCTCTTCGCAGAGCGGCAGGAACTGGTCGGGCATCAGCAGGCCCCGCCTGGGGTGTCGCCACCGCACCAGAGCCTCAAACCCCGACAGGGCCCCCGTCGAGAGCCGCACGATCGGCTGATAGAAGGCGGTCAGCTCCCCACGGCCGATGGCGCCGCGCAGGTCGCCTTCCATGGCCAGCCGGGACAGGCCGTCGCTCTCGAGAGCCCGGCCATAGGCCGCGGCCCCGCCCCGCCCGCCGGTCTTGGCCGCCTCGACGGCCAGCTCAGCCCGACGCAGCAGCTCGGCCGCCTCCGGCGCCTCGTCCCCGCCGCGGGCGCGCACGGCGCCCACCGAGAGGGTGGGATGGATGTCGAACCCGGCCACCCGCAGGGGGCGCTCCAGGGCCTGACGCAGGATCTCGCTGGCCGGAATCTCACCCACCCTGGCCAGGACGCCGAACTCATCCTCCCCAACCCGAGATAGCAGGGCGCCCGGCGGAAAGGCCGCCGCCAGGCGGGACCCCAGGGCCGCCAGGACCAGATCGGCGCGTTCGTGGCCGAGCGCTTCGTTGAGGCGGCGCAGGCGATCAAGATCACCCACCACCAGCTCATAGTCGCCGGCGATCTGCAGATGCTCACGGGCGCGCAGAATGAAGCTCTTGCGGTCCAGCAGGCCGGTGAGGCCGTCGAGATCCGAGGCGGCGAACTTGGTCTCGGCGGCGACGACGCCAGCGGCGCGCACCCCCTCCTCAAGCCAGACGCCGCGCCAGATACACACGCCGCCGCCCCGCATCCGCAGGCGCACGGCGATCTCGGTTCCCGGCTCCTGCACCCGCAGAACCTCCTCAGCCCGGGCGCGATCCTGAGGCAACGCCAGGGCGCGGATAGCCGCAGAAGAGCATTCAGGCGCCAGGGGACCGAGACCAAGGGCGCGGGAGGCGCCGGTCAGACGCAGGCGGTCGCTCTCCGGCTCCCAGTGCCAGAGGACCACATCGGCCGCGCCCAGCGCTTCCAGCGTGCTCGTGGCGTCCCATATCCAACGATCGCTCGCCATAGCCTCTCGGGGGCCGGCGCAGGCCGCCGGCTAAACAGAAACAGTCACCTCCGGCCCCTCGTCCCGCGAACGGGGCGTGGTCATGCCGAACAGGACATGATCTCGCCAAACGCCGTTAATTTTCAGATAAGCCTTCGCAAACCCCTCCTCCTCGAACCCCGCCTTGGCCAAGAGAGAGCGCGAGGCGGCGTTGTGCGGCAGACAGGCGGCCTCCAGCCGGTGCAGCCCCAGGGTGTTGAAGGCGAAGCTGTTCAGCGCGCGGGCCGCGGCCAGGGTCAGACCCCGCCGCGTGAACGGTTGCCCGCACCAGTAGCCCACGGTTCCCATCTGGGCGACGCCGCGGCGGATGTTGGACAGGGTGATCCCGCCGGTCAGGGCGCCATCAGATTCCTGGAAGACCAGGAAGCTGTAGGCGGCGCCGGCCTCCCGGTCGCGGGCATAGGCCGCAAGCCTGCGGCGAAAGGCCACCCGGGTCAGATCGTCGGCCGGCCAGGTCGGCTCCCAGGGCTGCAGGAAGGCCCTGGAGGCGGCGCGCAGGTCGCGCCACTCGGCGTAGTCGGCGGCTCGCGGCGGGCGGAGGAACACGCCCGCCCCGTTCACCCGTAAGCCCCCCTCAAGGGCGATCCAGTCCAGCAAGGCCATGATGCGATTGCGGCTCCGATTGGTCCGGCCGTCAAGAGCGACAGGTGTTCAAAGGCCCGGCAAGGTCGGACGATCGCCCGCAGCCCCTGCCTCCCAACTCGCCAGGACGGCCCTGTGGTTCCCCGCGAACACCGGCCTCTGATCAGCCGAACAGGGTCTGGGTGAAGGCGCCGGCCGCGCCGGCGGCCTGTCGGGGGCCCAGGACGGAGACCGCGGCCCGCTGGCTGGCGCAGAGATCGCTCCCCAGCCGCGCGAGGTCCTGCAGGGTCACCGCCTCGATCCCGGCGGCGATTTCGGCCGGCGGCAGGGGCCGGTCGAACAACAGGAGCTGGGCGGCGGTCTGCTCGGCCCGGGCAAGGGGCGATTCCCGCATCATGAACATCGCTCCCTTGATCTGCGCCTTGGCGCGGGCGAGCTCGGCCGGCGTCACAGAGCCGCCCAGGCCCGCGATCTCGCCCGCGGCGACCTTGGCCAGCTCCACCGCATCCTTGGCCGCGCAGCCGGCGAAGACGCCCAGCACGCCCTGATCGGCATAGGTCTCGCTATAGGCGTCCACCGCATAGGCCAGGCCGCGCTTCTCCCGCGCCTCCTGGAACAGCCGCGAGGCCATCCCGCCGCCGAGAATCTCGGCGAACAGCCGCAGGACGAAATAGTCAGGGTGGCCGACCCCCACCGTGGGCAGCAGGAAGACCAGATTGGCCTGCTCCAGCCGCTTGGTCTCCACCGCTTCGCCGCCGGTGAACTGGGCGTCAGGGGCCTCCACGGCGGCCGCCGGGCCCGACGCCTGTCCAAAATGCCGGACGGCCAGATCCAGCAGCTCGGCCTCGTCCACAGCGCCGGCGGCGCTGATCACCAGGCTGGCCGGGTCATAGAGTCGGGCGCGCCAGTTCGCCAGGCTTGCAGGGTCAGCCGTGGCGATGGAGTCGACCGTCCCCAGGATGGAGCGGCCCAGGGGCTGGTCCCCATAGGCCGCGGCCTGGGCCATCTCGAAGACCAGGTCGTCCGGGGTGTCGGCGGCCTCGGCGATCTCCTGCCCGACCACCTGCTTTTCCCGGGCCAGATCGTGGGGATCGAGGCGCGGCGCCAGCACGAGATCGGCCAGAACGGCCGCGCCGAGGGGCAGGCCGCCCGCCAGGCAGCGAACCTGATAACTGGTGCGCTCATAACCCGTGGCGGCGTTGATCTGGCCGCCCTCGGCCTCGATCGTCTCGACGATCTCCATGGCCGAGCGCTCGCCCGCCCCCTTGAAGACCATGTGCTCAAGCAGGTGAGACCAGCCCGAACGCGTGGCGTCCTCGAACCGCGCGCCGCGGCCGGCCACGACGCACAGCGCGCTGGTCTCCAGCCCTGCGATGGGGTCGCAGACGACCCGGACGCCATTAGGCAGGCTATGAACCGTCGCCAAACCTCAGGTCTCAGCAAAGGCGCGGACGCAGGCCTTGATGGCGTCTGCGTCGGCCGGCAGCCGGTCAAAGCGTTCGGGCCGATCGGCCAGGCTCTGGGTCCAGCGGGGCAGGTCCGGCGTCACCGCCGTGGCCGCCGCCACCGCGTCGGGGAACTTGGCCGCATGCGCCGTAGACAGCACAATCACCGGCCCCTGCAGGTCGCCGGCCCGGCGCAGGGCGGCCACGCCCACGGCGGTGTGCGGGTCGATCAGCTCACCGGTTTCGTTCAGCGTGGCCAGCATGGTGCGGCTGGTCTCCTCCTCGCTGACAGCGACGCCGGTGAACAGCTCGGCCATATAGGCCTGGGCCTGGGGCGGAATGTCGATGTGACCGGCCTCAGCGAAGGCGGTGAAGGCCCGGGCGGTCTCGACAGACTCCCGCCGGACGGCCTCGAAATACAGGCGCTCGAAATTGGAGGCCGACTGAATGTCCATGGCCGGACTCTGGGTGGCGGTCACATCGCCCCGGGCGTAGCGTCCGTCCTGGAAGGCGCGGGCCAGGATGTCATTGGCGTTCGTCGCCACCACGATCCGGGCAATGGGCAGGCCCATCTGCCGGGCGACATAGCCGGCGAAGGCGTCGCCGAAATTCCCCGATGGCACACAGTAGGTCACCGGGCGATCGGGCGCCCCGACAGCGACGGCCGTGGTGAAGTAGTAGACGCTCTGGGCGACGATGCGGGCGAAGTTGATCGAGTTGACGCCCGTCAGGTCCACGGCCTGACGCAGGCTCTGGTCCTGGAAGGCCGCCTTCACGATCGCCTGGCAGTCGTCGAAGGTGCCCTGGACGGCGACGCAACGGACATTGGCCTCGCTCGCCGTGGTCATGAAGCGCCGCTGCACCTCGGAGATCCGGCCTTCCGGGAACAGCGCGCAGACCCGCACATGGGCCCGGCCGCGGAAGGCCTCTACGGCCGCCCCGCCAGTGTCGCCCGAGGTGGCGCAGAGAATGGTCTGGACGCGGTTCTGGCCGGCCAGGACATGGTCGTACAGCCGGGCCAGCAACTGCATGGCCACATCCTTGAAGGCCAGGCTCGGGCCATGGAACAGCTCGGCCACGAAGGCGTCGGGACTGATCTGGACCAGGGGGACCACGGCGGCGTGGGCGAAGGTGGCGTAGGCCTCCTCGCACATGGCGTCGACCGCGTCCCGCGGAAGCTCATCTCCAGCGAAGCGGGACAGGACCTCAGCGGCCACATGGGCGTAGGGCTTGCCGCGGAAGGCGGCGATTTCGTCCTGGGTGAAGGTCGGCCAGGTCTCGGGAACATAGAGCCCGCCATCGGGGGCCAGTCCGGCCAGAACCGCGTCTACAAAGCCAACCGCCGGGGCCTGGCCCCGGGTGGAGACATACCGCATCAACTTGTCCATCTGCGCCTGATCACGGCGGCATAGACGGCGATCAGGGCGCCGGCAAGGCCGAACCAGGTCAGGGCGTATTCCAGATGGCGGTTGGCGATCTCGCCAGGGAGCGGGGTCGGCTCGAGGGCCGGGAAGTCGGGATTGGTCGGGGTCTCGGCCAGGAGGAAGACCGGCGCCGGGGCGCTGACGCCGAGGGTGGCCGCCATGGCCGCCACGTCGCGGGAATACCAGAGGTTGGCGTCGGGCCGGTTGTCCGGCGTGACGAAATTAGCCGGGTCTGGATTGCGCAGAAGCCCGATCACCTCCACCGGCGCCGAGGCCGTGGCGTCCACGGGCGGACGCTCGGAGACGGTGTCGGGGACGAACCCGCGGTCGACCAGGATGGAGTCATAGGCCCCGCCCGACACCGGACAGGCTGAGATCAGCCTCTGGCCTGCCTGCCCGTCCTTGATGGCGTAGAGCTGGACGAAGGGGGCGGCCGCCAGGCCCGGACAGGTCAGGCTGACGCGATAGAAGCCGAGGTCTTCCCCCGAGGCGGCCAGGGCGAGGATCTCGCTGGTCGGACGAGGGGGCGCCTCCGATCGGCTTTCAATCTGGGCCAGCAGGTCTGACTTCCAGTCCAGGCGCTGCATCTGCCAGACGCCCAGGGCGATCAGGATGGCCAGGGAGATCAGGGTGGCCAGGGTCAGGCCGATGGGGAGCCTGCGGGCGCGGGCGGCCTCAGTCATCGGAGCGGGCCTCCGCAGCCCGGTTGGAGAACTGGGCGGCCAGCATGACGCCCTTCAGCGGGCGCAGCAGGCCCACCGAGACGATCACCGTCAGCGGCAGCCACAGCAGCAGGTGGAGCCAGATGGGCGGGGTGAAGACGAGCTCGACATAGAGGGCGGCGAAGGCCACCACGAACCCAGCGATCAGGATGACGAACACTGCCGGGCCGTCGCCGGAATCGGCCTTGCCCAGGTCATAGCCGCAGGCCGAGCACTGGGGCGCGACCTTCAGGAAGCCGGCGAACAGCGCGCCCTCGCCGCAGTTGGGGCATCGGCCACGCAGACCAGAAAGAAGGGGGTTGGGTTGGGCCATGGGTCAGGCCCGACCCAGTCCAGACCGTCTGGCCTGGACTGGGCAGGAAGAATGAAGCCGTCGCGAGCGGGAGCCTCGCGACATCCCGCTGCGCTCGGCGCCCGCCATCGGCCTAATGTCCAGCGCCGCCGAACACCACATAGATGAAGGCGAACAGGAACAGCCACACCACGTCGACGAAGTGCCAGTACCAGGCGGCCGCCTCGAAGCCGAAGTGCTTCTGCGGGGTGAAGCCGCCGCGCATCAGGCGGATCAGGCAGATCAGCAGGAAGATGGTGCCCACCAGGACGTGGAAGCCATGGAAGCCAGTGGCCATGAAGAAGGACGACCCATAGAGGCCCGAGCTGATCGCCGCGTCGTTGTAGAAATACTCGTGCGACAGGATGTGGTGGTACTCGTAGGCCTGGATGGCGCTGAAGATGACCCCGAGGATCACGGTCAGGATCAGGGCGAACTGGGCGCCCTTGCGATCGCCCTGCTGCAGGGCGTGGTGGGCCCAGGTCACCGTGGTGCCCGACAGCAGCAGGGTCAGGGTGTTGACCAGAGGCAGGTTCCAGGCGGGCACGGTCTCGATGCCGGCAGGCGGCCAAGTGGCCCAGGCCTGACGGACTTCCTCGATGCTCGACAGCGTCCGGGCCTCATGGAAGAGGGCCATTTCGAAGAAGATCCAGAACCAGGCCACGAAGAACATCACTTCGGAGGCGATGAACAGGATCATGCCGTAGCGCAGGCCCAGCGCCACCACCGGGGTGTGGTCGCCGGCGTTGGCTTCCTTGGTGACGTCGATCCACCAGCCGGCCATGGTGATCAGCACCAGGGTCAGGCCGGCGGCGAACAGCCACCAGGTGCCCGCGGGCATGCCGAACAGGCCTTTCAGCCACATCACCAGGCCGACGGCCATGACGGTGGCGCCCACCGAGGCCACCAGGGGCCACGGGCTGGGATTGACCAGGTGGTAGTCGTGCTTGACGCCTGCTTGGGCCATTTCGGTCCTAACCCCTCATAATATCGTCCCGCCGGCTGGGCTCTGTGGCGCCGCCGACGGGTGGTCTTGATGGTGCTATAGCCCCGCCCCTTGCGATCCGCCAAGAGGGGAAGCCGCAGTGGCCGCCGGCGCGTGCGCGAGGGGCTGGACCGTGGCGTCCTCATCGGACGGATAGAAGGTGTAGGACAGGGTGATCTCGGCCTTGTTCCGGGTCTCGAAGTCCTCGGCGTATTCGGGATCGACGAAGTAGACCATCGGGAACTTGATGGTTTCCCCAGGACCGATGGTCTGGTCGGAGAAACAGAAGCACTCAAGCTTCCGGAAATAGGCGCCGGCCGCCTCGGGCACCACATTGTAGACCGCCCGACCGGTCATCGGCGTCGCGCCGTTGTTGGTCACCTCGAAGAAGGCCAGGCCCGTCTCGCCGATCTTCAGCTTCTGGGCGACCTGCTCGGAGCGGAAGGTCCAGGGCAGGGTCCGGACATTGGTGTCAAACCGGACGCTCAGGGTCTTGTCCAACACCTGGACCGGCGCGGCCTCAGCCTGGCTCACTGTGCCCCCGAAGCCGGTCACCTGGCAGAAGGCGCGATAGAGCGGCACCGAAGCGTAGGCCAGGCCGATCATGCCCACAAACACGCCCGTGCAGATCAGCCCCAGCCGCAGATTGCGACGCGCCGGGTCGGGACGAAGCGGTTCAGAGAGGTCTGTCGAGGACATTGGCTCCCAATCGAACAACGGTGACGAGGAAGACGAGGATGGCGAAGGCGATCAGGCCGAGCGCCAGGGCGATGTTGCGCCCCCGGCGGGCCTGGAACCGCGGGTCGGGTCGGTCGGCGGCCGTGGTCTCGGCGGGCGCGACGTCCTGGGGCGCTTCAGGCTCGCTCATCAGACGCCTCCAGGGATCAGGTTGAGGAAGGTGGGCAGGCCCAGGCTCGCCTCGACCAGCAGGGTCGCGAAGATCAGGGTCAGGTAGAGGATCGAAAAGGCGAACAGGTTTCGGGCGTCCCGGGCCCCGGCTCGCACATCGTAGAGCCGGCCATCGAGGCGCGGATCGGCGCTGTCGCCGGCCCGGCTGCGCATCACCCGCCAGGCGAGGATCAGGAAGACCAGCCCGCCGGTGGCCGCCACGGAGAGATAGGGCAGCCCGCCCAGCCCGGTGAAGGCCGGCAGCAGGCAGATGGGCACGAAGAGCAGGCTATAGATGAAGATCTGCCGGCGGGTGGAGGCCGCGCCCGCCACCACGGGCATCATGGGGACCCCTGCCTTCTCGTAGTCCTCGCTGGAATACAGGGCCAGCGCCCAGAAATGGGCCGGGGTCCACATGAAGATGATGGCGCAGAGCAGCCAGGCGTTCAGCGGAACCTCGCCGGCCGCGGCCGCCCATCCGATGACCGGCGGCAGGGCCCCGGCCAGTCCGCCGATGACGATGTTCTGCGCCGTCCAGCGCTTGAGCCACATGGTGTAGACGACGGCGTAGAAGAAGATGGTGAAAGCCAGCAGTCCAGCGGCCAGCCAGTTGACGGCCACCCCCATGAACATCACCGACAGCAGGGAGAGGATCACCCCCATGGAGAGGGCTTCGGCGCCCTTGATCCGGCCAGCCGGCACCGGCCGGCCGCGGGTGCGCCGCATCTGAGCGTCGATGTCGGCGTCGTACCACATGTTCAGCGCGCCGGACGCGCCTGCGCCCACAGCGATGCACAGGACGGCCACAGCCCCCAGCAGCGGATGGATCGGCGCCTTGGCGCAGACCAGCCCGGTGGCGCCGGTGAACACCACCAGCGACATGACCCGCGGCTTGAGCAGCTGCAAATAGTCCTGCCAGCGGGCCGGTGAGTCCGTGGCATCCTGGGTGGCGGTGATGGCGCGCGTCATGGTCGCCAAGACATACTCCTAAACGGGTCTCTCACAAGACAAAGGGGCGCGGTTCGGCTGTGACCGAACCGCGCCCCCAGTGTCCTGGCCGGGCCGGCCGGTCAGTGGTGGCTGTCAGCCTTGATGACCGGCGGCTCGTTGAACTGGTGGAAGGGCGGCGGCGACGGCAGGGTCCATTCCAGGGTGGTGGCGCCTTCGCCCCACGGATTGGCCTCGGCCTTGCGGCGCATGATGGCGGCTTCCAGCAGGATCAGCAGGAAGACCAGCACGCCCACCGCGGTGATCGCGTAGCCCACCGACGAGACGTAGTTCCAGTAGGTGTAGGCTTCCGGATAATCCACATACCGGCGCGGCATGCCCTGGAGACCCAGGAAGTGCTGCGGGAAGAAAATCAGGTTCACGCCGATGAAGGTGATCCAGAAGTGGAGCGCGCCGGCCCACTCGCGGTACTTCACGCCGAAGATCTTCTCGAACCAGTAGTAGAAGCCCGCGAAGATCGCGAACACGGCGCCCAGGCTCAGCACGTAGTGGAAGTGGGCCACCACGTAGTAGGTGTCGTGCAGGCTGTAGTCGATGCCGGCATTGGCCAGGACCACGCCGGTGACGCCGCCCACGGTGAACAGGAAGATGAAGCCGATCGCCCACAGCATGGGCGTCTTGAAGCTGATCGACCCGCCCCACATGGTGGCGATCCAGGAGAAGATCTTCACGCCGGTCGGTACGGCGATGACCATCGTCGCGGCCACGAAGTAGGCGCGCAGATTGATGTTCATGCCCACGGTGTACATGTGGTGAGCCCACACGATGAAGCCGACGAAGCCGATGGCGACCATGGCGTAGGCCATGGCGAGATAGCCGAAGACGGGCTTGCGCGAGAAGGTCGACACGATGTGGCTGATGATGCCGAAGCCCGGCAGGATCAGGATGTACACCTCGGGGTGACCGAAGAACCAGAACAGGTGCTGGAACATCACCGGGTCGCCGCCGCCAGCGGCGTTGAAGAAGCTGGTGCCGAAGTTACGGTCGGTCAGCAGCATGGTAATGGCGCCCGCCAGAACCGGCAGGGACAGCAGCAGCAGGAAGGCGGTGATCAGCACCGACCAGGCGAACAGCGGCATCCGGTGCAGGGTCATGCCCGGGGCGCGCATGTTGAAGATGGTGGTGATGAAGTTGATCGCGCCGAGGATCGAGCTGGCGCCGGCCACGTGCAGGGACAGGATGGCCAGATCCATGGACGGGCCGGTGTGGCCCAGCGTCGAGAGCGGCGGATAGATGGTCCAGCCGCCGCCGAAGCCGCGGCCCGGGCCGCCGTCGACGAACATGGAGAGCAGCAGCAGCACCCAGGCGGCCACCAGCAGCCAGAACGAAATGTTGTTCAGGCGGGGGAAGGCCATGTCCGGCGCGCCGATCATGATCGGCACGAACCAGTTGCCGAAGCCGCCGATCATCGCCGGCATGACCATGAAGAAGATCATGACCAGGGCGTGGGCGGTGACCACGACATTGTAGCCGTGCTTGGAGGCGTCGATCCAGCCGAGCTGGTCGAGGAGCGAGCCCTGGACAAACACCTGGAGGCCGGGCTCAGCCAGCTCCCAGCGGATCAGACCCGACAGGGCGCCGCCGACGATGCCCGCCATGATGGCGAACATCAGGTACAGCGTGCCGATGTCCTTGTGGTTGGTGGACAGGAACCAGCGGGTGAAGAACCCCGGCTTGTGATCGTGGTCGTCGTGACCGTGTGCGGCGGCGTGAGCCATCTTTACTCTACCCCTGGTCAGTTCGCGGCCGCTGCAGCGGCGGGCGCAGCGGTCTCTGGCGGCGGCGAAACAGCCGCATCTTCGGTGGCGCCTTCGGTCGCCGCGGCGTCCGTGGCGGTCTGGTCGACGGCGGGCGCGGTGGCCTCGGCCTCGGTGCTGGCCGCAAGGCCGGCCGGGTTGCCGCCCTTGGAGGCGACCCAGGCGTCGAATTCGGCCTGGCTCACGACCCGGATCTCGATGGGCATGAAGGCGTGGTCCACGCCGCACAGCTCCGAGCACTGGCCGTAATAGACGCCCTCCTTCTCGGCGGTGAACCAGGTCTCGTTCACCCGGCCGGGGATGGCGTCGGTCTTCAGACCGAAGGCTGGCAGGGCGAAGGAGTGGATCACATCGGCGGCGGTGACCAGCACGCGGACCGTCTTGCCCACCGGAACCACCATGGGTTCGTTGGCGGCCAGCAGATAGGGCACGCCAGCGGCGCGGGCCTCTTCCTCGGGCAGCATGTTGGAGATGAATTCGCCGACCTCATGGTCGGGATATTCGTATCCCCAGTACCATTGATAGCCCACAGCCTTCACCGTCAGGTCGGGGCGGGGCATGTCGTGATAGGTGAACAGCAGCCGGAACGAGAAGATGGCGATGAACACCAGGATCAGCACCGGCACCAGGGTCCAGATGACCTCGATGGTGGTGTTGTGGCTGAACTTGGCCGGCACCGGATTGGCCCGGGCGTTGTAGCGGAAGATCACCCAGATCAGCAGCGCTGCGACAAACAGCGTGATGATGGTGATGATCGGCATCAAAATGGCGTCGTGGAAGAAGATCGCATCATGCTTCAGCGGCGCAGCGGCCGGCTGAAGCGCGATCCCCTTGGGCGTGGGCTGACCCATCAGGTCCTGGGCGAGCGCCTGGACGCCCCAGAACGCCGTCATTGCGCCCGCTGCGGCCCCGGCCGCCAACGTCCGCATCCCCTGCAAGCTCGACTTCATATCCCCTCGGTCTCTTTGGCGGGGCCGGCGTCGGGGAAATGCCCTGAGCCGATCCGCGACTGAAACGAGGCTCACGCAGCGAAAAGGCGTCCGCCGCCAGGCCCTCAAGGCGCGTGCATACGCGCTCTCCCCCAAATTGCCAAGGCGATAGCCCGCCACAAGGCTGATCACGTTTATGAGGCGATTTCGGACCAAATGACGCATGCGCAACCCTTGCCCAGACCGCGCCCCGTGACGGGGGCCCCATGAGACCCTATGTCTTGTGGCAGGCCAGCCCGACGCCACGCCGAAGGACTTAAGATGAACGCCCATATCTCCGCGCCCTCGATCCTGGACTCCTGCGGAGTCGCCCCTGAGCGGGCCCGGGAAATCCTCGGCGAGGCCCTGGCCGGCGCCGATGACGGGGAGATTTTCGCCGAACGTTCGGAGAGTGAGTCCTTCCTGTTCGACGACGGCCGGCTGAAGTCGGCGGCCTATGATTCGACCGAAGGCTTCGGCCTGCGGGTGGTGGCCGGCGAGACCGCGGGCTACGCCCATTCCAGCGAGATTTCCGAGGCCGCCCTGCGCCGGGCCGGCGCTTCAGCCGCCCTGGCCAAGCGGGGCTATGAGGGCGTCGCCGCCGAGGGCCCCCGCGCCACCAACATCCGCCACTATGGCGACGACGATCCGCTGGCTGCGCCCGACTTCGCCGAGAAGGTCGCCCTGCTGCAGGAAATCGACGCCTGGGCGAGAGCCCGCGACCCCCGCGTCGTGCAGGTGATGGCCAGCCTCACGGGCGAGCGGCGCATCGTCGAGATCCTTCGGGCCGACGGCCGGCTGATCCGCGACGTGCGGCCCCTGTCGCGCATCAATATCCAGGTGACGGTGGAAAAGGACGGCCGCCGCGAGGCGGGCTTCGCCGGCGCCGGCGGCCGGGCCGGCTACGACGCCTGGATCACGCCTGAGGCCTGGCGCGAGCAGGGCGAAGAGGCCCTGCGGCAGGCCCTGGTGAACCTGGAGGCGGTCGCCTGCCCTGCCGGCGAGATGGATGTGGTCCTCGGCCCGGGCTGGAACGGGGTGCTGCTGCACGAGGCCGTCGGCCATGGCTTGGAAGGTGATTTCAACCGCAAGGGCACCTCGGCCTTTTCCGGCAAGATCGGCCAGCGGGTCGCCGCACCTGGCGTCACCGTGTTCGACGACGGCGCCCTGGCGGGACGACGCGGCTCTCTGACCGTGGACGACGAAGGGACACCCACCGAGCGCACCGTGCTGATCGAGGACGGGATCCTGGTGGGCTACATGCATGACCGCATGAGCGCCCGGCTCATGGGCCTGGCCGCCACCGGCAATGGCCGTCGCCAGTCGTACGCCCACATGCCCATGCCGCGGATGACCAACACCGCCATGGAAGGGGGCTCGAGCTCGCAGGCGGAGATGATCGCCTCCACCAAGCGCGGCCTCTACTGCGCCAATTTCGGCGGCGGCCAGGTGGACATCACCAACGGCAAGTTCGTGTTCCAGTGCACCGAGGCCTATCTGATCGAGGACGGCAAGGTGACCCGGCCGGTCAAGGGCGCGACCCTGATCGGCGACGGCCCCTCGGCCCTGACCCGGGTGACCATGATCGGCGACGACTTCGCCTTCGACCCCGGCGTGGGGGTCTGCGGCAAGTCCGGTCAGAGCCTGCCCGTGGGCGTTGGCCAGCCGTCCCTGAAGATCACCGGGCTTACCGTCGGGGGCACCAGCCTTTAGGCGGCCGGCCGCCCAAGACCCTCGATCTGCGAATCTGTCTCAGATTTAACTAGGGCGTAGGCTCAACCCTGGATCATCTGCGCTCCAGGAGACGCCCAGATGTATCAAAGAAACCGCCTGGCTGCGCTGGCCGCAGCCTGCCCGCTCCTCATCCCCGCCGCCGCCCTGGCTCAGGCGCCGGTCGATCCGGTCGCGCCGGCCAGCGCCCAAGGGGTGACCAGCTATGCGCCGGATTTCTTCGCCGACGCCCGCCCGACCACGGCCCTGGACATGATCGAGCGCCTGCCGGGCTTCGTCCTCGACGGCGGCGACAATGTCCGCGGCTTCGAAGGCGCGGCGGGCAATGTGCTGATCGACGGCCGGCGGCCGGCATCCAAGTCCGACAATCTGGAGGAAATCCTTCGACGGATCCCCGCCTCGCAGGTGGTGCGGATCGACCTGATCCGCGGCGGCGCCCCGGGGGTCGATATGCAGGGCAAGTCGGTGATGGCCAATCTGATCCGCGCCAAGACCAGCACCGCCCAGGGGCTGATCGCCCTGGCCGACCGCCAGGTCTATGACGGTCGCAATCTGATGGGTCTCAGGGTCGAGGGCTCGGGCCGGGTCGGAGACTTCGCCTGGGAGGCGGGCCTGGTGGGCGGCCAGGGACCCGACGACGGGGCCGGCGAAGGTCCCCGGGTTCGGGTCGATGGCCAGGGCGTTCCGCTCATCCTCAGCGATGTGGACAGCGAGGGGCTGGGCACCAACGCGGCGCTCACAGGCGCCATGGAGCACCCGCTTCTGGGCGGTCAGCTTCGGGTCAACGGCCGACTGTTCGCCGACCATTTCGAGTATGACGAAATCAATCTGGGCCGCGCGGGTGGGCCGCGGGAAATCTCCCACGACGATGTCGACCTGACCGAGACCGAACTGGGCGCGTCCTTCACCCGCCCCCTGGGCGCGCGCACCAGCCTGGAGCTCATCGGCCTGCGCCAGACCGCCGATGAAACGGTGGAGGCCACCTTCCGGGATCCGTCCGAACAGGTGCGCTTCGCCCTGGCGAGCGACACCGTCGAAACCATTGGCCGGGGCGTGCTGCGCTGGCGTCAGACGCAGGCCCTGTCCTGGGAGCTGGGCGCCGAGACCGCCCTCAACACCCTGGAAAGCCGCACCCGGTTCGACCGCAACGGCGCGCCGGTGGCCCTGCCGGCGGCGAACGTCCAGGTGGAGGAACGCCGTGGCGAGGTCTTCCTCAAGTCGGCCTGGCGAGCCACCCCGCGCCTGACCCTCGACAGCGCCCTGCGCTACGAAGCCTCCGAGATCACCGCCGAAGGCGATGTGGTGCTGGAAAAGTCCCTGGCCTTCGCCAAGCCTCGGTTCAGCCTGAGCTGGGCCCACGACCCCCGCACCCAGCTGCGGTTCAGCATCGAACGCAGCGTCGGCCAGCTGGACTTCGACGACTTCGTCGCCTCATCGTCCCTGAACACCGGCGTCCTGACGGCGGGGAATCCCGACCTGGATCCATCCCAGGAATGGCTGGTTGAGGCGGCCTTCGAGCGTCGCTTCTGGACCAGTGGGGCGGCGGTGATCACCCTGAGGCGCGCGGCGATTACCGATGTGGTCGATCGGGCGCCCGTGCGCCTGGCCGGCGGCGGCGTCTATGACGCCCCGGCCAATATCGGCGAAGGCGTGCGCAACGAGCTGGCCCTCACCCTGTCCCTGCCCCTGGACCGCGTGGGCGTGAAGGGCGGCCAGCTGCGGGGTGAGGCGACCTGGCGCGAGTCGGAGGTGGAGGATCCCACCACGGGCGAGACCCGGGAGATTTCAGGGCTGCGGCCCCTGGAGTGGGAAGCCCACTTCACCCAGGACCTACCCGCCTGGAAGACCGTCTGGGGGGTCGACGTCTACGGCGCCTGGCGCGAGACCTACTACCGCTATGACGAGATTTCGACGACCAAGCTCAAGACCTTCGTCGTGCCCTTCGTCGAGTGGAAGCCCCGGCCGAAATGGGTGATCCGGGCCGAGATTCCCAATCTCACCGAGCGCGGCCTGCGCCGCACCCGCACGGTCTATGCCGGGCCCCGGGACCTGAGCCCCATCGCCTATGTGGAGGATCGCGACATCCAGTTTGGCCGTATGTACCGCCTGCGGATCAGCCGCACCCTGGGCGGCTGATCGAGCGGGCGGCCAGACCGGCCGCCCGCCCTACCGGCCTAGGACTTACCGGTCGTCGCGCAGGGTCTGCGGATTCACCGCCTGGCGTTCCCCGTCGACGGTGGGCGCGATGGGCTCCGGCGACGGGCCATGCCCGGTCTCGACCCCATGGGCCCAGCCCTTGATGAAGAAGCTGAGCACGATGAACACCGCGCCCGCCGCCAAGCCCCAGTAGCCGAGCATCTGGAAGACCTCGAGGGAACTGCGCAGCGCCGCGGCCGGGTCCAGCACCTGGCCGCCCAGGGTGGCGGTACCTGCGAGACCGGCGATCCATCCGCCCACATACTGGGCGATGGCGCTGGACAGGAACCAGACCGCCATCATGAAAGAAACCACTGAGGCCAGGGAGAGCTTGGTGATCTCTGACAGGCCCACCGGCGAGAGGAAGAGCTCGCCGGTCGTGTGCAGCAGGTAAAGCAGGCCCAACAGCATCAGCGGCACCCGGAAGCTGTCATCGGCCAAGCCAGCGCCCCAGACCACCACCATGAAGCCGAGCCCGGCCTGCAGCAGGCCCAGCCCAAACTTCATGGTCGGATCAGGGTCCATGCCGCGGCGGCCGAGGAAGGCCCAGAGGGCGGCGAAGATCGGCGCGAAGATCAGGATGAAGCCGGCGTTGAACGACTGAACCTGGGCCGCGGCGAAGCGGGAGTCGATCCAGCCCCACCAGCTGTCGGTAGCCACCCCGGCTGCGGCCAGCTGCTCGGGCGAGCCCATAGGGATGCCGAGGAAGCTGGTGGCGCTCTGGGTAACTGACAGGTCGACATTTCGCGCCGCGAACAGGTTGAGCGAGGTGCCGGCCTGTTCGAACAGGGTCCAGAAGACCACGGAGCCGAAGATCAGCACGGTGGCCAGCATCATCCGCTGACGTTCAACCTTGGTCTGGCAGACCCGCAGGATCACATAGGCGATGATGATCAGCGACAGGACGATGGCTACGCTGAGCACCCAGCCCACCACGGCGTTGCGCTGCACCAGCCACCAGACAGCGCCAATGGCCGGCAGGGTGGCCAGGTAGATCAGCCATTCCCGGTTCACCGGCCCGACCACCGGCTTGGCCAGCAGTTCGGGATTGGGCGGCTCGCCCTTGCCCTCCAGGAGCGGCTTGCCAAGCACGAAGACGATCCAGCCCAGGGCCATGCCGATGCCGGCCAGGCCAAAGCCATAGCCCCAGCCGAAATGCTGGCCGAGCAGGCCGCAGAGGACCGAGGCCCAGAAGGCGCCGAGATTGATTCCGTAATAGTAGAGGGTGAAGCCTGAATCCCGACGGGGGTCCCCCTGAGGATAGAGCTGTCCGACGATGGTCGAGATGTTGGGCTTGAGAAAGCCAACCCCCAGAATGATCAGCGAGACCGCCAGATAGAAGACGTTGACGCCGACGGGGTCAGCGGTCTGGGTCATCTCATAACTGCCGGCCGGCAGTACCGACGGAAGCGGCGCGGTCGTTGGTAGATCGATGATCTGCAGGCCGCCGCCCGGGGCTGCGCCGAAGGCATAGGGCTCCCCCTGCACCATCAAACGCACCTCGCGGTCGTCCATGCGACCTTCGAGAGAGAGCTCGTATGCCTGCCCAGCATAGGTCAGGGTCTCGCGGGTCGGCTCGCCTTCTACCGCCATGGCCAGGTGGCCAGCGACGAGCAGAAGGGCGCCGAAGGCGACGGCCTTGCGGGTGCCCAGATAGCGGTCAGCCAGGATGCCGCCGATCAGGGGCAACAGATAGACCAGCGAGGTGTAGGAGCCGTACTGAGCGTTAGCGTTTTCTGTGTCGAACAGCAGGTGCTGGGTCAGGTAGAAGATCAGGATGGCCCGCATGCCGTAGTAGGAGAACCGCTCCCACATCTCGGCGAAGAACAGGACAATCAGGCCCCGCGGATGGTTGCGCATCAGCTGCAGCAATACAGGAAGGCCAGTGAGCAGCGTGATGATCACGCCGAGCACGACGACAATGTTCATGAATCGACTTCCGCTTAATCTGCGTTGAGCCGGCCCGCAGGCCTGCGCCGAGGTTCATTCGACCCGGGCGGCCCGGGAAAGCGGGGAGAAGATCACGCGTCTGCGCGCGAGACAAGCAAGGCTTGCCCGAGGCGGGGTTCAGCTCGACGCTCTGGAGCCATGCGGCGGGGTGGCGCGTTCACCCTGTGATCGCAAGGAGATCACTCATGTCCGACACCAACGCCAACCACGCCCTGCAGATTCAGCCGGCCCCCAGCCGCATGCGGGCCGCCTTCCAGGGCCACATTATCGCCGACAGCGACGACGTCATGATCCTGCGGGAAGGCGCCATGGCGCCGGTTGCCTACTTTCCCAAGAACGATCTGGAGATGGGCTACTTCGCCCGCACCGAGCGCTCCACCCACTGCCCGTTCAAGGGGGACGCGGCCTATTACACTGTGACCCTTGAAGGCGAGGTTCTGGAGAATGTCGCCTGGACCTATGAGGATCCCCTGCCCGGCGCCGTGCAGATCGCTGGCCGGGTGGCCTTTTACGCCGACCGGGTCGAGGTCTACCCCGTGAGCGACAAGACCGCCCCGCATGACCACCACACCGACGTCGACGCCGTCGTCCAGCACACCGACTCCGGCGGCGGCCAGAGCCAGAAGGCCCACTGGCCGGCCAATGTGGAAGAGCCCAAGGACTGATCAGGCTGCCTGAGACGGCCGCCGCAGGTCACTTGGCGGTCGCCATCTCCAGGAAGACGGGGTTGGCGTAGAACCACAGGTCCGACCACGGGTCCTCGCCCGCCGGGTCCGGGCTTGGTTCAAGCTCGGTCCCGCCGGTCCCCCGCACACGGATATAGGCGTCCCCCGTAAGTCCGCTGAGGGTGTGGGTGACGATGATGTCTTCGCCATTCCGGCGCCAATCTTCGGCGGTGAAGCGCCGCGCGACACGGGTGGTCGGATTGGCGGCAGCTTCACGATCAGCCGCCGGCCCGGTGACGTCGCCGATGATCAGGTCGATGCGCGCCACCTGCGGCGTCCGCCCCGCCGCATTGGCGGCGTCCGGATCGCGCACCCGGATGGTCACCAGCACGTCGCTCCCCCGGGCGAACTGGAGCGCCTCGCCGATCTCGGCCCTCCGGCCGCCCGCCTGGACGACCACGTCCAGTTCCGAGATCAGGTCGCCGGTGGTGACGAAGACGCGCCCATGGCGAAGGCCGTCCAGGATGTCGGCGTGGCTGGGGACCGCCTTCACATAGGTCTTGGAATATTCGCCGGGCCAGAAGTCGCTGCCGCCTTCGGTGTAGTGACGGTGGGAGTCCGAGGTGGAGGTCACCCACCAGCGACGCCCCTCCCCCAGCATGGAGTCCCAGAATCCCCCCAGACGGGCGGTCATCTGGTCAAAGCCGCCCAGGGTCGGGCTGTTGCGATAGCCGCCGCGGGCGCCCTCTGGCTTGAGGGTCCCGTCCGGCTGCAGGGTCGCGGCCTGGTGGCCGGGCGCCCCCTCCATGCCGATGGCCACCCGGGGGGCGGTGTCGTTCCAGTCGCGCAGCTCGCCCGGCCGGTCCTGTCCCCATTCGCCCACGCCCGTCGCTGACCGCGACGGATGGTTGGCGATCACCACCGGCGGCTGTTCGATCTCTCGCATGTGCCGCAGCGCCTCAAGCATCCGCGGCTCGGTGTTCCAGGACGGGTCGGACGGCCAGGGCTCATGCTTGGCGAAACGGCTTTCGATCCCCTCCAGCACATCGCGTTCATCAGGGGTGTGCGGAATGATCAGGCTGGAGTGGTCGGCCCCCGGGGTGTCGAACTCCATGCCGTAGAACTGGATGAGGCCCGGGACCTCGGCGCGGGAACGCTGCAGCTCCGGATAGGCCATGTCGCGGTTGACCTTGGAATGGTTGGGCCCGCCGTGATCTGTGGAGACCATCCAGGACAGGCCGTAGCGAGCGGCCATGGCCGCATTGGTCGGGATCGGATAGATGGCGTCGCCGGCGATTTCCGGCGTGGGCGGGCCGCCGGCCGGATCGGGCGTCCAGCCGACGCTGTAGCGGCTGTGAACATGGTGGTCGCCGGCCAGCCAGCGGCGCGCCGCCGGATCGACGGTGGCGGCCTCGTCGGCCTCCGCCCCGACGGCCACCAGCGCCGTCGCATGGTGGGCGGGGCTCTCATGGGCGAGCGCCGAACCCGCGGCGAAGGCGGCGAGGATGGCGAGTCGGGCGAAACGGCGGGTCTGGGTCATGGCGGTGACCTCTAACGAACCGATGCGTCACTTGTCTGACGGCGTCGCCGGTTTCTGGCCGCCAAGTCGGCGCCTCGCCTCAGAAGGCCATCGTTTCGTAGGCCTTCGAAAGATCGCCCTTCCAGGCCCCGTGATACTGCTCGAGCATCCGCTCGGCCGGGGTGAGACCGGTGTCGGCGATGTCCTCAAGCTCGGCCAGATAGCCGGTCTCATCGACCATGCCGCCGCTGAGGCGGTTGCGGGCCTTCAGCCCCTGGCGGGCGATGACCAGGACGTCCTTGGCCACGTCCTGCAGGGTGCGCCCGTCGATCTGCGCCTTGAGGCCGACCTTGGCCGCCTGGGCGCGCAGGCCCTCATGGTCTTCGACAGACCACCCCTTGCAAAGATCCCAGGCCGCATCGAGGGCCGCCTGATCATAGAGGAGGCCCGTCCAAAGCGCCGGTAGCGCGCAGAGACGGCTCCAGGGCCCGGCGTCAGCGCCGCGCATCTCCAGATAATATTTGAGCCGCACCTCGGGGAAGATGGTGGTGACGTGGTCAGCCCAGTCCTTGATGGTCGGGCGTTCGCCGGGCAGCTCGGGCAGCCGGCCTTCCATGAACTCGCGGAACGAGCGGCCGGCCACGTCGATATAACGGCCCTCGCGCTTGACGAAGTACATGGGCACGTCGAGGGCGTAGTTGGCGTAGGTCTCGAAGCCGAAGCCGTCCTTGAACACGAAGTCGAGCATGCCGGTCCGGTCGGGGTCCACATCGGTCCAGACATTGGCCCGCGCCGACAGGAACCCGTTGGGCTTGCCTTCGGTGAAGGGGGAGTTGGCGAACAGCGCCGTGGCCACCGGCTGCAGGGCCAGGCTGGTCCGGAACTTCTTGACCATGTCGGCCTCGGACCCGAAGTCCAGATTCACCTGCACCGTGCAGGTGCGGAACATCATGTCCAGGCCCATGCCGCCGACCTTGGGCATATAGGCGCGCATGATCTTGTAGCGGCCCTTGGGCATCACCGGGATCTGATCCCGCGTCCAGGTGGGCGTGAAGCCGAACCCAAGGAAGCCCAGGCCGAGCTCGTCGGCCACGGCCTTGACCTCGGACAGGTGGCCGCCGGTCTCGTCGCAGATTTCATGCAGGTCGCGCAGCGGCGCGCCGGACAGCTCGAACTGGCCGCCGGGCTCCAGACTCACATTGGCGCCGTTGCGCTCCAGCCCGATCAGGGTGTCGCCTTCGAACACGCCCTGCCAGCCAAACCGCATCAGCCCGGTGAGCAGGGCGTGGATGCCATTGGGTCCCTCATAGGGAACCGGCGAATGATCCTTGAGATAGAAGGGGAACTTCTCGTGCTCGGCGCCGATGCGCCAGTCCGCCTTGGCCTTGGAGCCGTTGGCGAACCAAGCCACCAGATCCTCGAACACCAAAGGGCGCTCGTCGCAGATGACGTCGGCCATGACTCTCTCCCCAGCCCGCCAAGATTCTCGCCACGGCCGAGGCCCGATAGCGGCGGCGATCTTTACGCCGTTCGCTGAAGTGGGCGCAACGATGGCGAAGCGCAATGGTCCCTCAATCAGAGGCGGCGGGTTCGCGCCAGTCCCCGCAGACGCTTTGCCACAGGGTCAGCGCGCTGATCGCCGCGGTGTCGGCCCGCAATATCCGTGGGCCGAGGGTCGCAGGCACGGCCGCCTCCAGGCTGCGCAGCCGTTCGCGCTCGGCAGGAGAAAACCCGCCCTCCGGCCCGATCAACACCGTCCAGGGCCCAGCTGGCTGACCGCGCAAGGCTTCCAGAACCGGCGGCGCG
>TARA_R100000935_G_scaffold52693_1_pt1 | contig 34950 bp, 35 predicted proteins | sample TARA_R100000935 | Tara Oceans TARA_R100000935 (sample SAMEA2621502) | marine metagenome | biome: marine biome (ENVO:00000447); feature: surface water layer (ENVO:00002042); material: "saline water (ENVO:00002010), including plankton (ENVO:xxxxxxxx)" | depth 5 m
GATCAGCGCCTCGTCCCAGCAGGTGGCCCAAGGGGTCGGCCTGGTTGGCGAGACAGGCAAGGCCCTGGAGCGCATCGTCTCCCAGGTCGCCGAGATCGACGGGCTCGTCTCCGAGATCGCCGCCAGCGCCCAGGAACAGGCCACCGGCCTGCATCAGGTGAACACCGCCGTGAACGAGATGGACCGGGTCACACAGCAGAACGCCGCCATGGTCGAGGAAACCACCGCCGCCAGCCACTCTCTGGCCACCGAGGCCGAGAGCCTGTCGCAGAGCGTCGGACGCTTCAACATCGGCGCGGGGGAGGCTTCCGCCACCCCGGCCGGCCGCAGCGCGCCGGCCCGCGCGAGCCGCGGCGAGAGCTTCGCCAACCGGCACGTCCCGCAGATGAAGACCAGCTCCCGCGAGGGCGGGGCGGCGCGTCGTCCCGAGCCCGTCGCCGAGAGCGAAGGTTGGGAAGAGTTTTAAGGATTTCGCCCTTAACTAAACCCACAAGTCTGGGGGGAGTGCCGAATGACGGACGCAGACGCCAATATCGCTGAGGTCAGCCTATGCCCGGTCCTCGACCTGCAGGCCGCCGAGCCCCTGCGCGCGGAGCTCATGGCTCTGCGGGGGAGGCCCCTGCAGATCGACGCCTCGCAGGTCAGCCGGCTAGGCGGACTTTGCCTGCAGGTTCTCCTGTCGGCGCGGATCAGCTGGGCGGAGGACGGGCTGCCGTTGCGTATCGAGCAGGCCTCCGACGGATTCCTTGAACAATTGGCCGCCTTCGGCGCGCCGCAGATCAACTTTGAACCCGAGGGGGCACACCTGTGAACAAAACCGTTCTGACCATCGACGACTCCCGCACCATGCGTGAGATGCTGAATATGGCCCTGGTCCAGGCCGGCTACCGGGTCATCCAGGCCGTCGACGGCGTGGAGGGCCTGGAAGTCCTGCGCGCCGAGGGCGCCGACGTGGTCATCACCGACATCAACATGCCCCGCATGGATGGTTTCGGCGTGATCGAAGGCGTTCGCGCCGATCCCGCCCACCGGGCGACGCCGATCCTCGTCCTCACCACCGAGAGCGACGCGACCAAGAAGGAACGCGCCCGCGCCGCCGGCGCCACCGGCTGGATCGTGAAGCCCTTCAACCCGACCAAGCTGGTGGACGCCATCCGCCGCGTCGCCGCCTGAGGGCGACGAGCCGCCTGCGACCTGAGCTGACCTGAGTCCGGAGCACCCCGTGGATCCATTCGAGAGTATCAAGGCGACCTTCTTCCAGGAGTGCGAGGAGCTGCTGACCGACATGGAGTCGGGGCTTCTGGCCATGGAGCAGGGCGACGACGATTCCGAGACCATCAATGCGGTCTTCCGGGCGGTCCACTCCGTCAAGGGCGGCGCCGGGGCCTTTGGTCTTGAGGAACTGATCCGCTTCGCCCACGTCTTCGAGACGGTTCTGGACGAGATGCGCTCGGGCAAGCTGCACCTCACCGACGAGGTCGCCAAGGTCTTGCTGCGGGCCTCCGACGTCCTCGCCGACCATGTGGCCGCCGCCCGCAGCGGCGGCAGCGTCGACGAGGGCCGGACCGTTGGCATGATCGCCGACCTGCAAGCTCTGATCGATCAGGACCGCGCCGCCGAGCTCGGCCTGAACGATGACGGGGATCCCAACGCGGGCGAAGAGGACTTCGGCTTCGTCCCCGTCGTGCTCAGTCTCGACGAACCGACCGCCGACGCCCCCGAAGTGGATGTCGCCGCCCTCATGGCCGCCGCCGCCGCCGAGCCGGCTGAAGCTGCTAACCCGGTCGCGGCCCCTGGCTGGCGCATCACCTTCCGGCCCAAGGCCGAAATGTACGCCAAGGCCAATGAGGCCGCTCTGGTCCTGCGAGAACTGGCGCGTCTGGGCGAGGTGGAGGTCGCGCTGGACGCCGACGCCGTCCCGCCCCTGGATCAGCTGTCGGCCGAACAGGCCTATCTCACCTGGACCATTCGCCTCTCCGGCGACAAGAGCGAAGCCGAGGTCCGCGAGGTCTTTGAATTCGTCGAGGACGACTGCGAGCTTGAGGTGACCCGCGAGGGCGAAACCGCCGCCGCCGATGTCGCGACGCCGGCGGATGACGACGCCTCGGCCAGCGCGGTCGAGGCCGCCGCCGCCGCGCCGCTTGATCTGGACGCCCTGCTCGCCCGGGTCGCCGGCTCGGCCGAAGAGCCCGCCCCCCCCGCGGCGCCGGAGCCGGTGGCCGCAGCGCCTGCCGCGCCCCCGGCCCCGCCCGCCCAGGCGCCCGCCAATCTCGACGTGGTCGGGCTGATCGCCCTGGCCGAGAAGGCCTCCCAGGACCACGCCCAGACCCAGGCTGTCGCCCCCAAGGTCGAACAGAAGGCGGAGCCTAAGGCTGAGGCCCGCGCCAGCGCCGGCGCGCCCACGGCCGCCACGCCCACCATCCGCGTCGATCTCGACCGGGTCGACCGCCTGATCAACGCCGTCGGCGAGCTGGTCATCCAGCAGGCCATGCTGTCACAGCGGGTCTTCGAAAGCGGTCTGGCCCGGTCCTCGGACGTGGCGCTCGGTCTTGAGGACCTGGAGCTGCTGACCCGGGAGATCCAGGACAGCGTCATGGCCATCCGCGCCCAGCCGGTGAAGTCGGTGTTCCAGCGCATGCCGCGTCTGGTCCGCGAAGTCGCCGACATGGTGGGCAAGAAGGTCCGCCTGGTCATGGACGGCGAGAACACCGAGGTCGACAAGACGGTCATCGAGCGGCTGTCCGACCCGATCACCCACATGCTGCGCAACGCCATCGACCACGGGCTGGAGACGCCCGAGGAGCGCGAGGCCGGCGGCAAGGCCGCGGAGGGCACGGTTCGCCTGGCGGCCCTGCACCGCGGCGGCCGCATCGTCATCGAGGTCCAGGACGACGGGCGCGGGATCAACCGCCCCCGGGTCCGCGGCATTGCGGTGTCCAAGGGCCTGATCGCCGAGGATGCCGTCCTGTCCGACGACGAAATCGACAATCTGATCTTCCTGCCCGGCTTCTCCACCGCCGACGTCGTGTCCGACATCTCCGGCCGCGGCGTGGGCATGGATGTGGTCAAGCGCTCCATCCAGGCCCTGGGCGGTCGGATCTCCATCACCTCTGAGCCCGGCAAGGGCTCGAAATTCTCCATGAGCCTGCCGCTGACCCTCGCCGTCCTTGACGGCATGGTGGTCTCGGCTGCCGACCAGACCCTGGTGGCGCCGCTCTCCAATATCGTCGAAAGCCTGACCCCGCGGGCCGAAGATGTTCACCTGATCGGCGGGCGTGACGCGGTGATCTGTATCCGCGACACCTTCGTGCCCCTGATCGATGTCGGCGTGGCCCTGGGCTTCCGCGACACCCCTCTCCCGCCGGCCTCGGGCGTGGCCGTGCTGGTGGAAAGCGAAGGGGGCGGTAAGGCCGCCCTGCTGGTCGAGGCCATCCAGGGCCAGCGCCAGGTCGTCATCAAGAGCCTGGAAGCCAACTACCAGCACATCCACGGGGTCGCCGCAGCGACCATCCTGGGCGATGGCCGGGTGGCGCTGATCCTTGATGTCGACGCCCTGGTGACGACCTCGCGCCGCAAGGCGCCACGTATCGAGAAGCGAATGGCGGTTTGATCATGACAGACACCGTGACCCAAGGCGTCGCCCAGCGGCGCGAACTGATCGCATTCCGGATCGGAGATCAGGAATTCTGCGTCGACATCATGTCCGTGCGAGAGATCCGCGGCTGGGCGCCAGCCACGCCGCTGCCGCGCACGCCGTCTTTCGTGAAGGGCGTCATCAACCTGCGCGGCGCGGTCCTGCCGATCATCGACCTGGGGGCCCGCCTGGGGCTGAGCACGTCTGAGCCCACTGCCCGCCACGTGATCATGGTGGTCCATATCGGCGAGCGGACCATCGGCCTGCTGGTCGATGCGGTGTCCGACATCATCAATATGAGCGACGACCTGGTTCAGCCGACCCCGGATGTGGCCAGCGACCAGGTGAAGACCTTCGTCAAGGGTCTGTTCGCCCTCGACGGCCGCATGGTCAGCCTGATCGCCCTGGACCGCGTCCTCCCCGAAACCGAAGCCGAGGCGGCATGACGCAGACCCCGGACTCCCGGCGCGGCGCGAAAAGCGAAGGTCTGGTCGACGGCGAATTCCTGCTGACGGCCGAAGACTTCCGCAAGATCGCCCAGATCCTGCATTCCTACGCCGGCATCGCCCTGAACGAGGGCAAGGCCGCGCTGGTCTATTCGCGCCTGGCCAAGCGGCTTCGCACGCTGGGCCTGCAGAACTTCCGCGAGTACTGCGCGCTGGTGGAGGACGCCGACGCCCTGGACGAGCGCCAGGCCATGATGGCGGCGCTAACCACCAATGTGACGCGCTTCTTCCGCGAGCCGCACCATTTCGACCACCTGCGCGACCAGGTGATGCCCGAGCTCGCCGCCCGCGCCCGGGCCGGCGGTCGGGTGCGCATGTGGTCGGCGGCCTGCTCCAACGGCCAGGAGCCCTACTCCATGGCCATCACCCTGCTGTCGGTCCTGCCCGAGGCCGCCAAGCTGGACGTGAAGATCCTGGCCACCGACATCGACCCCAACATGGTCGCCGAGGGCAAGGCCGGCTGTTACCGCGAGGATTCCGTCTCGCCGGTCCCCCTGGAGCTGCGCCGCCGCTGGTTCGAGAAGGTCCAGGCGGCCGACGGCCGCATCTGGTCGGTGTCGCCCGAGCTCCGCGACCTGGTGTCCTTCCGCGAACTGAACCTCATCGGCGACTGGCCCATGCGTGGCCGGTTCGACGTGATCTTCTGCCGCAATGTGGTCATCTACTTCGACGAGCCGACCCAGGAGCGCATCTGGAGCCGCTTCGTCCCGGCCATGAACCCGGGGGGCACCCTCTATATCGGCCATTCTGAGCGGGTCAGCGGCCCGGCGGTCTCCACCCTTGAGACGGCCGGCCTGACCACCTATCGCTTGAGGACCAAGCCATGACCGTCCGTGTACTCATCGTTGACGATTCGGCGACCATGCGCAGCCTCATCGCGGCCACCCTGCGGCAGGACCCGGAGATCGAAGTCCTGGGCTTCGCCAATGATCCGCTGGAGGCCCGGGAGGCGATCAAGCGCCTGAATCCCGACGTCATCACCCTGGACGTCGAGATGCCACACATGAGCGGCCTCGACTTCCTTGAGAAGATCATGCGCCTGCGGCCCATGCCCGTGGTCATGGTCTCCACCCTCACCCAGGCCGGCGCCGACGCCACCCTGTCGGCCATGGAGCTCGGCGCTGTCGACTGCGTCGGCAAGCCCGGCGCGGGAAGCACCGCCTCGGAGGCTTTCGCCGACCTGGCCGAAAAGGTGAAGGCCGCGGCCCGCGCCCGGGTTCGCCCCTTCTCGGGCCCCGTGGTCCGCGCCGAGGAGAACCGCACCTATCGGGCCGAGGACATCATCGTGGCCATTGGCTCGTCCACCGGCGGGGTCGAGGCGCTGATGACCATCCTCTCGGCCTTCCCGGCCACCTGCCCGCCGACGGTCATCACCCAGCACATGCCCGCCACCTTCACCAAGAGCTTCGCCGAGCGTCTGGACCGGGTGTCCGGCGCCAAGGTGGCCGAGGCCTGGGACGGCGCGCGCCTGGCGCCGGGCCAAGTCTATCTGGCTCCGGGCGGCGCCGCCCACCTGGAGGTCACCGGAACCACCCATCCCACCTGTCGCTTGCGGGTCGATGAGCCGGTCAACGGCCACCGCCCCTCGGTCGACGTCCTGTTTGAGTCCGTCGCCCGTCTGAACCGTCCCGCCTTGGGCGTCATTCTGACCGGCATGGGCCGCGACGGCGCCCAGGGTCTGCTGACCCTTCGGCAGGCCGGCGCCCACACCCTGGGGCAGGATGAGGCCAGCTGCGTGGTCTATGGGATGCCCCGCGCCGCCCACGAGATCGGGGCGGTGGAGAAACAGTCGCCGCTTGCTCGCATGAGCGCGGCTATCCTTGGTCTATGCGCGGCCGCCGAGCCGCAAAGGAGCGCCTGATGCCCGCCCCGGGAGCCATCAAGACCTTGATCGCAGACGATCAGCAGTCCATGCGCTCGCTGATCCGCACCAGCCTCAACGCCTTGGGCATCAACCAGACGCGTGAGGCCGCCGACGGCGAGGACGCCCTGCGCGCCCTGTTGGCCCAACCGGCCAATCTGGTGATCACCGACTTCAACATGCCCAAGCTGGATGGGCTCGGCCTGCTGCGCGCCATTCGCGCCCATGGGCCGATCTCCAAGACCGCCGTCATCATGCTGACGGGCCGGGCCGACCGCGAACTGGTGCAGCGGGCCGTGCAGTTCGGCGTCAACAACTACCTGGTCAAACCCTTCACCACCGCGACGCTGAAGGAAAAGATCGAAGCCGTTTTCGGGCCGCTTGAATGATCGTTGAAAACATCTCCCAGCGCGCCGGCAAGCGGGTCCACGTGGTCCAGGGCGAGCACTATGTCACCGGCGACCCTGAGGTCACTCTGACGACCATCCTCGGAAGCTGCGTGGCCGTGTGCCTGTGGGATCCCGAGCGTGGCGTCGGTGGGATGAATCACTTCCTGCTGCCCGAGGGCAAGGCCGAGGGCGCCAACGAGGGCCGCCGGTACGGCGCCTTCGCCATGGAGCTCTTGATCAACGAACTTCTGCGCCTGGGCGCCCGTCGAGAACGTCTGCAGGCCAAGCTGTTTGGCGGCGCGCGGATGTTCAGCGGCCTGTCGGATGTGGGGGCGTCCAATGTGGCCTTCGCTGAACGCTTCATGCGTGACGAGGGCATTCCAGTCATGGGCACGAGCCTCGGGGGTTTCGGCGCCCGTCGTATCCAGTTCTGGCCGACCACTGGCCGGGCCCAGCAGAAGACCGTGACCGACACCCACGAGCTGACCAACCTCAAAGAGGTCCCGAAACCCGCCCCCGTGGTGGTCGACGACGGCTTGGTGGAGCTGTTCTGATGCGTCCGGGCCAGGTGGCCGTCCTCGCCCCGCCGCTCCTGTCGGCCCTGGCCGCGGAGATCGACCATGCCGGCGATCTGTGCGCCCGACTGGAAGAGCTTGTCGCCCGTCTGGCGGCGGCGGTGGACGGCGAACCGCGGGCGTTGGCCCTCAGCGAGGCCCAGACCCTTGATGTGTTGACCCAGCACCTGGCCTCCCTGTCGGTCTTCATGCGCGGCCTCTCAGGCCAGCTGGCCACGCGGAGCGTGGACGCCGACGCCGTGCTTGAGCAGGTGCCGCTCAGCGACCTGGCCGGACGGCTTCGCGCCGTGCTCAACAATGTCAGCCAGATCCCGCCGGCGCCGGACGGCGCGTCGGGCGATCTGGATCTCTTCTGAGGCAGACCGGTGAGCCTGCATCCCGATGTCCGGCTGAACCTGGCGCGCTCCAACGTTCTGCTGATCGACGACAACGAGCAGGCTCTTGAGGTTCTGGCCTCGATCTTCCGCGGGTTCGGCGTCCACCGGCAGGTGAAGTGCGGCTCGGCCGCCGACGCCCAGGCGGTCCTGCGCAGCCGCGAGATCGACCTGATCGTCTGCGACACCGCCATGCCGGACATGGACGGCTACAGCTTCGTGCGCTGGCTGCGCCGGGAAGGTCCCGAGGAGGCGCGCTTCGCCCCGGTGATCATGCTGACCGGCCACGCCGCCCGCTCGACCATCGAAGGCAGCCGCGACTGCGGCGCCAATTTCATCGTCTCCAAGCCCTTCACACCCGAAGTCCTGCTGCAGCGGATATACTGGGTGGCCAAGGACGAGCGCTCCATGGTCCGAAGCGACTCCTATGTCGGACCCGACCGCCGTTTCCGGAACATCGGGCCCCCGCTCGGCGTCAAGGGACGGCGTAAGGACGATCTGTCAGCCCATATCGGCATAGCCAAGGATCCGAACATGGATCAGGACGAGATCGACAATCTGCTGAAGCCGCAAAGGGCCGCCCTATGAGCGACGCCGAAATCTTCAAGGTGCGCAATCGCCTGGCCAACCATGTGAGCGAACCGGGCGGCATGACCGCCGGCATGGCCGGCACACGTGCGGCCAGAGAACTCGCCGCCCAGCAGGGCAAGTCCTACGAGGCGATCGGCGAGGCGCTGGAGACCCTGGAATGGCTTTGCCAGGACAAGGCCGCGCCGATGGACTCGGTCTATGACCTGTCCACCACCGTGCTCGATATCGCTGGGCTGTTCGATGACAAGCAGCTGTGTCGCGCGGCCTACAGCCTTTGCGAACTGGCCGACAAGCTCCGTACCCGCGACGCTGTCGACTGGGCGGCCATCAAGGTGCACGTGAACGGCATGCGGCTGATTTGGAACACCCCGGAAGCGGGCCGCGATGGGTTGAACGCCATGGTCGAAGGGCTCTGGAGCCTGACCGAACATCTGAGCATCGACGACGGCGAGCCCGAGGCCGAAACCCCCGCCGCGTAAACCAGGAAAAGTCCGAAGCGACCGCCGCCGGACGCCTGACGGCCCCCGGCGACGATCCTTCAGCTCGATCAGGCTTCGTTGGTGAAGATCACGGTGCCTGAGGCGGCGAACATGCCGCCCACACCATGGCAGACGCTGATCTTGGCGCCGTCTACCTGGGCCGGCGCAATGCCGCGCATCTGACGCACGCTCTCCTGCAGGGCGTACATGCCGTACATGCCAGAGTGCATGTAGGAGAGCCCGCCGCCATTGGTGTTCAAGGGCAGCTTGCCGCCGATGGCGGTGTTGCGGCCATTGATGAAGTCCTTGGCCTCGCCCGGCTTGCAGAAGCCGAGGTCTTCCAGGCCATAGAGCGGCAGGTGGGCGAAGGCGTCATAGATCATCAGGTGATCGACGTCGGCGTGGCTGATACCGGCCTCGTCGAAGGCCTTCTTGCCCGAGACCCGGAAGGCCTTGGAGGTGGTGAAGTCCTCCATCTGGCTGACCAGGGGCGTTTCCACGCTCTCGCCGGTGCCCAGCACATAGACCGGCTTCTGCGGGAAGTCCTTGGCCCGCTCGGCGCTGGTCAGGATCAGCGCGCCGCCGCCGTCGGTGACCAGGCAGCACATCAGCTTGCGGAACGGCCAGGCGATCATGTCGGAGTTGAGCACGTCATCGATGGTGATCGGATCGCGATAGGAGGCGCGCGGATTCTTCGCCGCCCATTCCCGCTGGATCACCGCCACATTGGCCAGGTCTTCCTCGGTCACCCCATAGGTCTTCATGTAGCGAAGCACCGGAATGGTGAACATGGTCGGCGGGGCCGTCACGCCATAGGGCATTTCGAACTGCCCCATCAGGCTGGACGGCGCCCGGCCAAAGCCGCCGGCGCCGACCCGCGAACGTCCCGACTCGCCATGCGTGATCAGGACTGTGGTGCACAGGCCGGCATTGATGGCCGCGGCCGCATGGCGGACATGCAGCATGAAGGAGCAGCCGCCGACGCTGGTGCCGTCGGCATAGGTAGGCGTGATCCCCAGATATTGGGCGAGCTCCACCGGCGATATGCCGGCGCAGGCCACGCCGTCGATGTCGGTGGGCTTCAGGCCGGCGTCGGCCATGGCGTTGAGCGCCGCATCAGCGTGCAGGCCGATCACGGACACGTCCGGAATCTTGCCCATCTTGGTGGTCTCGGCCGCGCCGACGACCGCAACGGATTTCTGCATCATGGTCGCCTTACCCCTTGGCCGGCTGGAAGAACGGCAGCGTGATGGTGTCGCTCATCTTCTCGAAGACGACCTCGAGCGGCATGTCGAGCACCAGGGCTTCCGGAGTCTGGGGGCAGCCGACGATGTTGGTCATCATCCGCGGGCCTTCCTCGAGCTGCACCACGGCGATGGCGTAGGGCTCGGTTCCCATGTCCGGGCGGGGACGATGGTTGATCACGTAGGAATAGAGGGTGGCGCGGCCGCTGGCCTTGAAGACCTCGACATTGCGCGAGCCTGTCTTGGGCGCGAACGGGCGCGGCGGGAAATAGGCTTCACCGGTCTCCTTGCAACGCTGGAGCAGAAGCTCCCCGTTGCGGGTCCCGTCCCAGAAATGCTGGGTCTCCGGAGTCGGCTCCGGCAAAATGCGAGGCGGCATAAGTCTCCATCCCTCAATCAATGTTTTCAAAAATCCCGGCCTCTTCCAGCCGAGCGGGCGCCAGAAAAGACGAGAGCGGCCCGCTTGTCGACCGGCTTAGAGCCTTGAGGCCGTTTCGTCCGATAACCGGTTCCCACTTGTCGGAACGCCCCCTAGACCGGAGAGCCCGAAAGTCGCCGCCGGTCGCTGGCCGCGACCAGGGCCCGCCAGATCTGGGACTCCAGGGCGCGCGCCTCCGGATCGTCCCGCCGCTCCAGCTCCGCATGCAGGGCGATCAGGGCCACCTTCAGCTCGCCATTGGCGCTCTGCAGGGCGCTGAGCCGCAGGCTCTCGTCCCGGCCTTGCGACAGGGCGTCGAGCCAGCGGCGGCGGGTGTCCTCGCCCCAGACCTTCGCCCCGGCGGCCAGCAGGGCGCGCAGGTCGGCGTTCTCCTGGGCCAGTATCTCGGCCGCCCCGTCCCACATCTCCGCGGCGAGCCCAAGCAGCAGGGCCGAGAGGCCAAGTTCGCCGGCGCGGTCGGCGGCCGGAATGTTGGGCGCGGCGTTGCGGGCCACGCGGCCGGCCAGATCGGCCAGCACCTGGGAGACGGCAGGCGTCATAGGTGTCCCATCACTTTCAGGGCGGCGCGGTCCTGGGCGTCGATCAGGGCCCAGGCCGGATAGACCAGGATCGGGTCGCGATTGGCGCCGTCCAGCCAGGTCCGGGCGCTGGAGACCCAGATGGCCTGGCCCTTTACGCAGGCGAACAGCTCCCACCATTTCAGGGCGTCCGGCGCGGCGACGAGGCCGCTGGCGGCCTCCCAGGCGGCGATCGCCTCGTCCCGCGGCAGCAGGCCGCCCGGCTTGCCCTGGCCGAAGTACCAGACCGGATTGAAGCTCCAGCCCAGATCCTCCAGCGGGTCGCCGAGATGGCACATTTCCCAGTCGAGGACGCCGTGAATGCCGCCTTGAGTGTCATAGAGAAAATTGCCGGTGCGGTAGTCCCCGTGCACCACCGCCACCTTCTGGGCCGGGGGCGGCGGATTGGCCCGCAGCCAGCGGATGGCCGCCCGGATCACCGGCAGGGGCTCGGTCTCGTCAGCGTCCAGCACCCCTTCCCAGTGGTCCAGTTCACGGCGCCAGACATCCTCGGCCCGGGTGGCCGGCAGCACCGCGGCCAGGCCCAGAGCAACGGGATCAGCCCGGGCGATCTGGCCCAGGATCGTCCACTTGCGCCGCCCCAGTTCCGGCAGGCTCTCCAGATAGGGCGCCGTCCACAGAGGCCCGGTTCCAGCCTGAAAGCCGGCGATCTCGGCGGCCACGAAGAAGGGGCTGCCCAGCGCCTCGTCCCCCTCCTCCAGCCAGAGCATTTCCGGCACCGGCACCTCGCCGCCGTGGAAGGCCCGATAGGCCTCGAACTCCACACGCCGCTCGGTGTCGATCAGGCTGTCGGCCGGATCGCGCCGCAGGATCAGCCCCCGGCGGCGGGCCTCCCCGCCCTCGGTCCAGACCAGGGTGAAGCGATAGGTCTGGCGCGAGGCGCCGCCGGTGATGCGGGCGATCTCGGTGACCGCCACGTCCCGCGCCCCGGGCATCTGCGCCGCGGCATAGGCGCCCAGGCGCTGGACGAGCTCAGCCTCCTCCATGCTCAGCTCATCTTGAAGCGGATGGGCAGGGTCTTGGGGCCATTGACGAACACCGCCTGGGACATCTGCGGTTCGCCGGCCAGCTCGAGGGACGCCAGGCGCGGAATGAGCTCCTCCCAGAGGATGCGCATCTCCATCTTGGCCAGGTGCTGGCCAAGGCACAGGTGGGCGCCATAGCCGAAGGCCAGATGCTTGTTGGGCTTGCGGTCGACCCGGAAGGCCTGGGGATCGTCGAACACCGCCTCGTCGCGGTTGCCAGACGCGTAGCAGAGCATCAGCCAGTCCTGGGCCGCCAGGTCGCGACCGCCCATCTGGGTCGGCTCGGCGACGGTGCGCATGAAGGTCTTCACCGGGGTGGTCCAGCGGATGGACTCGTCAACCAGACCCGCGATCAGCGACGGATCAGCCTTCAGCTTGGCCAGTTCGGCGGGGTTCTCGGCCAGGCCCCAGATGGCCCCACCGGTGGAGGACGAGGTGGTGTCGTGGCCCGCCGTGGCGACGATGATGTAGTAGCTCATCGCCTCGAACTCGGAGATCGGCTGGCCGTCGATCATGCTGTTGGCGATGACGCTGGACAGGTCATCGGTCGGATTGGCCCGGCGGTCGGCCGACAGCTTGCGGAAATATTCGAAGAAGTCGGTGATGACGCCCGGGGTCAGCTTGGCGCCGGGGTCGACCTCTTCCTTGCGGGCCAGTTCCGGGTCGGCGGCGCCGAACAGTTCCTGGGTCAGCATCAGCATGCGCGGCTCGTCTTCCGGCGGCACGCCCATAATCTCCATCACCACGCGCAGGGGATAATGCAGCGCCACCTCACGGACGAAGTCGCACTGACCGCCGGTGGCGGCCATCTGGGCGACGGCGGCCTTGGCCACCCCGCGGATGCGGTCCTCCATGGAGCGCAGGTTCTGCGGCATGAACCAGGCCTGGGTCAGGGCCCGATACTTGTGGTGATCGGGCGCGTCCATATGGATCAGGGTCCGCAGCAGATGCGGGCTGCCGCCGGTCATCTCGCGGATCTTGGCGTCGGTCTCCTGATTGACGATGGTCGGCGACTTGTCGCCGTTCAGGAACAGCGCATTCTGCCGGCTGATCTCCAGGATGTCGGCGTGCCGGGTGGCCACCCAGAACGGCTCATAGCCCGCTGGCTCGGCGCGCCCGAAGGCGTTGTTGGCCCGTAACCACGCATAGGTTTCGTGAATGCGTCCATCGGCATAGGCCTTGGGGTCCACCAGAGTCTGAGCATGTTCATCGGGTATGCGCACGTTGGATTCAGTCATGATCGCCCTTGCGGACGGCCTTACGCTGCGGAATGCTTACCCAAGGGCAGCAATTTCGTTCCGTAACGTTAGGGCACCGACGCCTCCCTTGCCTTGTTCTACTTGAACAATTGATACTGCCAGCACAGGCGGCGTCGCAATACCGACAATCAAACCGCTGTAGAAATTGCGTCCGGAGGAACCGCCCATGCTGACCAAGGCCGACGACTTTCCCATCCACCAGACGCCGGAACCGGTGGCCCATGCGGGTACGGACCGGAACTTCTACGATCGCTATTTTTTCAACGGCTACAGCCCGGACGGGGCAACCTATTTCGCCGTGGCCTTCGGGGTCTATCCGCACCTGAACATCGCCGACGCCCATTTCAGCGTCATCCGCGACGGGGTGCAGCATTGCCTGCACGCCTCGAAGGTCCTGCATTCCGAGCGGCTGGACCTCTCCGTCGGCCCCATCTCCATCACCGTGGTCGAGCCGCTGCAGACCCTGAAGGTGACGGTGAAGGACGGCGAGGGCCTGGCGGCCGAGATCACCTTCACCGGACGCGCCTTCCCCATTGAGGAGCCGCGCTTCACCCGCCGCATCGGCCCGCGGGCCTTCATGGACTATACCCGCCTGACCCAGAACGTCCGCTGCACGGGCTGGATCGAGATCGACGGGGTGCGCCAGGACCTGCCGGCCGGCACGGTGGGCTCCCGCGACCGCTCCTGGGGCATCCGTCCGGTGGGGGCGCCCGATCCCCAGCCGCCGGTCCCCATGACCATGAGCGGCTTCTTCTGGCAGTGGACACCGCTCAACTTCACCGACCGCAGCGTCTTCTTCCACGTCAACGCCGACCCGGACGGGAGCGCCTGGAACACCCGGGCGGTGATCCTGCCCGACGGGGCGCCGCAGGGCGGCGGGTTTCACACCTCTGCGGCGCGGATGACGGGGGTGGAGCTGGTCCCCGGGACCCGTCACGCCCAGGGCGGAGTGCTGGAAATCCCCTCGGAAACGGGGTCAATAAGGGTCAATTTCGAGCCATTTCTGACCTTTTTGATGCGCGGAATCGGCTATTCCGGCGCCTGGCGACACGGCGCCTACAAGGGCGAGCTGGTGGTCGAGCGCGAGGACATCGATCTGGCCAGCGCCGACATGGGCGCGCCCGAGCACGTTCATATCCAGGCCCTGTCGCGGGTGACCCTGACCACGCCAGGCGAAGCGCCGCAGACGGGACTAGGGGTCTTCGAGCAACTGATCGCCGGCCCCTATAAGCCCTACGGCCTGGGTTAGGCCGCACAGGGCTTGCCAAGCCGGCGCGGGACTGGTCGGCTGGACCACATCAGCTGTGGAGGCGACCCATGCGGCGGTTACTGGCAAGATTATTCGGGACGCCCCACGAGGCGGCCGCGCCCGCCGGCGCGGCCCCGCAGCCTGTGTGGGCGGAACGGACCTGGATGTCCGGCGACGGCCTGAGCCTGTGGGCCCGGGACTATGGCGGCGCAGGCGGTCCGGCGCGGCTGCCGGTGATCTGCCTCCACGGCCTGACCCGCAATTCCCGGGACTTCGAGGATGTGGCGCCGGCCATCGCCGCGACCGGCCGCCGGGTCCTGGCCCTGGACGTCCGGGGCCGCGGCCGCTCGGCCTATGACCCCAACCCCACCAACTACAACCCGGCCGTCTATGCCGGCGATGTGGCGAGCCTGATGGGCGAGGCCGGGATCGCCCGGGCCATTTTCCTGGGCACATCCATGGGGGGGCTGATCACCATGACGCTCTCGACCGTGCGGCCGGACCTGATCGCCGGCGCCATCCTCAACGACATCGGTCCGGAGATCGCCACCGAGGGGCTGACCCGGATCGGCAGCTATGTGGGCTCCGGCGGCCCGGCGGCCAGCTGGGCCGAGGCCGCAGAGCGGACCCGGGCGATCAACGGCTCGGCTCAGCCGCACCTGACCGACGCCGACTGGGACCGGTTCGCCCGGCGGACCTGGCGGGAGGTCGAGCCCGGCAAGCTGGTCCTGGACTACGACCCGGCCATCGCCCAGGCCTTCGCCGCCACCCCGGCCGGCACGCCGAGCCCGGACCTCTGGCCGCTATTCATGGCGCTGGCCATCAACCGGCCGATGCTGCTGGTGCGCGGCGGCGCCTCGGACCTGCTGGCCGAGGGCACGGCTGCGCGGATGCAGGCCCTGGCCCCGCAGATGCGGCGGGTGGATATCGACGGCGTTGGCCACGCGCCCACCCTGGACGAGCCGGCGGCCCGCAAGGCGATCGCAGACTTTCTGACCGACGCCCCCTGAGCGGAGGCCAGCTGCGCCGCGGCGATGCAGCTTGCCTTTGAGGGCCTGGCCTTGGCACTATCGTCAGATTGACCTTCGGCGGGCTCTCTGGGACCCGTCTCCTGCTTTTTTGAGAGATTGAGACTTTGACGATTTTGGCTCAGGCGGCGAACGCCTCGCCGCCCGCGGATTCATTCGCCTCGGTCGACGCCCTCGTGCAGGGCCTGGCCAGCGTCGGCTATATCGCCTCGCGCCGCATCGCCACGGCGCTCTACATGTCGGTCCACCTGCAGAAGCCGATCCTGGTGGAAGGGGTCGCCGGCGTCGGCAAGACCGAGCTGGCCCTGTCCACCGCCACCCTGCTCGGCCTGCCGCTGATCCGCATGCAGTGCTACGAGGGCCTGGACGAGTCCAAGGCCCTGTACGAGTGGAAGTACGGCAAGCAGCTCCTCTACACCCAGATCCTCAAGGACCGCATGGGCGCCGAACTGGCGGATGCGGCCGGCATGGACGAGGCCATGGAGCGCCTGCACGGCATGGGCGACATGTTCTTCTCCGAGCCCTTCCTGGAGCCCCGGCCCCTGATGAAGGCCCTGCGGGAGGATGACGGCTGCGTCCTGCTGATCGACGAGATCGACAAGTCTGACGAGGCCTTCGAGGCCTTCCTGCTCGAGGTCCTGTCGGCCTATCAGGCCTCGGTGCCTGAGCTTGGCGTCATCAAGGCCAAGACCCCGCCCATCGTCTTCCTGACCTCCAACAATGTGCGCGACCTGGGCGATGCTTTGAAGCGCCGCTGCCTGCACCTGCACATCCCCCTGCCTGAGGCGAGCCTGGAGCGCCGCATCGTCGCCAGCCGGGTGCCGGACATCGAGGCCCGCCTGACCCACCAGCTGGTCGGCTTCGTCCACGCCCTGCGCGAGATGGACCTGCGCAAGTCGCCCTCGATCTCCGAGACCGTCGACTGGGCCCGGGCGCTGATCCTGATGCACGCCGACAGCCTGGACCCGGCCATGGTCCGCGACACCCTGAACGTGATCCTGAAGTACGAGCAGGACATTCAGATGGTCGAGCCGCAGATCAGCGAACTGCTGCGGACGGCCCAGACGACTCCCTAAGGCGCAGCCCATGCAGCACCAGATGGAGGACTTCATCCGCGCCCTGCGGGCCGCCGATGTGAAGGTCTCGCCGGCGGAGTCCATCGACGCCCACGAGGCGGTCGCCCGCATCGGCTATGCCGATCGCGAGCTCTTGAAGGACGCGCTGTGCGCGACGCTGGCCAAGAGCGAGGACGAGGTGCGCCGGTTCGACCGGGCCTTCGACAACTTCTTCGCCCGGGACCCGTTCGACTTCGCCATGCCGCCCCCGCCGCCGGAAGGCGGCGAAGCCGCCCCGCCCGAGGCGAGGCTGGAGGACGTCTCCGAAGAGGCCGCCGGCTCGGAGCTGGCCCAGATCATCCTGGCCGGAGATTCCACCGCGCTGACCCAGGCCATGGAGAAGGCCGCCCAGGCCGCCCAGGTCTCGGAGATCAGGCTCTCCACCCAGAAGAGCCGGCTGACCCGGCGGCTGCTGGACGAGATGGGGGTGGCGGAGATCGAGAAGATCATCAGCCAGGCGCGGCGCCTGGAGGGCGAGGGCGGAAACGCCCTGGCCGACCGGCTGGAGGCCGGCCGCAAGATCGTGGCCGCCGAGGCCCAGCGCTATGTCCAGCGCCAGCACGACCTCTATGCCGCCGAGAGCGGCCGCCAACTGCGCGAGGAGCTTCTGGCCCGCAAGGCGCTGAACGCCGAGGGCGGCATCGATCCGGTCGATCTGCAGATGATGCAGGCCCTGGTGCGCAAGATGGCCAAGCGCCTGGCCGACCGATATTCCCGCCGGCGCAACCGGGCCCGCAAGGGTCACCTGGACGTGCGCCGGACCCTGCGCCAATCGATGGCCTATGGCGGGGTGCCGTTCAACGTCGTCTGGAAGACCGAGCGGGTCGACAAGCCCAAGATCATCGCCATCTGCGATGTCTCCAAGTCGGTGGCTGCGGCCGCCCAGTTCCTGCTGACCTTCCTCTACAGTCTCAATGAGGTGGTCGACCGGATGGACGCCTACGCCTTTTCCGGCCGCATGATCCCGGTGAACCAGATCCTGGACGAGCACGGGGTGGACAAGGCGATCCTGGAGGTTCTGAAGCTGATCGGCTTCCAGCAGACCGACTATGGCCGCGCCCTGCAGGACTTCGCCGAAAACCATCTCGACAAGCTCGACCGCCACACCACGGTGATCTTCCTGGGCGACGCCCGGTCCAACTATGCCGACCCGCGCCTGGACATCATGCGCACCATCCACGAGCGCTCCCGCTCGGTGATCTGGCTGAACCCGGAGCCGGAGAGCTACTGGAACCAGGGCGACAGCGTCATGAACCGCTACCTGCCCTTCTGCCACCTGGCCAAGACCTGCAACACGCTCGACCAGCTCGAACGCATCATCGAAGACGTCCTGCGCCAGTACGTCCCGCACTGACGGGTGGTCAGCAGCGGCGCGGCCAGCGCTGGGAGATGTAGATCCGGCTGTCGGTGACACCGCCGCGCAAGTAGGCGTCGGCCACGGCGATCTCTTCCCGCGCCCGAGCGACGGCCGCGCCGATCAGGTCCGTGGACGTAGAGGAGTAGCTGGTCGCTTCGCCCCGGGGCTTCCAGCTGAACCTCTGCCAGAACGAAGGCTTGACCCGAGGCGGGCCGACACCGCCCGACAGGCCGGACGCCTCGCCATCGTTGACCTCCTGGCTCCGAAAGCGGACGTTGATGTGCGTCTCCGCGCCGCTGATATAATCGAACCAGATCGACTGCTGTCGGCCGTGGAGTTCGCGGGTGATGACGCCAGCGTCGGCCATGACCGGCCGGCGTGGAAATGACCAGCCGAGGTCCTGCAGCAGGGGTAGGAGCTCGGCCCGCATCGTTTCGCGTAGGGAGATCTCAGGCGGAGCCGTGCGAGATGCGCCCCGCCGCGCCAGCCTGAGCCATTCGAGCCCCCGCGTCTCACCCGCCTGATAGCCGGACAGGCTCTCAGCCAAGGCGAGGGGCACCTCGTATCCATCGGCATCCGGCGGAATTGGAGGTAGCTCGCCCACCGACATGGGTTCGCCTCGAACCGACTCCGACGCCAGCGACCACTGCATCTGGCCATCTCGATAGGCCTGCGCGCGGCTGAAGCTCGCCGTATCATAGACCTCGGCCCCGAGGGCTTCCCCGCACGCCTCTGAGGCGCGAGCAAGTTCTGCCAGCAGGTTTTCGTCGGCCGCATCGCCGACCAGCACAAGCCAGCCGGACGGCAGTTCGGCCATCACCAGCCCCACGCCGACCTCCTGGCTCACCTCGCCCGCAAGCTCCAGGTCCAGCGCCTCCAGCAGCGCCTGCCGCCGCTCCACCTTCACCGCCACCCAGCTAAGACTGAGGCCCATTGGTCACCATCCACCCGCAAGCAACGAAGATAAGATATCTCGTTTTTCACGATCTTGCGGCTCGCTTGCTAGAGGAACTGCCGCTTGACTGGCCACCGTAGCTGCTGCTTTTCCTACGTCGGTGGGAGTCGTATGGAAAAGAACGAATTTATCACCAAGGGCATCACGTGCGATAATTTGATTTCGACTCAATTCCGCACCGAAACCAAACTTGTCTTCAAACCTCACCAAGTTTGCGGATACACCGTCTGGATACCAGTATATATTTGTGCCTGGAATATAATCCCTAGTCTGCGCCATTGGCACTCTTTCTTTCGGATTAATATTCCTCTCGCCTGTTCTGGGCCAAAAACCCACTATTGGCCTCGGCTCTCCCCTAACTTTACCCCGAATATTGCCGAGAAAACCGCCAACTCTTCCTTTCTCAACAGTGGGAAGCCCGTTGGACCAACGTTGAGCGCCGCCGTCGGCGAATCCGCTAAACACGGCGCCCAACACCGCCGCCTGGGCCGCATGCTCCGATGACGGCGTTCGACCATTCAAATAGTCTTGCGCCGTGGTGGTGGCCGCCGCGCCGATCGCACCAGCGCGAACCGGACCAGCCGGCAGCGACGCTGCGCCGACGGCGCCGCCTATAGCGGCGCCAACACTATCGCCGACGGTCGATGTCCGTCCCTGCAGGGTATCCGTGCCAACCTGAACGCCAAGGCCCGCCACGCCCCCGCCGCCGATAATGGCGGCGATTTCTCTGCCTGTCAGTGCGGCTGCACCAGCCAATCGAGGAGCGGCGGTGGCCACACCCACGGCAGGGGCGACCGCAGCGGTCGCGGCGACACCCATGACAGCGCCGCCCGCGTTACCTACGCCCCTGGCGACGGGACGCTGAGCGGCGTCCAGACGACCCCTGGTCCTCTCATCTCGAAGGTTTGAATGGAAACTCTCGACAAGATCCGCGCCATTCGCAGCCTGAAACGCCGCGTTTGCGCCCGCAGCAACATGGTCCGCGATACCGAGGGTCATGACATTTGCCGCTCCCCTCATGGCCGTATCGATCTGCATCGCCCCTTGCTGAGCCAAAGCGCTAGCTTTGCGCAGGGCCGGAGATCCTCGAACCGTTGCGGCGAGTTTTCTTTGCGCATTCAAGCGCGCAGCTTCGACTTTTGCCAACTTCTCTCGAAGGGCAACCGCCTGAGTCAACATGGACATTCTGCGGCTGGCGCAGCCAGCCGTCCCTCAAGGTGTGGAAGGCCTACACTCGGCGTGCGTTCAGCACGTCAGCGGTCCAATCCTGCCACAAAGAGAATGAGCGTCCAGAACAAAGTAGGAACATTTGTCTCGAGCGCCCCCTACCCCGCCGCCAGCTCCGCAGCATTCAGCGGCAAGCTCCGCACCCGCTTGCCGGTCGCGGCGAAGATGGCGTTGGTGACGGCCGGGACGACGGGCGGCAGGGCCGGTTCGCCCAGGCCCGTGGGCGGGTTGTCGGACTTGATGAAGTGGGTCTCGATCACCGGGGCGTCGGGAATGCGCAGCAGGGGGAAGGTGTCGAAATTGGCCTGTTCGACCTGACCGTCCTTGATGGTGATCTGGCCGTACATTTCGGAGATGCCGTCGATCACCGAGCCCTCGATCTGGTTCAGCGCGCCGAGCGGATTGATGATCTGGCGGCCGACGTCGGCGGCGACCCAGACCTTCTCCACCTTGACGGTCCCGTCATCGGCCACGGCCACCTGGGCTACCTCGGCGAAATAGCCCAGATGGCTGTAGTGGAAGGCGATGCCCTGGCCCTGGCGGGGCCCGAGGGTGGTCTTGCCCCAGCCGGCCTTTTCAGCCGCCAGGCGGACGACGCCGGCCATGCGTTCGGCGTTGAGGCCGCCCTGGCCGCCAGCCGCGGCGGTCTTGCCCAGCAGGCGCAGGCGCATCTCCACCGGATCGACGCCGCCGGCATGGGCCAGCTCGTCGATGAAGGACTGCACCACAAAGGCGATGGCGTTGCTGCCCGGCGCGCGCAGGGGGCCCGTGGGCACGCCCAGCGGCATCATGGAGACGTCGAGTTTGTAGTTGTCCAGGAACTGGGCGGGGAATTCGGTCGGCGCCATGCCGGCGCTGCGGGCGGTAGCCTCACCCTCGCCGAAGGTGACGAAATGGTTGGCCCAGGCGGTGATGTTCCCTGAGGCGTCGATCCCGCCGCGGAAATGGTGGAAGCCGGCCGGACGGTAGAAGTCGTGGCGCATGTCGTCTTCGCGGGTCCAGACCAGCTTGACCGGGGCGCCGGCCTCCCGGGCGATCCAGGCGGCCTCGACCATATAGTCGTTCATCAGCCGGCGACCGAAGCCGCCGCCGCAGCGGGTCATGTGGACGATGACGTTTTCCGGCGCGATGCCGAGTGTCTTGGCCACCAGCTGGCGGCCGGGCTCGGGCAGCTGGGTCGGGGCCCAGATCTCCATCTTGCCGTCATGGAAGTGGGCCGTGCAGTTCTGCGGCTCCAGCGTGGCGTGGGAGAGGAAGGGATAGAAGTAGTCGGCCTCCACCGTCTTGGCCGAGGCCGCGAGCGCGGCGTCGACATCACCGTCGCTGCGCAAGGTCTTGCCGCCCTTGGCCGCAACCAGGCTGCGGGCCTGGCCGGCATAGCCTTCGGTCGACTGGCTAGAGGTGGGATGATCCGCCCACTGAATAGTCAGAGCCTGGCGACCCTTATTGGCGGCCCACCAGCTGTCGGCGACCACGGCGACGCCGGGCAGCAGGCCGTCCAGTTCCGTCCCGCCCTCGACCACGAAGGCCTTGCGGACGCCCTTGACCCCTTGAGCAGCCGAAAGGTCGACGCTGGCCACCTTGGCGGCGAACACCGGCGCCTTGGCGTAGGCGGCGTAGAGCATGCCCGGCAGGCGCATATCGATGCCGAACAGGGGCTGGCCGGTGACGATGGCGGCGGTGTCCACCTGCGGGGTCGGCTGGCCGATGATCCGATAGGCCGAGGCGTCCTTCAGCTTCAGGCTGCGAAGCTCCGGCGCGGTCTGGGTCGCGGCCTTGGCGGCGAGCGAGCCATAGGGGGCGCGGCGTCCGCTGGCGGCGTGAACCACGACGCCCGGCTCGGTGGTCAGGCTGGCGACCTCTACGCCCCAGTCGGCGGCGGCGGCGGCCATCAGCATGGCGCGGCCGGCGGCGCCCACCTGGCGCAGCTGTTCCCAGTGCAGGGGCGTGGCCATGCTGCCGCCGGCGAACTGGCGGCCATAGGCGACGGGATCATTGTCGGCCTGGACGGTGCGGACATTGGCCCAGTCCACGTCCAGTTCCTCGGCGATCAGCATGGGCAGGGAAGTCTTGATGCCCTGACCGATCTCCGGGTTCTTCGAGACGATGGTGACGATGCCGTCCGGGGCGATCTGCACATAGGCGTTGAGCGCGGCCGGCGCGTCAGCGGCCGCGCCCTTGCCAGCGAAGCTGAAGGCCAGGATCAGGCCGCCCGCGCCGCCGCCAGCCAGCACGGCCCGGCGGGAGGGGGAGAAGCCCTGAGTGAGGTTCTGAACGATGCCCATGGTCTTCAGGCCTCCTGGCCGGCGGCGCGCTTGATGGCGGCGCGGATGCGAACATAGGTGGCGCAACGGCAGATGTTCCCGGCCATGGCCACGTCAATATCGTCGTCAGTGGGGCTGGGGTTCTGGGACAACAGGGCGGTGGCCGACATGATCTGGCCGGGCTGGCAGTAGCCGCACTGGGCCACGTCCAGCTCGCTCCAGGCCTTCTGGACCCGGGCGCCGACCGGCAGGGCGCTGGCGCCCTCGATGGTGGTGATCTGGGCGTCGCCGACGACGTCGATAGGGGTCATGCAGGCGCGGATCGGGGCGCCGTCAGCGTGGACGGTGCAGGCGCCGCACTGGGCGACGCCGCAGCCGAACTTGGTCCCCACCAAGCCAAGCGTGTCGCGCAGCACCCACAGGAGCGGGGTGTCGGGATCGACGTCGGCGGTCATCGCCTGGCCGTTGACGTTGAGCTGGTAGGCCATGCCCATTCCCCTGTATCTGGTTTCCTCAGATACCGAGAGTACGGGGGGCGGGGCCGGAGGTAAACGCCTGGTCGGAACGCGCTTCAGATCCGGGGGATCAGGATCACCGCGTCGGGCAGCTCGTTGGGGTTGTCGGTGGGATCGGCGGGGAAGTGCTCGGCCAGGATGTCGCCCACCTGGGTGACGGCGGCCACCAGGCCCTCAGCCGTGCGCCCGGCCTTGGCGCCGGCCACCAGGGCGGCGATGGCGTCGTCCCAGCGCTTCTGATCCACCACCGCGGCGATGCCCTCATCGGCGATCAGTTCGGCGGCGTGCTCGGCCAGGGAGATGAAGATCAGGACGCCGGTGCGCTCGCGGGTCTGGTGCAGGTTGCGGGCCAGGAACAGCTCCTGGGCGTGACGGCGGCTGCGGTCGAGCTTGACGCTGCGGGGCGTCATGAAGCGGCACACCGGACCAAGGGACCCGACCACGGCCACCAGGATGAACAGCACCGCCTGCAGCACGAGCGTGGTGGTCAGGGCGCCGCGCACGGCCATCTCCGCCGCCGCGCCGGCCTGGGCCGCCGTCCAGGGGGCGAAGGCGTCAGGGACCGAGACTTCCACGCCGGCCAGCAGCAGGATGGCCGGGGCCGCCAGCGCCGTCAGCCCGGCCCACAGGAAGGGCGTCTCGCGATAGTCCGAGGACTCCTCGGCGATCACGCAATAGAGCTCGCCGCGGGTGCGCCGCTCGGCGGCGCGGACGGCGGTCTTGACCGCCAAGGCGTCCTGATCGTTCAGCATCTCACCAGCTCCCCGAGGATCCGCCGCCGCCGAAGCCGCCGCCGCCGCCGGAGAAGCCTCCACCTCCAAAGCCGCCGCCCCCGCCGAAGCCGCCACCGCCGCCGCGTCCGCCGCCGCTGGAGAGCAGCAGGGGCAGCAGCCACCAGAGGCTGGAGCCCCGGCCGCGGCGCCCGCGACCCCGCCCGAAGGCGCCCATGAAGCCGCCGATGATCCAGAAGACGATGAACAGGACGAAGATAATCGGGGCGATCAGCCCCTCCTCGCCCTGGGCGGTCTCAGCGGCCGCCTCGGCCCGGGCCAGGGCCTCATCCTCCGGCAGGGCCAGCTGGTCGATCAGCGCCTGGGTTCCGGCGATGACGCCGGCCTCCATCTCGCCCTCGCGAAACTGCGGCAGGACGACAGCCTGCAGGATGGTCGACGACAGAGCGTCGGTGAGGATCGGCTCCAGGCCGTAGCCCACCTCGATGCGGACCTTGCGCTGGTTGGGGGCGACGATGAACAGGGCCCCGGAGTCGGTCTCGGCCTCGCCGATCCCCCAGTGGCGGCCGAGCTGATAGCCGAAGTCCTCGATCTCATAACCCTGCAGGTCGGCCAGGGTGACCACCACCAACTGGCGGCCGCTGGCGGTCTCCAGGGCGGCGAGCTGGTCGGTGAGCTGGGCCTCGGTCTGCGGCGAGAGCATGTTCGCGCCATCGACCACGCGGCCGGTCAGCTCTGGAAAGCTGGGCGCGGTCTGGGCGTATCCCGTCCCGGCGAACGCCAGGACGAGACCAAAGACCAGGGCGCAGAGCGCGCCGAACGACCTCATTGGGCCGGCGCAGGCTCAGCGGCAGGGGCCGGCGCCGGAAGGGGCGCGGGAACGGGGGCCGGCAGGGGCGCAGGCGCCGCGGGAGCCGGCTGATCGAAGCTGACCGTCGGCGCGGTCTGGGCCGAGGCTGAGGCTTCGAAGGTCTGCATGGGCTCGGCCCAGCCATGGACGGTGTTGGCCCAGATGGCGCCGGGGAAGGTGCGGATCTCGGTGTTGTAGTCGCGCACGGCCTCATTGTAGTCGCGCCGGGCGATGGCGATCCGGTTCTCCGTGCCCTCCAGCTGGCTCTGCAGGGCCAGGAAGTTCTGGTTGGACTTCAGCTCCGGATAGCGCTCCTGGATCATCATCAGCCGGCCGAGCACGCCTGACAGCTGATTCTGCGCCTCGGCGAAGCGCTGGAACTGGGCCGGGTCGGTGATGGTGTCGGCATTGACCTGGACCTGGGTGGCCGAGGCGCGGGCCTCGGTGACCGCCACCAGGACGTCGCGCTCCTGGGCGGCGAAGCCCTGGACGGTGGAGACCAGGTTGGGGATCAGGTCCGAACGGCGCTGATACTGGTTCTGCACCTCGGCCCAGGCGGCCTTGGCCCGCTCATCCTTGGTGGGAATGGTGTTGATGCCGCAGCCGGCGAGGGCCAGCGGAACGACGATCAGGACGGCGGCGCGGGCGAGGCGGGTGATCAGTCTGGACAAGGCGGGCGCTCCGAAGCGGTGATGGCGCAGTTTCGCCGCGAATGTGGCCCTCGCCTTGACCTGACGCAATGGGCGTCGCGCGCCTCAGGCGCTGAGCGCCTCCTCCACCTGGCCCAGGCGATCCTTGCCGAAGAACATCTCCTCGCCCACGAAGAAGGTGGGGATCCCGAAGGCGCCCCGGGCGGCGGCGGCCTCGGTCGCGGCCATCAGTTCGGCCTTCACGGCTGGATCCTGGGTGGCCTCCAGCAGGCCCTGGGCGTCGAGGCCCGCAGCCGAGAGCACCTCGGCGACGACGGCGGGGTCGTCCATCTTGCGCCCCTGCTCCCACATCGCCGCCAGCACCGCCTCCATATAGGCCTCCGTCACCCCGGCCCGACGGGCGGCGACCAGGCCGCGCATGATCAGCAGCGTATTGACCGGAAAGTGCGGGTTCATCTGGAAGGCGGCGAGCCCATGGCGAGCGACGAAGCGCTTTGTCTCCAGGTTCTCATAGGCGAGCTTGCCCTTCACCTCGCCGAAGGCCTCCATGGGCGAGCGGTTGTTGGTCAGCTTGAAGAGGCCGCCCAGCAGGACGGGCCTCACCTCCACCTTCGCGCCGGTGCGCGCCAGGATCGGCCCAAGCGCTTTCCAGGACAGGTAGGCGTTGGGACTGCCGAAATCGAACAGGAATTCTACGGTGGCGGCCATCAGGGTCTCTCCTTGCTCACCAGTTTTCCGACCACGGACGAATATCGAGCTCGTGGGTCCAGGCTGAGCGCGCCTGGCGGTGCAGGGCCACATAGGTGGCGGCGATGTCGGCAGGCTTCAGAACCAGGTCCTGGGCCAGACGCTGTTCGATGTCAGGCATGTTGGCGCGGCTGAAGACGCCGTCGATGGCCCCGTCCACCACGACATGGGCCACGTGGATTCCCTGCGGCCCCAGTTCGCGGGCCAGGCTCTGGGCGACGGCCCTAAGCCCGTGCTTGGCCGCGGCGAAGGCGGCGAAGCCCTCGCGCCCCCGCACCGAGGCCGTGGCGCCGGTGAACAGGATCGTCCCGCGCCCCCTGGGCAGCATGACCCGGGCGGCCTCGCGGCCGGTGAGGAAGCCCGCGAAACAGGCCATCTCCCAGACCTTGGTGAAGACTCGGCTGGTGGTCTCCAGGATGGGGAAGCGGACATTGGCCCCGATGTTGAAGACTACAACCTCGATCGGGCCGACCTCGGCCTCGATGCGGTCGAACAGGGCGGTCATCTCACCCTCCTCCCGGGCGTCGACGCCGTAGGCGCGGGCCTGGCCGCCGGCGGCGATGATCTCGTCGGCCAGGGCCTGGAGCTGATCCTCATGGCGGGGCCTGCGGGTGACACAGGCGACCAGGCCCTCGGCGGCGAAGGCCCGGGCGATCGCCCCGCCAACCCCGTCGCCGGCGCCGATGACCACGCAGGCGCCCTTCGGTTGGTCGGTCATCGAGACACTCCGTTCTGAATTCGAACTCAGGTTCGTATTGAATTTGTACGGAGTCAATCGCATCATTGGCCGACAGCAGGAGACCGACCGCGATGAAATGGGATGATCTGGCGCAGGAGCCCTGTTCGGTGGCCCGGTCCCTGGCGGTGATCGGCGACCGCTGGACCCTGATGATCCTGCGCGACGCCTTCCTGGGTTTGCGCCGGTTCGAGGCCTTCCAGACCAGGCTCGGCATTTCCCGCAGCATCGTCACCGAGCGGCTGAACCTGCTGGTCGCCGAGGGCGTGCTGGAGCGCCGCCCCTATCAGGACCGCCCCGTCCGCCACGAATACCGCCTGACCGAGAAGGGCCTGGACCTGCATCCGGTGATCATGGCCATCGTCGACTGGGGCGACCGCCACTATGCGGGCGAGGCCGGCCCGCCGATCCTGCGCCGGCACAAGGGCTGCGGCTGCGACTTCCACGCCGTGCAGGTCTGTTCCGAATGCGGCGAGCCCGTCACCGCCCGCGACGTGGAGGCGCGGCCGGGGCCAGGCGCGGCGACGGTCCGCAGCCCCACATGATCCGGCTCGATCACATCGCCATCTGGACCGACCAGAGGGACGGGCTGCTGAGCGGCGTGGCCGAGGCCGCTCAGCTCAAGATCATGGACGGCTATGCCCCTGGCGGAACCCTGGCGGCCCGCGGCGTTCGCTTCGCCAATGGCCCGTTCCTTGATGTCCACCAGGTCGGGGCGCCGCCTGAGGGCGACCGACCGTTTCACCGGCTGCTCGGGCTGAACGGTGACATCGACCAGGTCGAGCGCCAGGTCACAGCGGCCGGCCTGCGCGCCAAAGCGGCCCGCCGGGCCGAGGCGGCGCACCCGGAACGCGAAGCCCCCTGGGACCTGCTGTCGTTCCGCAAGGGACAGGGGCTGGCCTCCCAGGTGTTTGTGATCGCCTACCACCCCGGCGCCCCCACCCTGCCGGACTTTGAAAGCCCGCTCTATGATCCGGCAGGACCGGGCGCCGGTCCGGCTGTGCTGTCACGAGTCTGGCTTGCGGAGGCTGATCCGGAGGCGGCTCAGGCGGTGCTCGCGGCCCTGGGCGCCAGGCCCTTCGGCGCTGTGGCGTCTCGCCTGCCCCCCTATGAGGGCATGGCGTACGACCTGGGCCCGACCCAGCTCGTCCTCGCCAAACCCTGGGGTCCGCCGCTCGCCCTGCGGCTGGACATCCAGACCGAGGACGCCAGGCCGCGCGTGCTCACCCCTCTTGCCGAGGTCATGGTGGCGCTCGACGAAGCGCCCTAGCCACAGGGCGAAGCCACGCCGTTCACCTGCCCCGTCCTCAGGTTCTTGTCGCGAACTCCGCATCGCCGGTGGCCGCCACCTGGGCGTCGTCGAAGGAGGCGTGGGCCGAGGTGTAGAGCCGGGAATAGAGCCCCTGATTGGCCATCAGCACATCGTGGGGGCCCTGCTCCAGGATGTGGCCCTGTTGCAGGACGATGATCTTGTCGGCGTCGCGGATGGTGGCCAGTCGGTGGGCGATGACGATGCAGGTGCGCCCCGCAAACAGCACCTTCAGCGCCTTCTGGATCGCCTGTTCGGTGAAGGAGTCGATATTGGCCGTGGCCTCGTCGAGGATCAGGATCTGCGGGTCGGCCACCAGGGCGCGGGCGAAGGACAGCAGCTGCCGCTGGCCAAGCGAAATGTTGCGGCCCCGCTGGCCGAGCTGGGTGTCATAGCCCTCGGGCAGACGCATGATGAAGTCATGGGCCGAGACCGATTTGGCCGCGGAGATCACGTCCTCCCGGGTGGCGCCTTCGGTGTTGTAGCGGATGTTCTCCTCGATGGTGCCGCTGAACAGGAAGGGCTCCTGCAGCACCATGCCGATGTTGCGGCCCAGGGACTCCAGCGTCACGTCGCGCACATCGCGGCCGCCGATCAGCACCTGGCCCTGGTCCACCTCATAGAACCGGTGGGCGAGCGCGATGATGCTGGTCTTGCCCGAGCCGGTGGGCCCGACCAGGGCGACCACCTGGCGGGGCTGCACCTCAAAGCTCACATCGTGCAGGACGGGCCGGGCCGGGTCATAGCCGAAGGTGACATTGCGGAACTCCACCGTCGGCTCGAAGTCCGCCAGGGGCTCGGCGTCGGCCTTGTCGACGATGGTCACCGGCACATCCAGCACCTCGAAGATGCGGTGCCCGGCGGCCATGGCCCGCTGCATGATGGTGTACTGCATGGACAGCATGCGGACCGGATCGAAGAAGCGCTGCACATAGAAGATGAAGGCGACCATGACGCCCACATCCAGGCGCCCGCCCAGCACCGCGTTGCCGCCGACCACGATGACGATGCCCATGGCCAGGCCGGTCAGGACGTCGACCGTCGGAACCATCACCTGGGTCATGGCCGCCGAGCCGTTCTGGGCGGTCATGTTCTCCCGGGCCTTCTCCGAATAGAGCTCGAAGTTCATCGCCTCGCGGCGGCTCTCCTGGACGGTGCGGACGCCCTGGATGTTCTCGGCGAGCGCGCTGTTGGCGGTCGACGACGCATCGCGCGCTTCACGGAACGTCTTCTTGGAGAAGGGCAGCCAGATGGCCCGGACCACGATCAGGGCCGGGATCACCGTCAGGGTCAGCAGGCCGAGCTGCAGGTCCATGCTGAGCAGGGCGACCGTGATGCCGATCAGGAGCGCGATGTCGCCGACCGCGCCTGTAGTGCTTTCCAGGAACTCCTGCAGGGCGTTCACGTCCCCCTGAAGCCTGGCCATGATCCGGCCCACATGGGTCTTGTCCATGAAGGACAGGGACACGTCCTGGAAGTGGCTGAACATGGAGCGGCGGACGTCGAAGATGACCCGCTGGGCCAGCCGGGAACTCATCCACTGTTCGAGGAAGAAGGCCGCGGCGTTGAGGATCACCACGCCCACGAAGATGGCGATGATCTGGTCCAGACGCGCATTGTCGCCGCCGCCGACGGCGGCGTTCACCGCCTGGCCGATCATGTAGGGAATGGCGATGGCCGTGGCCGCCGAGATCAGCACGGCGATCTGGGCGCCGATGACGAAGGCCTTGTGCGGCTTCAGATAGTGGACGAACCGCCCGAGGATCTTCGGGTTGATCGAGGCGAAGATCTCCTCGGCGTCGTCGCTGCCCAGGGTGGCGCGGGCCTTGCGCGGCGCCTGCGAGGCGGCGTCGTTTCCCCGGTCGAAGACGAAGTCGCTCATGCCCGCACCCCTTGGATCTGGTCGGCGACAGCTTCGGGATCGGCGGTCGGCTCCGGCGGCAGGTCCTCCGACAATCCGCCGCCGTCGGCCCGGGTCTGCAGGGCGTAAAGGTCGGCATAGACGCCGCCGGCGGCGATCAGGCTCTGATGGTCGCCGCGCTCCACCACCTGGCCCTCGTCCAGCACGATGATCTGGTCGGCGTGCATCAGGGAGGACAGGCGGTGGGCGATGATCACCGTGGCCTTGGCCCTGGTGGCGCTGGCCAGGGCGTCGCGGACCTTGCGCTCGGTGACCGCGTCGATGGCGGCGGTGGAGTCGTCGAAGATCATGACGCCCGGCCCCGGCACCACGCCGCGGGCGATGGACATGCGCTGGCGCTGGCCGCCGGACAGGGCCACCCCGCGCTCGCCCACCCTTGTGGTGTAGCCGGTGGGCAGGCCGGCGATGTAGTCGTGCAGCTGGGCGGTGCGGGCGGCGCCGACGATGCGGTCCTCCTCGGCCCAGGGATCGGCATAGGCGACATTGTTGGTCACCGTGGTGTCGAACAGGAAGGCTTCCTGCTGCACCAGGCCGATGTATTCCCGCAGGGAGGCCAGGCTGACCTCGCGGATGTCCTGGCCATCGATGGTGATCCTGCCGCCCGTGACGTCGTAGAAGCGGGGGATCAGATTGGCGATGGTCGACTTGCCGCTGCCCGGCGCGCCGACGACCCCCAGGGTCTGGCCGGGCCGGACCTCGAAGCTGACATCCCTGAGCACCGGGCGGCCCTCGTCATAGGCGAAGTCCACGCGCTCGAAGCGCAACACGCCCTGGCTCGGCGCCAGGGGCTGGGCGCCCGGCGCATCGGCGATCTCCGGCTCCAGGTCGAGAACCTCGAACACCCGGCCGCCCGATGAGGTCGCCCGAGCGGCCGAGGCGAAGATCATGGCGATCTGCCGGATCGGGGCCTGCAGCAGGGTCATGTAGGTGAGGAACTCGGTGAGCCGCCCCACCGACATGGCCCCGGCGATCACCTGATGGCCGCCATACCAGAGCAGCAGGGCCATGGAGCCGTAATAGCTGAGCGTCATGGCCGTGACGGCGCGAAAGCGCAGGGTGATGCGCTTGAACGAATATTGCAGGGCGTTGTCGGCGGCCACGTCGAACTTGGCCATTTCGAAGGCCTTGGCCGAGAAGGCGCGCACCACCCGGATGCCCTGGAGGTTCTCCTCCATGGTCAGCGTCAGGATCGACATCAGCTGCTGCACCCGCAGCCAGGTGACCCGCAGCAGGAAGCCCATCCGCGCCAGGAACCAGCCGGCGATCGGCACGAAGGCCAGCGCCAGGAAGGCCATGGTGACGTCGGTGGAGAACATCATGAAGGCCGAGACCGACAGCAGCATGACCAGCGTCAGGCTCTGCATCATGCCGCCCTGGATGAAGGCCCTTGTCCCCTCCAGGTCCAGCATGCCCCGGGTCACCAGGTCGCCGGAGTGGATCCTGTCATGGAAGCCGAAGGACAGGCGCTGAAGCTGCTGGAAGAAGGACAGACGCAGGTCGTAGGCCACCTTCTGGCTGACCTTTTCGGCCACATAGCCCCCATAGCCCGTAAGCAGGCCCCGCAGGCTGGCGGCGCCAAGCACCAGCAGGGCGGTGGTCATCAGGGCGCGCTGCACATCGTCGACGCTGGCGTTCTCGCTGGCCAGCAACAGGTGGGCCTGGTCCACAGCCTGGCCGAAAAGCCTTGGCAGGGTCAGGCTGAACAGGGCTGCGCCAATGGAACAGCCGACGGCCAGGGCCACCAGGCCCGGATAGCGCAGGGCCAGTCCCATGATTCTGCGCAGGACCCGGGGCATGGCCGAGACGTCAATCGACACAGAATCCGCCGCCGCATCCCTGGGGGAGGGGCGTGAATCACTCATCTGAAAATGTCCAATCTTGGTATGGCGCCATCATGCGGCGCCACCAGGGGTCGCGCCACCGTCTTTTGACGTCGCCGCCAATTAGTCCGTCTGCGTGACATGCGTCCGGGCGCCCGGGCGCCGAACGACCAGACAACCTCGGCCTCAGGCCGGCAGAGGCTCGGCCTTGGGGGCCACGGTCACCGGCTTGGCCGGCGGCGCCGGGCGCGGCCGCAGCCGCTCGCCCTTGAGCCAGATCTTCAGGGCCTCCCAGTGGATGGCCCCCATGACGCCCAGCGTCATCCAGGGATGGGCGAGCCAGGCCGAAAACAGGGCGCGGTCGGTGAGCGGCCGCCTCTTCCCGGCGAAGCTGGCCGACAGCAGCAGACCCTGCCCGTCGGCGACCTCGATGCTGACGGCGACACCCTCGCCCGGCGGACGGATGGTGAAGGCGTAGGTCAGGTCCATGTCCATGAAGGGGGAGACATAGAAGCCCTTGTCGATGGCCTGGCGCACCACCGCGCCGGGCTGAGCGTCCGGGGCCGGGATCAGATAGCTGTGCCGGTCGCCGAAGGTGTTGTTGACCTCATAGAGGATGGCGCTGAGGGCCCCATCGGCGCGGTGACAAAAATAGACGCTCAACGGATTGAAGACGCCCCCCAGCACCCGGGGCATGCAGAGCAGGCGGACGGGTCCGCCGGTCTCCAGCCCCGCGGCGTGGAGATGGGCCTCCACCTGGGCCTTAAGCGGCTGGCTCGAGCCGTCCCCGTGGTCGCGGCTGTGGAAGCTGAACAGGCCTGGGCTGTCGAAGCCGAACAGCCGAAGGGCCCGGGCGAGGCCGGGCCCTTCGTCCAGGTCCACCAGCAGCATGAAGATGCGGTAGCGCAGGGCGTGCGCCCTGGGTCGCGTGCGGGCGTGCAGGACCAGCCCCGGATAGAGGCCCGAGGCTGGCGGGCTCACGCGGCGGCCTCGGCCGGCGCAGGCGTCGGCGCCGGTCGCAGGCGGATCCGGCTGGACTCGCCGTCCACCGACCAGGGGCGGCGCACCCCGCCGAGCTGTTCGGCCACCGCCAGGCCTGACTGAAGCCCATCCTCATGGAAGCCATGGCCGAAATAGGAGCCGCAGAACCAGGTCCGATTGGCGCCCTGCAGGGACCAGAGCTCGCCCTGGGCCGCCAGGGCGCCGGCGTCGAACAGGGGATGCTCATAGACTTCGGTGCGGATCACCGCCTCGGGCGCGATCTCGCGGTTCGGGTTGAGGGTGACAAACAGCTCGGGCTGGGCCGGCAGGCTCTGCAGCTTGTTCATCCAGTAGGTGACGCTGCCCTCTTCGGCCGAACCGCGGCGGCCCAGATGGTTCCAGCTGGTCCAGGCCGCCCGGCGCCGGGGCATCAGGGCGGGGTCGGTGTGGAGGACGGTGAGATTGCGGCTGTAGCGGAAGGCCGAGAGCAGGCGGGTCTCTTCCGCGCCGGGGTCCTCCAGCAGGGCCAGCGCCTGGTCCCCGTGGGTGGCGATCACCACCTCGTCGAACCGCTCGACCTTGCCGCTGGCCAGGCGCAGATCGACGCCGGTGGCGTCCCGCCGGACCCCGACCACGCGGACGCCGGTGCGCGCCTCGCCCTTAAAGGCTGCGGCCAGCCGCGACACATAGGTGCGGCTGCCCCCTTCCACCGTGCGCCAGAGACCGCGGCCGAAGATGCTCATCATGCCGTGGTTCTGGAAGAAGCGGATCAGGGCCGCAGCCGGATAGGCGCCGATGGCGCCCAGGGGCGTGGACCAGATGGCCGCGGCCTGGGGCAGCAGATGGTCGTCCCGGAAGGCCTGGCTGTAGCCCTTGTCGCGCAGATAGTCGTCGAGACTGGTGAGCGGCGCCTCAAGCGCCGCCAGGTCCCGCGGCGCCTGGCGATAGAAGCGGGTCACGTCCCGCAGCATCCGCCAGTAGCGGGGGCTGAACAGGTTGCCGATCTGGGCGAACAGGGCCTGGGAGGAATACTCGAACGCCCCATCATCGAGGGAGACGCTGAGCGCCATATCGGCGTCGAGGGTCGGGACGCCCAGGTGCTGCAGCAGGGCGGTGAAGTTCGGGTAGTTGTCTTCGTTATAGACGATGAAGCCGGTGTCCACCGGTACGATCCCGTCCGGGCCCCCCGGGGCCTCGACCGTGTTGGCGTGACCGCCCAGGCGGCCGTCGCCCTCGAACAGGGTGACATGATGGCGAGAGCTGAGCAGCCAGGCCGCCGAAAGGCCCGCGACGCCTGAGCCGACCACGGCGATCCGCAACGGCCTGGAACTGTTGTCTGCGCCCACGGGAACTCCTTAGCTGATCAGGATTGGTCAGACCGCCGCCCCACCGGCGCCGACCTCATTCAGTACGGGGCGAGTGCGCGGCCGGATGCAGCCCCAGGCCGACGCATCCGAACCCCCAAGACTCGCGTAACCAGACTGTCGGACATCAGAACATCCGTCGAGCCGCAAGCGCCACGCAGAAGGAACGCCGCCTCCATGAGCTTTATCGGTTCGGCCATCCAGGCCTTTGAAGGGGCGCCCGCGCCCGACCTCATGCGTCGGGCCGCCATCGAACTGCTGGTGGCCAACGCCCGGCGGCAGTTGGGCAAGGCCGGCCCCGAGGCCGAGGCCGCCTTTGCGCAGGAGATGGCCGCCCGGCCCATCGCCGAACACACCACCGCGGCCAATGAACAGCACTACGAGCTGCCGGCGGCCTTCTTTCAGAAGGTGCTGGGCCCGCAGCTGAAATATTCCAGCAGCCTCTATGGCCCCGGCGTCGAGGATCTGGCCGCGGCCGAGGAAAACGCGCTCTCCGCGACCGCCGAGCACGCCGGCCTTGCTGACGGGCAGGAGATCCTGGAGCTGGGCTGTGGCTGGGGATCGCTGACCCTGTGGATGGCCCGCGCCCTGCCCGGCGCGAAGATCACGGCGGTCTCCAACTCCGCAAGCCAGGGGGCCTATATCCGCGAGCAGGCCCGGGCCGCAGGCCTGACCAATGTCACGGTGCTGACCGCCGACATGAACAGCTTCGAAGGGCCCGGGCGATTCGACCGGGTCGTCTCGGTGGAGATGTTCGAGCACATGGCCAACTGGCGGGCCCTGCTTGGCCAGGTGCGCGGCTGGCTGAAGCCTGACGGCCGGGCCTTCATCCACGTCTTCACCCACCGCACCACCCCCTACCGGTTCGATGTGGAGGACGAGTCCGACTGGATCGGCCAGCACTTCTTCTCCGGCGGCGTCATGCCGAGCCATGGCCTGATGGCGCAGTTTCCGGACCTGTTCGAGGTGGAGGCCGACTGGCGATGGTCGGGACGCCATTACGAGCGCACCGCCCTGGACTGGCTGGCCAACTTCGACCGCAACGACGCGGCCATCCGCGGCGTTCTGCAGGAGGTCTATGGCGACGCTGCGCCCCTGTGGCGGCGGCGCTGGCGGCTGTTCTTCCTGGCGACGGCGGGCCTGTTCGGCCACCGTGGCGGCGAGGAATGGGGCGTTA
>TARA_R100000935_G_scaffold46551_1_pt1 | contig 34642 bp, 31 predicted proteins | sample TARA_R100000935 | Tara Oceans TARA_R100000935 (sample SAMEA2621502) | marine metagenome | biome: marine biome (ENVO:00000447); feature: surface water layer (ENVO:00002042); material: "saline water (ENVO:00002010), including plankton (ENVO:xxxxxxxx)" | depth 5 m
TTCTAAATCCTGAAAATGTATAAGCATCAAAAAAGGTAACAGTGACGGCTCTACGGAAAGTAAATTTTAAAACAGAAATCATGACATCGTATCAAATCCATAAAACTGAAGCGAAAAAAGAGTTAAAAAATCAAAAAAGGAAAACGCTCAGGATACAATAAGTAAATTTTTAAACCTACCTGTGGGTGATAGCAGGATACTTAACAATTCATTTAAATTTTTCAATCATGAGTACACTTAGAAACAAAGTTCAGTTAATCGGAAATGTGGGGAATGCCCCTGAAATCAAGAACCTTGAAAGCGGTAAAAAAGTAGCCAGCTTTTCAATCGCCACCAACGAATTTTATAAAGATTCAAAAGGCGAAAAAGTACAGGATACCCAATGGCACAATATTATAGCCTGGGGAAAAATCGCAGATATCGTTGAAAGTTATGTAGGCAAAGGAAAGGAAATTGCCCTCGAAGGCAAATTGAACTCCCGTTCCTATGAAACCAGCGAAGGCGAAAAAAGGTATGTTACCGAAGTAATAGTAAGTGAAATCTTGTTACTGGGTAGCAAGAATGGAAATAACACTAGCGAATAGTGCTATAAAAATAAAGAGGGCGTTCCGATCAAAGATGCGTCCTCTTTTTAATATTAACCCTTTTAAATAAAGATCAATATGAAAACTAAAGTTAATGAAATTTCGATAAAATATCAGGGAAATTTTAAAATGAAACAGGCTCCTAAAATTACTTCTCCAAACAGTGCAGTAAAACTATTATTTGAATCATGGGATAAAGACCGCATAGGTTTACAGGAATGCTTTAAGGTAATGCTTTTAAACAATTCCAATAAGGTAAAAGGAATTTTTGAAGTTTCCTCTGGAGGAATCACAGGTACGTTTGTGGATGTGCGAATCCTATTTGCAGTAATATTAAAATCACTTACGACATCTATAATATTAGCCCATAACCATCCCTCGGGAAATTTAAAACCCAGCGAAGCAGATAAACAACTGACTAAAAAAATTAAAAATGCAGGTGAATTCTTAGATATAAAATTATTGGATCATCTCATTATTATTCCAGATGGGGATTACTTCTCTTTTGCTGATGAAGGGATTTTATAACGAAAAATAAGATTTTCAAACGGGTGATGATTTTCATTACCCGTTTTTTTTGTTATAGAATTCTCAACTATTTATTCTAATTCTTGCAGTTAATTTTAAAGATCTTCCTTATTAATCATAAAAAATATGTTTGATTTTTCAATTAAGAAAAAGGCTATTAAATTCTATTTAATAGTTGAAAATTTTGTCCCTACGGGACGAAAAGGAATAGCAAGAGGGTAACACGCGGAGCGATGTTAAGTTATTCCTTTTCGATTCAATTAACTGATTATTAGTGGTTTAAAATTTATCAAAAAATCATAAAATTGTTGATTTGCGTCAAATGCCCTTGAACTGCCTGTAAATAGGTTCAGATTTACGTCAAAAATTAAAAAACGAAAGATATTGGATTCATTCATCACCATCAGATTCAAGAGAAAAACTGCTGAACGATTTCAGCAATTTTCTAAAACTCATTACAAATCTCATACGGCGACTATGGCAGGTATGTTAGATTTTTTCTTTTACAATGAGATTTCTCCCAAGGAAAATTTTGGACCTACAGGAAGACGTATAGAAAACAGTTTGAAAAAAAGAATAAATGCAGTGATTGCAATTATGAAGAATGTCGAAAAGAATAAAGCTAATCCTACTTTGGCAATTCTGGAATCACTTATAGAAGCTGCAGATCCTAAAAATAAAAACTTACATCAGAAAAAAAGGGATTATGAGGAAGATGACACTCATCCCGATTTTTATAAATAACTCACTATGTATATCACAATCACAGCCCAGAAACTGGGAGCAAAGTATTCGCAAAGTGTCGCAGATTATGTGGATTACCTAGAAAAAGAAAACCAGCTTCCCGACATTGGAAGTGATCACGAATATTTCTTCAATCAGAAGGAGGATAATATTTCTCCGGAAGTCGTAATAAAAGAAATAGATGCTAATACAACCAAGCTAAAAAAAATTGAACCGAAATTTTATTCCATTACTGTAAATCCTTCACAGTACGAATTGAAAAAACTTCAAAACAGCACGGAAGCTTTAAAACAATATACCAGGGAAATCATGAAAGATTATGCTTCCTGCTTTAACCGGGAAATCAATGGCCGGCCTGTTGATGTAAGTGACATTAAATATTTTGCAAAGATCGAGCACCAGAGGGCATTTAAAGGAACTGATATACAAGTGAAGGAAAACCAGGTTTTTGCCACAAAAATACTTCATTTAAAAAATGAGATCCAAAAAATAAACAGGGGAGTAATAGAAGGAAGTGTTAGAAAGATAGAAGGTGAAATTAAAAGTTTGGAGGCAAATGCTCCTCATCAGCAAAACGGAAAACGGATCACACAGGGAATGCTCAAGGAAGGAAACCAAAGCCATATTCATATTATAGTGAGCCGTAAAGATGTTTCTAATTCCTTCAGTTTATCTCCTGGGAGTAAATACAAAACCTCCGAAGTTGAAATGAATGGTAAAATGGTGAAAAGAGGGTTTAACAGGGATGACTTTTTTCAGAAAGCAGAAAAAACATTTGATAAAAACTTTCAGTACGAGCGCAATTTCATAGAAACATATCAAGCACGTAAAGACTTTATTAAAAGTCCAAAAATATATTTTTCTGCTATTATGGGGCTTCCCGCTTCAGAAAAAGCTTTGGCCATAAAGATGCTTAGGGAAACGGGAATGCCGATGCTTCCTAGAATTCCAATTTCCCAAGCGCAACTAACAGTGAAACTTATTCAATCCATTCAGAAAGGAATTCATGCAGCCTTAAGATCTGGATCAATTGGAATTTAAATTCAACTACTATGGAAACTAATGTCATTAATATTATAATTTGTATTGCAACCGGAAGTGCTATTTTTTATAGGATATATAAAATAGCAGCCCATCCATTTCCTATTAATTTACTCTTATGCGGTTTTCTGTTTTGGGCTATACTACCCACCAATCCATCTCTGGAAGAAATAGCTACTATATTCCTCTATTTAGGATGTCCTCTTATTTTGAGTAATACTGTCCTCTATGTATTTATACCTAAAAAAGAGCTATCAAATATTGAGACTAAATACCAGGTGCATTTTAAAGCAGAAAAGGGCAAATTTAAGATTGGTAATATTAAGCGAGGTGTTTCCATTATTGGTGCTGCAGGGAGTGGAAAAACAGAAAGTGTAGTTTATAATCTTCTGGAGCATTTTAGCAAATATTCTTTCTGCGGGCTTATACACGATTATAAAGATTATGAGATTACCGAAATAGCCTATCCCCTATTCAGGAACCCCAATTTGCCCTTTTACATCCTTTCCTTTGATAAGATCATCCATAGGGTAAATCCTATTGCCCCGAGATATATGGAGAATGAAGAAGATATAAATGAGGTGTCAAGGGTTCTTATAGAGAACCTACTGGAACAAAAAGAAGCTGGTGCCACCGGAGTAGGCAAATTTTTTAATGATGCCGCACAGGGATTAATCTCTGGTCTTATTTGGAAACTGAAAGTTTCTTTTCCGGAATACTGTACGCTCCCTCACCTGATTGCCATTTACCAATATTTAGATACCGATGAACTAATAGATTTCTTAAAATCCAACCAGACTTCCCGGGCTTTTGCAGATGCTTTTATTAGCGGAAAAGATTCCGAAAGGCAAACTGCCGGGGTAAAGAGCACACTTTCTACTGCGCTGATGAAGATTAGTAGCAAACGTATTTTTATGGCATTGGCAGCAGATGATATTCCCCTGAATATTAATAACCCAGAGAACCCTGCTGTGATCTCCTTGGTAAATAACCCGAAATATGATTCCGCATATTCCCCTGTCATTGCCACGGTAATGCATACCATTGTAAAGCAAATGAGCGTGAGACATTCCAAATCATCTTTTCTCCTAATTGAAGAAGCTCCAACAATTAGATTATTAAATATGCACCGCATCCCAGCCACGCTTAGGAGTTATGATATAGCCACGATATATGTTATGCAAGATAAGATTCAGAACGATATGATGTACGGGGACAAAGCCAGTAAGGCAATTTTAAGCAACCTGTCCTATCAGTTCTTCGGAAAAGTTAACGATCCTGATACAGCTAAGTACTATGAACGATTTTTTGAAATTATAAAGGATGAAACAAAAACGGTGATGCGTGGGACAGGTTTGGATTTTGACACTAAAATATCCACGGGAGAAAAAGAGATTTCTAAGGTTAGGGCAAATGTTTTTTTTAGTTTGAAACAAGGAGAATTCATTACTTATGCCGATGGAAAAGATAAAAAGATTCAGTTTAAACATCAGAATATTGAACGGGCACTCCCTGAAATGAACCAATTTTTTTCAGAGGAAGAAGTCAATGAAAACTATAAAAAGATATACAGGGAGGTTCGTTCCATTTGTAAAAGTAAAAAAGCAAAAAAGGAGGGGGCTTGATAGCTTTCACCCTCGCGCCCCCGTATGTTGAGTAATTATTTCAAAGGTATTTGTAATTCATATTGACGACTTCCATCCTTTGCGCTAATTTCAAACAGAATAATATTTAAAGTTGAGTTATCTCTTTTTTTGTGAGCTTCAACTGTAAAGTCAAATTTACCCCATTCAGGCGCGCTAGCATCTGTCATTTCGTAACCTTTTTTTAATTCATAATGACCGTCTTCTATCACCCAATTAAAATTTGCTTCAAAAATTTGAGCTTCTCCTTGAATGCGGAATTTATTCGATGCTATTTTTTCAACTGTAACTTTGCGAAATCTTTGATTAGCATATTCTTTACTAATTTCTTTTTTGGTTTTTATAGGAATATCTATTTGAGTTGAATCGCCGGAAATCACGACATCATTTACCTTTAATTTTTCATCCTCTTTTTGATGATCATTACAGGAAAAAAGAAGCAATATTATTAAACATGTTATAAATTTCATCGGAATAGGTTTTCTTTTATATCAATACTTTCCGTTTTATAGTTCAACTCTAATTAATCCGCTAGAACGTAATGGGCTTTTTAATGCAAGAAATATGAAGTACAGACGGATATCTTATCGGTTTTGTTATGTGTTATTTGGTATCTAAAATAACTCTTTTCACTAGAATGCCCGCTACTTGCTGTTAACACAAATTAGGCAAAAGGCAAATACTCTACCTATTCTTCAGCTTGGGATAGAGTTGTAAATTTCCAGACAAGAGAAACAATCAAAATTTTCAACTTAGTTATTACTAAAACTAAAAATATATTATTGATTTAAAATGATTTTAACTCAAAATCTCTTTAGAAACTCCGAAAGATAGTATCATTCTTTATTATAATAAATAGGGTTTTATATATTTACATATTCTCATAAATAAAATTTCCATGCACTATATTGCAATTTAAGGATTTGATCAAATTTCCAATTTTAAAAGATTAAATAAAAATTATAATGAACGCAGTTGAAATTGAAGAAGCCGTATCAGACTTAGCGGGTCAGCCATTTGACTCGCAGGAATTTGCGTTTTCTTTTCTAGAAGCATTTGGCAATAAACCTACTACAATTAAGCGTTTACGCGATGGGAATACCAATAAATCAACAATTGATGGAGGGGTATTACAACGTAACAATATTCACATAGCTGTTTCTGATACTGGCAAAGTTGAAGATACCTTAACGCTGCTTAGAGAAAGTCCCGAAACGAAAAAAGCAAAAGCACAGTTCATCCTAGCCACAGATGGAAAAGAATTTCAAGCTGAAAATATAATTAGTGGAGAAATCTTAGTATGTGAGTATGAAGATTTTCACGAATATTTTAGCTTTTTTCTTGAATTAGCTGGAATAAGCACGGTTAAACAAATAAGAGAAAGTGCCTTTGATATCAAAGCTACAGGTCGATTAAATAAACTCTATATTGAATTATTACATCATAACCCAGATTGGGCGAGTGCAGATCGGCGGCCAGATATGAACCATTTCTTGGCACGCCTAATTTTCTGCTTTTTTGCAGAAGACACGGGCATCTTTCAAGGCGATGGTCTTTTCACGCTTACGGTCCAGCAAATGAGTATGAGTGATGCTTCGGATACGCACGAGATTATCAGTGAAATGTTTCGTGCTATGGACACGAAATTAAAAGACCGTGAAAAAAATAATACAAAGACTTGGGCTAATAAATTTCCTTATGTAAATGGGCAGTTGTTTTCAGGGTCAACTGATGTACCAAAATTTACCAAAATAGCTCGTTCTTACTTAATTCACGTGGGAAATCTAGATTGGAAGAAAATTAATCCAGATATATTTGGGTCGATGATTCAAGCGGTGGCAGATGATGATGAACGTGGTATGTTAGGAATGCATTATACTTCTGTACCCAACATCTTAAAAGTATTAAATCCTTTATTTCTAGACGATCTTAGAGAGCATTTAGAGCAAGCCGGAGACAACGCACGGAAGTTATTGAATTTACGTAGACGTATGGCACGTATTAGAGTATTCGATCCTGCTTGTGGCTCTGGAAATTTCCTTGTTATTGCTTATAAACAAATTCGCGAAATTGAAAATGAAATTAATAAACGACGCGGGGAAAAGGATCGTTCAAGTGAAATACCACTCACTAATTTTAGGGGTATTGAGTTGAGAGATTTCTCAGCAGAAATTGCGAGACTAGCACTTATAATAGCGGAATATCAATGCGATGTATTGTATCTTGGTAATCAATTAGCATTGGCAGAATTCTTACCATTAGATGCTGAAAATTGGATTACCAAAGGAAATGCCCTGCGCATCAATTGGCTTTCTGTATGCCCACCTACAGGTACAGGCGTAAAACTTCACGGAGACGATCTTTTTAGTACACCACTGGATCAAGCAGAAATTGAGTTTGATAATGAAGGGGGTGAAACTTTTATTTGTGGAAATCCGCCTTATAAAGGATCTTCAGAGCAAACGCGTGATATGAAAAGTGATCTGAAGAGTCTGTTAGATGGAAGAATTAGAAACTATAAATCAATCGATTACGTATGCGGTTGGTTTATAAAGGCTGTAGATTACGGTCTTATCACACCTACAAAAAGTGCTTTTGTTACAACAAATTCCATTTGTCAAGGCTCCCACGTTTCTGCAATTTGGCCTTATATTTTGAAAAAAAAATATCAAATACCATTTGCTCACACCTCTTTCAAATGGAAAAATTTAGCAGCTAAAAATGCAGGTGTCTCAGTAGCAATAGTAGGCTTAGCAAATACTAAGGATATAAATTGTCGTATTTTCTCTATTAATGACGATAATAGTGTATCAGAAAAAAATTGTGATTATATCAGTCCTTATTTGGTGCCAGATGTCAACGTAATTGTATCAAAAAAAAATAGTCCTATTTCAAACGAACTATCTAAAATGGAATACGGTAGTAAGGCAGCAGATGGTAGATTTCTTAATTTTGACGTGAATAAAGCACGCAAAATTATAAATATTTGGCCTAATGCGGAACAATTTATTTTTCCATACATAAGCGCTGATGATGCCATTTCGGGAAATACTAGATATTGCCTTTGGATTGAGAATGAGGATTTAGAAGAAGCTTTGAGTATTCCAGAAATTAATGATCGTATAGACGCTGTTAAAAAATTTAGACTAAAAAGCTCAAAGAAGGCAACGAAGGAATTAGCCGAAAAACCCCATCTATTTGCAGAAAAAAGGTTTTTAAGAGATCAAAATATTCTAGTTGTTCCAAGTGTTTCATCAGAGAATAGGGATTATTTGCCAGTGGTTTTGGTGGCTAAAAATACCGTAATAACCAATGCCGCTTTCGGCTTTTATGATTCGCCGTTATGGAACTTAGCTATTATTATTTCAAAAGTGCATTTAAAATGGATTGAAACAGTTTGTGGGAAACTTGAGACTCGGATAAGATATTCAAATACTTTAGGCTGGAACACTTTTCCAATACCCACGCTTACAGAAAAAAATAAAAGAGATTTAACCAAATGCGCAGAAGAAATCCTAATCGCACGAGAGCGTCATTTCCCAGCAACCATTGCAGACTTATACGACCCAGAGAAAATGCCAGAGGATTTACGGCAGGCGCACGACAGAAATGATGAAGTTTTGGAACGAATTTATATAGGTCGTCGTTTTAGAAATGACACCGAACGTCTTGAAAAACTTTTTGAACTTTATACGGAAATGACAAACGACTAAAAGAACTTATGATCCAAAAAAAATCAATACCAACAGTTACTGTAACTTATAAAAGCACAGGCAGTTCCATAAAATCTAATGAGCTGGGGATGCGAGAAATGCAAGAGCGTGCCTTTGAAAAGCGTGGAGAGAAATATTTACTAATCAAATCACCGCCTGCATCTGGTAAAAGCCGTGCGTTAATGTTTATAGCGTTGGATAAAATTAATAAACAAGGCATTAAACAAGCTATTATAGCAGTACCCGAAAAGTCTATTGGTTCGAGCTTTGCAAATGAACAATTATCGAAATATGGCTTTCATTATGATTGGTTTGTACAACCCAAATGGAATCTGTGTAACTCGCCTGGAGAGGAAGGTAGTAAAGTAAATTCTGTGAAGTCTTTTTTAGATAGTGAGGATAAAGTGCTTGTTTGTACCCACGCTACGTTCCGATTTGCTGTTGACCGTTTTGGCGTTGATGTTTTTGATGATAGATTGATTGCCATCGATGAATTTCACCACGTTAGTGCCGATGACGATAATGTTCTGGGAACACAACTTAAAGAAATAATTTCTAGAGATAAAGCACACATTGTTGCTATGACAGGATCTTACTTCCGAGGGGACGCTAATCCAGTCTTAATGCCCGAGGATGAATCTAAATTTGATACGGTTACCTATACTTATTACGAGCAGCTAAATGGATATGAATATTTAAAGACGCTCAACATTGGGTACTATTTTTATAGTGAAGCCTACTCCGACGCAATCCTCAATGTGCTAAATCCAAATGAAAAAACAATTATTCATATTCCAAATGTCAATTCGCGTGAGAGTACGGGGCAAAAAATTAAGGAAGTTGAACATATCATAGATCAGTTAGGAGAATGGCAAGGTATTGATCCTATTACTGGGTTCCATTTGGTTAAAACAGCAGAGGGGAATATAATTAAAATTGCAGATCTGGTAGAGGATGATGTTTCAAAGCGATCTAAAGTTCAGGCTGCACTTAGATTACCAGAGGTTAAAACAAACCGTAATCATGTCGATATCATAATTGCTCTGGGAATGGCCAAAGAAGGTTTCGATTGGATATGGTGTGAACACGCATTAACCATTGGCTATCGCTCTAGTTTAACTGAGATTGTTCAAATAATAGGTCGCGCAACTCGTGATGCCCCTGATAAAATCCAAACAAGATTCACAAATTTAATTGCAGAAGTAGATGCCTCTGAAGAAGCAGTAACTGATGCCGTGAATGATACTTTAAAGGCGATTTCTGCGAGTCTTTTAATGGAGCAGGTACTAACTCCAAGGTTTAATTTCACACCAAAGAATCCTCAGAGTGGACCTGTGGAGGGAGTGGATTATGGTGAAGATGGGTATAATCCCGACAAGGAAAATATCGGCTTTAATGAAGAGACAGGTCAATATGAGGTTGAAATTAAGGGACTTTCAATGCCTAAAAGTGAAAGTGCTCAGCGTATTTGTAAAGAAGATTTAAATGAGGTGATTGCTGCTTTTGCTCAAGATAAGGAAGCGATTGGACGTGGTTTATTTGATGAAGAATTAGTCCCGCAAGAGTTAACCCAAATAAGAATGGGGAAAATTATTAAGGAAAAATATCCAGAAATAGACGATGAAGACCTAGAGGCGATAAGACAGCACGCTATTGCTGCGTTAAATCTCACTCAAATGGGAAAGCAAAAACTTAATATTGATGATGAATTAAAGAATCAAGCAAATACTTCATTGATTGATGGAGTACGTAAATTTACGATGGACGTAAGGGATTTAGATGTGGATTGGATTGATAGCATAAATCCATTTAGTGAAGCCTATGCAATTCTATCAAAGGCAATGACAGAGAAAAGTTTAAGGGCTATGGCAGAGGTGATTTCGGGTAGAAAGCCAAATATATCGCTAGATGAAGCTCGTGAACTTGCCAAACGTGCATTAAAGTTCAAAAATGAAAGAGGGCGGTTGCCAGATATTAAATCGGCTGATCCGTGGGAGCAACGAATGGCTCAAGGGATTGCATTCCTTGCACGAAAAAAATCTGAAGAAAAAAATGGCTAAAGAAACTAAACTTACTGAAGAAGATAATGAGCTTTTAGCAGCATTAGGTGTTGAAGTTGAAGCTAAGAAATTTATTACCCATACCAAGCAAGAAGAACGCATTATTGCTGGTTTTGAAGAAATTCAAAAATTTATTGAGAAATACGGTCGTTTACCAGAACACGGTGAAGACAAGGATATCTTCGAAAGATTATATGCTGTTAGACTTGACCAAATTTTAAAATTCAAAGAAAATAAAACCCTATTAGGCGATTTGGACTTTCAAAATATTCTAAGTGGAAATTATGATGATACTATCAACACTGCGGAAGATTTAAGCGATGAAGAGTTGTTAGCTAAACTTGGGGTTGATGATGATGTAGAAGATTCAATTACAAAATTGAAATATGTCAAAGCTCGTTCTGAAAAAAGAACTGTGGAGGAAATGGCTAATAAAAAAGTATGTGAAGATTTTGAACAATTTAAACCTCTCTTTGATGAAGTAAAGAAAGATATTGAAATCGGTTACAGAAACACAATACGCTTTAGGAAGGATGCTGGATTTACTAAAGCATCACTTAGCGAAGAGCAGTTTGTTATTATTGGAGGACAAATTGCATACATTGCCAACATTGGAGAATCTTTTAAAGCACCAAATGGTGATGATGATGCTCGCTTAAGAGTTATCTATGGAAATGGTACTGAAAGTAATATTTTATTAAGGTCTCTCATTCGGGCAATGTATAAAGATGAAACAAGTCGATTTGTTTCCGAACCAAATCTGGGTCCTTTATTCTCAGGAGAAAACAGTGACGATGATCTTGAAAGCGGCACAATATACGTTCTTCGTTCTCTCTCTAATGATCACATAATAACAGAGAACAGGAATGTGATTCATAAAATTGGTGTAACAGGCCAAGAGGTGAAAAAGCGTATTTCAAATGCTAAAAACGATCCAACTTATCTAATGGCAGACGTTGAAATTGTAGCCACTTATAAGCTAGCTAATATCAATCGTATGAAGTTGGAAAAGGTCATTCAAAAATTTTTTGGTAACGCAAACCTTGAGATTGATGTCAAAGATCGTTTTGGAAAATTGGTTAAAGTTAAAGAGTGGTTTTTAGTTCCAATGTTTATTATTGATAAGATGATTGATAAAATTAAGGATGGAACAATTGGAGATTATTATTATGAGCCCACAACTGCAGAGCTAAAAAAACGATAACAAAAGCAGCGAATAAGAAGAGAACAAACAGCAACAAGAATCTGATAGACTGTTAAGATCTCCTTCAATTTAAACATTTTATCAATACTATGAAAAATTCTTAAAATGAATAAAATCTATTTTGATGAGGCTGGAAATACTGGTCAGGATATGCTCAATAAAGATCAAAAGGTTTTTGTTTTAGCTTCCGTGAATTATGATGATAAGGCACAAAATGAAATAAAATCAATTTTCAATGTAGATGGCGAGATCCATTTTAAGCAATTGAAAAATAGCGATGCAGGTCGAAGAAAGATTTTAGCTTTTTTGAACAGTCCTTGGATTAAGGAAGAACACATAATACTATATTATGCGAATAAGGAATTTGCTACTTGTGGCCAGATTTTTTATCATAAAGGATATGACTTATACCTTCACGGTCGCCATATCGCCTATACAAATTGGATATTCTACTTTGGTAACTTCTATTGGAATAAACAACTATTCAACATATTTCTGGAAGCTTTTGTTGCAATGATTAGAAATAAAGATGCTGTATCGATCAGTAATTTCTACACTATAACTGAAGAATTGTATTACCAAATTGATGAAAAAGAAATTCTTGAACCTGTTAGAAAAAGTAAAAGCCATATTGAAGAAGTTTTGGGTGCGGTTGACCAATTTTCAATAGACGTCACATTTTCTACCTTTTTAGTTCTTTGTGATAAATGGGCAAAGCAAATTAAAGATAAAATTGATGTAAGATTTGACCAGTCAAAACAAATTGAGCATTATAACAGATACATCGAGAAAACACTTGAACTTGTGCCAAAAACCAGCAAAACCATAGAAATAGGATATGATAATCGTACTATGAGTTTCCCTCATCAAATCTCATCTGTTGAATTGGTTAACTCTACTGATGAAATGGGTGTTCAATGTGCTGATCTAATAGCCAGCGCAATTGCTTTCGCTTATAATAATGAAGAAGGTAAAATGGAAAAGTTTTCAAAACAAATTAAAGAAAGTAAACTATTCCAATTGTCGAATTCTCAATGCCTATGGCCAACAGACGATGTGTCGCCAATAGCTTTGGGTTTAGAGAAAGGAGAAGGAATTAACCCCCTTGATTTTTTAGTTCACAATTTTCCGCAAGCTTTCAAAGATTAATATTGCAATGTCAAAAGCAAACCCAACTATAAGGCTTCAAAAGTTTTGGCCAGCAAATTTCTTGCCTGATGAAACTCGGGAATTTAAGAAAATAATTGAACACTTTCCTGCCATGTTAGCTAAACTCACAAATAAGTCAAGAGTAATTAGTATTTATGAGAACTTTGGTAAAGTAGGAGTTGGTAAGGCGACATCTCGCAATTCATTAAAACCTTTAATTCCTCAATTAGAGCAATTTGAAGATTTTAAGGGTATTTATCTCTTTTGGTTAGATGATGAACCGTTTTACACAGGAATATCTCGTGGTGTCATTAAGCGTATTCATCAACATATAAAAGGATCGAATCATTTCTCATCCTCTTTGAGTTACACGATGGGTAGAGAATTCCATCATGAGATATTGGGAATAAAGCACATAGGAACGAGAAAAGAACTTGATTTTGACAAATTTTCAAAGCCATTTAAAAGGATATTAAGAGAAGATTGCCAGGTATCATTTTTGCCCATAAAAGGCTCAACAGAACTTTATTTATTTGAAGTATATGTGGCAGTACAGTTAAAATTACATTATTACAATAGATTTAAAACACATTGAATTATTTTGAGATTAGATAGGAAGGAAGTAAAATTTTAATAAGACATTCTCTAAATGGGTTCAATCTTTATATATTATTCTTTCTGAAAATCTTCTAATGGGTGACATACCATCATTTTCCGATAACCAATTTTTATATAAATGTAATTCCGGTTCCCAACAATTTATAACATACTCAATACCCATTATTATCAAAACGAAATGGTAAATGCCAGGCGGGATTATCAAAAAATCCAATTCGTGTAGTATTTCATAAGGTTCTGGGTGGTGCACAGGATCTTCAAAACGAGTTTCTTCAGAATATATGCGACGTTGGTGATAGTCCCAAAATTTCCCTTTTCCATATCGAGCAAATTCTCTTAATGCATCTAATTGAGGCATATCAATCATTTCATTTAGTAATTTCCTATCATCTTCAAATTTTATAGCAAAGGCTTCAATAGCTGTTTTTGCGAGAAAGCGAGAAACATTGATGTTGGGATTTACTGGCTGGTCAACCATTTCAAACATCATTTTATCAACTTTTTTTTCTTTAATCAAGTTGATGATTTTTGAATCATCGCCACTGAATGCAAGACTGTCATCTTGAATATACATATCGAACCAACCACCATCTTTATGAGGGAAGAGAGTTTTGTATGGAATATTTCTACCTTTTTTACTTTTGATTTGATTTCTAAACCTAACGTTTTGAAAATATTTCATTTCCAACATCGGCTTTTCTATTTTAATAGCAAAATATTGATTACAGGAATCACAAACCGTCCCAGATGATAGAATCAAATCCTTGTTTCCTAGCGATTCAGGAATTATATGCTGGACACTTTTAGAGGAATCTGATATTTGTTTGCAGAAAATGCAGCGCATTTAGAAGAGGCTGGTTTGTATATCAATTTTAGGGGTAAAAGTTCCTATTATCATAAATGGATTTTTGGAACGATAGTGAAATGATTTCGTTGTTCCCAGGAATAAGTGTAAATCCTTTGATTCGGCAAAATCATTAAAGTATTTTTCTTTAACTTTATCTGTAGCTACCGATTGATTGCCTTCTGATGCGGCAAGAGTATTTCTGTACAATTGTCCTATTTCCCAATCTTCAATCATCATCGTGCTGGACACACCGTTTTCATCTTCGAGTTCATAAGAAAATTTATAAGGAAGTTTTTCTGCCAGCTCGAACTTAAGATCGTCCATTTCGAAAAGATTTTGTTGATCATTCAACGCTTGTAGTTGATCCAATTTCTTTTTGTCATATGCGCCAGCAATTTGCTCAATTTTAAAATTCTTTATGACTGTAGGTTTAAAAACTGCCAATGAAGTACAGATATCTTTGTCGTGTGCGCTTGCTATCAAAGCTTTCATATCCGTATGTACATTATTAAGAACAAACTGTTTTCTTAGAAACCAATTATTCTTAGTATCAATGGTATCTAAAAGCCTGATAGGTGTATCGATGGTTGCCGGGCGATAGCTTTCTGGTCTAAAATCCTTATCATTCTTTACGATATCTAATTCTATCCATTGATATTTTTTATAGCGTTCATCTTGTTTCAGTTTTCTAAAAGGAATGGGATAAAGTCTGATCCAAGTTCCATCTTCAAGAAATCCTGCTGTGCATACTAATTCGCCATAGGTAGATGAGAAAGTTGGGTAGGTCTTAACGGTAATCAGAACTTTAGTGAGCGCCATATTTTAGATATGCATTAATGGATATTTAAAAATAGGTAAATTTTTTAATTTTTCGGCTAGATGGGTTCGGTGGCACTGGCAAGTGTCAGCTTCAAAGCAGGTGAGTGCGATTCTTTTGTATCGCAAAAGCAATTCAAAAATAGTATTTTGACTATGCGCTGTATCGTTTAATACCGTTTCTCGATATTCTTTAAAGAGTTTGTCATAATCCGCTTGCGAATTTAATTCTCTACGCTTACTGGAATCAATACCGACTTCTGGTATGTGAATATAATCAATACCCAAACGACCACAAAAGCTACTTAAAGTCTTTTTGCTAAACCCATATTTTTGACTTAATGGATTCTTGCGCACATCTACTAATAAATTCACATTGTTTTTGATTAAGCGATTAAGATATTCTTCTAGAGAGATACCCTCATAGCCGATGGTAAAAAGAGCTATACTATTATCACTTGGACGCGCTTTAATAATTTTTTCAAAGTATTGCTCTGGCAGCAATCTTTCAGCAATAATACTTTTAGTCGCATAATATGGAAAATTGAGATAGGTATGCTTCGTTATGGCATCAATTTTCATATTGCCGTATCGAGCAATAGTTTCAGATACTAATTTTTGATCTTTTGTAGTAAGCTCATTAAAGTACTTTTTATTAGTTTTTGTGCGGTAAGCTTTTTCATTTTTTGAAAGCCAATCCCGTCTAACCATTGCTTGAAGATCTGCCTTTAAAGAATAGGAATAGCAACCATACCGGTATGGTACGAAGTCATAATTAGCTTCTTTCTGCATTTTTGTTAATAAAAACATCATTTTTTGAAGACGAGTACTTTCCAATCCTTCTTCAAAATTCTCCAACAATGCGAATACGATTTTCCTTCTATAAAACATTTTGCAAAATTATCGATTATAATATCCAAATAAGAATTTTTTTAGGACTATCGTTTCTTTTCATTACCTGGATGCTAAAATCCGTAAATAAATTTTGAGAGCATACATTATTTTGAAGACGGGAATGGACGACTTGTTACATTTATTTCTGAAAATGCTAAATCAATATTAATGAGTTTTTCGAAAGGAATTGAAGCTAATAAAAAGATATTTTCATCATTCAACTCTATTAAAAGACTTAAAAAAAGTCAATGGAATAATTTGAAATCAGTATATTCCTAGCAATTTGATAAAAGTAATAATTCTAAAATATTTTTTCTCTAACTCCACTCTCTGTAACCTTCCACATACCTTCATCCTTAATAAGTTTAAAGGTCTCCGGTTTTTCCTCATAAGCGGTAGTGAATTTTACCCAGGCATTGTTTCCATTAATGCTGTCGCGAATCAGCTTAAAATTTGATTCTTTAACATTATTCTCCTGAGTAAACAGTTCTTGCACACTTAGGAAAGATTCATAACTTTCCGAAGTAGTGTATTTCATTAAGTCTGAATTTTGCTTTTGGTAAAAACTTTCTACTACCATTTCAGCAGTTTCAGCAGGGCTCATTTGAGATTCCCCACAGGAAATAAAAGTGGTCAGAATCAAAATAAAAATTGAATTTCTCATGATAAGTTTTAATTAGGACTATTTATAAAACGCTGTTTAACTTTCAGTTTTAAATTTCGTTCGCCATTTTTTTCGTTGAGATCTAGCATAACCACTTTATCATCTGCAATAGAAAATTTTGGAATTACATAAATAAATCTGGCAGATTGACCTTCCTTAATTATCTCAGGCATTTGAAATTTCAGGGATGGCTCTTGATCCAGTTTTTGCATAGATTTTCTTTTTCCATTCTTCTTGGTTTGCACCGATAATTCCAGGAAGTTTACTTCATAATCTATGGTAGATCTATTTTGAATTTCCAGCACAAAAAACAATTGCTCCTTCTCGAATACAATATTTTCTAAGCTTAGAATAATATCATTTTTTCGCTTTTTAATCTTTCCAATATCTTGCTTCTTCTCAATTAAATAAGAACAAAACTTCCTGAAATAATTTTCATTAGAATAGGATATGCTTTTAGCTGAATCGTCCGTCAAAACTTCATCTTTCTTGATGTCTTCAATGCCTTCAGAAACCGGAAAAACATTGCCTATACTATTAGTTTCAGCAATAAAATAATTCAGTTTTTTAAGATCGTCGGAATACTTTACAATATACGAAAAAATATCTCCTGAATCACTGATTACAAGCAAGTTACTTACTTTTCCAGGTGTGGCCTGCAGCAATCCGAAATGTTGCTCTTTCTCTCGATTATAAGTGAAAACAAAATTTTCTGAACCTGTAATTCCCTGCTGAATAGAAGATGGAAAAAACAAGGCTACATTCTTATGATCATTAGCGTAAATAGTGTCCAATTTTAGACTTTGGCTGTATAATTTGAGCGAGGACAGAACCAATAATATTATTAAAATTGCATTTTTCATTTCTTAAGATTTTAGTTTTTATAAGTTTTAATTAACCTGTTTTAAAATGAGCTTATAGTTATTGGTAATAGTCACTTTGATATTTTTATTATTTCTCTGAAAAATCTTTTTGATCCCTCCTACCTGCGGAACTCCTGCAATATTGATATCATCCACCACATCGCCGATCACTTCCCGGGTAGCATCTGCTCGAAAACTGTTCTCTACATAAATACCCTCACTTCCATCCTGAAAATCGTAAGCTTTCAGTTTTACAGGATGCTGATTGATATTCTCAATTTCTATGATCGCACGGTTGGGCTGAAAACGGATAAACCCATAAATAAGACTGTTCTTTTTAATAGCTAAACCATCGATTACTGTTTCTTTTACCAACCTCATTCGCAATCGACTATTCACCATAACCATTTGCTCCCCATCCACTTTTGCGTAAATAAATTCTTTAGATTTTATTGGGATATTTACAGTAGTATTCTTCAGAGGATTTGAACTAAAAAACAATTGATGTTCCAGGCCGATTTCCCCGCTGGCAATCTTATTTTCTTTATTCTGAATAACTGAGGAATCCATAACTCTTTCAGAAAAATTGGTCTTTTCAGTTACACTATTCCGATAGCGGTTTTCAGTATAATTAATCCGTCCGGAATTATAGATACTGTCCACAATCCGTTCTTTTTCTTTTTCCCTTAAATCAGGATCATAAAAACCAAGGGAATCTATAAGTTTTTCATCATAGATGCTTGGCGCGTTAGTTTCCCTTACCTCCTTAAGTGCATTGACCGCATCCAGCTTAGATTTGTATTCTTTCTGATCCTGTTTTAATTCAGGAACTTCAGTTTGTTCGAGGGTTTCAGATTCACTATCCCCATCCCCCATCACAATAACAGAATATGATATGATGAATATGAGGATCAATGCCAGCACACTCCCGAATACGATTTTGTTTTTCTCAATTTTCATTAGTTATCTTTTTTAAAGTGTTTTCAAAATAATTTGTGATTAGCAGTCCGTGGGTATTATTTGGGAAGTTCCTATCAACTTTAATCAGGTTTCCGGTGGAAACCAGTTCATAAGTATCCACAATAGAACCCCTATTGATTTCAAAAACTGTAGTAGTCCTGAATTGGTAAGGTTCCACTTCCAGATCTACTTCAGATTCTATGCTTAGAACATTCTGTACCAAAGAATACTGAAGCAAACGATTATAGACGCCATCTGCCTTTTTCTGACGGTATAAATTATCTACCGAACTATTGCCCAGCCATAATGCTTTTTCCAGGTTTCGCTCATAATTGCTTGCATCTATATCATAAAAATAGCTATGGAATAATTCCAGATGCGCCAGTGCCTCCACCTTCAGATTTTCTTTTTGACTCACCCATTTTAAAGGAATTACAGCTCCGTCGGAATTAATAGCAAAAGCATTATTTAAGGCCTCCTTATTTATTTGAAAAACTATCCAAGCAGAAATTGAGGTGGAGAAAAATGCCATAAGAACAACGCTGATCACTACGAACCGATTGATTTTAAGTACCGAGTAAATATTTTTATAAGGTGTTTTCATTTCTTAGTTATTAATCTTCTTAAGAGGTAAAGAGTTTAAGGGTGAATGAAGTTGCACGGGTATAAAGCTTGAATTTTAGAAATACGATAAAACCAATTGAGCCGGCTTCTACAATAATTTTTATAATACTATTATCTGATGATGAGCCCAGAAGGTTTGACCAAAAATTGGTATTGATCTCTGAATAAAGCGTATTCACGAAAATATTGACAAGAAAAAATGCAGGTACAAGCATATAAACCCCTGCATACAGTCTGAAAAAATTATAGGCCATCGTGCGAAATTTTTCAAAAACAGCAAGACTGATTACCAAAGGAAAAAAAGCTTGCATGATCCCTAGCAAAAAATACCTTTCCGCTAAAAACAACGGGTAAATAAAAAGATCCAGAACCCATAAAAACAGCCCTAAAACAAAAGAGATAACCTTTACCGGGTATAATGGAGTTACTAGGGCTTCATACAATAATGCCATTGCTTTCTTCGCAGCTTCCAGTGCACCTACGTCCTGTTCAATATCTATATCCTGAAGCTGCAGAGGGATGAGCGCGGGTGCCGTATCCCGATAATTAGATTCAACAGCCACCAAGATTCCGTCAAAAACTCCCAACACTTGGGTTGAAAAAATGACCAGCAGAACAACCGCAAAATTTTTAGCAAGTTCCCCTGGACTCAATCCCCAGGTGTAGCCTGAATTTTCCGCAATGCCTTCATTGTATTTTTTTAGAATATTCACCAGAAAAAATAGTACGCCAAGGCTTTTCATACCTGTAATGGTATATTGGGAGAAATCACTGCTTTTTATAGTTTGAAAAACAGCATCTACATATTCGAGCCCGATTCCTAAAAAAATACCTGCAGCCATGGGTTAGTAATTTGATTCCCTGTTATTGATCTTATTCTGCATTTCCCTAAATGAAATTATATCCTGATACCTTAAGATCTTTTGATTGATCTCCGCTACCATCTCTTTCGAGCTGAGTTCTTTTTCTTTAAGAATAATCGCTCTTTCCGCATCGGTCATTTTTAAATAGTCGCTGGAAAGAACTTCATCAATAAAATCCAGGTCTTCAAGGGAGTTATTGATGATGGCGTTGAACGAATCAGAGATTCGGGTAACTTCTTCGGCTTTGATATACGGAGAGTTGAGAATTTCCCGAAGATCATCCCGAACTACATTGAAAAGTCGCTGATTATTTTCTGTGATCTCGCGTACAGCTTTCAACTGCTTGATTACGCTGTTTACTTTTTCCAGATTTTCCTTCTGTTGTTTTAGAAAATCTACCGTTTTAAGCAATTGCGATGTCTGTTTCGCCGATTCTATGAGCGATTTGGCCAGGCTTATAAAATTAGTGTTATCATAAACTGGCATTCCCTGAGCCGCAGCACTGCCAGGCATTAATAAGACAATGGTCATTAAGACTAAAAAGGTCTTAATTTTAATTTTGCTCACGACACTCTTAATCTTTAAGTGTTCTTGACTTTTCTGTAAAATTTTCATACTACTTGTTTTTTGGGTTAATAAATTCTGTGATTGCTTTTTCCATATTCTGATGCTTTTCATAAAGTGACATTATTTCTTCATTTTCGACACCATCAGTCAGGTAAGCAGCATAAACTTCTTCAGGAACTTCCAGACGGAACACGTTGCTTTGCTTCCCTATTTTGATAAATATTTCGGTGTATTTTCTTGGGCCTGTAAGGTTGTTTTTTATGGACTTAAGTTGATTTAGATCATGACTGGAGAGGTTGAGCCGTTTCTGCAGTTCATCATATCCTTTTTCATTATGAAGGCTGTAGATCACCTGTGTGTTCTCCAAGATGCTTGCTGAAACTGAATTGTTCGGAAGCTGGTTGATGGACTGTAGGATAATACCAATTGCCCCATTCTGCTTCCGGATTGCCTGATAGTAGAATTCCACGCTTTCCAATACATTCTCGAACTTCAGCTGCTTCGCGAACTCATCAAAAAGGATGATCCCCTTCTCTGCCCTATTTTTCCAGATGGTACGCTGAATGGCAGATTTTATGAGTTTCAGCATTACAGAAAGGATCTCTTTATTATCCTTTACTTCATCCAGTTCAAAAACAATTAGCCGTTTATCTTCAATTTTATAGGTCTGATCTTCTCCTGCTTCAAAAAGAAAACTATAAAGACCATCTCCCACATATTCTGACATGATGTGCAGGAAGTTTTGAATGTTGAAATAATCTGGATGGATACTTAGATCCTTAAGCAAAGTTTTCTGATTGTTTTCTATAAACCGATAAAAACTCTCCAGGGAATGCTGGCTTGGTAAAGTCTGATAATAATGAAGTAGAATCTTTTTAGCGGAAACCGATTGACTTCGGTTAATTTTTACATCTGAAGCAAAAAGTTCAAAAATAAATACCGATAGATCTTCCAGCCTTTCCGGACTCAGATCGTCCTGGCTATTGATATAAAATGGATTTATTCCTAAATTTTTACCGCTCTCATAACGTAGGATGGTGTATTGGCCAGGATATAATTTGGCAAATTTGGTATAAGAACCTCCAAGGTCAATAATCACTAAACGCACTCCGTTTTCGAAATATTGACGCAGGATGTTATTGGCCAGGAAAGATTTCCCTTCACCGGTGGGCGCGAAAATGGCAAAGTTCCTTGCTTTAATCCGTTTTTTCTTCTCATCCCAAACATCTTTAAGTACAGGAATATTAAACTCCCGATCATTGAAAATAACCCCTGTGGAATCCGATTTATAGTTGGTGTTATTAATAAACAGGCAGAGTGCATGTTTAAGATCGGTTACATACAGATCTTCATTTGAAAAATTGGGGGAAAAGCAGAAAAAGCTATTCAGAAAATAATTCTTACGCTCTTCCCCTCCCGGTGAGTAAGGAATGATATCGAGTTCCTTGAATTCGGTCTTTATCTTAGAGGCTATTTTTTTGAGCTCTTTAGATTCCGCAGCCCAATAAATTACATTTAATTGTCCGCGAATTATGCGTGAGCTGTCATCAGCATTGATCTGTTCCAGAATCTGCTGGATCTTTTTAAGCACTACTTTGTTCTGAGATCCGAAATTGGAACTTTTACTAAGCTCTTCTATTTTCTTATCCAGAAGTTTTCGCCATTTCTGTTTATCATCTAAATAAATAAGCTGGTTTACGATATGGTTCTCATTCATAGTTAGACCAAGACCGTCTATAAATCCTTGGTGAAACTTGAAATCGTCTGAAGTAAAATGCTCATTGGTCTTACTGCTTTGAACGTTTTCTCCAAAACAGAGTTCGCTATTCACAGCCATAACATCGAAATAATTTTCCCCAATATGTATGTTGGATTTATCTAATAGAATATCAGAATCGAAATCCTGATTAAATCCGTTGAAATAAGTGTTACAGATATCATTGATTTTTTCGGAAGAAAGCGGTAAAAGTTGAAGCTTACGGTTATTATTTATATAGGAAACCGAATCGCTTACAGCTCCAATAAAACTATGGACGTTATCATCCAACTGCTGAGGGATCTGCTTTAAAATATTTCGAAAAGGATTTACAAATTTTGAATTATTTAAAGGCCTGTTCTTGGTGTAGATAAAAAACACGTAACAATCATGTTTGACATAATCCCGGCCCTTAAAATGTTGATAGGTAGCTTTTTCAAGAAAAGTAGTATTGGGTAAGTCTGTAGAGGAATATTTCATTTTTTGATAGAAATCCTGTTTATGAACGATGCAACCAACAGGTAAGGATTTGAGTGCCTGAAACCAGGTAATATGTAAATCCTCAAAATCCTTTTCAGATAAGGAATAGATCTCCGGTAATTTTATTTCATAGCAAAGAGCCACATTACCATTTCCGGCAAATACAGTATTCTCCTGAATATTGGCTATAGGTGGATGAGATGCTAAATTAATCCTGCTCATAACTGAAAAAATTTGATTTCTTATTGCTGATGATCTCGGGAAATACCTTTGAATAATGAAATAGCTGAGGAGAATTCGTGATTCTGGTAAGTGCGATATAAAGTGCCGCATTAAAAATGAACACTCCGATGATGACTGTTAGACTGAATGAAAAAATAACTATTAGTAGTGATCCCACTATGGTAATCATCATAAACGCAAAGAGCGAAATGGGCAAGCCCCATATCTTTGCACTTTTCCTTATGTTTCTATATATTTCAAATTTCTTCATAGTGTTTTGATAATTAAAAGCTTTACAAGGCTTGGTTATACTGTGATTGAAATGAGGTAGGTAAAAATGCCCACTACTGCTCCTGCAATTAATACGAATACTAAAACCCTGGTAATACCTTTTTTTAGATCCGCATTTTCACCAAAAAAATGTCCGGCATTAAAGAGGAATCCTACAAGAAATATCACTCCTAAAAGAATGGGGAAAATTGTTCTAACCGTATCAGAAATATCTGATACAGAATTTTCTATTCCACCAATCTGTGCGAAAAGCGGAATAGAAAAAAGAGATAAAAAAAGTGTTGGGTAAATTGATTTTTTCATAATGAACGTTTTTTGATCTGCTCTCGCAGAGTGGTTGATGAGACCACTTGATGATGAATTTTTATGAAACTTATTGTGAAAAGGAAAGGAAGTGGCTAAATTTTCAAATTTTAACGTGAGTTCATGTTAAACTCTGGAAGATTCTTAAAAAATAGATTGTTTCTTTGAATTTTGTTGAAACAAAGAATCATTTTATGGAACCCAGGAAGTCAATATTCAGCATCTTTTTCTTAAGCACTATAGCTATTTTCCCAATTGAAAATTACTCTCAGACGGTGGAAAAGGATCAAATTACCATTGTTGTAGATCCCGGACATGGAGGAAGTGACCCAGGTGCAGTTGGAATCAATGGAAATAAGGAAAAAGAAGTGGTCTTGAAAATAGCCCGGAAGATGATAGAAATAAGTAAGTCTTCTACAAAAAATGGATTTAAAATTTACCTCACGAGATATAAAGACAGCTTGATCTCTTTAAATGACAGGACTAAACTTGCAAAAGCATTAAAAGCCGATGTCTTTATCTCGTTGCACTGTAATCATTCCATTAATCCCAATGCTCGCGGACTTGAAGTTTATGTATCCAACATCAGATCCCAACAGTCCAAAGAGTCGATCATATTTGCTTACCAAATCCAAAAAGAACTCAGAAAAGAATTGGGATTCAAAAGTAGGGGTGTTAAATTTTCCAATTTTCAGGTACTTCGGGAATCTACTAGATTTTATCCATCGGTGTTGGTAGAATTGGGGTTTTTGAGTAATTGGGAAGAGGAAAAATGGTTGAGAAACCTGGAAAATATAAATCACATTGCTTCTTCTATATTAGTTGCTATTCGGAAAAGTTTGGATCTTTAGTAAAGTGATTTCACATTCTGATTTATCCTGTGATATTTTTGGGTGAAAATATATATTTATTTGATTATAACGAATTTGTAAGCAACCTTTGCTTTTTAAAAAAGTGTATTCGCAGTTGCCGATTTGTGGTGCGAGCATATATTGCTTGTACGTGAGAAACCTTTCTTGACCTGTGATTTCTTATGACCATATTTGAGGTATTTGAAACCGTCCTGCCACTTATTCCCAGCTTAATGGTTATTACAATCCTCGTCGATTTGGAACTGATCAGAAAACTCTAGAAGGTTTTTACCCTTGAATATATCCCTAATACTCATACTTTTATGGAACTTAAAAATATAAATACTAAACTCTATAACTTTGAATGTAATTTACACATTGTCATAACTTAAAATAACTTTCGAAGTAAGAGGTTGTGCTTGGCAGGTTAAAATTAGGCCATTATCTATATCACTGTCAGTTAAAATATTATTTTGGAGCATATTGACCTTCCCTTCTGTAAGTTTAGCAATACAACTACTACACACGCCAGATTGGCAAGAATAAGGAACATCAATATCTTCATCTAATGCAGAGTCCAATATGTTTTTCTTTTGAGGCATGTTAAAAGAATAATCTTTCCCATCTAATAAAAGAGTGATTTCTGCATTTCCATTAGCTGTTGGTTTTATAGCTTCAATAGGAGTAGCAGATGTGGTAAACAATTCAAAATGAATATTGTCTTTTTCAACACCATGTTTTTGTAATGCTTCTGAAGTTGCTGCTGTCATGGTTTCTGGACCACAAAGATAAAAGAGATCCAGTTCAAGATTTTTATATTTATCCTTCACGATATATTCAACTGTATTTTTATCAATACGGCCAAATAAAGTATTTTCTTCATCGGATTGACTAAAAACAAACTCTAATTTAAATCGAATGGGATATTTGCTTTTAAGTACAAGTAATTCGGAATAAAATATGGTATCTCTAGAGGTTTTATTACCGTAAACAAGGACAAATGTGCTAAGAGGTTCCTCTTCTAAAACGGTTTTTAAAATACTTATAATAGGCGTAATACCACTTCCAGCGGCAAAAGCTACAATTGTTCTTTTAATAGAATTAATCGGTTCAAAAACAAAACGACCTTTTGGTGGAGCTACTTCTAAAACAGTATTAGCTTTTAAAAAGTTATTGGCATAAACCGAAAAACCACCTCCTTTAATCATTTTAACAGCAACTTTTAATTCTCCACTTTTAGGGGAAGCGCATATGGAATAATCTCTACGGATTTCTTTGCTGTTAATTTCTGTTTTAAGTGTTATATATTGTCCGGCTTTAAATCTAAAAAATTCCTTTAAGTCTTGAGGAATATTAAAATCAATGATAACGGCATTATTCGTGTTTTTATTAATTGCCTTTATATGGAGTGGGTGAAATCTGGACATATGTTATTTTTCTTCGGAGATATACAACTGTAAGACCCCGTAATTAGGTGCAATCACAATTGAATGGCAAATATTTATGAAACATTAGACGCTACTAAAAAAACCTTAACCCTAATCTTAATTATCCTCAGCTTTGAAACGACATTTGATAAATCAAATAATTAAATGAAACTCAAAATTTGTAGGGTAGATTGCCGATTGTGTCTGAAATATTCTACGAATTATTTAGATTAGGGAATAGGGCTTTTGTTTGGCTAACATCTTGATAATAAAATTTAATAGGGTTTCTACTGTAAACCCTTCAATAAGAAGCTTTGGGATTTATGCTTTTTTCTTTTTCTTCTTTTTAAAAACCTTTCTAATAGTAGGGGAGGTAGTGAACCATAGCGTGAATCCGCTTAATACTGTTATTAACCCAAGAATAGAAAACGCACGCAAAATTATATTGTTAAAATCATCTCTGCCTTCATAATCCATTGTATGGGTCATCCATAAAAAATCAAAAATACGCCAGTCACGATGTCTAATAGTCTGAAATTGGCCATTATTAACCGATATATATGCTTTTAATGCTTCATCATTGGAATAAGAAACAACATATGCTGGCAATTTCCCTACATCCTTTCTTTGGCGAAATTCATGATGCCCTCCAGTCTCTGTTAATATGTCAATTGATGATACTTTTAAATCATCCTTTATTCTTTTTTTTGCGATATAAAGTGCTTCCTCTTGAGTAATCCCATTTTTTAAATCACCTGTTTTAGCATCAAAGAGTTTGCTTTCATTCAGCCAATAGTAGGGCCTATCCGCAATATTTAATAATTCTAATGAAATGATATCTTCGTTTGATTGTAATTCGGCTGGGCTAATCAAATTACTGAATGATGTATGTGTCATCGTTTGATTAAGAAATTGGTCCCCATGAATTTCATCTATGTCTGTCCAGCTAAAATATAGCCCGCTAACAGTCCACATTATGAATTGAAGACCAAGAAATAGGCCTAAATATCTATGAGTTTTCCTAATTTTATTTGCCGTGTGTCTATTTACCATAATTTTTAAATAAGAAGGGGACGCTTGGCATAGTTAACAACCGAGTCCCCTTATTTGTTTTTTAATAACTTTCTCTTCTTAGTAACCTTGTGTTTGTTCCATTCCTGATGCCTCAATTTCACTTGAAGGAATAGGGTAAATGGTTCTAAAATCTGTAGCCATAATATCCAGGTTACTAATTTCAACTCCTGTATTTACATGCTCCTCTGAAGGACGGACTATATTTACACCTCTACGAATATAATCATACACTCCATGGCCTTCCAATGCCAATTCTCTTCTTCTTTCTTCTGCAATGCGTTGTTTTAATGCTTCGCCAGTTTCTGTGGCCTTATCACTTTGGAAATCTTCCGTTCTGTTCTTTATAACAGTATTAAGATAGCTAAGCGCTAATGCTTCTCCACCTGCTCCATTTGCAGCAGCCTCTGCAGCTATCAAATAAACTTCAGAAAGTCTGATAATAGGAATGTTATGATCACTTAAACCACCACCTTCACTTCTGTTGGTATACTTTACAAAAGCATTATCACCGCCTTCTTTATCCAGCTCAAGGAAACTGGCCCTTGGGTCATCTTGATAGGTTTTTAAAAGATCTACAAAAGTCTGGGTTGCGATAACATCTCCCTGGCCACCTTGTTTAAAGTCAAACTGGGCTCCAAGTCCATTACTCCCTAAAGAATTTTGGCTTGTTATACTTAATTCAAAGAGAGATTCAGAATTATAATCTGTAAATGCATAAGATGATGCGGGCATTAGATAGGATTCTCCCCTAACAGCTATTACCTCTTCCGCATACCTAAGAGCATTTTCCCAATCCTGCTTATAAAGATATACCCTTGCTAATAATGCTTTGGTACCCGTTTTGGTAATGTACTTCGTGCTTCCCGGTACCCAGCTATTGTCCTCCATTAAATTCAGGGCAGTAGTCATATCCAGAATAATCTGATTATAGGTTTCTCCCAAATTGCTTCTATCTATAACAACTTCAGAAGAGGATAAATTTAAAGGTAAACCCTGTGCAGATCCCCCTTCTTTTATCCATGGATATGCGAATGTTCTTGCAAGGTCAAAATAAATCATCCCGCGTAAGCCTAAAGCTTCTGCTTTTATTTGCTCTTTTAGATCTGGATCACCATCTGCCGCGTCTATATTATCTATAATCAAATTTAGATTTCCGATGGCTTTAAAGGATTGTCTCCATAATCCATCTGCATTTCCACTACTATTGCTACTTTCTTCATACTTATATTCGATTTGTTCATAATCTCGGGGATTATATGTGGTTTTTACAAAGCGAAAATCTGTTCCTTTTACTGCAGCTCTCTTATATAAAACCCTTCCTAAATATTGGTTACGGGATATCTCGTTATAGGTTCCATTTAACAGATTCTGCAATTTATCTGCAGATTTCAAAACTAAAACTTCAGAGATCACATGATCTGGGGTTTGGGTTAGAATATCACTACTGCAGCCCAGTGCACTTAGTGCCCCTACAAATACTATAAATCTTTTTATATTTTTCATCTTCTTGATTTTAAAATTTTAATTGCATTCCCAAAATGATACTTTGCGCCGTAGGTACCTGGAAGAAATTGACTCCATTTAAAACGGCCTCAGGATCATAACCATCCAATTCTGTTAAAAGAAATAAATTATCTCCCTGGATATAAACAGTCGCATTGTGAATGGTATTCCATAAAGTTGGCAAATTATAGCTCAACTTAATGTTTTTGAATTTCAGGTAATCTGAATCATATAAATGTCTTGTGGAAACATCGTTAGAAAAACTTGTATTTCCGTTAACTCTAATAGGCACAGAAGCATCTGTATTATTAGGATTCCAAGGATTTAACTGGGCCGTAGTGTTTGTGTATTGAGGAGAATAACCATCATCATCACGTTTAAAAGCTGTCCTGTCATACACTTTTCCGCCAACTCCAAAAGTGAACAGAAAGTCTAAAGTGAAATTCTTATACATGAACTGGTTGAACAAACCTCCTTGAAAATCTTGTAACGCATTTCCGAAAATTCCGAAGCCGGCATTCTCTGCATCTGTAGTTATATCACCTGTTCTTTCCCCATTTTCCAACACATAATACTGTGCTTGACCATTTGTTTGATTAACACCTGCATAATCCCTTAGATAAAAAGAATATATGCTTTCACCCTCTTTAAGAATTGTTGGGTCCTGCCCATATCTTGAGCTGTAGGTAGGGATAATATCACTTTTAAGGTTGGTAATTTTATTGGTAAGTAAAGTGAGGTTAGCTCTTGTATTCCAGGAAAAATCTGCAGTGGAAATAGGATTATAACCTAATTCAAACTCCCAACCGGAATTTTTCATTTCTCCAAAATTTTGGAGTTGAGAATTAAAACCTGTTGTACCAGATACCGGTACATTCAACAATAGATCTTCAGTCTTTTTAGTAAAATATTCCACAGTAAGGTCCAGTTTTTCAAACAGGCTTGCATCAAAACCAATATTGGTGCTTTTGCTTAATTCCCAGGATAGGTTCCTGTTTTGTAACTGCCCGTATGAAAGTCCGGAACTGCCTCCATATCCTTTCCCATCTGTTTCGAAAAATGCGAGAGAAGCATAATATTGAGGAGGTAAATTACCATTCGTTCCATAACTTCCTCTTAATTTAAGGTAATCTACCTTATCAATATCAAAGAAATCTTCACCGGAAACAACCCAGGCACCGGAAACTGACCAGAAGTTACCCCAGCGGGAATTTTTTCCAAATCTTGAAGATCCATCCCTTCTAAAACTTCCAGACAGGTAATATTTTTCTCCGTAATTATAATTTAACTGTGATAAATAAGAAAGTAAAGAATAATTTTCAGAGTAACCCGAATGTGACCATAAACCCCCTATAGAACTAGATGATAATAATTCACTGTCTAAAATATCATATCCATAAACATTAATAGAATTCATTTTAGAAACTTGCACTTCTTGTCCTAATAAAACATGAAAATTATGTAAATCCAACTCTGTGTTATAGTTTAGAATATTAGAGGAAGTATATTGTAATACTTCACTTTTCACCCTATTTAAAACCCCATTCCATATTCCTCCACCGGCACCAAATTCTTTATTATCGTATAAGGTTTCATCTATGGCTTGTTGATCTACACCAAAAGTTGTTTTAAATGTAAGCGGCTCAATGATCTTAAATTCTGCAGACACATCTCCTCTTACTCTAAACTCTTGATTTAAATATTCTCCCACATTTAAAACCCCTATTGGGTTGGCATTCTTTTCTATTTGATTCGGTAAATTGGCATATCCTCCATAACCTTCAGGATCATAAATTGGAGCAGCGGGTGGCAATACGCGAGCCATATAAAGTGGATTTAATCCACCGGCATAAGAACCGTCAATAAGAGCTGCATTTCTTTCGGTTTTAGCTACAGAAAGATTCACTCCTAATTTCAACCAATCTTTTGCCTGATTTTCAATATTTACTCTTCCTGAGTAACGTTTTACTCCAGTTTCTATTATTATACCTTTTTGATCAAAATAATCTCCGGATACATAAAATGATATTTTATCATTCCCACCCCTGGCGGATATATTATATTTTTGAAGGACACCTGTTTGATAAATAGCATCTAGCCAATCTGAATTGGCATCGGTTTGGCCATAAATTCCTTCATAATCGCTATTGGCTAAACTTTGATAATTCGAGTATAGTGCGTTGTCATTATAAACTCTGGCGAATTCACCATTTTCACCATTTTGAATATATTGGTTGATCTGGCCTTCTTTCCATAAATCCTTAAACTGCTGATTATTTATTAGCTTTTCTTCGGTTAAATTCTGACTCCAGCCGGTTTGAACACCAAAAGTGATATCTGTTTCCCCATTTTTTCCTTTTTTGGTGGTAATTAATATCACCCCATTGGCAGCCCTGGACCCATATAAGGAAGCAGCTGCAGCATCTTTAAGTACCGTAATACTTTTAATGTCTTCAGAATTAATAGTTGTTAATGGATTGTAAGCAGCAGCTCCAACCATGTCGTCTCCGGCTCTTAAAGTAGCATCGGTATTCATAGGAACTCCATCCAATACATATAAAGGTTGAGTAGAACCATTAATAGACCCTATTCCTCTAATCTGGACATTGGATTTCCCTCCGGGTTGTCCGGATGTTGAAATATTTACTCCAGACATGTTCCCTTGTAATGCAGTCTCAAAACTTGCTGTGGAACCACGGGTAACAGTTTCTGAAGAGACAGTTTGCGCAGATCCCGTAAAACTTCTTTTAGTAGATGTACCATATGCAGTTACCATCACTTCATCTAAAGATTCAGAGCTTTCCTGCATAGTAATATTAATGGTACTCGATGATCCAACAGTAATATTTATAGGCTTCCTACCTATGAAACTAAAGTTGATAACATCACCAACATTTGCTTTTAAGGTGTAATTGCCGTCAAAATCTGTTTGTGTACCAGTGGAGCTACCTTTTATAATAACATTTACTCCAGGAATGGATACTCCACTCTCATCTGTAACCGTTCCGGTTAGGGTTTTTTCTTGTGCAAAGGTTAACTGCACAACTAATGCCATAAGTAACATTAGAATTCCTCTATAGGGATTTTTCATAAATATTGAATTTTAGATGATAATGTTTCTAAGGGAAATATGTACTTGCTTTTCCAATGTATTGAACACTAAGTTCATAATAATCACTCTCCAAACTTTGTACAATTCAAAACTATCATTATTTTTGATACCAAATAAGACCAACTTAGTGAATTATTGATACTTATGAGTAATCAAATAGAAATTAGACATCTTAAATACTTTTTAGCAGTGGCTGAAGATTTACATTTTAGAAAAGCTGCAGAGCGCTTATACATTTCTCAGCCTGGGCTAAGTAGGCAAATAAAACAAATGGAAGATGATCTAGGAATTCAATTATTTGAACGACATAATAGAAAAGTGAAATTGACACATGTAGGAGAATACCTCAAATTTGAAATAACAAAAAATTTAAAAAATTTAAGTCAAATAATTAACCATGCCAAATTACTCCAAAATGGTAAGGAAGGTAGTTTGACTATAGGTTATGTGGGGTCTGCAATACAAAAAATCATTCCAGAATTATTGTTAAAATTTAAAGAGAACTCCCCAAATATTATTTTCGTTCTGAAAGAAATGGATAACCAGAAACAAGTAGAAAATTTACTTTTACAAAGTATCGATATAGGCTTTGTTAGGTTAGATAGGGTACCGACTGGTTTGAGTTTTCGATCTGTTTTAATAGAAACCTTCTGTTTAGTTTTACCTAAAGATCATCCAATCGACAGCTCTAATTTTAAGAGTTTATCTCAATTTAAAGATGAATATTTCATATTGTTTGACCCTAAATTTAGTCCGCCATATTATGAAAAAGTAATGCGAATTTTTGACGATAATGATTTTACTCCAAAAGTATCTCATAGCACTATACATGCTAATTCTATTTTCAAGCTAATTGAAAATAATTTTGGCATTTCTATTGTGCCCAAATCTTTACAAATGCCATATTATCAAAATGTCAAGTTTATTGAATTAACAGATATTCCGCAGCGAACAACTTTATCAGCGGTATGGGATAGAAAAAATACAAATCCTGCTTTAGATGATTTTTTGAAATTACTTAAGAGGAATAACTATAAATGAAAGCTTCATTTCATAAAATTTATTAGCATTAATTTTAATTGTATTCATTTCTCTAATTTTATTCTAGTTAGTATTATTCATAACTATAAAGTCTACTAATTTAGCTGCTAAATTCGTGGTAAGAGCATCTCTATCATAAATTGGGTTTAATTCTGCAATATCGCAGGATATTACTTTCTTAGTATTAAATAAAAAAGTAGCATTTTAAACACGAAATAAGGTTTAAAGCCTAAGGGAATTGGAGCACTTACTCCTAGAGCGTAAGCAGACGAAAACCCGTCTAAATATATTGTGATGTATAAATAATCATTTGATTTAATAAATGGAATTAAACGTTTTTGGAGTAATTTCATTTCTTCATTAGATAATTCGCAATCGTAGTTATTTGTATAATCTACCTAATATTCTTTTGCGACTTCGAATAGTTCCTTGATATTAGATTACCGCTGAATACCAGTAATAAAATAATCGCCAGTTTCTTTTGTTTCTTCTAATTCTGTAATGATTTGGTTAAAAGGTGGTCCAGAATTCGATTTTCTTTCTATAGGACGTATGTCAAAATGAGCATCAAAATTTATGATGCCAATTTTTCTTTCAGGTCTATTTTTAATAGCATCACGAATTCCCATAAAATGAACATGCGCCATACCGTGCCCATCATCCATTACTATGGGAAAAATTCGTTTAGAAATCAACCAACTTATGACTTTAGAAAAAGCAAGTTAACATGATTCCATGTTTTTATCAATACAACTAATATCTCCAAAATCTGCGACCGAAGTCAGAAATCAAACTATTTCTTAAGGTTCTTGAAGAATGTAACTATTAAAATAAATTATTTAAAATAGTATCCTCAACTAAATTTGGAAGTGTAACTTTTAGATTTGGCGATCTTTTCATTTCTCTTTTAATAGCAAAGGTAGCTTCCTTATTTCTGGCCCAACTTCTACGTGCAATTCCATTGTTAACATCATAAAATAGCATATTCCTTAAATTTGCTTCAGCTTCTCGAGTACCATCTAATACCATCCCGAATCCCCCATTTATTACTTCTCCCCAACCGACTCCTCCGCCGTTGTGAATAGACACCCAGGTCGCACCTCTAAAACTATCGCCAATCACATTATGAATGGCCATATCTGCAGTAAATTTACTTCCATCATAAATATTAGAAGTTTCACGATAGGGTGAATCCGTTCCACTTACATCATGATGATCTCTTCCTATAACTACAGGCCCCATTTTTCCAGCTGCTATGGCATTATTAAATGCTTCTGCAATTCTTAATCGACCTTCTGCGTCTGCATATAATATACGTGCTTGTGAACCAACAACCATTTTATTTTTTTTGGCATTTTTGATCCATATAATATTATCTTCCATTTGCAATTGAATCTCTTCTGGAGAATTTTCCATGATGTCTTGCAATACTGTTGCTGCTATTTTATCTGTAGTGTCTAAATCTTCTGATTTTCCTGAAGTACAAACCCAACGGAACGGCCCAAAACCATAGTCAAAAAACATTGGTCCTAGTATGTCTTGTACATATGATGGATATCTAAAATCGATATTATTCTCTGCCATTACATCTGCACCTGCTCTGGAAGCTTCCAATAGAAATGCATTTCCGTAATCGAAGAAATAGGTGCCTTTTGCAGTATGTTTATCTATAGCGGCTGCATGTCTTCTTAGCGACTCTTGCACTTTGTTTTTAAACAAAACTGGTTCTTCACGGATCAATCGATTAGATTCTTCATAAGAAATATCTACAGGATAATATCCTCCAGTCCACGGAATATGCAACGAAGTTTGATCTGAACCAATATGAATATAAATGTTTTCTTCATAAAAACGTTCCCAGACTTCAACTACATTACCTATGTAGGCAATGGAAACAACTTGGTTATCCGTTTGCGCTTGTTTTGCTTTATCAACTAGTTTATCTATATCATCAATTAGGATATCTACCCAACCTTGTTCATGTCTTTTGATTGCAGCCTTCGGATTAACTTCTGCACAAATGGTAATACAATTGGCAATGTTTCCTGCCTTAGGTTGTGCACCGCTCATTCCGCCTAATCCGGAGGTTAAGAAGATTTTTCCATTTGGCTTTTCACCTTTTGGTAAGATTTTTCGAAACGCATTCATTACAGTTATCGTGGTTCCATGAACAATTCCTTGTGGACCAATATACATAAAT
>TARA_R100000935_G_scaffold58415_1_pt1 | contig 34374 bp, 21 predicted proteins | sample TARA_R100000935 | Tara Oceans TARA_R100000935 (sample SAMEA2621502) | marine metagenome | biome: marine biome (ENVO:00000447); feature: surface water layer (ENVO:00002042); material: "saline water (ENVO:00002010), including plankton (ENVO:xxxxxxxx)" | depth 5 m
TATAAAAGGTAAGTGAGCTTTTAAGAAATCCCGTGAGTACCTTACTTTCAACAGCATCAATTCCTCCAACAGTTGTACTAAAGGACATTCCTTTAGTAGGTACAAGTACGTCATCAAAGTTTTCGTATTGGTAGGTGAAGTTTGGTTTTATAAAATACTTCCGTTCTCCCAAGTCGCTTCCCAGTTGCTGACTGAAAAAATTAGCTCCATTCCTAAAAATTTCAACGGTTTCCAACTCAAGTTTTAACTGAAATAAGCTACCATAATCTGAGTCTCGCTCCAACCCTACACTTCCGTTCGCATAGCTGAGGTTTACACGATTAAAATCCAGGCTTAACGTGTCATCAAAATTTTGAGTATCATTTCCAAATCCGAAGAAGTTTTCTGTGAAATTTTTTGAGGTATACCGTCCCCCGACCACCAGGTTAATATCTCCAATTAGTGCTGCGAAGCCTTTTTCAACAGCTACATCAATTCCCTGCGTAATGGTCTGATAGTTAAAATCGATCCGGGTTCTTTTCCCGTAGGGATTCGTTATAAAATCGTTTGTATCTTTCTGATAGCTTAGTCCAAGAGCATTTCCAACATCTGGATTGTTTACCAGACTCAGGTTAAAGGTGCTTTTTTGAGTAGGCTTTTTGGTGTAGTCGTACAGATTGGCTTGATAAAAATTGGTAAACCTGAAGTGCGCTCCTCCCCGACTTACGATCTCGCTATTCTTACTGCGTCGATCGTAAACCTTAATCTTCCGACCTTCTTCAATGGTGTAGGTGTCCTTATTTTGTCCGCCAATAATCCGTATCAGGATCGGTTTTTTTGCAGTTCCTGTAACCTTAAACTCATCATCATCATCCAGGCCATATAACCATATTTCGTTGGTTTCAGAGCTTGTAAAGGTTCTATCAAAAAGTTGTTCTCCTTTTTCACCATCTTTAATTCTATACGCTGAAATTTTTGTGCACCCATCTGCCACGCGTTCAATTTCAAAAAGGTCATCCTTATCGGTTCCTGTGATCATCTGGAACTTAATAAATTCAGCATAATAGCGTTCTACAATATCCTTCAGATTTTCTTTTCGGGCAATAAAGTGCTTTTTTATTTGAGTAATAGTGGTGTCCTGCACTTCGACAGGTACTGCATTGAACGCTTTATTAATAGTTTCCTCAGTAATCGCATTTTGTAAAAATTCGGCCTGCTCCAGCCAGACAGCTTTATCGCTTCTTTTAATTAAAGCTCTATCCAGCTTGCTACCAGCTTCATTAAACCATTTTACATCTTTAATGTCATCGCCATATACGCCCAGCTGGTTGGCACTTCCCATAATACTTCTAAGGGCGTTTAAGAAGCTTCCATCAAAGTTTGCAAATACCTGATCCCGATCCCGGGGTATGGGAACGAACTCCTTTTTACCGTCCTTGTTTTCAAATTCTGCCCAGCGCCACTGGTCACTATGCCTGTCCCAGTCGCCGAGTAGCATGTCGAAAATACGGGCGCGTATATAGGCTTCTTCATTTAAAATATAGTCTTCGTCATCCCGGAGAGTTTCCAGCAAATCGTCCGTACTTTCTACATCGTCCGGATATCCAAAGCTTTTTCGGTTTTTAAAATCATCTGTAGGGCGTTCTACGATCATATACAACTGGTCGCCATAGGCTTCATTGTATTTTCCCAATCGTTCCTGTTTGGGCACGTAATAAAGTTCTGGAGTGGTATAAAAAACCTGAGCGGCCTTTGCTATTTCAGGAATAGCAAAAGCTCCATAGGGATGCGCTGCGGTATAAAAATCCAGTATCAAGTTCTCTGGAACTGTGTTCGTAAAATACTTTTCACCATTTACTCCCTTGAAAGCTGAATTTTCTAAAAACTGAATAGCACTTTTCTTAAGTGCTCTCATATTGTATTCCTTTCCATCTTTGGTTACAATACGCAAGGATCTGGTCTGGTTACCCCCACCAGGTCTCACTACCTCCAAACCTCCATAGAGTGTGTCCAGCACAGCAGTTCTGGCTTTTACTTTGGTACCATACACATGCCGGTAGTGTTGCCCCCAGAACGAAGTGAAGAAATCGGTTTTTTCTACAGCTTCTTCATCATAGACAGAAGCTTCTACATATTTCGGAACTATTGCCGGAATGGAATCCAGGTTAGGTTCTGTAACAGCATTAAACACTTTATGATTAAAAAGAAGGGCTGCATCTTTGTTTTCTGAAACGCTATAAAATGAAGTCCAGACACTACCATCTTCCAGTACATCTACCGTTGCAAATCCATTTCCGCCATAGGAAAAAATACCGTTATCGCTTATTCCTACAGGTTTTGTTTCAGAACCACCTCCTGAAACGATTTGCTTAAAAGGGTCTTGTTCTATATATTGAAGGTTTTGCTCCAGACCTGAAATCAATAAAATCCGATGGTCTGGTTCGTTAAAAATATCTTTTAATTCTGAAGCTAACTCATTGTACCTTTTATTAAATCTATCCTGAACCGATGTGCCACCCTGAGAACGTATTTGTGCTAACAATGAAGCAACGCCTGGCAGGGGTATATTCCCCTGCAATGGAAAAATATGGTCCCGAAATGAAAATCGTCCCGCATGAAAACCGTTTGTAAAAACAGGGTGTGTCAGAGACACCAATATTAGTTTGTTAGCACTCTTTTTAATCTCTCCTTTTACTTCGGCTAAAAACTTCTCGCGTGTTTTAATCTGGCATTTATCATTAAAGTTTGGATGGGTGTCCCAATTTTCTAAATACCATTGCGAGTCTATCACGATGAGCTGAATGTCTTCACCAATTTCAATGCTCTCCAGCGGACACCCATTGTTAGGAGTCATAAAATTTGTCTCGGTTTGTAGTTTTTCTTCGAGGTAATCCTCCATAAACTCTAAACCTTTAAGCTTATCGTAGCGCCATTCAAATTTACCCGGTACAATGTGGGTAGTGGCATTAAGCAACTGTATCTGTCTGGCCTTGGCGTCCAGATCTGATTTTACAGACAGTGAATCTTTGCCATTTATAGTGTTACCAATAAATAAAAGACGTTTTTCTTCGGAGGGACTGGCAAATACAGCTTTATTAAAGGCTGAAGTAAAAAAGGGTTCATTTTTATACGTGTTTCCTGCAATAAAAAAAGAGGTCGAATTCTTGGTAGTTATATAGGTAGTAGTTGCAGCTCTGTCCTTATCCAGCATCACACCCCGTATCGCACAGGATTGCATCAGGATTGCGCAGGCACATACAAATAAGGGGATATAGTGTTTTAGCATACCTTAGGTTTAAAATCCAAAGTTAAGTCCAAATACAAAGCGGGTATCCTCAGTAGTGTGGAAAAGACTTGATGTTAGGGTAAATCCTCCTCTGCTGTTTAACCAGAACCCCCCACCGTAACTATTGTGCCACTTTTCGGAATTCCCGGACGGAGTCCAGACGCGGCCTAGATCTGCTCCCGTATACACGCCTATTTGTACAGGAAACAATTCAATTTTGAATTCGTTAAAGCTGTAGCGAACATCTGCGCTTCCCACCAAACTCGATTTTCCGGCAAAACGCTCCTGTCTAAAAGCGCGAAGCCCATTGTTCCCTCCAAGTTTTACCGCCTGGTGAAAGTCGAATCTGTTACCAAAGTTAAACTGACCCTGTACGTTTGTTTTTAAAACCAGTTTTTCGTTTTGTACCAGACTGTTATAAAATCCAATTCGTGTATTTAAAAACCCAAACACTCGTTCTAATTCTTTGAAATTATCGGTGAGGCCTAAATTTAAATCAAACAACATTCCCCTTGCTGGGTTTCTGGCGTCATCAAAACTTCGGTAACTGTAAATACCTTCAATAGTTCCGTAAAAATTAGTTTCGTCTGTAAATGCTGTATTATCCGGATTCTGAAATCCTGTAATAGGGCTGTTTACTTTTACAGCCTCTAATCTTGTTTGTAGTTTAAAGAAACTACCAAAATAAGAGTTTCGCAACAGCCCTACGTTTCCACTAAAGGTTTGTACTTCTACCCTGTTGGCGTCATACCCCAAAGCATCTTGCGCATTGGAGGTTTCATTACCGTAACCAAAGTAATTAAGTACAAAATTGGGACTGGTAACCCTCCCGCCAAAACTGAGGTTGAGGGTTTTGTATAGGTTGGCAATTTCGCCCTGGTAGGCAACATCATAACTTGAAGTGTCATAATAATAGCCTGCATTGAATCTGTGTTGTTTAGAAAACGGATTTCTGCTAAACCCATTTATTTCAAAAATATACTGCAACCCAACACGTGCGCCATCGTCCGGATTGTATCCAGCTGTTGCTACAAAGCTACTTTGCTGACTTACTTGTTTTCTGTAGTCGTAGGTGTTAAGCGTATACAAATCTGTAAACCTCACGACACCACCGTCTTTTTGAGCTATAACATTGGGTTTACTTTTATGGTCGTACACCCGCAAACGGTTTCCATTTTTAATAATATACGTATCCTTATCCTGTCCTCCAATTAAGCGTAAAAGCATTGTGCTAGTTCCTTCTCCGGTAACTTCAAATACATCTTCACCATCTAACCCGAATATCCAGAGTTGCTTTGTCTGGTCTTGATAATACGTGATTTCTTTTTCAAGGGTGCCCTTTACCCCGTTACTGTAATCGTACTCTTTTACTATTGTAGCTCCCTCTTGCATTCGTGAAATTTCAAAATAATTACTGCCGTTGGTTCCTTTAACGGTTCTTAGTTTATTAAGATATTCATAGTAAGACGCTGCGATGCCAAGCAGATTATCCCGTCTGGCTTTTAATGTTGCAATAGTTTCCTCTAGCGCTTCTCCCCTTGCCTCAAGTGGGACACTTTCAAAAGCAATGTCTATAACTTCATCGGTTAGCTGAGATTGAATTTTTTCCGCAAGGAACTTCCATTGGGTTTCGCTGGAACGTTGTAATAAAGCTCGGTCCAGGATGATCCCTTCCGCATTAAACCATTCAAAATCGGTTAAATTTTCAGTATAGATGTGTCGCTGGTTACTGCTTCCGAAGATAGATCTGGCTACATCCAGAATATCGCCATCCAAACTTGCAAAGGCATCGTCCCTGTTTCTGGCAATAGGTACATACACACTATCATTTCCTTTTGTGTAGTACAATGCCCAGCGCCAATGATCTGGCTCCCTATCCCAGTCTCCAATGAGCATATCGAACAAACGGGTTTTGATATAAGTTTCCTCGTCTATTTTTACATTGTTGGCCTTGCGTAACTTTAAAAGAATATCGTCTGTAGTTTCAATATCACGAGCGTACCTGAAAATACGATCTCCTTCGTTGTTTTCTGAGGGGGCTACTGAAATGTAATACAATTCGTCTCCATAGGCTACATTGTAGTTTTTTAAGGCGCGTTGTTTAGGAATGTAAAACAAATTGGGTTTGTTATGAAAAATATTGATACTATCTGCCAGGGTAGGAATAGCCAGGAGTGCATAGGGATGCGAACCTGTATAAAACTCAGATCCATACGTTTCGGGAGCAATAAAATCTGAGTTCTGCGGATTGTCAATATCCTGATTTTCCGGATTTTCATTCTCTAAAATAATTTTTTTATCTACTACTTTTAAAGCCTGTTTTTGTAGCGCTCGCATATTATAAAGATTTCCCGCTTTATCCTGTAGCAATAAGTTTTCATAATCGGTAGAGTTGCTCTCCCTTACCACGGTTAACCCGCCATAAAGGGAATCGAGGTTTCCAACTCTGGCAGCAATAGGCATCGCAAAAGCATTTTGGTATTTTTTCCCCCAGACAGTCTTAAAGAACAAGGCTTCATTAATACTATCCTGTTTGTAGATAGGCGTTGTTATGGTTTCCGGAAATGATGCGGGTAGCCCACTTACATTAAACGTCTCTTTGGGCATAGCGATTTCTTTTTCGTATAATAATTTTGGCTCCAGATTTTGGTCTGCTCCGTAATAACGTACATACGAAGAACCATCTGTAAATATATCGTACACCGCAAACCCTTGACCCCCATAAGAAAATAATCCATCCTTACCCAGGGAGGCAAAGCCATTCTTAGCTCCGGAGCCCGATAAGATCTGGACCAATCCATCCTGCTCTATATGTTGTAGAGAATGCTCATGTCCCGAAGCAAACACCAGATTTCCGTGCTTTCTGGCAATACCAGCAAGCTTGTTCATAAACTTATTAGACAGTTCGTTATACCTGTCCTGAACCGATACCCCCCCCTGAGAACGAATTTGTGCCACTAGGGAAGACAAACCTGGTAATGGAATGTCACGCTGTGTAGGGAATAAGTGCTTTTCTGCCCCAAAAAAACCACCGTGCGTACCATTGGTAAACATTGGGTGGTGCATAGCAAAGACAACGGACTTATTTTTATTCTTTTCGAGTTCCAGCTCTAACTCAATAAAAAACTTTTCCCGTGTTTTAATTTCGCAATTCTCATTGATGTTTGGGTGCCGGTTCCAGTCTTCCAGATACCATTGGGAATCTATCATAATAAGTTGAATGTTGGGTGAAACCGAAACACTCTTCAACGGGCAACCATCCGTGGGTTGGAATACTTGTTGTCCTTCCAGTTTTTCTTCCAGATACTCCTGCTGGCGTTTTACGCCTTCCAGCCCATCGTTGTACCATTCGTGATTACCGGGAATAAAGTAAACTTGCCCCTTAAAATCAGCTACAGATGCCACTTGCGCATCTATCATGTAGGCTGCCCGTTCTCTATCCGGGGAAGATTCTGGTGGCATCCCATCCGGGTAAATGTTATCGCCCAGAAATATAGTATAAGTACCCTCCGTATTTTTGTCTTTAATAAAGTTCTTGTAAACGGTTAATCCGTCACTCATCCCTCCTAAGGGAGATTTACCAGCGTCGCCAACCAGATAGAAGGTTTTTTCAATTTTTTTTGTAGTAGGGTATGTATATGAAGTTTCTGTATTTCGGTATTGTGGATTGTAAGTTGCACAGCTAAAAAAGAGGGCAAGTGTTAAAAAATAAAAAGGAAATAACTTCAACTTCATAAAAGAAATTTTTTTGCAATTTAGGGAACACTTCAGCCAGTGCAACCGGGATAAAAAAAGTTATAATGCTGTTAATTTAGCACCCACAATTAAATAGGATGGTAATTTTTAGTAATTTGGTTGTTTAAACGTATCATATGAGTGACATTATTCAAAAGGCAGACGATTTCATTTTAAATCTCTTTAAAGAGAAACTCTCCAACACTTTTACGTACCACAATTACACCCATTCCAAAAGGGTCTATAAAAGTATAAATGAAATTATTGAACACTCACAAATTTCTGTTAAAGATGCTACAATACTGCGCTTAAGCGCTTTACTACATGACACTGGTTACATTCACGTACGGGAAGGTCATGAAGAAGAAAGTGTAAAAATAGCAACAGAATTTCTTACTTCTGAAGATGTTGATAAAGATATTATTGAAGGAGTGAAAAAATGCATCATGGCAACAAAATTTAAAGGAACTCCAGAGGGTACTTTAGAGGAAATGATGCGCGATGCGGACGCCTCTCACTTTGGTAAGGATTACTTTAAAGAAGCAAGCGAATTTTTACGCCAGGAGTACTTATTGCAAGAGGTAAAAGAATATACTCCAAGAGAATGGCGCGATGAAAATATTTCAGTGCTTTCTGAAAAACATCAATTCTATAGCGATTATGCCTTAAAAAACTGGCAAAAAGAAAAAGAGAACAATCTGGCATCCCTTCTTAAAGACAGGAAAAAAGACAAGAAAAAATTTAAAAAAGAAGAATACAAAGCCCAGATGAAGGCAAAGTATAAGGATCTGAGCCCAGAACGAGGGATACAGACCTTTTACAGAACGGCACTGAGAAACCATATAAAGCTAAGTGACATAGCCGATACGAAAGCAAACATCTTACTTTCGGTAAATGCCATAATTATTTCGCTGGTGCTCTCTAATTTACTCTCCAAATTAGACTCCAACCCGTACCTGGTTATTCCTTCTGCTATTTTTGTAGTCTCCAGTACGATCACTATGGTACTGGCTGTTATTGCTACCAGACCTAATGTAACAAGAGGAGAGTTTACGAAAGAAGATGTAAAGAATAAGAGTGTGAACTTAACGTTCTTCGGAAATTTCCACCGTATGGAACTTTCCCAATTTCAGTGGGCGATAGACGAACTATTAAAAGATCGTGACTACGTATATTCTTCGTTAACAAAAGATTTATACTTCCTGGGAAAAGTACTTGACAGAAAATACCGAATCCTTAGATGGACGTACACCATTTTTGTAATTGGAATTATTATTTCCATTATAGCCTTTGGAGTTTCCTTCGCTGTTTTTGACCCAGTAGGTGTGGAAGAGGTAACAAACAACATTGTTGTTCCCCCTCAATAAATCCTAATTTTTAAGCTGGGTCATTAAGTCGGCATAGGTGTAGTATTCTTTTTGGTCATTTTTGGTATTTGTTTCGTACAATACTGAAACTCTAATAGCTTTAAGACCTGTTACACCCTGTAAATCTTCAACCTCTAATAACTCTACATCTTTATCCAGCATTTTTTTGTGCTGTAAGAAGGCAATGTACTTAAGGTACTCTTGTTCATCTTCCTTTTGAGAATAGATAATGGAGAGCTTTCCGGACTGGGTAATACGCTCTTCGGTGTCTTTTATATTGGCTTTATCTACCCGTTTTTTTACCACTTCGTAACGAGCATTATAAGTGCCATCTACGTCGAAACGCTTCTCGTCCATTCTAAAACGCAGTGAAAGAGGCGAGTTAAATGCCAGTATCATAGAGGCCACATCCAACTGCACAGGAAGTTTTTCTTTCAATTTGTAGAAGCTATTCTCCATTTCGCACATGACCTGTAATTGCCACAAGCGGAGGTTATACAAATACACTTTGTGAAAATTTGTTCCTTTTGTAATAGATTCGCCTATGTAAAGGCTATGCTCTACCCCATCGGTTTTAAAGCGCTCAAAATAATGCGGATACATTTCCTGGGCTTCTTTTTGTTTACGGTCTATGATTGAAGCCATACGTTTGTTTATTAACGTAACAGAGTCGTCATAATCCTTTCGGTGAAGGTAAATCAGTTCCGATCCCTGCTCGACCATTTCCTGATATTCAAAAATCATTTCCTTAAGGGCTTCACTTTTCTTGGAAAGATGCTTAAACAAAGGAACAATCTCATATTTTAAAAACTGAAGCACTTGCCGCTCGCTATTTACTTGTAACTCGTCTTCTTCAAACGTTTCTAAAAATTCTGTAATCCTGAATTCCAACTGCTCATAAATAGGAAGTTTTTCCAGTGTATAGATACGTTTTATAATTTTTTGAACGTGCTCCAACTGCAAAACCAGGTCTTTTTTTGTAGCTTCATTTCGGGCTTCAGAAGAACCTTTTATATCTATTTGCCCATATAAGGGAAATACATTTTCAAAAACGATCTCTTTAAAATACGCTTGTTGCCCATCTCGCTGCGCTTTAATAACACGTGCGGCTTCTCGGTGGAATTTCCAGTGCACACTGCTATGGATGGCCGTACACTCTTCCTGAATTAGCAATTCAATTTTGTTTTCCTCTTTCTCTTTAGAGCGCTTTACCGAGTCCACCAAATTAGGGAGTACATCGTGTAGTTTATTTGCATTTATAGAGTTTAATGCCTGCGGAATGGTAGATACAATCTCAAGAATTCCGTATAAAATATCATTATCTACCACTGGAACTATAATCGCACTGGCTACTTGTTGTTTCAGTAGCTTTTTATATAAAATATTTTCCGGATAGAGGTTTGCATAGCGTTCTACTTCAGAAATACAGTAGAACTGCTTTTGTTTAAATAGAGTATAAAACGATGCCTCACAAAGAGCAGTATCGCATTTCTCCTTTTTCTTTCCGTCCAGGATGTAACTTTCGGCCATCGCCCCGGGTTGCTCAAAAAGATGCGTCTCATCATTAAAAATTGTAAAGCCAACTTTTATGTCCTGAATGGAATACAGGGATTTTAATATTCCTTCAAATTCGTCTATAAAGTTTTCGTCTTTAGTAGTTTCGTTAGCGAGAAGGCTGGTTTTAAAATTAGATAAGGAAACGTCCGCAGTCGCGTCGTACATATTGGCTATAACAAACCCAGAGTAGAGCCAGGAATTTGGAGGAAACTTCTCCTTCCACAGTTCAATATTATTGAAGTTATCCAATAACTCCGAAACATCTTCCCGTGTAATGTCTATAGATGCGTCTGTCTTTTCAATTTGTCCAAAGTCTGCGTTGTACAGTACCTTGTAGGACTTCATAACACCATTAGCATCTGGAATGTTGTAAAAATAAGGACGTCTAAAGTCTATATTATATCCATAGTAGCCTCTAAGAATAAGACTACAGCCAAGGATGTAGAACTCATCATCGTTCATATCGGTCAACTGCAGCTCATAAGAGCTATCTGCATTGGCCTTTATAGCATCGTACCTGGAGGTTGTTTTAAAGGGTATGGATTGAAATGGTGCTCCTGCTATTTTTATTTCGTTGGTCTGTAACACTGAAGCAAAAATATCTTCCAGCACAAAATCTATCTGTTTCTGTAACTTTTTAATTTCTTTTTGTGTTGTAAACCCTTTGGAAAGAACGGGATGCTTTTTGGCTACAGCCAACACTTCCTCTGCACGTCTTTTTTGTAAGTCGCTGCCAGCTTTGAGGTTAGCTTCGTATGTTTCAAACAAAGCCTTAAAGCTAATCTTTATTTCTAATGGAAATTCCCTTCCTGTATCTTTCATTTTAAGTATCAAGTATTTACTCCGTAAAAATATGGAATTAATCGGTATACACTTTACAATTTATATAGAATTAACAATTGCTGGTATTTCATTTTTTTTCAGAAGAAAATACCTTTATTTTTGTTGAAAATCTAAATTATTATGAGAATACTTTTTTCCTTATTAACAGTTGCATTCTTAGTAGCGTGCCAAGGCGAGTCTAACACCTATACGGTGTCTGGTACTGCGCAAGGTTTTGAAGACGGTTCCAAAATAATGGTAAACCAGATAAACCCTGTCACCAATCAGCCAAGCGTTATTGATACTATAACGATAACCGATGGTACGTTCAGCGCCAGCTATCCTAAAACCGATATGGCCACCGTAAACTATCTTTCTGTTGGACAAAAAGGAAGCGTTGCTTATTTTCCGGAAAATAAAGATCTGCAAGTTACAATGTACAAGGACAGCATTCAGGCTTCTTACGTAACAGGTAGCCCGCAAAACGATGCCTATCGTGAGTTTGTGAGTACGGTTACCGATTTCGGGCGTCGCAGACAAGATGTAGGAATGCGCTACAGAACAGCACAACAACAGCAAGATGGAATGCTTGTAAAACAACTGCAAGCTGAAAATGCAAAAATTCTAGAAGAAGAAACTGCCTACAAGAAAAATTTTATTTCTGAAAATGGAGGTTCTTTGTTTTCTGTAATGCTTATTTCTGAAATGTTGAATAAAAAACAACTAAATTCCACTGAAGCAAAAGAAGCTCTGGAAAGTCTGGATCCCAAGATGAAAGAGTCTGCCACGGCGGTAAAGATTAAGACTACTATTGATAATATGAGTGCAGCAGATATAGGTGCCAAAGCTCCTGAGTTTTCAGCGAAAACACCTGAAGGTAACGAGCTGGCATTAAGTGAAGCTCTAGGTACTTATACAATTATTGATTTCTGGGCATCGTGGTGCAAGCCATGCCGAAGAGAAAATCCTAACGTGGTAAAGGTGTACGAAAAGTACCATGACAAAGGGTTAAACATTATTAGTGTTTCACTGGACCGCCAGGGACAGGAAGATCGCTGGAAACAAGCCATAGCAGCCGATAATATGGATTGGTACCACGTATCCAATTTACAGTTCTGGCAGGATCCTATTGCAAGACAATACAGCGTACGTTCTATTCCTGCTACATTTTTATTAGATGAAAATGGAATTATTATAGACAAAAACCTAAGAGGTCCAGCACTGGAAGCAAAGATCGCTTCGTTGTTAGACTAATCAAATCAATCAGTATTTTTTTAAAAACCTACCCTCTTGGGTGGGTTTTTATATTTTCCCTAGTTTATGTAGTACAAAAAGTAAAATAATAGGCAGTGCGAGCACCAGAACGATCCATAGGTTGGTTTGTAGTAAAATGGGTGCAAAGCCCAATGTAAGGGCGTATCCGGCAATAGCACCCCCAAAATGTGCATCGTGACCAATATTGCCACGTCTGCTTTTCATGCCATAAATAGAGTACAATAGATACAGTAGCCCAAAGATCCAGGCTGGGATGGCAATGGGGATAAAAAACAAATACAAGCCCATATCCGGATAAAATAAAATAGCCGAATATAAAATCCCGGTAACAGCCCCACTTGCTCCTACCGCACTGTAGTGGAATTCATCTTTGTGAAAATAAAACGATAACAAGTTTCCCATTAATAATGCTGCAAGGTAAATAAGTACAAATTGAACCGTACCCAACGCATCGATCACCACGTGGGCAAAAAAATAGAGCGTGAGCATATTAAACAATAAGTGCGTAAAGTCTACGTGCAAGAACCCAGAAGAAAACATTCGTATTTGTTCTCCCCGTCGTATTCCTGCAATGTTAAATTTGTATTTTTCAAAGAAAGAGAAATCGTTGAATCCCTTCATAGAGATTAAAATATTCGCGGCAATAATGACAATAGTAGCAATATCAAGGTTCTGCATTCTTAAACTGAAATTTTTAAATTGAAAGCAATAAATTTAGTTAGTTTTGCGCTAACAATCGCTATGCAACGTTTAGTTTATCTTTTAGTCTATCCTTTTATCTGGTTTATTTCCATACTTCCGTTTTGGGTTTTGTATGGTATTTCCGATGTATTATTTTTCTTTGTCTACTATATCATTGGCTATCGCAAGAAGGTAGTTGCCGAAAACCTACATCTGGCGCTCCCCCATAAAACTGAAAAAGAACGAAAAGAAATCCGTAGGGAGTTTTACGTTCACCTCTGTGATATGGTACTGGAAGCCGTAAAATCGCTTTCCATTTCAGAAAAACAGATGAAAAAACGCTTCACCATAAGCAATGTGGACATTATTCACGAACTGGAAAAAGAAAACCAAAACATCTTAATGTTTATGGGACACTATGCCAGCTGGGAGTGGAGCGTGATTTTACAACGGTTTGTCAATCACAAAGGGTACGCAGTGTACAAGCGAATAGAAAACGAATACTTTGATAAACTGGTAAAAAAAATCCGCGCCCGATACGATAGTGAACTCATTAACACTAAACAAACCGTTCACAAGCTAGGAACTGCTATCGCTAACAAAGAGTTACTTCTCACGGCTTTTATTGCAGACCAGACCGCAAAGCACTGGAAAGCAAAACACTTTCAGGAATTTATGGGTATTAAAGTCCCTGTGCTCACTGGTGGCGAAATGCTCGCCAAAAAATTTGATATGGCGGTTATCTATTTAGATATTCGAAAAGTAAAGAGAGGACATTATGCAGCCGATGTAAAACTCATTACCAAAACCCCAAACGACTTCCCGGACTACCAGATTACTGACAAGTTCCTAAACCTTGTTGAAGATCAAATAAATGCTGAGCCCGCCTATTACCTCTGGACCCATAAGCGTTGGAAGTACCGGGACAAGGTGAAGGATTATGTGTGATGGTGGATTGGTGAATTAGTAAGCTGGTCTCAATAAAACCTCCTAAATTTTACGCTTATTCCACGTGCTAGTAGCTTTCGCTCTAGGGTGCGTGGAAAATTAGACACGTGCTACATAAACATATCAATCCTGAAGTTTTAAATTTTTAATTTGAAACCAGGAACCAGAGATCAGGAACCAGAGATCAGGAACCAGAGATCAGGAACCAGAAATCTCCCGCAACTCTGCAATAAATTTATCTGCAAGCGCGTCTGCTTCGTTCTGGCTTTTGGCTTCGGTATAAATTCTAATGATTGGTTCGGTGTTGGATTTACGTAGGTGTACCCAATTTTCTGCAAAATCTATTTTTACGCCGTCCAGCGTATTAATTTCTTCACCGCTATACCGGGCTTCAATTTCTTTCAGGATTTTATCAACGTCTAGCTGTGGTGTTAATTCAATTTTCTTTTTGCTCATAAAGTAGCTGGTGTATTGCTTTCTTAACTCGCTTACAGCTATTTTTTCTTCGGCTAAGTGGCTTAGGAATAAGGCAATTCCTACCAGACTGTCTCTTCCGTAGTGCAATTCCGGATATATAATTCCGCCGTTTCCTTCGCCACCAATCACTGCTTTGGTGTCTTTCATTTGCTGTACCACGTTTACTTCACCAACCGCACTTGCTGTATAGGTTCCACCGTGCTTTTCGGTGATGTCACGTAATGCTCTTGAGGAGGACATATTACTAACAGTGGTTCCTGGATTGTTCCGCAGAATATAATCTGCAACCGCCACCAGGGTATATTCTTCCCCAAACATCTCGCCTTTTTCATCTACAAAAGCGAGTCTGTCTACATCCGGATCTACCACAAGACCGAAATCGGCATGTTCCTTTGTTACCAGTTCCATTAGATCGCCAAGGTGTTCTTTTAACGGCTCAGGGTTATGAGGAAAATGCCCTGTGGGATCACAATACAACTTTACAGGGTGTACGCCTAGAGCCTCCAACAATAAAGGAACTGCAATTCCACCCGTACTATTTACGGCATCTACCACCACCTTAAAGCCCGCTTTCTTTATTGCGGAAACATGTACCAATGGCAATTCTAAAATTTCATCAATATGTAAATCTATGTACGCATCGTTAATCGTAATTTTTCCAAGCGAATCTACATCGGCAAAAGATATGGCGCCACCTTCGGCTATATTCAATATTTCTTGTCCGGCTTCGGCATTTAAAAACTCACCTTTGTTGTTTAGTAATTTTAAAGCATTCCATTGCTTAGGATTATGGCTTGCCGTGAGAATAATGCCACCATCTGCGTGCTCCATAGGCACGGCCATTTCAACGGTTGGTGTGGTGGAAAGTCCAAGATCTACCACGTGAATTCCCATTCCTACAAGTGTGTTCATGACCAATTGCTGTACCATTTCACCACTAATCCGGGCATCCCGCCCTACAACTACCTTATACGCTTCCTTATTTCGCTGTTGTTTTACCCAGGTTCCGTAAGAAGCAGCATACATTACCGCGTCTATAGGTGTTAAATTTTCTCCTTGTGCACCTCCAATGGTACCACGAATTCCAGAAATAGATTTTATTAAGGTCATAGTAAATTTTCTTATTGTTGAATTAAATTAGATAGCAATACTGGGTCACTTAAATTTATAAATTGTCCCTGTGGCTGCAATGAAATCCGGCGTTGTGGTTTTTTGTGAACCTGACATAACTGCCGGTTAGCTGCTACCAACTGCCAACTTAATCGCAAAGATACTTTATATGAATAAAAGTGTTAGGCAATTTTGTAAATTGTACGAATGAATTTTCTAGCACACATCTACCTCTCTGGTGAGGACGAAGGCATCACCATTGGTAACTTTATAGCCGATGGAATTAAAGGAAAGCGCTACCAGAAGTATCCTTCCAAAATTCAGAAAGGCATTTTACTGCATCGCTTTATTGACAGTTATACAGACAGCCATCCTATAGTGAGACAAAGCACAGCAAGACTTCACAAAAACTACAGTCATTACAGCGGCGTGATTGTAGATATTTTGTACGATCATTTTTTAGCGAAGAACTGGAACGATTACCATCCGCAACCTCTGGATGCATATGTAGACGATTTCTATGAACTGCTTCGCACTAATTTTGAAATACTACCCACAAGAATCCAGCGTATGATGCCGTATATGATTTCAGATAACTGGTTGCTTAGTTACGCCAGTATTAAAGGAATTAGCACCATCCTTACGCAAATGAACCACCGCACAAAGAACCGTGCGAAAATGAATTTTGCCGTGCTGGAACTGGAAGAGTTTTATACCGAATTTGAAACCGAATTCACCTCCTTTTTTGCTGAATTGATCCCTGCCTCACAACAAAAACTTTCAGAATTATGAACCTAAGACTACTCCCCATACTGCTCTTTTCAGTTCTTTTTCTTCAGTGTAAAGAAGGTCCGCAGCCCTCTGAAGCTACGATCTCTGAATCCCTTCCAAAAGTAGGCTTGATCACCGAAAAAGCCATGGTCGTTTCGGCACGGGAAGAAGCCTCAAAAATTGGAGTAGAAATTTTACAAAATGGCGGAAATGCCTTCGATGCAATGATAGCCACCGAAATGGCCTTAGCGGTTGTATATCCTTACGCAGGGAATCTTGGTGGCGGCGGATTTATGGTGTATCGCACCCAATATGGCGAATTAGGAGGTTTCGACTATCGGGAAAAGGCACCCAAAAAAGCATCACGCGACATGTATCTGGATACCAATGGAGTGTATCAAGCCAAAAAAAGCAAACAAGGAAGTCTGGCGGTGGGTATTCCGGGGACTGTAGCCGGCATGTTCGCCGTCCATGAAAAACTGGGTTCCCTGCCTATGGAGATCATTTTAGAACCTGTTATTGCATTGGCAAAAAAGGGATTTGTAATGACCCCATCACAAGCCGAACGCTTTAACCATTACGCTCCGGTTTTTGAAAAAGTGAGTGGAGAAAGTTCTATTGTCACACAACAATATGCCCCTGGCGATAGGTTTCAAAACGAGGCGTTGGCAAACACACTTCAGGCCATTTCAGATGAAGGAATTACAGCATTTTATGGAAAAACGCTGGGTGAAAAGCTGGTGAGTTTTATCCAACAACGCGGGGGAATTATTACCCTGGAGGATTTAGAAGCCTATGAAGCTGAATTTAGAGAACCCATTGTTTTCAACTACAAAGATTTAAAGGTAATTTCTATGGCACCTCCTTCCAGTGGTGGCGTAGCACTTGGGCAAATTTTAAAAATGGTAGAACCATTTCCCCTAAGTGAGTATGGACACAATTCCATGGAGTACATTCAGACCGTAACCGAAGCAGAACGGCGTGCGTATGCAGATAGAAGTTACTATCTGGGCGACCCGGATTTTGTGGATATTCCTGTAGATTCCTTGCTTTCTGATGCCTATTTAAAAGATCGAATGAAAGATTTCAGTCTTGAAAAAGCAACCAGTTCAAATACTATTGGCTACGGAAACATCCAGGGATATGAAAGTGAAGAAACCACCCACTATTCTATTGTAGATGCTTTTGGAAATGCCGTTTCGGCTACCACGACGCTTAATTCCGGATATGGTTCAAAATTATTTGTGAAGGAGCTGGGGTTCTTTTTAAACAATGAAATGGACGATTTTAGCGCTAAACCCGGGGTACCGAATATTTACGGGCTTATTGGCGGAGAAGCAAATGCTATTGAACCTCATAAACGTATGTTAAGCTCTATGACCCCTACCATTGTAGAGCGTGACGGAAAACTCTGGATGGTCGTGGGAACGCCTGGAGGGGCTACTATAATTACCTCGGTAGCACAGACAATTTTAAATGTCCATGAATTTGAAATGAATATGCAGGAAGCCGTAAATGTGCCTCGGTTTCATCACCAGTGGTTACCCGATGCTATCCGATACGAAAAAGGCAGGTTTTCTTCAGAATTAAAAGAAAAACTTGCCCGGAAAGGATACCCGGAAAACACGCAAGTTGACCCTATTATTGGCAAAGTAGATGCCATTCTGGTATTACCAGATGGAAAACTGGAAGGAGGTGCAGACCCTCGCGGAGATGATACTGCAAAAGGATATTAAAAGAGAAACAAGAAACTTTTGTGCTGTTTACCGATTAAAATTTACCTCACATCGAAATGTAAGTAAATTACTACAAACCTGTTCTGAAAACACTATTTTTGATGTAATTACAGCTTACACTTGTTTAAAAACCCTTTTTGTTTTGTGGCTCTTGGTGTCAAGTATGAATCTAACTTGTGCAAGAGAATACACAGTCGACCATAAAGTATTAAAACAGGTGTAGCCAAAAGCAGTTCCCCCAACTGCGCAGCTTATGTTACATGAAGAAAAAGGCACTCGTACAAGATGTATATGCTGTGATACCCTTGGTATTTAGCGGCGTTCTCTGTATTGCTCTTATTTTTTTATTAAGACAAAAAGCTACTACTTCTCCAGAATTTATTGGTCAACTTTCAGGCTTAGCCACAATTTTTATTGGAATTAGCGGGATTACCGCTGCCTTGCTCATGGTGTATTTAGCAAGTGCTACAATGCGTTTAAAAGCTGTGAAAAATGCAGCCGTGGATCACTTGAGTAGCATTACTCAAAAAATGCATCATTTCAGAAATATCATAGACCTGCTCTACCGTTCTAAAATGTGGTTACCTGGTCTCAAGGAGTATATAGACGATGAGTTTGAAGGTCTTACCTTCTTCGAAGTAAAGGAATTTTATAAAGGAAAGTCCAAGCTCGCTATAGAATTTCTTCAGGAAAACAACAGTTTTGAGGATACCGAAAACCTCTACCTGGAGATGAAATCGATGTTGATGACAAAACCCAACGACAAACGAATTCCTGAGAACATTGTCTACCCTTCCTCCTATTCTAAAGACATTGTTGCCAAATGGTTAGAGCATAAATGTGGCTCCGGCCTCTGGTATTATTTTGGGTATAAATACGGTATTTTTAAAGAAGCACTGGACCTGGAAGCTGTCTTTGAAAGACATCAGGAGAAAATTATGCTCCTGGCCAATTCAATTGATAGTCAGCATTTTGAAGATTCTTCATTTAACGAAGTATTTCTGTCTCGTCTGGGAGAATATATGAACAAAGAAGTTATTCCAAAATTATTTCAGTTTCAGGATAATGCCGGAAAAGGCCTGCCTTCCATGATGCGGTATTTGTATGCTATTTTCTTGGCCATGGTCGTTTTTGGCGTACTATTGCCACTTTTCTTTTTATTGTTTAGCCTTCCTGTTATTACATTAATAATTAGTATTTCATTTGTAGTAAGCACCATCTTCTTTATTGCTACTACCTTTTATCAGTTTTTAAACCGGGAGATTTCCAGCTAGCTGAAAGTTAAATTTTAGCTAACCCGCTTATTCCTGCCTGCAATTTCAATTTTGTTGAATAACTTTACGGTACTATCATTTAAAATGCGGAAGAATCAATGATCTACAACTTACAAAGTCAACGTCCTGAAATAAAATTTTCTGAAGTCACTCTAAAAAAAATATTGACAGCGGCTGAAATCAATTTCAAATTTGCGGTATTGAATAATCAGGAGGTATCCTATACTTCAAAAATAGAATGTGTAAATCTTCAGCTTACGATACAGATGTTCAACAAGGAGGAAAAACTCACATTACAAGGGGAAAAAACTGCTGTAGTAAAAGTTGTTTCACTCATTAGAGATTATTACGGAAGCCTGAGCGATTTCAAACTCAGCACTGAAAATGAAACAAAAAGTGTGATTATAGCCGGAAATACTTCTGAAAAAGAAATCCATGAAGCCTTGTAGGGTTCAAAAAAAATTAAACGTTAAATTTCAAACAACACACCAAACCCTAGCTACCTATTTTCAATTCAATTAAGTACCTTTGCAAACTATGGCAAAAAATGACGATTGTATTGAGGTTTACGGGGCTCGTGTCCATAACTTAAAAGACATAGATGTTACCATACCAAGAGAGAAATTGGTAGTAATTACGGGGCTTTCGGGCAGTGGAAAATCTTCCTTAGCCTTCGATACCATTTATGCCGAAGGGCAACGCCGCTATATTGAAACTTTTTCTGCCTACGCACGTCAGTTTTTAGGCAGTCTGGAACGGCCAGATGTAGATAAAATTGAAGGCCTCTCCCCCGTGATCGCCATTGAACAAAAAACTACGAGTAAAAGTCCGCGTTCCACCGTGGGTACCATTACCGAAATTTACGATTTCCTGCGTCTGTTGTATGCTCGTGCCAGTGATGCGTACAGCTACAATACCGGCCAGAAAATGGTAAGTTATAGCGACGAGCAGATCAAAAACCTTATCATTGAAGAGTTTAAAGGCAAAAAAGTAAGCATTTTAGCCCCTGTGGTACGTTCCCGAAAAGGACACTACCGCGAACTATTCGAGAATATTGCCAAGCAGGGTTTTTTAAAAGTCCGTGTAGACGGTGAAGTACTGGATATTATTAAAGGCATGCGAATTGACCGCTACAAAACGCATGATATTGAAATAGTGGTAGACAGACTGGTCATTAGCGAAGAAATTGATAACGACAAACGTCTTTCAGAAACGATCATTACAGCAATGTACCACGGGGACGATGTCCTTATGGTGCTGGACAACGAAACCAATGAAGTCCGCTTTTTTAGCCGCTCGCTTATGTGTCCCACTTCTGGGATTTCATACCCTAATCCAGAGCCCAATAACTTCTCCTTTAACTCTCCTAAAGGAATGTGCCCACATTGCAGAGGTCTTGGAAAACTACACGAAGTAAACCTAAAAAAGGTAGTTCCGGACGACACGCTTTCTATAAAACAAGGCGCTCTGGCTCCCCACGGCCCCCAGAAAAGCAACTGGATCTTCAAGCAACTGGAATTGATTGCCCATCGCTTCGATTTTAAATTAACCGATGCTTTTAAAGACATCCCCGCTGTTGCAAAAGAAATGATCTTTAATGGAGGTCACGAGAAATTTGACGTGGAATCTAAAACATTGGGCATTACCCGAAACTACAAAATTGAATTTGAGGGTGTAGCAACCTTCCTTCAGAATACCTTTGAAGCCGGAGAATCTAAATCTCTGGAACGCTGGGCGAAGGAATATATGGACAAAGTAGACTGCCCGGAGTGCGGTGGCTCCAGACTTAGAAAGGAATCACTTTACTTTAAAGTGAATGACAAAAACATCGCAGAGCTTGCCCAGATGGACGTGATCGAGCTGGCAGAATGGTTTAAGGACATTGAAAAAGATCTAGGAGAAACACAGTTAAAAATAGCTTCAGAAATATTAAAAGAGGTACGGGCACGACTTCAGTTTCTGGTAGATGTAGGGTTAACGTATCTGGCATTGGGCAGAAGTTCCAAGTCTCTTTCGGGCGGTGAAGCGCAGCGTATTCGACTGGCAACACAAATTGGGTCACAGTTGGTTGGGGTACTTTATATTCTGGATGAGCCCAGTATTGGTCTACACCAACGTGACAATGAGAAGTTGATAAAGTCGTTGATTTCACTTCGCGATATCGGGAATTCTGTGATTGTGGTGGAACATGATAAGGATATGATCGAACAGGCAGACCACGTGATAGATATTGGTCCCGCAGCCGGAAGACACGGAGGTGAAATTGTGAGTGAAGGTACCCCTGCTGAAATTTTAAAGCACCACACGCTTACTGCAGCTTACTTAAACGGAACCAAGGAAATTGCCATTCCGAAGAAACGAAGAGAAGGCAACGGAGAGTTTTTAACGCTCACGGGAGCTACAGGAAACAACTTAAAAAACGTAAGCATTACCATTCCGCTGGGAACTATGGTGGGTATTACGGGCGTTTCAGGAAGTGGGAAATCTACCCTGATTAACGAAACCCTCTACCCTATTTTAAATGCGCATTTTTTCAACGGGGTAAAAAAACCAATGCCCTATAAAAAAATTATCGGGCTAAAACATATTGATAAAGTAATCGATATTAACCAGTCGCCCATTGGTAGAACTCCACGAAGTAACCCTGCGACCTATACAGGTGTTTTTTCTGAAATACGAAGCCTTTTTGCCAAGATTCCTGAAGCAATGATTCGTGGCTACAAGCCAGGACGTTTCAGCTTTAATGTAAAAGGTGGAAGATGTGAAGCATGTAAAGGTGGTGGCTTGCGCGTTATTGAAATGAATTTCCTCCCGGATGTATATGTAGAGTGTGAAACCTGCCAAGGAAAACGCTTCAACCGAGAAACCCTGGAAATTAGATACAAAGGAAATTCTATTTACGATGTGCTGGAAATGACCATTAATGAAGCTGTTCCCTTTTTTGAGAACATTCCGAAGATATACCGAAAACTAAAGACCATTCAGGATGTTGGGCTGGGCTATATTACCTTAGGACAACAATCTACAACACTCTCTGGTGGTGAAGCACAACGAATTAAACTCGCTACGGAACTTTCAAAAAGAGACACCGGAAACACGTTCTACATACTGGACGAGCCTACTACCGGCCTTCATTTTGAAGATATTCGTGTCCTGCTCTTAGTGCTGAATAAACTTGTTGCCAAAGGAAATACAGTCGTGATCATTGAGCACAACCTGGATGTAATTAAAACGGTTGACTATATCATAGACATTGGTCCCGAAGGTGGGAAAAAAGGAGGAAAAGTAATGGCCGTAGGTACTCCGGAAGAAATTATAGCAAACAACAAAGGTTTCACTGCAGATTTTCTTAAAAAAGAGTTACATTGAAACAGAAGAACAAAGAGAAAAGTACAAAGAGCAAAGAAGATGAATGGTAATTTTTAATTATCTACCAACTACTTTCTACAAACTTCTCTCTACAATCTACAAACAAAGCAATGCGAAAAGAAACACAAAATAAAAACTGGAATGCAGTAAAAACTAACGACTCCTGGGCAATCTTCAAGATCATGGGAGAGTTTGTGAACGGATATGAAAAAATGAGCCGTATTGGACCGTGCGTTTCTATATTCGGTTCGGCGCGCACAAAACCAGATCATGACAAATACAAATTAGCAGAGAGTATTGCCAAAAAAATAACTGAAAACGGCTATGGCGTTATAACCGGTGGTGGACCAGGGATTATGGAAGCGGGAAACAAAGGAGCACATCTGGCAGGAGGAACCTCGGTTGGACTAAACATCACGCTTCCTTTTGAACAACACGATAATCCGTATATTGATAGCGATAAAAGCATAGATTTTGATTACTTCTTTGTTCGGAAAGTAATGTTCGTAAAATACTCCCAAGGGTTTGTGGTAATGCCGGGAGGGTTTGGAACCTTAGACGAGTTTTTTGAAGCCTTAACATTAATACAGACTCATAAAATTGATAAGTTTCCTATAATTCTGGTCGACAAGGAGTTTTGGGGTGGACTCTGGGATTGGGTTACCAGCACATTATTAACAGCCAATAACAATATTAGCAAAGAAGATTTAGATCTGGTGCACATTGTAGATACAGAAGATGAAGTACTGGAGGTGCTAAACGACTTCTACGAGAAATCGAACCACAGTCCTAATTTTTAAGCTATCATTGCAGGTACTTTATGAAAAAAACTACGTTAATACTAACATTTTGTTTGTTAGCTTCTCTAAGCATCTATGCCCAGGGAGTTATAAAAACGATGTTTTACAACGTACTGGAATTCCCTTCAGCAAGTCCTGCCAATAGAGAATTAGTCTTAAAAAATATCCTTTCAGAATACGATCCGGATATCTTTATGGCCTGCGAGATAGAGTCGCTGGAAGGAGCTAACCTTATTCGTGATGTCACTTTTAATAGTGAAAGCTATGCTTTTGAACGGGCTCCGTTTGCAGCCAATCAGTCGAGCGATTCCCCCTTGCAACAAATGCTGTACTACCGCAGGAATATGTTCAGCCTGGAAGATTTCAGCACTATAATCACCAACACACGTGATATAAACAGGTATGTTTTAAAACTGAATACTGCCAACGGAACAACAGACCCTGTTCAAATTTATATGTATGTAAGTCATTTAAAATCCAGTGAAGGCGCTGCCAACGAATTGGAACGCTTGGATATGGTGAATCGATTTACAGCAGACCTTGCAACGCTTCCTGCCAATGCCTTTGTTCTTTTTTCGGGCGATTTGAATCTGTATACAGCTACAGAACCTGCGTATCAGGAACTTACAGATCCTACAAATGCCATTACGATGCGGGATCCCATCAATACACCTGGCGACTGGCATCATAATGATACATTTGCTGATGTCCACACCCAAAGCACACGCGTAAGTTCGGGTGGTTTTGGTGCCGGAGCAGGCGGTGGTATGGACGACCGTTTCGACTTTATTATGATTTCTGAGAATATGGTGTCCAACCCGAAACTTCGGTATGTGGAGGCTAGTTACAAAAGTTTCGGGAACAATGGTAATTGTTACGATATGGACGTAAACGACCCGTTTTGTGCAGGTGTTTTTGGACAAGAACTCCGGAATAATCTTTATAGTATGAGCGATCACCTACCGGTAGTAATGCAGCTGGAAACCAATCAGGAGATCCTATTGGCTGGCACCGATTTTGATAGTACTAAAACCGAGTTAAAACTTAAAAGCACCATCGTTACCCATACAGTCACATTACTATCCACGATGCCACTTGCTACAGATTTCAGGTTTGATATCTATAATTCTTTGGGGCAAATGGTTTTAAACTGGAACGAAAACCCATCGCAGGAGATTTCCGTAGCTATTAGTACACTTACAAACGGGATTTATTACATTACAACCAATCTGCCGAATACTGAACCTTTAAAATTCTTAAAAACTTCTTGATACAGCGCAGGTTACTTTTTATGCTTCTTTTTATGCTTGGTGTGCAGACCTATGCACAACACGATATTACTATTGATGCAACTCTTAATCCGCTGGAAGAAACCATCTCCATAGCGCAAAAAGTTACTTTTAAAAATACTGCTTCAAAAACACTGGACACCCTTTACTTTAACGATTGGGCCAATAGCTTTGCTACTAAAACAACACCCCTGGCAAGACGCTTTGCTGAAAATTTTGACAGCTCTTTTCATTTCGAAAAAGAAGAAGACAGAGGGTATACTGAAATTCATGCTATTTCAATTGTAACAAACGGCACCACAGAAAACATTACCTGGCACCGGGGGACTGCTATAGACATTTTAAAAGTTCCGCTTAAAACCGCGCTTCAACCCAACGAAGAAGTCACCATTGCTTTCAACTATACCGTAAAAGTAGCTGATGATAAATTTACCCGCTACGGAGTAGACACTAATGGGAATTACAAGTTACGCTATTGGTTTATTTCACCCGCCGTGTACGATGAAGGATGGCATGCGTACAGCAATAAAAATTCGGACGATTTATATTTAAACCCATCTAACTTTAGCATTAACTTTTCTATTCCAAACTGGTATGCTCTTACGTCGAATTTTGATGAAGGAGAACCTTTTACATCAGCAAATGGGATGAAAACTGTTTCCCTACAGGGTGACAAGCGTACTCACGCTATTCTTCATATTGAAAAAAGATCATCATTTGAAACTATTGAAACGGACAAATTAACTCTTATCACCAGTCTTAAAGACAAAAAAGTAACTCCGGCTATTAAAGCACTGGCAGTAGACAGAATTGTGCATTTTTTGGATAGAAAGCTAGGCGCCTACCCCTTTGAAACAATGATGACGACAGAGGAAGCCTATAAAAAAGATCCTGTGTACGGGTTGAATCAGTTGCCAGATTTTATCAGTCCGTTTCCCGATGGCTTTGAGTATGATATGGAGCAACTCAAAACCATCACGCGCAATTACCTTGAAAACACATTAGCACTTCATCCGCGGGAGGATTACTGGTTAACGGGTGCCCTACAAATTTATTTAATGACCGAATATGTAGACACCTATTATCCCAATATGAAAATTATCGGGAGCCTGAGTAACTGGTGGATCATTAAGTGGGCACACGCCTCAGACCTGGAGTTTAATGACCAGTATCCGTTGTTGTATTTAAATATGGCGCGTAATAACCTGCATCAGTCTTTAGTTACCCCTCGTGATAGCCTGGTGAAATTCAACAAAAATATTGCAAGCGATTACTATGCGGGTGACGGGTTAACCTATCTGGCAGATTATGTGGAGAAGCCTGTTTTAGAAAAGACCATTAAAGAGTTTTATGCTGAAAATTTACTAAAGCCCGTAAGCCCAGCTGTTTTTGAAACTACCCTGGAAAAGAACACAACGCTACCCGTAAACTGGTTTTTTGATGAGTATGTAGGTAAAAGAACGACCATAGATTTCAAAATTAAAAAGGTTAAAAAGAAAGGTGACTCCCTGCAAGTGACCATTAAAAACCTGAAAGATAATGTAATGCCCGTTTCTGTGTATGGGCTTAACAAAGACAAAGTCCTTTACAAACAGTGGACACAGCCTATAGACAGTACCGTTACAATTACCGTTGCTTCCGAAAATGTGCGGAAATTGGCGCTTAATTACGAAGCCGTGATTCCGGAATTTAACCAGCGGAACAATTACAAAGCCGTGAAGGGTTTACTAAACAGGCCGTTGCAATTCAGGTTATTTCAGGATGTGGAAGACCCAAAATACAACCAGTTATTCTTTATGCCCGTTTTTGAATACAATCTCTATGACGGTTTCAGTTTTGGGATGAAGTTGTACAACAAGACCGTACTTCCAAAAGGCATACATTACAAACTTGAACCACAATTTGGTATTAAATCTAAAGACGTAATTGGTAGCGGTTCTATTGTGTATACCCAGCGTCTGGACCAGGACAGGTTGTATTCTATGCGGTACGGTTTTTCAGGAAGCTACTATTCCTATGATGAAAATTTATTCTACAAACGCTTTACCCCGTTTATGACATTTGCTTTCAGACCTAAGGATCTGCGGGATAATGAAAAGCAATTCATCAACCTTAGAAGTATAAACGTTTCCAGAGATGATAATCCGGACGATCCGAACCAGGAGCCCAATTACAATGTTTTTAATGCGCAATATGTGTACTCTAACCCTAATCTAATTAACTATTTCAGAGGAACTGTAGATTACCAGATCGCAAAAAATTTCAGTAAAGTTTCTGCTACATTCGAATACCGAAAGTTATTCTTAAACAACCGCCAGCTTAACGTTAGAGCTTTTGCTGGGGCTTTCCTCTTTAATGATACCCAACAAAATAGTGACTATTTCAGCTTTGCGCTGGACAGGCCTTCAGATTATCTGTTTGACTATAACTATTACGGGCGCAGTGAAGAAACAGGAATTTTCAGCCAGCAACTCATCGTTGCCGAAGGTGGTTTTAAAAGTCAGTTAGAACCTGCATTTTCCAACACCTGGATGACCACCATAAACGCGAGTACCAACATCTGGAGCTGGATCTATGCCTATGGCGATATAGGGTTGATCGATAACCGTGGCCAAAATCCACAGTTTGTCTATGATTCTGGAATTCGTTTGAGTCTTTTGGCAGATTATTTTGAACTGTACTTTCCCCTCTACTCCAACTTAGGCTTTGAACCGGGGCTGCCCAATTACGATCAGAAAATACGTTTTATCGTAACCCTAAGCCCTAAGACACTTCTCGGACTTTTTACCAGAGCATGGTATTAACAATGTACGATTTATGATTTTAGAATATTCAAAAAAATAACTGCTTCGTTTCTTTTAACATTTAGTACCAATATGTTGGATTTGTTGAAATCTTCTAAAAAACAGACACAATTCCTCCGTTTTAGTGCGAATCCATCAATACTTTAACATTGTTTCTTACAGCGATTTTAGCTACTTTTGCAAAAGATTTTACCTTATAAATACGTATTATGCAGACAAACCCACAGACCAACAGCGACTTATCATTTGACGATTTTAAAGCCGAAGTTTTAAACGACTATAAAATTGCCGTGACCAGCCGTGAATGTAGTTTGTTGGGACGTCGCGAAGTGTTGACGGGTAAAGCAAAGTTTGGAATCTTTGGCGATGGGAAAGAAATCCCGCAACTGGCCTGGGCAAAAGCATTTAAAAATGGTGATTGGCGTAGCGGGTACTACCGTGACCAGACGTTTATGATGGCCATTGGAAAGCTTACTATTCAGCAGTTTTTTGCAGGATTATACGGTCACACAACGCTGGAAGCAGATCCTATGAGTGCAGGCCGCCAAATGGGAGGTCACTTTGCAACACACAGTTTAAACGAAGACGGTTCCTGGAAAAATCTAACCGCACAAAAAAACAGTAGTGCCGATATCTCTCCTACTGCCGGCCAAATGCCCAGATTATTAGGACTGGCACAGGCTTCAAAGATCTTCAGAAACGTAAAGGGCATTAGAAATAAAACCAACTTTTCCATCAATGGGAATGAGGTTGCCTGGGGAACCATTGGAAATGCCAGTACCAGCGAAGGTTTGTTCTGGGAAACCATTAATGCTGCCGGGGTGTTACAAGTACCTATGGTGGTGAGTGTCTGGGACGATGAGTATGGTATTTCGGTACACGCGCGCCACCAGACCACAAAAGAAAATATATCTGAAATTTTAAAAGGGTTTCAACGTACCGAAGACGAAAAAGGCTACGAAATTATAAAAGTGACCGGCTGGAACTATCCTGAATTGGTAGAAGCCTATCAAAAAGCAGGGACTATTGCACGGGAAGAACATGTTCCTGTATTAATTCACGTAAAAGAATTAACCCAGCCACAAGGCCACTCTACCAGTGGTTCCCATGAGCGTTATAAGAGTAAGGAACGTTTGGAGTGGGAAGCAGAATTTGACTGCAACGTGCAAATGCGTCAATGGATGCTCGAAAACAACATGGCTACCGAAGAGGAGCTTTCAGAACTTGAAAAAGACATTAAGAGGCAGGTCCGTGATGGTAAAAAAGCTGCGTGGACGGCATTTCTTGCACCTCAAAAGCAGGAGCAACAAGAGGCAGTTACCTTACTTAAAAATCTGGCGAAAGCCTCCTCCAACAAAACCTTTATCGAAAAAATCGCAAGCGATCTGGCTGCAGATACGGAGCCACTTCGCAGAAGTATTGTAGCTGCTTGTAGAAAAGCGTTACGCTATGTGGTTTCTGAAGAATCTTCAGAAAAAAGACAGGTACAGGACTGGATCAACAATTATTTTGAGACCATTCAGCCAAAATATTCTGCGCATTTATATTCTGAAGCAGCAGAAAATGCAAAGACCATTTCAGAAGTAAAACCTACGTATAAAGACGATGCCGAAGAAGTGGATGGCCGTGTTGTATTACGCGATAATTTTGATGCCATGTTCAAGAAACACCCGGAGACCCTTATTTTTGGGGAGGATGCAGGAGAAATTGGTGATGTAAATCAGGGGCTGGAAGGCATGCAGGAAAAGTATGGTGAACTCCGTGTAAGCGATGCCGGAATTAGAGAAGCAACCATCTTAGGACAAGGAATTGGAATGGCAATGCGTGGCTTACGTCCTATTGCCGAAATTCAGTACCTGGATTATGTGTTGTACTGCCTGCAAATTATGAGTGACGATCTGGTAACAGTTCGCTACCGAACCAACGGAACCCAGAAAGCACCTTTAATTGTTAGAACCCGTGGACACCGTCTGGAAGGGATCTGGCACAGTGGTTCACAAATGGGCGGCCTGGTACATTTGCTTCGCGGCATGTACATTCTGGTACCAAGAAATATGACCAAGGCCGCAGGGTTTTACAATACCTTATTAGAAACCGATGAGCCTGCGTTAATTGTAGAATGCTTAAACGGCTACCGCTTAAAAGAAAAACTACCTACTAATTTAGGAGATTTCAGAACACCTATTGGCGTGGTGGAAACGGTTAAAGAAGGTAGCGATGTTACGATTGTATCCTACGGAAGCACCTTGCGTGTTGTGGAAGATGCTGCAAAAGAACTACAACAAGTAGGGATCGACGCCGAAATTATTGACGTACAGTCGCTGTTACCGTTAGACTTAAATAAAGAGATGGTAGAAAGCGTTAAAAAAACCAACCGATTGCTTGTTGTGGACGAAGACGTTCCTGGTGGGGCTTCGGCATACATTCTTTCTGAAATTGTAGACAACCAGAACGGGTATCAGTATCTGGACAGCAAACCGCAAGCGTTAGCCGCAAGACCGCACCGTCCGGCCTATGGAACCGATGGGGATTATTTCAGCAAACCTTCTTCTGAAGATATTTTTGAAAAGGTATATGAAATGATGCACGAAGCAAATCCGAGTGATTTTCCGAAGTTACGGTAATCAAAGTAACGAGTGTTAAACACTTTTTCACGAAATAGTATTAAAATACTTTTATGAAACCTGTAGTCTGGTTCTTCTTTCTATTTTCTGTCACCGTAGGTAGTACTCAGGAGCTCATTACAACTCAGGATGCAGCAGACGTTACGAAGTACACTACAGAAATCAGGCTCATACATGGTTCTGCTGATACGAATTGGTTTCTTCAAAAAAGAAAAGGAGACCTTTCTGTTTCCGAATATAAAAACGATTTTAAACTTCTGAAGAACTATCTTCTCGAGGATATTCTGGAAAAAAACTATCAAATTTTAAAGGCTGCTGTTGTTGAAAATGAGCTAAGCATGCTTACTGCTAATTCCAGCAAGAAAAAACTAGTCTTTACAAAAATAGATCTGGTTTCAGAAAAGGTGATTTCGCATCAGGAAGTCTCAAAATTAAGCTGGGAAGGCTTACTACAAGCCTACTTTTATAAGGGAAATGCCTACGTACTTTCAGTAAGCTTGGACAGTCAGGAACTTTTTCTTCGGAAATTAGAGCCTGGTTCCAAAGAACAAAAAGTACGTTTTGACCTATCCCATCATGCTTTTAAAGCCAAAGGAAGTAAGGATGAGCGTTTACGATACCTCTTTGGCATTGAAGATCAAGGGGTGCCAAAAATAGATCATTTACTTCCTTATACCCTATTGCAAACATCGGCTAAGGCTAAAAGCTATCAAAGAGATGAAAAAATTATAGTCACATTAGATCACGATAGTTCCAAAACCGTGCTTTTACAGTTTGATCTGGAGCAGATGGCTATGGAACTTAAGGAACTTCCAAAACCTGAATTCACAAAAGGCAATACAGGGAACTCCAATAGTTTACTTTACAAAGAACATATCTTTCAACTGGTGTTGGATGGCAATGAAATGATCCTTGAAGTAAAGAACATAGCGCCGCCACAGGAAACGGTTTATGAATACAGGGTTACTGATGAGGAGCGCATCACTATTAAAAACAGTCCTATGATCCTGGAAGGTGCTGCCTATGCAAGTACCAGAATATTGGATGAGACCGCTCAGTTTCTCCGTAAAGTTCGCAAATCCAACCCTGCTATTTCAATTACAGAAGTAAACAACAACTACCAGATAACCCTTGGGGGAAGTCAGCAGCTGGCGGGTAACGTATCTGAAGTGGGAGGAGGACAAATTTTGCTCTTTGATACGGTTGCAGCGGGACTGTCATTACATGAAAATGTACGTTCTACGTATATAACGTGTTTGTTCGACACAAGCTTTACCCACGTAGAAGGAACCATAACACCTACTGTTTTCGATAAAATTGAAGTTTATAAAACTAAAAACAATAATAAACCAGAAGGATTGGAAACTATTTGTGTTCTTGATGAAGGGTTTGTATATGTAACACTATACAACGATACATTTCAATTTATCAAATTCAATTAATCCTTTTAAACACCAATACTTATGAAAAAATTATTTTATTTCCTTTCAGTTCTTCTTATAGCTGGCACATATACAAGCTGCAGTAACGACGATGACGACAACAATACCAGTGGTTGTGCACAGAGCGACTGGACAGGAAATTATACAGGGACCTGCAACGACCAACCCTATTCTTTGATCGTAACTGCCGAAGGCGGCCAACGCCTCAGTTTTGAGCTGGTACTACAAAACGGTAGCGACACCTCTGTAGGCACGTTCGAGGATTGTAAGTACTCCTTTGTATTAGGCGGCATCATGATCTCAGCAACACTGGACCAGGATACAATTATGTATACCGATTCGACGCTGGAATGTACTACAATCACCTTTACACGCGAATAACTAACACCGCGTTTCATAGTTAAGATAGTATTAAAGTACTATCACATAGCCCGTTATTGTTGTACCTTAGGGTGAATCAATACCAAAAAACTATGAAAAAAATTACCCTACTCCTTCTTTCCTTATTTGTTTTTATAACAAGTCCCGCTCAGGATGCTTCCTTTGAGAATGATTCTATTCTTGACACTGAGATCCCTGAATTGGTCATTAAATCGCAAGAAAACAACTTTCCCTATGGCTATGTAAGAGAATGGTCCATAGACCGTTCAAAAATAGCGGGAAGTGACGAACCCCTTCGCTATAGATCTACCTTTAGCGAAACCGGAGGCACCAATAATCACTATGCAACCTACCTGCCTAACGGAATGCTTTTTTACCATTCTCAATTCTTAGAACCCAATAATATTCCTTCTAATATCGTGCTGCAAACCAATGCCCAGTTTGACAATTACACGATCGAGAACGCCGATTTGATCACGATGTACAATCCTGAACGAAAAATTTACAGAGTAAAAGTAAGAGACCAGGCACTCGTACAAATGGCTTATTTTACGGTAGATGGCGTGCAAATTCCGAAGAAGGATCTGCCCGAGGAATTACTGGTTTTCAAGTACTAATCGCAAATTTTATTTGGAAAGCTGGATATTTAGTTCCATCTTTGAGACAGAGAAAAGAAATAAAACAAGTCATGTTACAGTCTATTTTTAATTTTAATAACAATAATAATAACGCCAAGACGTAACAGAAACTTGTACCCTATATACAACCGCCAAGTTTCTAAGAAGCTTGGCGGTTTTTTTTGGCCTCACCCCAGCCCTCTCCGGAGGAGCGGGAGCTAAAACAAAATAATAATAGATGGCAAAGCCATCAAAAAGAATAAACTAAGTAACTAATTAACCAAATAACTATAAAATCATGTGTGGAATTGTATGTGCATTCGATCTTAAAAGGCCTTCGGAAGAATTACGGCCTCAATTATTAACTATGGCAAAGTGCCTGAGACACCGCGGACCGGACTGGAGCGGGATCTTTAGTAACAAACGCGCTATTCTGGCACACGAGCGTCTCGCTATTGTAGACCCAACGTCGGGGAAGCAACCGTTGTTTTCGGAAGATAAAAAACTCGTGCTGGCTGCCAATGGTGAAATTTATAACCACCTGGACCTGCGGAAGCAATTTGAAGGCACCTACAACTTCCAGACAAAAAGTGACTGCGAAGTGATCTTAGCCCTCTACAAAGAAAAAGGAGCTTCTTTTCTGGATGAACTGAATGGAATTTTTGGATTTGCACTGTACGATGTGGAAACCAACGAGTATTTAATTGCCCGTGACCATATGGGCATTATCCCGCTGTATATGGGCTGGGACAAAGACGGAACCTTTTACGTAGCCAGCGAACTAAAAGCCCTCGAAGGCTACTGCAGCAAAATTGAACTCTTCCCTCCCGGCCATTACCTGCATAGCAGCGACGGGCAACTAAAACGCTGGTGGACCCGTGACTGGATGGAATATGACAATGTAAAAGACAACGAAACCAACCTGGAAGATCTTAGAAATGCGCTGGACGCAGCGGTGCACAGACAACTGATGAGTGACGTGCCCTACGGCGTGTTATTGTCTGGCGGACTCGATTCTTCCATTACCTCGGCTCTGGCAAAGAAATATGCCGATAAGCGTGTTGAAACCGGCGATACCGAAGGTGCCTGGTACCCACAACTCCACTCCTTTGCCATTGGACTAAAAGGCTCGCCGGATCTGGCAGCTGCCCAAAAAGTAGCAGACCATATTGGCACCGTACACCACCAGGTACATTTTACCATACAGGAAGGGCTGGACGCGATTAGAGATGTAATTTACCACGTAGAAACCTACGATATTACCACCATTCGTGCCTCTACGCCTATGTTCTTACTCGCCCGTGCCATTAAGGCTATGGGAATAAAAATGGTGCTTTCCGGCGAAGGCGCCGATGAGATCTTTGGAGGGTATCTCTATTTTCATAAAGCACCTTCTGCAAAAGATTTTCACGAAGAGAACGTACGCAAACTAGACAAACTCCATATGTACGACTGCCTGCGTGCTAACAAATCGCTTGCTTCCTGGGGTATTGAAGGGCGTGTGCCCTTTATGGACAAAGAATTTATGGATGTTGCCATGCGCTTAAACCCAAAAGACAAAATGATCATAGCCGGTAAAAAAGGTTCCAAAGACAAGCAAGCCATGGAAAAGTGGGTATTACGCGAAGCCTTTGCCGATATGCTTCCCGAAGAAGTTGCCTGGAGACAAAAAGAACAGTTTAGCGACGGTGTAGGCTATAGCTGGATCGATACCTTAAAAGAAGTGGTAAACCGAGAAGTAACGGACGATATGATGGCGAACGCCCAATACCGCTTCCCTATCCAGACGCCATCCAGTAAAGAAGAGTTCCATTACCGAACCATTTTTGAAGAACACTTCCCAAGCGACGCTGCTGCCTTAACCGTACCCAGCGTACCCAGTGTAGCCTGTAGCAGCCAGGTAGCCCTAGACTGGGACGAAAGTTTTAAGAACATGAACGATCCTAGCGGACGCGCTGTAGCGAATGTGCATGATGAAGCGTATTAGTCGTGAGTCGTGAGTCGTGAGTCGTGAGTCGTGAGTCGTGAGT
>TARA_R100000935_G_scaffold33289_1_pt1 | contig 34372 bp, 24 predicted proteins | sample TARA_R100000935 | Tara Oceans TARA_R100000935 (sample SAMEA2621502) | marine metagenome | biome: marine biome (ENVO:00000447); feature: surface water layer (ENVO:00002042); material: "saline water (ENVO:00002010), including plankton (ENVO:xxxxxxxx)" | depth 5 m
CCAAATACTTAAAAAGCCTCACTACTCTTTATATGAGCGGTGAGGCTTTTTTTTGTTCTATTTTCGAGGGCTGTAGCGATTTTTAGTATTAGCTATTAAGTGTAATTACTAAGTTTAGCTAATATATTGAAAGCCCAAAAAACAGCACCGTGACCAAAACGTGACCATTTCGTGCCCACGCTATAAACACCGATTCTATAATTGACCCCAACTTATTATTCTTATCTTTATCAAAAGCGATGCTAATAAATATTTTCTTAGCATCGTTTTTACTTTTCCACTGCTTTTGTAAATTAAGCTCATAGCGTGACCAAAACGTGACCAAATCATGAAAAAGTAGATATAAAAAATAACCCCGACCTTAATTTCATGCTCTGGAACGTCATATATATAAGGCTCTGCCACTTATTCCTCTGCGCATCTTTTTCAACTCTGTATATCTTCAAGACTCTTCATCATCCTTAGTATTTGGCTTATAGATAAATAAGTCACCTACCTGCACGTCTAAAAACTCACATAACTGGTCGATAGTATTGAAGTCAATTCTTGATGACTCTTCATTATATAGCTTATGAAGTGTTGATTTACTCATTCCTGTTGCTCTTACGACATCTGCTACACGCAACTTTTTCTCTGCCAGAATCACAGGAAGTTTAGACACAATCATAATTAATACCTCTTTACGGGTAAAAATGCTTTACATTGAGGTAAAAAGATAATATAGTACACAAATCGGTTACTAATTACCTTTAAGCGGGTAAATAATTACTGATTACTTCAAGGTGCATTCTTACAAGTTGATAAAATAATTTTTATTCTATCACTTAATGCGATGACTTAATAACTGAAAAGAGGTAAATACCATGAGCAATACTTATTTAACAACTGATGAGTTAGCTGAACGCATCAAGTACGACGCACGTACTATCCGCAATCAAATGAAAGACACCGTTTTGATTGAGAACATTCATTACATTCGTCCTTTTGGTGGCCGTAAGATTCTGTATGTATGGGAGCGTATCGAAGAGGATATGTGCAAGCCGGTTATGAGCGCTATCAACGGTATGGCACTTCAATAATAGAAGGAGATTTATCATGGCTACTATACAAGGACGGTTTGGCAAACTAATTGCCGACTTCTACTACCTAGGTATACGTTGTCGAGAAAAGACTAGCTTAGAAGATAACCCAGCTAACAGAAGAAAATTAGCGACTGTTTTGAAAAAAATAGACGCAGAAATAACCCTAGGCATCTTCGACTATGGCGCCTACTTTCCGAAGAGTACTCGTCTAAAAGAGATGACAGCACTGGCCGATAGAGCGGAAGCTTGTATCAGTCGCAATCCTACCTTTAGACAGTTTGTCGATATTTGGTATGAGGAGAAGAAGATTGAATGGCGGCCAAGCTATCGGCAAAAGACACAGATTATTCTTGATAAGTACTTATTGCCTGAGTTTGGTGGTAAAGCAGTACATGCTATAAAAAAATCAGACTTGCTGACCTTCCGTAGCTCCCTCGCCAAAGTTCGTTACGGTAAAGATGGTCAGTCAAGTCTGTCAGTAGCACGAATCAATCAGATTATGATACTACTTCGTATGATACTAGAAGAAGCATCAGATCGCCATGACTTTGAGATGCCTTATAAAAATATTAAGAATCTCAAACAAGCCCGTCCAGATGTGAATCCTTTTACACTTTCTGAGGTATGGCTGATTTTAAAGCATGTCCGAGCTGACTATAAGCCCTACTACACCATTCGCTTCTTTACCGGGATGCGTACCAGTGAGATTGATGGGCTTAAGTGGGACTGCATTAACTTTGATCGCCGTGAGATCAGTATTCGCGGTGCATTAGTGAATGGTGAGATGGGTCCAACGAAGACGTTAGGCTCACAACGTGATATTGCGATGTCACAACTGGTCTATGACGCACTACAAGAGCAGAAGACGCGTACCTTTGGTAAGTCAGAGTTTGTGTTTTGCAACTCACAAGGCAATCCAATGGAATACCGCAATGTTAATCGGCGGGTATGGAAACCCACTCTTGCCCTACTCGGTCTTAAACACCGGCGTGCTTATCAAACTCGGCACACGGCAGCGACGCTTTGGCTGGCTGCTGGTGAAAACCCAGAGTGGATAGCGCGACAAATGGGTCACAGCAGTACAGAGATGCTGTTTCGGGTGTATAGCCGCTATGTGCCTGATATTACCCGTCAGGATGGCTCAGCAATGGATAACTTGCTACTTGCGAGCAAGGAGAAGCTAACCAGCGCATCGAATAGCTCTGAAGGTGAAGCACTAATCAGGGACTCACAAACTGACAAGGAGACGTCACAATGAAAATCATTAATTATGAAGAGCTGTTTAGTGAGTTTAAACGGGACGGTGCCATCAGTGAAGATGCTAATGAGATTGCTAATGCACTGATGCGTGAGTTGTATGTTTCATCGGGTCATAACCTTGCTCGCTTCTTAGGAGTAAAGCGCTGCTTTACTAATGATATGGCAATGCGTGTATGGGTACAGAAGCGCTTGGATGCTCAGGATGGGTACTTTATGGAAGATATGAGCAGTAAACTTCAAAGCGAGCTTTATGAGCTATTACCGCAGTCTGGTTATGACGGCTACTGAGGAGAATGTGATGAGTGTAAAGCTTCAGCCGAATATGACGCAGAACGCACGAGATCTAAGAATCTGTGAGGATTACTGGGCATATGATAACGAAAGTGATTATATCGCGCATGTAGAAATCGTTTGTGAAAAGTATGAGATTAGCACTCAAGTACTGTTCAAGACAATCAGTGAGTGTTTTGCTTATTTAGATGATGTGCGATGCGAGTACTGTGGTTATGTGTGTCCTTTACAGATACCAGCAGACATTCCATATATGCGCTCAAAAGATAGTTGGTGCTGTGAGGTATGTGAGCATGCTGTATGGCGGGAACATAATCATAGATAAGTCGTTCAAATTTTAGAGCCAGGCAGCTTAGGTTGTCTGGCTTTTTTGTGCGCGGTATTTCTTCTCTTAAACACAGGCCAAAATTAGTGTACTACCACAACAGCCACTCAGAATTAGGAGCTGTAGTAGATAAGGATTGAATATAACCCCAGCCCCTTGTTAAAAGTCTTACTCAATAAATCGACTGAATCAGTTCTTGAGTAAGCTCTACGTTTGGTTTCAACATATCATCAGCAAGACTGCGCTTACTTGATAGTAGCTTATCCAGTTTGATTTCAAAGGTTTCAAAATCATCTGCTGCAATAGATGGGTAATATACGTAAACTTCTTTATCTTGCCCAATACGGTAGGCTCTATCAGTCGCTTGGTCTTCCTTAGCTGGGTTCCAACTGCGTGTATAGTGGATAACATGGTTTGCTTTTTGGATATTCACACCAAAGCCAACTGCCACAGTGGATAAGATAATCACATTGAAACCATTCGTTTCTTGGAACTTATCAATAATGCCCTGCCGCGTTAAGCCTACTCTACTATTAGTATTTGAATCCCCATTCACTGTAGTAACGTTTAATCCAAACCGCTCAAGGAGAAGCCGCTTTAAAAACACTTGAATAGCCCTGAACTCAGTAAAAATGATAACCTTCTCGTTTTTTTGTTTTATGGTCTCTAAAGTGTTTATTAACCATTCGGCTTTAGGCGAATCATTGATAGTCGCTTGTTCTTGAAAATTCAGGGGGTGAGCACAAATCATTCGCATGTCATGTAGTGCTTTTAACATAACGCCTTTGTGGCCTTGCTCAGATAAACTTCTATAATCATTTGATACTTGTTTATAAAGTGTGCGTTGCAGCGTTGATATTTCAATATTTTTACAATCATTAATTTCGTGTTTTGCTGGCAACTCAGCGACATCATGCTTCATACGTCTTAATACTTGTGGCTCAATCAATTGACGAAGCTCATCTATTATCGCGTTGTCTTCATCGTCTTTCTTTTCAATAGGACGTCGATACTCTTTATTAAATTCACTAAGTGAACCCATCAGGTTTTCTTGAATGAAGTCAAATAAGCACCATAGATCAACAAGTGAATTCTCTACAGGCGTGCCTGTACAAGCAATCTTAAAATCTGATTTTTGGGCTTTAGCAGCTTTAGTAACCATTGCAGTGGGCACTTTTATTTTTTGGGCTTCATCACATATCATGATACTCCAATCTACCCTCCCTAAAGAAAACTCAAGGTCTCGCATGGTCTCATAAGTAGTCAGTACGATATCTGCACCACCTAACCAATTATCTTCAAGTAGATTTGTTATCCCATAATCATTTCTTAATTGAGAAGATATTAGGTGCTTGGGTATTTTTCGCTGTTTTAAGTTATCGCCATATAAACTTAACACTTTTCCGAACTTTGCACTAAAAAACCTATTGATTTCAGCCTCCCAGTTCTCCAATAAAGAAACTGGCGCTACGACTAATGCAGGTTTTTTATCTTCTGCGGTTTCTAGATATTCACCAATGAAGCAAAGTAACTGCAAAGTTTTCCCTAAACCCATATCATCTGCTAACAAGCAGCCGCTTACCTGATTTGGTGCATACTGATATAGGTTCTGTAGCCAAGCGATACCATATTCTTGATGCGTTTTTAGACTAAATTCTTGGCTTCTAAAACTTGATGGCAATCTGGCCTGAGGGCGGTTGCTTTCATCAAAAGTCAGAGTCTCGGCTCGCTTCTTAGTAAAGTCAGCCTCATCGATATTATTGGCAATCAATAAGGTAGATTTTTTCTTTGTTTCATCAGCTTTTGGCTGCTCTTGCTCTATGTCGTTTTCAACTGGATCCCCAGTCTTTGAATCACGCAGATCATCAAGTAGTTTTTTTGCATCATCTAATGGAATGGAGACGTTGCTGTCCGGATGTAGAACAAAGCTCTCGCCTTCTTCCTCTGCATGCTGGATACGTTGCTCAAGTAGTTCAGTAGTGGCATCAGTATTATCAGAAGTAAATTGAGATAAGTCAGCTGACCCATCTATAAGATTCTGTGGTAACCATTCGGATTCACCACTATCTTTTTGAATGGCGTCAGAGCTCAGTTTTTCAGCTTCACCAATCCCTATCACTCTATCGCTGTAATTGCTTAAATCTAGCACTGTTCTAGCTTGCAATTCATCATCATACTGTTGAATTTTTTCTAGATCGCTTTTCAGCTCGTCTACTTGATTATCTAAGTAGTTGCTTCTATCTATACTATAACCTGCCCATAGGAACACAGGTGATGATCGCTCATAAGTAGCAATAAAGTGTTGAGCTTGCTCTAGATTTGAAAGTTCTAACAGAATAGGGTCTTGTGCTCTACTTGAAATTTCATGCAACGTTAATTGAGCGGAACTAAAATGTGATAATTCATCATAATTTTTATCTATGAGCAAACGATAGCTATAGATCTCTGCCTCTTCTTTGGATTGCTCAAAGCCCTCTGGAGATATAACCTCTATGGCATCCTCCCCTAACTGAGCAAAAGGATTGTGTAAAAAGGTCTGTGCACGCTCGCCAGCTATCCGACGATTTGGCATCTTTTTAATTTCATTGAGTACACTCTTAACTTGCGGCTCGATAATAACGTGAGCCAGACCACCTTCTGGTAAGCTGATTGTATATTCATCTTGTACTTGATTATATTTATCAAAAGTTTGTAGCCAATTTGAGGGTGAGTCTTTAAAATCAGGCTGCACCTCTACCACTGACTCTGTACTAACTAAGTTTTTACGAAGGTTAAGTTGCAGCTCTTCTGGGGCAAGTACGATCGTTTTACGCAAGAACTCATCTAAGTTCGCCTCGCTTTTATTCGCCAAACTGCGTATTTGCGCCCAATATTTTTGATTTAATGATTTATTTTTATCTGTAACACGGGAGAATTCTTTAATTTTCTCTAATAGCTTCCAAGTGCTTTCATTCAATAAACATTCTTTACCGGTAATACTAATAATTGCGCCTGTTCGTTTGACTGAGCCTTTAAACTTGACCTTATTTTTATCACACCAACCATCCAGAATAATTTGGAAATCCGAATCACTTAGCCCATTTTCACTACGAATTATCGGATATAAATCATTTGATAACGGCAAGTTGAGCAAATTAATGACATCGCTATGATCAGGATCTTGTTTAATCTGAAACAACTCTTCCCATGGCAATATATAGCTATCATCTAGCTGATAGGCAACCTCTTCATCAGTTAAGCTTTCCCAATAGAAATCCGCATCAGTTTTAGCCACAGCTGTATAGCCGTGCTTTAAACCCATGTCATCATATTGCAGCGGTAAAAGAGCAATACTTTCTACTGAAGTTTCTGCAAAAGCATGCTCAACCGATTTATTTCTTTTCCAGAATGCTAATTTCATACCGGCCCTTTAATAACGTTTTTTGTATTTTGGACTATTGGATTGATTGGAAAAAATGCCCAACTCAGCGAGTTTTTTATCGAATCTAGCTTCCCAATTTCCTGAATGACTCAAACTCATTCCTAGACCGTACTCGCTTTTAAAGATGGACTGCGGCTTGTTCTTTAACTCATAAACACCTATGTTTTTCTTATTAATGTCAAAAGGAAAAGTACTATATCCATAACAAGCATTTCCTGTATCTGAAAAATCAACAATATAGATGTTATCGATTTTAAGTAGAAAGGCATTATTACTAGCAGTAGAACCTACAAGGTTTTTCAGTCTGCCACGGTTAAGCTCTCTGAACTTTCTATGCTCAGCATGTCTAGATTGTACGGCAGCTGGGCCTAAAAATATCTGAGAAAAAGAAATTTTGTCGATAAACTTTATCCAATAGTTAAAACGATCGACATCAGCTGTATGGCTGAACAATTTAAAGAAAGCTTCTAAATCTGCTCTTACAAACCATTGAACCACCATTTTTCTAGTATCTGGGTTTACATTCCGCCAACCTGCTGCTGAGTCATATTGCGGGTTACCCCATTGCGTCAAACAGACGTGCTTTAAAGCTTCATGTACAAGTGTACGTTTTGAGGTAGAAGCATAACGTTCAAGTAGAGCCGTTAAAATAGCGGTGGTATAAATTGGATTCTTTTCTAGAAGAAGTAAGAAACGTGGTATCACTTTAAAGTAGTCATCTTCCTTCATTGTCTTGACTGACTTGATAGATGAGCTTATCAAGCTATCCCAAAACCAGCTATTAGGAGCAATGCTTAAGCTTTCTAATTGACTACTGACTCTACTATCATCGCTATTGTATAAAAAGTCACGAATAAATCTTTTAGAAGGATCTAGCGAGAGCACTTCAGGATGCTCCGTTAACGTAGTAAGCCATTTTTTAGGCTTAAGAGTGGCTTGAAATAACGTAGACCGATTGGTATTTAAGATATTCCTGAGCTGAATCCAGTTATTGGGCCGTTTATTTATTTCAGCTTGTTCTACCGCAAAATAACTATAAAGTAAAGGGAAATAAACAACCTTTAGTAACTCAGGATCAATTTTGCTAAATTGTTCAATGAACTCGCTACCTTTGAAGGTGAAGAGTATTTTATCTTCATAACTTAGCAGCTTTTTACTGAGTGACCACGCTAGGTTCTTCCAATCACGTTTTGTTAGATAGTCGGTACCATGCTTTTCTAATTTTAAAATTGAGTTAACAATTTTTTCTTCGATAGGCTGAATACTCTCCATCTCATCAAACTTACGTTCAATGATTGCTAACGTCTTAATTAATTTGGTCGGTTTGGCAAATTTATTATGTATTTGGGCAGGGTCAGAGAAATTATTGACACTCTGATTCAGCCTCTGCTTTAATATAGCGATACTCATCACATTTACCTTGCCAGCTGACAGGTTTCAATAGGGGCAGAAACAAAAATAGGCTGCGCCTCAGCACTGTCTTTTTCTTTTAAGCCATAAAACTGCATTCTTAGTTCTACACGGCGCGAAGCTTCTTTACTGTCTTTTGCTGAATTAAACGATACACCTCCAGCTAGAAACAGCTGTTTGATTTGGTTTTTTTGCGCGTCAGTTAAAGTGAGCTCTTGATTAAATGTGGGATCCAATAAGCTACACATCACCCACTCCGAACGACGCAAGCTTAAATTCAGGTTATATAAATATGATCCATCGGTATCTGTAAAGCCTTCAATCACAATCTGTTTAAACCATTTTTTGCCCTTTTCACTATTAGCCGCTTCCAAGACAACAGGAACTAAAGCACTTAAAGCCTTTATACCCTCTGCATTCAACCGGTAATCGTTATGCCCAAAGCGACCTGCTTCACCAAAGTTAATACGGTTCTCTTTACAATCTACGGTAATAAGCTGATTCTCTAAAGTAGGGTCGTCTTTAATACCAGTACAAATATCCAAGATCTCTGAACTACGTTCTTTTTCAGCTTGCGTTGCTTCGTTGATTTTTTTAGTGACGACCATTAAAGATACTGCCATCACTACTAAAAAGAGCGTCATTAGTGCTGTCATTAAGTCAGCAAATGAGATCCAAAAAGGCTTCTCACCCTCATCCTTCGAACGAGTTTTTTTAGCGTACCTATTACCAATCATTAGCGATACACTCCAAAATTAGCGTCTAGTTCTTTGGGTAAGATCTTCAAGGTCTTCAACCACATTACCTAAGCCTTCAACACCAGTTGCGAGACGTTTGACAGCTTGATCAAGTGTGTTGTCAAAAGACACTAACGATTGATTTAAACTACTTTCAACGGAAGTACCAAAGCTATCAAAGCTCTTCACTAGAACATCACTAACTTCTGCCAAATATTCTTGCATTTCCTTCTTAACTTGGCTTAAAGCTGTCGTCATATTCTGCATATCATCAAGCATTTGACTAGTCATACCAGCTTCAGATTTTGACTGTTGAATGAGAGTTTCTAGTGTTTCAATGGCAAGATTAACGCTATTTTTAGAGTTCTTATAATCTCTTATCAACTCAATAAGATTACTGCTTGCACTGGTCATGTTGGTTGAAGTCGTATTAACCTGTGCAATAAGCTCTGATGTTTTACCAGTCACTGTGCTTAGCGAACTACCAGCCGTAGTAAACTGCTCAGCAGCCAAGCCCATTCTTTCTGCACCACTATTCATACCAGTGATACTATCGGTGGTCACCTGAGATAGTTTTTGAATGTTTTCTTTATGAGTTTGAACTGCTTCTTTGCTATGCGTAATAAGCTCTTTAATTTCACTGCCTAAGCTATCAATCAATACAGACGACTGCTCGTGCAATTTCTGTTGATTATCTGATATTTGGCGATCCTGCTCGATACGTTGCTCTGCAACATTTGACAGTAAACCTGACATTGAGTTACCTAAACCTGAGACAAGCTCTGAAACCTTACTATTTAACTGCTCAACAGCATATAACCCTTGATCACCAATCTTAGCCGAACCCGCAGATAGATTCTCTACCATTTCGTTCATTTGGATAGACATCTCATTCTGCTTTAGATGAATATCTTCCATCATTTTAGCCATTTGGGTCTCTAACATTTTAGTTGAGACTTCACTGTTAGTTTGCATATCAGTAATCAATTGAGAAAAACCTAACTGCATCTCACGCATAGCCGTGACAGACTGTGTCATCATCTCGCTCATACCAGTCATTTGACCACCAAATGTCGTTTCCAGCTTACTCATGAAAGCAGTTAACACATCAGTCATAAGGTCTTGCACAGCCGAACCTTGGTCACCGCTGACTTGCTGCACGCTTGAGGCGATTTTATCTAAAGGCTCTTGTAATGTGCTTTTAATAGATTCACCAATCTGAGTTGCCGTTGATGCGCCTACTTGAGCATAAGACTCACTTAGTTGAGTTGCAAAGGCAGCTTGATTCTTTTTGTTTTCTTGAACTAAGTTGGTCATCATGACCTGTAACTCATTTACAAGGCTATCTTTAAGTTGCCTGGCATTGACTTCATTGGCTTGCGATGACTTGAGTAATTTGGCTAAGTATTCTTCACCACTTTCATCAGCAGTAAAGGCGTTATCAATGGCTGTATTCAACCGTTGTAATTGTGCGTAGCACTGTCTAAGCCATGATTTTTCACGCCAAGTAATAACCATGGCAGCTGCGATAGCTAAGCCAGAGGCCATAAACGCTTCTGCGACACCTGTTAGCAATAATGCCAAACTGTCTTGGACTTTGTCAGGATTGCCAGCAGGGTCAAACGCTAATAACCCAATTAGCAAACCAAGAAATGTCACGATAATACCGACACCAGTAATAATGCCTGGTAGATGCTTATAAAAATCTACTTTCAACGGTATATCGACAACAATGGATTCCGTAAAAAACACCTCGCTTGGTACCGTTGCCCGTGAATAAGCTACCTTAGCTTCGCCATCCACTGTTTCATAAGTATCATGGAAGGTTTTTTTATAACTTGTCCAAGCTTGCTTCAAAGAAGGGTTGCCATCAAACTTTACATCTAATGAGTCTTTATCAAGATTAGAGTTGTCATTAAGCTTGTCTAATTCATCAGCTAGTTGTGATATTTTATTGTTTAGTTCCTTAGCAGGACTTAAATAGTTTAAGAAAAACCGCAAACTGATGTAAGCAATAAAGATGAAAATTATTGCAGGAAAAACATAATAGCCTTGCGAAAACTGCGCTACTTTTAACCAATCCATCAATATCACCTATCCCATCAAATAAAAGATTGAAAGTTATACTATTTAAACTAAACATAACCAAATTAAAGTCAGCACAATTTAGTAATAAATATCTAGGTCAAAAACCATCTATAACGACAAGCAAGACCCGTCATTACAAGCTGTAACTTACAAAAATGGAATAGTAACATAAACAAATGACTAGGAAGTGATTGACGACTAATATCTAGAAAATAATAGATAAATTTGAGAATTAATAGCTACATGCATTTATATTTTTGATCAGAGAATAACTATAGTTTAAATTACCGCTGACCACTTACGACATTAGATGACGTATAGTATTTACTTCTCTCTAAATACCTTTCTCATTTAGTCACACTCAATCTACACTATAGTCGATAACTATTAACCCTCTAAGTCAGCCTATATGACGAGAATACAAGCTATTGTGTGATATCATTCTTCGATGTTTTTATATTCAATATCAATATACTTTACTAATAAGATTTATAACTATGGCACTTAAGAAAACCGAGATTTATTCTACCCTTTGGGCAAGCTGTAACGAGTTACGCGGCGGCATGGATGCGAGTCAATACAAGGACTATGTATTGACCATGTTATTTATGAAGTATGTGTCTGATAAATACAAAGACGACGCTTTTGGCGATATCGTAGTGCCGGAAGGTGGTAGCTTCGATGATATGGTCGCGCTGAAGGGTGATAAAGAGATTGGCGAAAAAGTCGACAAGATTATCGCTAAGCTGGCTGAAGCCAACGGTTTGCGCGGTGTCATTGATGTTGCTGACTTTAACGATGAAGAAAAACTCGGTACAGGCAAAGAGCATGTCGATCGCTTATCGAAGCTGATTGGTATTTTTGAAGGATTGGATCTATCAGGCAACCGTGCTGATGGTGATGACCTACTAGGCGATGCTTACGAGTACCTCATGCGTCACTTCGCTACTGAGTCTGGTAAATCAAAGGGTCAGTTTTATACCCCATCAGAAGTATCACGTATTTTGGCGAAGATTATCGGCGTTGACGATAATACACCACAAGACGCGACTGTATATGACCCGGCGTGTGGTTCAGGTTCTCTGTTATTAAAGGTCAGTGATGAAGCGCCACGTGGCTTGACTATCTATGGTCAAGAGATGGACTTCGCTACTACCGCATTGGCAAAGATGAATATGATTTTGCATGGGGCAACAGGCGCTGACATCTACAAAGGCAACACTCTATCCTCTCCGCACTTCGTAGAAGGCAATCAGCTTAAGACTTTTGATTTTATCGTGGCAAACCCGCCATTTAGTAATAAAAACTGGACCAGTGGCTTAAACCCAGAGTCTGATGAGTTTGACCGCTTTACTTGGGGTATTCCGCCAGAGAAGAATGGTGATTATGCTTTTCTTTTACACATCATCAAAAGTTTAAAAAGTACTGGTGTTGGCGCAGTGATTCTACCCCATGGCGTGCTGTTCCGAGGCAATGCCGAAGCACATATTCGTCAGAACTTAATCAAACAAGGCTATATCAAAGGTATCATCGGCTTGCCAGCCAACTTGTTCTACGGTACGGGCATCCCTGCTTGTGTCATTGTGATAGACAAAAACACAGCAAAGAGCCGAGCCAAAGGTGACGCGGGTCTGTTTATGGTCGATGCTAGCCGGGGCTATATGAAAGACGGTAATAAAAACCGTCTACGTAGCCAAGATATTCACAAAATCGTCGATGTCTTTAACTCTCAACTGAATCTGACAGGCTATAGTCGAATGGTTGAGTTGGATGAGATCATTGATAACGACTATAACTTAAACATTCCACGCTATATCGATGCCAGTATTGATGAAGATCAGCACGATCTAACCGCGCATTTAAAAGGCGGTATTCCTGTTGCCGATATCGACTCTCTAGAGTCTTATTGGCAGGTATTACCTAACTTACGCAAAACGCTATTCTCCGAGCTTAAGCATAGTGGAAACGGTTACCGCGAGTGTCTCGTGGCATCGACTGAGGTCAAGGCGGCGGTATTGGCTCATCCTGAGTTTATTGCCTTTGCTGAGCAAAGCCTAACGCCATTCAATGACTGGTGGCAAGCTACTCAGTTAAGTGAAATCACCAAAGGCGATAGGCCTAAAGCCCTTATCCACAAAATCAGTGAAGACCTGCTACAACGCTACGAAATAGCGCCGCTGCTCGATAAGTATGATATTTATCAAATCTTGATGGACTACTGGAGTGAAAGCTTGCAGGACGATGTCTATGCCATTAGTCAAGATGGCTGGCAAGTCGGCGCCCAGCTACGCAAGTTGGTCGTGGCTAAAGGTGAAAAGCTTAAGGAAGAGCCTGACCTGATTATTAATAAGGTGAAATATAAAGCGGAGCTTATCCCGCCTGCGCTTATCATCGAACGCTACTATAGCGATGAGCAAGCCCATATCGATGCACTACAGGCTGAACTAGATACAGCCTCAAGTACCATAGCGGATTATATAGAGGAGCATGGAGATGAGGAAGGCTTACTAGCGGATGCCGCCAATGATAAAGGCAGCTTTACTAAGTCCAGTGTCAATGCGCGTCTCAAGCTCGCCACTGATAGCGATGAAATCAAGGTTCTCAAGCAACTGCTCGCGTACTTTGAGCTAGAAGCCACTGCTAAAAAGGTATTAAAGGAAGCGCAAGAAGCGTTAGATCTAGCAGTATTTAAGCACTACCCTACTTTGGATGAAGCGGCTATCAAGATGCTACTGATCGAGGATAAATGGCACGCCACGCTACAAGGGCGTATCGAAGATGAGATTGAGCGTATCACCGCCCAACTTGCCAACCGTATCAAAGAGCTGGATGAGCGTTATGCTGAGCCTTTATCGCAGATCATAGATGAGGTGGAGACATTAAGCCAAAAAGTGCAAGCGCATCTACAAGCGATGGGAGTGGCGTAATGAGTGAGGTTAAAATACCTGAGGGTTATAAGCAAACTGAGATTGGTGTTATTCCTGAGGATTGGCTTATATCAGAAATGCGTGAACTTACCACTCTCATGACCAACGGTTTTGTAGGCACAGCTAAACTTCACTACACTGCTAGCTCTGATGGTGTCCTTTACATTCAAGGCTATAACGTAAAAGAGAATAGTTTTAACTTTAATGGTATTAAGCGAGTAACGCCAAGCTTCCATATTAAAAACTCCAAGTCCTGTTTAAAGACAGGTGACGTTTTAATGGTTCAAACTGGGGATGTAGGTATGACTACAGTAGTCCCTCCTGAACTTGAAAACTCAAATTGTCATGCGCTCATAATCAACAGATTCAAAAACAAGCTTAATTCTACATACTTCTCATACTACTTTAACTCAATGCAAGGTCGAGCAAGGTTAAAGGAAATTGAAGTAGGTACTACAATGAAGCATATAAATGTAGGTAGTTTACTCAGCTTCATTGTGCCTGTTCCACCTAAACCCGAACAAACCGCCATCGCCACTACCCTATCCGATGTCGATAATTTAATTCAATCGCTAGAAAAACTGATCGCAAAAAAAGAAGCCATCAAAACAGGCACGATGCAACAGCTACTCACTGGCAAAACTCGCCTGCCTGAATTTGCTATTCGTGACGATGGTAGCAAAAAAGGGTTTAAACAGACTGAGTTGGGGCGGATTCCTGAGGATTGGGAGGTTATAAGTTTTGACGAGCTACTTGAACAAACAATTTCTAAAAAGTCTATAAAGCCTTCTACATTAGTAACCTTTATAGGTATGCAGGATGTTACTGAAAACGCCCAATTGGCTAATCAAACTATTGTAAGTTATGAAAAGCTTAAAAGTGGATTTACCTATTTTGAGAATGGTGATGTGCTTCTAGCTAAAATTACACCTTGTTTTGAGAATGGTAAAGGTTGCCATACTGAAACCCTTAAAACGAAATATGGCTTTGGAAGTACAGAGTTTCATGTTTTAAGAGCTACAGAATATTCAGATTCAAAATTCCTATATTTTTGGACTATTCGGAATAGCTTTAGGATAGATCTTGAATCCACAATGGTCGGAAGTGCAGGTCACCGAAGAGTACCGTTCTCAGCAGTCAAAAATTATCAGATTCCCTGCCCTCCAAGTAAATCAGAACAAACCGCTATCGCCACTATTATTTCTGATATGGATACCGAGATTCAAGCATTGCATCAACAGTTAGAGAAAACCAAAGATGTCAAGCAAGGCATGATGCAGCAGCTGTTGACTGGCAAGGTGCGGTTGGCGCATTAAATTATAATAATAAGGATAGATCGATGTCAGATAATAAATTAATGCTAAAGCCCATTAGTAGCTTGTTGCAGGAGAAGTTCTATATACCTGCTTACCAACGTGGCTATCGCTGGAAAGAAAAACAGGTTCAAGACTTATTAGAAGATATCAGAGAGTTTTATCTAACCTCATTGAACTCCGAAGAGAATACTTTTTACTGCTTGCAGCCTGTTGTCGTAAAGCAAAAAGATGACATAACTTGGGAAGTTGTTGATGGACAGCAGCGCTTAACCACTATTTACATTATTTTGACCTATTTATTGGAAGTCGATAGTGATGACAATCTATCACGATATCGCATCAGTTATGAAACGAGAAGCGACTCGGCTGAATTCCTAGAGCGTATTGATCCAAGCATACATAAAAATAATATCGACTTTTTCCATATTTATAAAGCCAAAGAAGCCGTCAAGTCATGGTTTGAAGATCAAGAAGACTCAGACAAATATAACTCTATAAAAACACCTCTACTCAATTTAAATAATAGAAGCGTAAAAGTGATTTGGTATGAGCTCAGTGACTATGAGATACCCACCCAAGTCTTTTCAAGACTTAACGTAGGAAAAATACCGCTGGTAAGTGCAGAACTTATTAAGGCATTGTTCTTAAAATCAAGCAATTTCACTTTAGAATTGAAGTCAAAGGACGCCCAAAGCCTATTGCAGCTTACACTCTCCCAAGAGTGGGATGCCATTGAGAAAAGTCTTCAAAACGATGCTTTTTGGTATTTTTTGAGCAACGAAACCATTGAGTCAAATCGCATTGATTTATTACTTACTCTTAGAGCATCAGATCATAGTGAAATAGAAAATAACAAAGATGAGTTAAACACTTTTTTGCAATTTAATGAGCTGCTAAAAGAAGATAACTTTGACATGGTTCAAGAATGGAAAAACATCAAACGTTTAATGATGACATTAGAAGAATGGTTTAATGACCGCGAACTATTCCACTTAGTCGGTTATTTAATAACTGAGGGCAAAACGATTCCTGAAATTATGCGACTTAGTAAAGATAGCCGAGATAAGCAACATCTAAGACATAAACTTATAGGTCAAGTTTTTAACCTTACTTTTGTTGCTAAGTTCGATGCCTTGTCATCATCTGATGAAATTGAATTGAAAGTCCGTGATCACTTATCAGAGCTTGATTATGAGTCTAAGAACTTGAGTAAGATTCGCCGTATCTTTTTACTCTTTAATATTGTCAGCTTATTGAGCAACCCCAAATCAAACTCTCGCTTTCAATTTGATAGATATAAAAGTGAGAGTTGGGATGTTGAGCATATACGTTCAGTAGCCTCAAATATATCTGAAGGCATTAGTAATCAAAAGAAATGGCTAATAGATGTTAAAGACTATTTAGACAACTCAAAACTTGATACAAGCCCTTTCAAGCTTAATGACGCTGAACAAAATGAAAAGCAACGTATCAATAGTGAAATCAACAGAATCCTTCAGGCACAAACCTTTCAACAAGATAAATTTGAAGATGTTTATAAAAGTATCATAGATCTCTACGATCCTAGCAATGGTGAAGCAGTAGATAACTCAATCGGCAACCTAACTTTGCTTGATAGATACACCAATCGCAGCTATAAAAATGCCATCTTCCCAATTAAACGCAAGCATATTATTGAGCTTGATAAAAAGGCTATATATGTGCCTTTGTGCACCAAAAATGTCTTTTTGAAATATTACAGTCAAAATTTAGACAACATGCTTTACTGGCGTTCAGAAGATAGCCAAAACCATCAAGATGCTATCGTAGAAACCATAACAGAATACTTTTTTAAAAATGGAGCTCAATAATGAACATGGGAGAAAGAGTAACGTTTAATGAGCTATTAGATATAGTAAACTTTATTGAAATTCCAATTATCCAACGTGATTATGCTCAAGGTCGTAAAGATCAATCAGAAGTTAGAAATGCTTTTTTAGACTCTCTGTTTTCAGCTCTGATCATAGACAAGGCTTATGATGATCAACCGTCTCTAAATTTAGATTTTGTATATGGCGACATTGATAACACTGATACACTCTCAGTACTAGATGGCCAGCAGCGTCTTACAACTTTATTTTTATTACATTGGTTTTTGGCAGTAAAACATAACCATTTAACAGAGTTTAAAGCACGTTTTACTTTAGAAGGTAATTCACGCTTTACCTATAAAACCCGTCCTAGTTCATCAGAATTTTTTGATGCTTTACTATCTAACGGTACCATCCAACAGCGATATCATGCATTAACTAAATTTAATGTAGATCAAACAACCGAACCTAGCAAAACTAATGAATATAATATTGATCAACTCATTGCTGACAGTACTTGGTTTTTTTCAGCTTGGAAACAGGACCCTACTGTGCAAGCTTGCCTTAACATGTTAAAGGCGATTGAAGAAAGATTTGCACTCTGTAATGAAGATTTGTACCTGCGTATTGTGGATAGCGATAACCCTTGTATTACTTTCCAATTTTTGCCCTTGAGCAAGTTTGGATTGTCTGATGAGTTGTATATCAAAATGAATGCTAGAGGTAAACCCCTCACCCCATTTGAAAACTTCAAAGCTAATCTTCAACAAATTATAAAATCCTTTTCTGACAAGCTACCTAGTTATGATTTAGCAGCTAGAGGTGGTGTAGTCAATGGTTACGAGTACTTTATCCATAAGATCGATACCGACTGGGCAGATCTATTTTGGACGTATCGAACCGTTGGTAATAATCCTGATACCTATGACGATGAGCTAATGAATTTCATTCGCTTAATTCTTCTATACCAATATATTATCGTTATTAAGAGCAATGATAATAAAAGTGACGACAAGCTGAATTCATTTTTTGGAAAGAATGCCAAGTTACAATCTCTAACGATAGCTCAGTACACTAAACTAAACTGTTTTACACCCAACTTTGTAACTAAGCTCATTGGTCTTTTAGATCTGCTAGATCTAGATGACTATCACAACCATCATCTCAAGATTTACTTACCTGACGCATATAATAAGACACATTATTCAGAAATGACTATGTTTAAAAAGGTACTGGCAGATGATACCAGCTATCCTGAGAAGCTAAGATTCTATGCTTTTTATCGTTTTCTTTCAAAAAATTTCAAAGCAGATAATAGCGTTAATGCTAATGATATTCAGCCTGAGCTCGTTGAATGGATACGTGTCATTTATAACTTAACTGAAAATACTATTTTCAATACTTCAAAAGATTTTTTAGAAGCTCTGTTGTCCATTGAAAAGCTAAGTAAGTTTGACTCTCCTATTTTGGATACACTGACTAATAAACCTGGGCTCGTCTTGAATAAAATTTCAGAAGATCAGCTTGTTGAGGAGAAGATTAAAGCACATCTGATATTAAAATCAGATCAATGGAAACAAGTGATTCTAGAAGCTGAGAAACAAACTTTTTTTGACAGTGATAAAAAACATCCATTTTTTAATGGCCAAATCGGCTTCCTACTGAATTTTTCAGGTATTTTAGAGTATTACAGAGAACATGGAGATTGTGATTGGGACGTGGCTCAAAACAGTACATATTTTGCTCAATTCAAGAAATATTCTAAGTTAGCAGAAGCGGTTTTTAATCTACTGCAAAAAAATTCTTCCGACATTGATTATATATGGGAACGTGCTGTACTAAGCAAAGGAATATACTTTACTCAAAGAGGACACGATCGTTATAACTTATTAAGCAGTCGCTCTACTAAACATAATATTGATCGTGATCATAGTTGGAAAAGACTACTACGCATTGGCTCTGCTTATATGAAGCGAGAGGAGACAAGTGTCAAAATCGAAGAAAGACAGTCATATGTAAAAGCTGTATTAGACGATACGGATTTCGACGTTCACGATGTTAAACGTTCACTAAAGAAAATTTGTGACAAAGCACTGGCTAGCAATAGTTTAGTTAAGTGGCGTGAGCACCTGATACAACATCCTGAACTCTTCAAAGATTGTAAGCAAGGTTTCATTCTTAGGAATGAGGAAGAGTTTATTTTATTTAAAGAAGCTCAACGCAACCATACGCAATATGAACTTTATACCCGTGTTATTGACATTAAACTAAGACAAGATAAGTCCTTAATAAAACCGTTTGAACATTTAAATTATCAGGAAGTTATGTCCAGTGCCATACCTGCCAGTCTAAAGATAGAAGGTTGGCGTTATGCGAGTAGTGACAACTCCTTCGAAATCATTAAGTATCCAAAAAACTTCGTAGTTCAGTTTAAAAACGGCTCATTAAACAATTATCCCAAAGAAATCGTTGATGTGATTGAAAGCAATGGACTTCAACGCAAACATACTACAGAGGAAACAGGCCATGAGACTATTCACTATGAGATTAGCTCATTAACATCGGTAGATGACGTTATTAGTCAGCTTATTCAAACCTGTAGTTCATTGAGGGGTATTGAAAATGAGTAACGTCAGCGACATAGAAAGACTAACGCAAAACCGTGTCGTACGCTTTTTTACCGATACGCTAGGCTATCGCTATCTAGGCGACTTTAAAGATCGTCCTAATAACAAGAATATTGAGCCTGAGATTTTAGCCGCGTGGCTAAGCTCACGTAATGTCAGTCGCACTTTGCAAAACCGAGCCATTAACGCTTTAGAAAAAGCCGCCGCTCTCGGCAGTGGCGTTAAACTATACGATGCCAATAAAGAGGTGTACCGACTACTACGTTATGGTGTCAAAGAAAAAGAAGGTACTGGCGATCATAAAGAAACCATCTGGCTGATTGATTGGCACAATATTGAGGCCAATGACTTTGCTATTGCTGAAGAAGTCTCTATCAATGGCGAAAATAAAAAACGTCCTGATATCGTCCTTTATGTCAACGGCATTGCATTGGGCGTTATTGAGCTTAAACGCTCTACCATTAACGTCACCGAAGGCATTCACCAGAACCTAGACAATCAGAAAAAAGAATTCATTCGTAGCTTCTTTAGCACCATTCAACTGGTTATGGCAGGTAATGACACCCAAGGCTTGCGCTATGGCACCATTGAAACGCCAGAGAAATACTATCTGGAATGGAAAGAAGCCAACCCCAATCATACACCCCAGTCTGATATTAGCGTACCGACGCATCTTACCTTAGCAAAGGCTAACTTCACCGATCAGCCCTTAGACTTCCATCTATATCATATGTGCAATAAGCAAAGGTTCTTAGACATCATTAATAACTTTATTGTATTTGATTCAGGTGTAAAAAAGACTTGCCGACATAATCAATTCTTTGGGATACAATCCACTAAGAAGCATATTGCACAACGCAGAGATGGGATTATTTGGCATACGCAAGGTTCAGGTAAAAGCTTGACTATGGTTTGGATGGCTAAATGGATACGGGAGAATGTTACCAATAGTCGCGTACTTATTATTACTGACCGTACCGAACTTGATGAACAAATTGAAAAAGTATTTTTTGGTGTTGATGAATCAATATATCGCACCAAGAGCGGTGCTGATCTTATTACCCAGCTAAATCAGCCTAACCCTTGGTTACTGTGTTCTTTGGTGCACAAATTTGGCCGTCACGGTGGTGACGATGATGCAATGGACACAGAGGATTTTATAAAGGACATTCAAGCCAGCCTACCCTCAGACTTTAGCCCTAAGGGCGATTTATTTGTCTTCGTTGATGAGTGTCACCGCACTCAATCTGGCAAGCTGCACAGCGCTATGAAGGCATTATTGCCAGAAGCGATGTTTGTCGGCTTTACCGGCACGCCACTGCTTAAAAAAGATAAAAAGAAATCTATCGAAGTGTTTGGACCTTTTATTCACACCTATAAGTTTGATGAGGCAGTCGCTGATGGCGTGGTATTAGACCTCTTATACGAAGCACGTGACATCGACCAGCAGCTCACCTCTTCTAAAAAAGTCGATGAATGGTTCGATGCTCATACTCGTGGCTTAACCAATATTGCCAAGAGCCAGCTTAAGCAAAAATGGGGAACCATGCAGCGGGTTCTGTCTAGCCAGTCGCGCATAGAGTGCATCGTCAATGACATCTTGCTCGATATGCAGCAAAAGCCCAGACTTATGGATGGTCATGGCAATGCCATGCTTGTGTGCAATAGTATTTATCAAGCCTGTAAATCTTATGAGGCCTTTGAAAACTCTTTCTTGAAAGGCAAAGTAGCAATTGTGACCAGTTACTTACCGACTGCAGATAGCATTAAAGGTGAAGAAACTGGCGAAGGCATGACAGAGAAGCTTTTCAAATATCGAATTTATCGCAGGATGATTGCCGATTATTATGATATCAGCGAACAAGAAGCAGGCTCTAAAGCAGAGGACTTTGAGAAAGCTGTTAAAAAACGCTTTATTGAAGAACCAGGTCAAATGCGACTGTTGATAGTTGTAGATAAACTGCTGACAGGATTTGATGCGCCTTCTGCTACCTATCTATATATTGATAAAAAAATGGCTGATCATAACCTCTTTCAAGCCATTTGCCGTGTTAACAGACTCGATGGGGCGGAAAAAGACTATGGATATATCATTGACTATCAGGATCTATTTCAGTCTTTAAACAGTACTATTTCTGATTATACGCAAGGTGCATTTTCAGAGTATGAAGATGAAGATATTGATGGGCTGTTAAAGAACCGCTTAAGTGCGGCGAGACAAAACCTAGATGATGCCCTAGAGATGGTCAGAGGACTTTGTGAGCCTGTTAAGTACCCTAGAAATACACAGGACTATGCCGCTTACTTTTGCCCTAGTGAAGATGTAACTGAAGCTGATAAAATAGAAAAGGAACAACTGCGCCTCACCTTATATAAAAGCGTCTCCAAGCTGATACGTGCTTATGCCAATATCGCCAATGAAATGTCTGAAGCGGGATATAGCGATCAGGAAATCAAACGCATCAAAGACGATGTAAAACACTTTGAGTCCTTGCGTAATAACATCAAGCTAATGAGTGGCGACCATATCGATATGAAAAGCTACGAGCCGACCATGCGTAGAATGCTAGACACTTATATCCATGCGACACCTAGCGAAACGGTCATCGACTTTGAAGATTTAGGGCTTATTGAATTAATTGTCAACCACGGAACTGACGCTTTAATCAAAGCTGTACCCGAAGATATAGCGAGCAACCCTGAGAACGTAGCTGAGACTATCGAGAATAACGTGCGTAAAACGATTGTGGATGAAAATCCCATCAACCCAAAATACTACGAGCATATGTCTGCCCTACTCGATGAGCTCATTGAGCTACGCCGAAAAAAAGCCATTGCCTACGCTGAATACTTGCAAAAGATACGCCAGCTAGCCTCTAAAGTAATCAATCCTACGGGTAGCGCAGGTGGTCATGCATACCCTAAGACTATCAACACTCCTGCGAAACGCGCGTTATATGATAACTTGGATCAAAACGAGGACTTAGCAGACAAAGTAGATGCTGCTATTAGGCTCAATAAACAGGCTGATTGGCAAGGTCATCTGATTAAAGAGCGAAAAATTGAGCGTGCCGTACATCAAACTGTTTCTCAGTATCAGGTCGATGTCGATATAGAGGCGTTAATTAATTTGATTAAGGCACAACAGGAATATCAGTGATTGTTAAGTCAGCGCTTATTAAGATTGGTGAGTTAGATATACATTTAACTCGCAAAGATATTAAAAACCTACATATTAGCGTGATGCCACCTGATGGACAGGTCAGAGTATCTGCGCCTGATGCTATGACCGAGACGGCCATTCGGATGGCTGTCATCCACCGTATACCTTGGATTCGACGGCAACAGGCGGCGTTTGCCAAGCAAGAGCGCCAATCAGCGCGTGAGATGGTAAATGGAGAGACGCATTATCTTTGGGGCAGACGCTACCGACTTGAAGTGATTGAGAGCGATACACTCAAATCTCAGACGGTCAAACTAAAAAGCGGTAAGCTTATACTAACCGTAAATATTGATGCCTCAGATGAAGTGAAGCTGAAGCTGAAGCTATTGAATGAATACTATCGTAACCGCTTAAAAGTAAGAGCACCTGATCTTATTAATAAATGGTCTAAGCAAACTGGCGTCGCTATAAACAGTTGGCAGATCCAAAAAATGAAAACCAAATGGGGCAGCTGTAATATAGAAGGAGGCAATATACAGCTTAACTTAGATTTGGCTAAAAAGCCTCTGCCCTGCTTGGAATATATTATCTTGCATGAACTGCTACATTTTAAAGAGCGGCAGCACAATGACAAGTTTAAAGCCCTGCTGGACACTCACATGCCCGATTGGCGATCTAGACGAGATTTACTCAACCAAATGCCATTAAACCAAGAAAGCTGGAAACATCAAGAGTAGTGAACCGCCCCAGGATTGTCCGTGCCTGAATCAAGTAAATCAGTCTCTGACAATCCCGGGGCGGTTCAAAATAGATTCTCTCAATACCACATTACCCGATCATATATATCATACCCATCCAACAGTGCTCAGGCTTATCGACAACTTTTGCACTATAGAAAATATGTTCATCCTCTGCACCCATATTATCAATAGTATCTGACATAACTTTGAACTCATCCACTGTAAAATAACGGTTACTTTCCACTTGAAACATCACAGATTTTACGGTTATCTCTTCAGGAATCTGATCAATGATCTGACTAAATACTTTGTCTGATTCAGATATTTTTAATGCACTAGCTTGTATAAATTTAGCAGGTTTCGCAAAATTTATTGCTTCTCTAACATCTCTAAAGTCTATACCCACCACAGAATAGTCGAAAGTAGTTTCAAACATATTTATTATTTTTTGTACTTCATCAGGCTTGCAAATGATCACGCCATCCACCACATCAAAATCATCAATAGTTTGTTCAGTGGTTTGCAAAACGAGTAAGAACTCTAATGCTGCTTTGAACTTTAAATCAATTAGTGCTTTTTCATTCCAATCATCACTAATAAGAACAAACCCGAAAAAGGATAAGCCATAATTCTTTTCCAAGGGGCTATATAACGAAGTGAAAGCCATACGCTCTATATATAACGTTTCATTTTCATTATGATACTTATCCATAAGAGTCGTGGGTAGCTGATTGCTTAAGTGAGTAGGAATATTTAGCGAACTCAAACTGATTAGCCTAGCAAAGCTCTCAGGAAGTTGCTTAACCTCATCACTAGTAATCGTCAATCGCTCTAACTGACTTAATTGACCTATAGACTCTGGCAAACGTTCAAGCGCTTTGCAGTTTAGCGCTAAATGGGTTAGGTTGTGTAAGTAACCAATACTTTCAGGCAGCTCAGTAATCTGGTCAGAGCAGATCTCCAATTCTGTTATCGCCAGTAAATGCGCTTCGTTACGTGGTAAATCCTTTTCAGAAATCCCAAAATCATCGGCCCATGTCCACAGCTCTGACATCCATGGTTTTGCAGTAGTAGTATTGTTTGTTATCATTTTAAACTTCCTGTTAAAGTTGAGAATCAACTCTTCGTTAAATAATTTAAGATCACATTATTAATAACTGAATCTTAATCTCCATATAACACTAACGCACTATGTAAGCGCTCTAGAATTATGGTTTTTAGCACTGGTGGCTCAACAACCACGGCCAGCTGCGACATACTTACCAGCCAATCTTGTAGACGAAGCGTATTAGCAACCGTGGCACTGACTTGATTCCAAGTGTCATCGATAGCAATAATTTTTTGATCTATCGATAATGGACGCTCGTATAAATGCTGACAGGCATATCTTTGTACCTTTAAAACCAGTTTGATCTGTGCACTATCAGTCGGCTCTAACCTACCCAGTTTATGCAAATGCTCTAATAAAAAAGTATCGCGCCCTACCCAGTCAGGTATCGGCTTATCTATGACTACTGCCTCGGTGATACGATTGATTGCAAAATTACGATGCGCTTTTAACAGCACCTCATCATCGATATGATCATCAGTAGGATTAAAGCCTGTGAGATAAATCATATTGTCAATAAAGATCAGTCCTTTAGGATAAACAACTCTTTGAGTTGGTTTTTCTTCCCATTTACTTTGATAGCTTATTTTTAATTGACGATTTTGTAGCAAAGCTTGATGAATACTGCCAAGCACGTCATTATCAAGCTTTGGTGCTTGCACGATACTAGGTAAAGTGATGAGATGATTTTGCCATTGCCCTAGCTCACTTTGATGGAAACTCTCCTTATCCTGTCGACGTAGTTGAGTGAGCTTAGCTGTGATCCCTTGTTTAAAAGACACTGGTAAATAGTTTGCAGTATATTTATCAAGCATCTCCCAAAAGAACACTGTTTGCTCGTTAAGAACGTCGATACTAAAGCTCGGTTCAATATAAAAGCGTGCTGTTTGTCCGCTGATATTTTGCCCCCATTCCGGTACTCGAACTAATGCATCACTATAAAAAATACCGTTAAAGATTTGATTTAAGCCAATCAGATCGTTCTCTAAGTTTTTACGCTCATTAGCGAAATTATCTGGATTATCACCATAACCAATCATCAACTCTGTCAGTGACACAGCATCAGCTTCACCTCTAGGCAGACATTGATATAAAGCAAATAGACGTGTCGACTTTGTATAGCTGGCAATAGGATGTGTGGGCATGTTGGCTTCTCTATTAAGTAGTAAGTTTATAGCTTCATTACTGAAATAAACATTTAATCAAAACGAACCAAAATGGCGGTGCCATTATCATAAGCATTGCCATCTGAATCATAGACCTGATTTTTAAGAGTGATGAGCCACTCCTGCAAATCAGTCTCCGCACTGACAGTTTGCCAATCATTACTCGGCACTAAGTCATGAATACCATCCGTACAAACTAAGAGACAATCGCCACTATTAACATCAATAGTGCAAGAGTTGGCTTCTGGTACTTCACTGCTTATATAGCTGTCATCAGCCGTCAATGCAAAGCATTCGGTAATGCTATACAGACTTCCCGCCATTCCTTCTCGGTTATAGTCAGAAAATTTAGCTTGGCGACCTTGCTCCTGTGCCTGCTGATCAATGAGTTCATTTAGCAAGTTATGATCGCGAGTCAGGCACTGCCATTGTGACGCGCCTTCGGGTAGCCAGTAAACACGACTATCCCCTACATGGGTTATCGTTGCCTTTACTAAGCCTTCACTATTTACTTCTCCCACTACCATCGCGAGGGTTGCCGCTGCACCATGACGCTTAGATGAATGCTTGGCTTGATTAATCGATTGATGAATAGCATCGGCCGTTAGCTTTCTATGATTCCTCCATAACCGGCTAATTGCCTTCACCACTGCCTTTGAGCAGTGCTGCGATTGATTGGAGCTTGCCACACCATCAGATACTGCCAAGCAAAATGGTGCTACTACTGATGTCATTGCCATCACACCTAAATCTTCTTGATACCAATTGTCCAAAAAGAAAAAAGCATCTTGCTGCAGATTATTACTGGCATTACCTTGGAAGGTAATTACACAGGCTTGTGCTATAGAGAGATTAGCTTTTGAAGGACTGTTATTTAGGGAAGCAGTCATAACGATAAGCCTATGTGTTTATCATAGTAGCTATCATAACAAGCAACCTAGAAATATATTTTATAGGTTAGAATATAAAATGAGTCAAATGCCAGGCGATTAAACCAATAATTATAACATCGGCTATTCTTCCCCATGATACGTCGCCTCATCCATCCAGATAATAGGATCTTCGCACAGGTGAACTAAGTGATACCAAATATCTTCACTGCGGGCAATACGGTGATGTCCACGCTCAAAGTACTCCACCTCCCAGCTTTCAGGCAAGTTCACTAACGTTCGTCTAGCGACGGCCACATCCAAAGACTCATCATCGACCTCAATCATCACTCGCATCATTTCAGTGTTTGAGGTGGGAAATGACAGCTTCATATCAGCCACTTGCGGAATACGATCGGCTAAGACCTCACTAGGATAAATACAGGGTGCAATCAGTAGCGCACGCAGATTGTATTTATGCGCAAAATGATTGGCAAACCATCCACCAAGTGAGTGCCCTGCTAATACTACTCGCGGATACTGCTTCATTTTTTCTTGAATTAATATGTCATAAATATTGAAAATCTCTTCGAAATCATCTCTATAATTGACGGTTTGGCAATATTTGGGCTCACGTTTAATACAGGTGTATTTATTGGTCTCACAGCTTGAATCAAGACCGTGAAAGAATAGTAAAAACGTGTCGTTATTTTCAATGGGAAACATCATGGCTTTCTCCTTTTTAGGGATTTTTTTTATTGATAGTCAAGGGCTCAACTTATAGGTTTGGCCTAAATTAGAGCGTGTTTTTATTAGCAATGTATGTCTTATATAAATCTAAAATCTCCGTGCAAGCCTCCACCGGAATATTCTTAGCAAAGCCCTTGTTAAACCAGAAATCATAAACGTCTTGTATAATCTCTTTTACCGCATCAGCATCGCTAGGCTTTAGCTCTTGTAATTTACGGGCAATGTCTTTTGCCTGTATATCAGACTCGTTATAGGGCGCGCTCCAACCCACACAATAACGGTACAGTACATCATTAATAGCCAGTATAAATATGGCATCAGCCACTCCAAGAGACTGGGTCAGACTATCTAATACCCAACAGCGTTCTTCATACACTGAAGGCTCTATCGGTATCTCACCCCGCTCAGACATACAGTCACAACTGACCATATGTGAGGGCTTGCTAAAGTCATCCCACAATAGTGGATAGCTCTGACCAATCCCACCTTTTTCAACCACGTTAAAGCGCCAAATACCATAATGGGTATCAAGCCCCTTAAACGGAACATGAATAAAGTGCTGTATCAGCTCATCACTGTCATAAATGATGTGAGTTCGGTCAATACGCACGCCTTGATTGGGCAATACATCAGTGTATAACCGGTCCATATCATTGCTATAAAACGTCACTTTATTTAGATTTTCAACACTGACATCACCGAGCTTGGCACCCGCTTCATTTAAGTTCCGATATAGCTTAAATGGCGCTACAAAGTGTAGCGTCTGATCGGTATTATTAACAAAATAGATATCATCTTCATAATCGTTAATAGACACGCTAGTGAGATAGAAAAACGGGATTTTGAGGGGTGGGGATTTACCATCATTCGGTAGTGACGGTAAACTTGAGAGTCTGGATACACCTGACCACTTTACATTGTCTATGCGTTTCTTCTCGAAAGTGTATTTTGTATTTGTCATAGGATTGTCCTTATTATTTTAAAGGCAGTTTAGTAGTAGCGTTTTTTAATTATGGTAGTCAAAGCTTTAAGTCAGCCGTGTCTATTCGCAGCTTTTTGAGCAACGTTATAGGGGCAAGATGAGTGAGTTAATTTGTTTAAGCTTGGTTTTTTGACAAAAAGAGGTTTATTACCAGCATTTTTATGCGAGCTATATTTGATTGCTTATGTTTATTGATAATTAGAACGGTAGTAGTTAATACCAATTAAGAGCTTTTTAGTATTAACGAAAATAGCAGAGTTATAAGGTGAAGCGTTGCGCTTCGAGGGTTAACTCTATGTCACGATATTTATTCCTAACTCAATAACTATAGTATAAAAACCAGTGGAAAGAAAGGGAATAAAATAGGGTTTGCGACAACTGGTGTCGCTTAGCCATAGTAAAATCTCCCAAGTTAATTTCTACAGATTTGACAATAGAGGTCAAAAAAGATTTAGCCTATAAAACGCCAATACAGATGTGGTTTGATTACTATCGTCAGGCTGCGTAACTAAAATCTCCCAAATTTGTTTCTACGGATTTGACAGCAGGGATCATTAGAGCAGTCTGCTTAAATATGCGTACCTTCAAGCTAACGCTTTTATTATTCGCCCATTCCACCAGCTTATAACATCAGTATAATAAAAGCGCAAACCATCGTATTATTTTGCCTGTTGTATTCCCTCATACAGTTGACGCCGACGCTCTTGTGCCGCTTGATAACGACGAGCTTTAGCCAACTCAATGTCTTTATGAGTCTGGATTAGATCAGAAGGCATAATAAGCGCTTCATCCATATTGATCGTATCGACATACATAGCATTACCTGTGATTATTGAACGCAATACTTTATTAGCATTACTTTCAGTAAGACTTTCAATCACAGCAACGCATCTATCAACGTCTGCCAACTGTAGTTTAATCACCATCTGAGCGTCGTAATAAGACTTAGGATTACCATTAATGACTGCTAGACACCATAACGCTACTAATACTTCAGGGCTAGCAACAGGTACATCAGCCACACCAAATACCTCTTTAGGTATGGGCTGACTAAATGTAAGACCTTTAGGGGCGCGTTGAAATGAAAGTTCGAGAGGATATTTTTTAGTCTCACCACTATCATCTTTGATAGCAATGATAAGCTGTTGGTAGGCATTCCATATAAAATCAATGTTATTTTCTTTAAGGGCCCTTTCAAGTTTATAGCAGTCACTTTCAGAGACCATGAAATTAATATTGGTAGTCGCACGAGAAGGTGCGTACTCTGAGTATGCCACTGTACCAATAATCACATACTCAATTTTTTCTTCTGACAGAACATAGATAAGCTGTTTAAATAAATTTTGGAATTTATTCATTCGGCCATCTGATTCAAACAACTTTAAAAGCTCCATTGACTCACTCATATCTACCTGCCAAGCTGTATATCAGTTATCGTCAATTTATACTCACCTTCAATCAACCTAGCCTCAAATTTACTTGATCCAAAAGGCAACAGCTCAAAATACTGTAAATTTTTAAGATTATTAAAATTTTTCAGCTATGGCGAGATCAAAATTATAATCTAATTTTGCTAAACATCGATAACTTGCAATAGCTGTTCTCGAATCTCAATTGCAGTCGCTGCTAGATCGACAGTAGCGAACTGAATTTTATGATTTTGTATGACGATATACTCATCAATGTTTTTACCTACGGAAGGATGAAGTAGTAGGCCTGAAGCATTTTCATTGAGTGGATCCCCACTACCCTCTTGCGATCTTAAGTAGGCATACATCTGATATAGATAACCACTGCGTAAGGTTTCATCTCTAAACCAACCGTTGATTACGACAGCATTGAACTTAGTATCAATGACTAAGCGATGTCCTAATTCCATATCATCTATTAAGATATCCGTTCTCATGTTAGGAAGTATCTTATCAATGCCTAAGCTCTTACCCTCTATTTGCCATTTCAGGGTCTTGCCAGCGCTTATTCGATAATTTTGCTTTGGCAAGACCGTGTCATAAAATCCAGCAACCCCTTTTTCAAAAAGCTTACGAAGCCATGGTAAATTATCTCTCTCTGGTGAGTTTAACTGCTTTTTACCTTCAAGCTCAGTCGGTAGCGCAAGATTAAAAGCTAGATGAGCGGCGGTAACCATAGGTTGATCTTCGGAATCATGCCTTCCAAAGCGATCTACTGAGACTTGACTGCGACTTGGACGTGTCTGACTGACACCCATGCGCCTCAAGCGCACATCTAGTGATCGACACCTATGAGCTAAATCCTTATTTTTTACAATCTTAGAGATACTCTCTAAGGCAGCACGGACATATCTATTACGCGCGGTATCAAGGGTTAGTTCATCAAAATGACAAGCGACTTTACCACGATCAAGCAATCTATTTCTCTCAGTGCTAAGCAGGTCTATTCTACCCCGGACACGATTGAGCACAGCATCACGAGACTGATAACTGTAACTTAAGTTTCGCTGAATACGATGTTCAACTCGTCGACACAGTATTTCTGCAATTAAATCTGGAATGTCATCAGGGTTATTTTCAACTGAGATCTTAGCGGCTTCAAACTCTCTATACATATCCGAGGCATAGAGCATAAGCAGCCAAAGATTGCGTACCGGTATTTCACCTACAAACTTGATCTCATCATAAGATTCAGACAGATGATTTACTTCAATAGACATAGATTTACAGACCTTCAATCAGGCGTTTCTGTGCTTTTTGAGATTTCTCAAGATCATCAAACCAGTATTCATCAAGTAAAGGACCGATCTCCGTCTGTACCACCTCACTAAACCATTCCTTAGCATTCGTTATAATCATCCCAACAGCTGGCGTGACATAGCTATGGCCTATTTGAAACTGAGCACCAAGACTGGTATCTGTAGAAATCTCCTCATTTAGAGCTCTAATGCGACTGTCAATTCCATTTAGAATATTTGAATCAATACCATTTTTGGATTGGACCCAATCATGCCATGGCTTACCTAATGTTGGCTCAAGATCAATAAAAGCAAAACGACGACGTAGCGCAAGATCAACCAAGGCCAGCGAGCGGTCAGCTATATTCATTGTGCCTATGACATATAAATTACTGGGAATATAAACACGTTCACCATCGAACTTTCTATAAGACAGCTCTAACGCTTCATCTGGGGTTCTTTTATCAGTTTCAAGTAGTGTGAGCATCTCACCGAACACTTGAGCAGGGTTACCTCGGTTAATCTCTTCGATGACAATAACGTACTTTGATTCAGGATCATCAATAGCGGCTTTGATCACTTCCATAAAAGGGCCGTCTACCAATGTCAGCTTGCCCTCACCTGAGGGACGCCAACCTCTAATAAAATCTTCATAAGACAAATTAGGATGAAACTGCACGGCTCGTATTTTACTATCGTCACGCTGACCTATTAAAGCAAAGGCTAATCTTTTAGCCAACCAAGTTTTACCAGTACCGGGAGGCCCTTGTAGTATTAGATTTTTCTTAGCTCGAAAACGTTTGAGTATCATCTCAATCTTAGCTTTAGGCAAAAAACACCCATCAGCTGTAATATCATCAATAGAATAATTTTCAACCATAGTTTGAGTGTCCGTCTCAAAAGGTAATTGTGTATCAAAATCACTAACCATATCTTCATCTACCCAGCGATACCTACCTTTACTAATCAGCTCTAACTTTCCATCACTCGCTAGCTCTCTTAGTAAGAATTTAACCGTTCCTTTAACATCGCTTCTCTTTGGGAATCTTTCTGCAAGAGCGCTAGTAAATCTTTCCAAAAACTCATTATCTGTAAATTCAAAAGAATCCTTATCATGACAAAGCTGTTGCAGTTGTGAAAAAACAATCTCTTTCCAAGTTCTATTGGATAAACTTTCTAACTCATTTGGTTTATATTGGTATGCTGCGAGCGAGAGTTCAGGAAAAGAATGTACCGGATAAGTTTCTTCTAAAAATCTGGTTTCAAGACTCTCTAACAACTCTAAATAATCATTAGCATCACAGCGTGCTTTTGGACCGTTTTTATTAATTTCGATATTAAGCTTTTTATTGATGTATTCTTGAGACTGTCCCTCAAGGGTCAAGAAGCTCCACGGTCTAATCCAATATAGACCCATAGTCAAATTCCAGCCTATGCCGTAACAGTTAGTAGCGCTGTCATACGCAGCAACGAATCGAGATTTAGCTTCTTCACTCTCACCTTCGTCTTCTAAATCGGCAAATGCGATAGCACTTTCAAAGACTTCCCATATAATATCTATATCATCAGCATGTCGCTTGTAGTGATAACCAAAAAACCAAGTTCTTTGATTGTTAACTATAGGAATGCCATCAAAAGATTCAGGAACAGGCACTGTTATATCAAGTAGTTCAGCCAATGCTTTAGCGATAATTTTACGATTATCATCGGTGATTCCACGATTGAAAATAGCCATGACTGTAAACGGACATATATCTTTTAATAATCCTCCTTCGACACCCTCTTCGTATTGGTCGTTAAGAATAGACATAACATCACTTGTTTCAGATATTTTATGAATACCAGCAACAAGCTCATCACGACGATGTCGAAAAGCAAGAAGCTTAGAGGCCATTTCTTCGTAGAAAGTTGTCCACTCAAAAGCGGAATGCTCTGAAGGTGAATCGCCAAATCTTTCAAGCCAATAAGGATTATTACGGAACATATCTATGTCTTGAGCTTTACCGTCAAATGCAAAATCAATCAAATTAACTCTTAACTCAGTCTCAGGAATGACTCTCCAAACTGTATTTCGACTAGTGAAAAAATACCATTCCTTAGGAGTAAAGCTGTTGTCCCAATCTACTTTTAAAGTGTTACCATCACCTACATTCTCTATAACGGTACCGATCGCCTTAATTAACATCACAGAAACCGTGTGGCCTCGATTATCAAAGGGTAGTTCGTTTTTTCTAGTATAGGTTGATTTGATAGCAATTCTATCGCCAGCCTCAATAAACTTTACTGAATCAATCTGATTGGCTTCAGGATTAATCTCCCAAGTACCTGTTTCAACAAATCGAGACGTTTGGTCTACTCCATCATATGCAGCACCAACAAACCAATAAGAATTTACATCTATTGCTTCAAAATTTTCAGTCATTGTGAAACCCTATTAATGTTGTATTTTCTGATTTTAGTATTCTATTTAATATCTGATTACACGTAAGTGTGTAAGATACCATTTATTTAAAATAAAAATTAGTAGATGTTTTAAAATATCAACCACAGCCGCGGCTAAATCAATAGTAACAAACTAAATTTTATAGTTTTGCAGCACAATATACTCATTAAAATTCTCTACAAGCAGTGAAAATAAGCTCTGATCTTCAGTACCAAGACTAAATACATGATTAAAATGAATAATATAAGTTTTGATATGGTCAAAACTTCTGATGGACAAGTATGATGAGTGCCGTTTTTTTAAAGACTTGATCCAAAGAACATCAAGAATAAATAGGTATGAATCAATTTACATAATATAAAATTAGATTAACAACAATATAGCTAATTTATCAAAAATATAGATTATATTTCTTTTAACTTGGCTTAATAATATACTAATGATAATATAATTTAAAATTATTTTCTCAATTCAAAATCAATTACACAAGGCTATCAGCATGCTAAATAACAGTATTCAACAGACTGAAACGTGGATGGAAGAAATCTGGAAGTGGGCGGATGAGAATGATTTATCCGAACAAGATATACCTCGTAATGCCAGCGACTTAATTAATCTACAAAAATTTAGCAGTGTTGTTTATGAATCTGATAGTAGTCGAATTTTTAGGTACATAAACCCACTACCTAAAGCTTTTTCAAACTTGAAAAAACTAAAATATCTTGACTTAAGCAATTCAGATTTAAAGTCAGTTCCTGCATTTTTAATGAACTTAAATAAACTTGAAACTCTTAAGTTAAATGATAATAAGATAAGCGTTTTACCAAAAGGTATAAATAAACTAAAGGGGCTAAAATATTTAGACGTTAGTAATAATATAAAAATTAAATCTTTACCTGAGAGTATTTCTGAGTTAGAAAATTTAGAGCACCTTAATTTAAAAAATAACTATAATTTAGAAAAACTTCCTGATTTTATAGGTGATCTCGAAAATCTTAATCTTTTACACTACAGCTCTAATTCAATAGAAATATTACCCCAAAGCATTAATCATTTAAAAAATTTAACTATAGTCAGTTCAAAATAAAAGTGTTATGCCTTGGACAAATA
>TARA_R100000935_G_scaffold58092_1_pt1 | contig 34195 bp, 27 predicted proteins | sample TARA_R100000935 | Tara Oceans TARA_R100000935 (sample SAMEA2621502) | marine metagenome | biome: marine biome (ENVO:00000447); feature: surface water layer (ENVO:00002042); material: "saline water (ENVO:00002010), including plankton (ENVO:xxxxxxxx)" | depth 5 m
TTATCATTGTACATTTTCATCTGCTTGTACACTTTCATGTATTTTTTCCCAGATTCAATGTCCTCTAACAATTGATCTATAGCAGAACACAGGTCCTTCTTTTGTTCCAATAGGACATTCAATTTATTTTGGCATTTTTGGATATGTTCTTGGGAGGCATCCGTTCTATTTACCTCTTCCTGCATATGGTATATTTTAAGGGCCAAAATGGACAGTCGGTCTATTGCCCAAGCAGGACTTTCCGTATTTATAGTGGCATCCGTCCTTTTTTCTACCAATTGGTATTTATTCAGAAAGTAACTGTCAATAAATTCCACCAGGTCTGTCCTATCTTGATTACTAGCATCAATCTGTCTTTTTAATTTTAGTGCGGCTACCGGTTCAATATTGGGGTCACGTATAATGTCTTCATAGTGCCATTGCACCGTATCTATCCAATTTTTACGATATAGGAGATGGGATATATCGTCCTTTGGATAGGGGTTGGTAAACTCTTGGGATACGTCATCCTTTAGATGATATTTTTCGATGCTTTCTTCAAATATTTTAAAGGCAAAATCACTGAACATAAAGACAATATTTTACGGCAAAGATACCGTTTATTTAAAAAACGGATTTTATTTATTTAAAGGCTATTTCTGCTTAGTCCTTTTGTGTAATTATTTGTGTAAAGTGGAATGTTTTATAGAGTTCTCATTATAGATTGGTAAAAGAGCACTGCTATGGGCTATTATACTCGATAATCGAGATTTAAACCTGCCTGCCGCAGGCGGGTGCTCCGACGCTTGCGTCGAAATCAAAATTGAATTTCCTTTCAATGCCTCGTGGGCTTGCCCCGAGGTAGTTTACTTCATAAGCGCATTGGTCAGAAAAACGATAAAGGGAACTATAACGGATGCCATTAATACAATTTCACGGACACTATCCTTTTTAATGGATTGGACATAAGTGGTTATAAAAACTACTGCGGGGAAAAAGGTAATTAAAATAGGGTGGGTGTCAGGGGCGGATTTCAAAACTTTCACCAACAAGCCTATAAAAAAGAACAGGACTATAAGGCGCATGGTCACTATTTTGCCTACTCCTACACTACCCAGTTTTAAAAAAGCCAAAAAACCACAAAGCAAAACTATGGAAACATAAAGAAATAATATGGTGCTATTGCTCCAGTCATAGAAATAAACAGCATTGAACTGAAAGTCGAAAAAATAATGATCCCTTAAAAAATCCATATTATTGCCAAGCGCCAGAACTGCCAGCATACTTAGTACCATAGCAATAATTGCAGTGAATGGGACCAACCAATTTGTAATATTTTTTGGTTCATAAAAGTATATGGCAACAATTACGACAACGAGGTACAATATGGCCCAGTCATAGAATAAGCTGGCTATCAATATCCAAAAAGTGGCATCGAAAATTTTTAATTTAATGTTTTTGAGACTGCGGAAACTCAGGATCCTACGGATGGAGAGCAATAAAAAAAAACTACAGAGAATGGCATTGGAATCTATTAGCACTTCCGGAAAAAGTACAATTAACAGGGTGTAAAATAGGATTGCCAAGGAATTGCCACCTGTAATCTTATTTCTCAACACAATAAAATTTACCACAAAAATACTGAACGATAAGAACCCCAGAATCACTGTTTGTCCCATTAATTGTTCTGGTGAATACGATTTTTGGAACATGAAAAAATGGACAAACCAATAGAAAAAAAATAGGAATACCAGAAGTATTATATAATTTATTGGTTTTGTTCTTCCAAAAATGCTTGAAATCATCCTAGGTTTTTATATTTTTGCAAGGTAAATATAATTAAGATGGATTCATTTTTTTACGGTATAGAGGATTTATTTGTAAATGTGCTTTTTGCACCATTTGACGCCATGCGTGCTATGGAGAATTGGTGGGGAGCCAACACATTAAATTGGATTTTTATGCTTATCGGTTCTGCTGCCTTTGTTTATTGGATGTTGGAGTTGAAAAAATACAATGATAGTGGTGAGGAGAATAAAGACGCAACCGCACACTCCTACCTATAAATATTAGTTGTATTTCCGTTAGAAACATGGCTTCTTTTTGAAGCTGTGGTTTTTCCTGAATAAAATTTAAGAACAAAGAGTATATAAGAAAGGGGATAGCAAAAGCTATCCCCTTTCTTATACTAAAATATAGTATTTCTATATTTGGTTGATTATTAAAGATCGAATCCCAGGTCTTTGCGATAGTACATCTTATCGAATTGTAGTTTCTCCATGTTTTTATAGGATTTCTTTAATGCTTCCTTGTAATCGGCACCATATGCGGTAACCGCCATAACCCTACCTCCATTGGTCAAGACCCTGCCTTCTTTTAACTCCGTTCCGGCATGGAATACCACGGCATCTTCTATATTCTCAAAACCTGTTATTTCCATTCCTTTCCCATAAGCTTCCGGATAACCTCCGGACACTGCCATTACTGTGGTGGCAGCACGTTCATCTATTTCCAGGTCTATGTTATCCAAGTTTTGGTCTGCAACGGCTTCAAAAACCTCGACCAGATCATTTTTAATTCTTGGTATTACCACCTCGGTTTCAGGATCGCCCATTCGCACGTTGTATTCAATTACTTTTGGTTCGTCGCCTACTTTTATCAAACCTATGAACACAAATCCCTTATAAGGTAAATTGTCCAATTTAAAGCCCTCTACGGTAGGTTTTACGATTCGCTCAAGTACTTTATCCATAAAAACCTTATCAGCGAAAGGAACTGGGGAAATGGCCCCCATACCGCCTGTATTCAATCCGGTATCGCCTTCACCAATTCTTTTATAATCTTTTGCGGTGGGTAGGACCTTAAAACCTTTTCCATCGGTAAGCACAAAACAACTAAGTTCAATCCCATCCAAAAACTCCTCAATTACTACAGTAGTGCTTGCAGCCCCAAATTTGGAGTCGATCAGCATGGTCTTCAGTTCGTCTTTGGCTTCCTGTAGGTTATTTAGTATCAAAACCCCTTTCCCTGCAGCCAGTCCGTCCGCTTTTAATACGTAGGGTGGTTTAAGGGTTTCCAAAAAAGCATAGCCTTTTTCCAAAGTTTGGGCGGTGAAACTTTCATAGGCAGCGGTAGGGATGTTATGGCGCATCATGAACTCCTTGGCAAACTGCTTGCTGCCTTCCAGGGTAGCCGCTGCTTTTTGTGGGCCAATGACAGGGATATTTTTTAAGTCGGCATCATTGAGGAAAAAATCGTGCACCCCATTAACCAAGGGATCCTCTGGCCCTACAATGACCATTTCGATATTTTCCGAAAGCACACATTTCTTAATGGCCTCAAAATCGTTTACACCAATGGGTACATTTTTGGCTATTGCAGCGGTACCAGCATTGCCGGGAGCCACATAAAGATTTTTAAGTTTTGGACTTTGTTTTAGCTTCCAAGCTAAGGTATGTTCGCGCCCTCCGGCACCAAGGATCAAGATGTTCATTCTTAAAAAATTTCCCCAAAAATACGGTTTGAAATGGAATATGTGCCTACTTAGATCAAAATTAATCCGTTGGATTTTTGTCTTTCTGGAAGTTTTTAAAGGGATTAGCAATAGACTTTAAGCTGTATGCTATAACAAAATGCTAAAGAACATTTGGGAAAGGGTAAAAAGGAAAAAATGGTAGGTCAACCTTGAATCCTACGTTCTGACCACTTGTTGCTGCAATTGTTCACTTATTTTTTATTCCTTGAAATGTTTTATTTGGCCGAGAATTCCCGATGTTCTTTTTTCTGTAGCTCTTCCGGGGATAGGGACTTAAAGTATTCGTAGACTTTCTTAAGGCCCTCGGCCCGGTTCACTTTAGGCTCCCATCCCAATATTTCCTTAGCCCTCGTAATGTCTGGTTCACGCTGCATGGGGTCATCTTGTGGCAAGGGCTTGTATATTATTTTCTGGTCCGTTCCAGTAAGTTTAATAATTTCCTCTGCAAACTCCTTGATCGTTGTTTCATGGGGATTACCAATATTTATGGGATCGGTATAGTCGCTCATCAATAATCGGTAGATACCTTCCACCTGATCGTCTATATAGCAAAAGGATCTTGTTTGGGATCCATCCCCAAAAACGGTAAGATCCTCTCCTCTTAGGGCTTGTCCCATAAAGGCAGGTACCACCCTTCCGTCGTTCAATCTCATCCTGGAACCATAGGTGTTGAAAATACGAACGATACGTGTATCAACGCCGTGGAATCGATGGTAGGCCATGGTAATGGATTCCATAAATCTTTTGGCCTCATCATAAACCCCACGTGGCCCAATTGGGCTAACGTTGCCATAATAGTCCTCACTTTGTGGATGCACTAGGGGATCACCGTACACCTCCGAAGTAGAAGCAACCAATATTCTGGCTTTTTTTTCTTTGGCAAGGCCCAACAAGTTTAAGGTGCCCAAGGAACCAACCTTTAGGGTTTCAATAGGGATCTTTAAGTAATCTATAGGACTTGCGGGCGATGCAAAATGGAGAATATAGTCGAGTTTCCCTGGAATATGTACAAATTTGGAGACATCGTGGTGTTGAAACTCAAATTGTTCCAAAGGAAAAAGATGTTCAATATTCTTAAGGTCTCCGGTAATCAGGTTATCCATGGCAATAACGTAATAACCTTCTTTTATAAAACGATCGCATAAATGTGATCCCAAAAATCCGGCAGCCCCGGTGATAAGTACTTTTTTCATTAATTTTATTTTATACGCCTCTCGAAAACAAGACCGTGGTAACCGTTTTAAAAATAATTCTTAGGTCCAAGGTAACGGATTTATTTTTGATGTAATAGAGATCATATTCCAGTTTTTTAATGGAATCGTCCAAATTTTCGCCATACTTGTATTTCACTTGGGCCCATCCAGTAATACCTGGTTTTATAAGGTGTCTAATGTTATAAAAGGGCGTAATTTCATTAAGCTGTTTCACAAATATCTTTCTTTCGGGTCTAGGGCCGATAAATTGCATATCTCCAGTTATAACAGAAATTATTTGTGGAAGTTCATCAATTCTGAACAATCGCAATATTCTTCCAAAAGGTGTAATTCTAGCATCGTTCTTTGTGGCCATTATTGCACCTGTTTTTTCAGCATCGACCACCATCGAACGAAATTTATAAATACTAAATTCCTTGCCATGTTGTCCAACTCTTTTTTGGGTATAAAAAAGAGGGCCTCTATTAAACAACAGATTTAATAAAAAGACGAATGGGGTAACCAGAGCAAATATAATACCAACGAAGAGGGCAAGGGAAAAATTAATCAAGAAATTAAATATCTTAATTAAATACCTTATTTTTTTATTCTTGAATTGAAGTATTTCATAAAAGCTATCATTATGGGATTTTATGGGTAATGCCTCATAAGTATTTTCGTAGAAGGAGGTAAAGGAAATAACTTCCTTACCCCTTAGCATGGATCTAAGAATTATTTTTTCCAATTCTTTAGGTAAATTGTTATAACTTTTAGTGTTGATGATCCATGTATCTATTTTTTCGGCTGCCGTTAAAAAGTATTTTTTATTGATCAAGGTATTTTGATCTATGGAAAATGTAAGTTTTACTTTGTAAAAGGTTTCCATGTCAATTCCGTTGATCGCAGCCATGTCTGTACGCAAACTATCATAAGTAGCGTCCTCATAAATATAAATAACGTTTTTAGTTACGGGAATAATTTTAAAAACATTACTAAAAAAAAGACGCCATAGACCAATTTCCACTGGAGTTAATAACAGAAAAATTAATAAAGGTCCCCTCCAGAAGCTGATGTCATAAAAAATAACACAGGCAAGAAAAACAACAAATACATACAAGGAGGATATGTAAACGGATTGGGGCAGAAAGTATCGTCTCTTAGATACTTTTTCAAGATTATAAAAGTCCAAGATATATGCTAAAACCAAATAAGAAGTTATACCAATGGCGAAAACGCTAAATTTTAATTTTAAAGAAATAAATTTTTCATCTATGGCATAGTTCACCAATAAATTCAGGGATGCCAAAATTATTAGGGTATCACCTATTAGGAGAATAAATTTTCTTTCGACAGAGTTTAATATTGAGGGATTGGCCATTAATAATTTGCTAGGTCTATAGACTAAATTTATTATATAATAACATGAAATAATTCAAAATTATGAGGCAAAGATAAGTCAATTATGAAATTAACTGAGTGTCAAAATATTTCAATGAAAATAAATATTTCATATTTGGATAATAAAGAGTCAATTAAACTCCCAAATCTAATTGTGATCGGCTAATTGTTATGCAATTGATAACATTATTTTTTGTGTATAGTGCTTAATAGCTCAACTAGGTTTTTTATTTGTTTATCAAAATCAAATTTAGTAATTCCTGCTTCCTTACAGTTTTTTAATAATTCTTTGTATTCTTTATCTGATATGTTTGCGGCAATTTCAATATTTTCGGATAGCTTTTTAAAGTCTCCAGGATCGGATACAAAACCAAGTTTCTCTTTTTCTACGATTTCTGCTCCTTCACCACCCCCACAGAAAATAATGGGCACATTTAAAAGGGCTAGTTCAAATATTTTTGAGGGAACAGCGCCAAAAATTCTATTTTTTAACGGAACAAGGGAATAGTCGTATTTCATTAATTTTTTTCTTATTTCATCTGAACTAAGAGATCCCTTATAGTGAATACACAAATCTGAATTATTAATATAATCCTGAATTTCTTTTAACTCGTTTCCTTTGCCGTATATATGGAATTCAACGCCTAATTTTTTAAAATCGATGGCTTTGCATATATCCAAAATGCCTTGGGCAACACCGAGTAGTCCGGCATAAACTATTCTTACTGGGGTGTGTTTATTTATAGATTTTTCTTCTGTAATATTGAGAATAGGGATATTTCGATATAAAAAGTTTTGTTTGTCTCCTACTTTATGTCCTACGTGATTTAGAATTTCATTAGACTGGCCTAAGATTAGGCAGGCACTCCTATAATTAAATAATTCTATTTTCTCCAATAGGCTATAAAATTGCCCTTTTTTAATTGCACCTAGTTCCAAAGCAGAAAGCGGCCATAAATCTGAAACGTTTAATACAATTTTTGATGAGGTGAAAATTTTGGCATAGAGGATGGCAAAACATGATACTAACAATGGAGAATTTTGAACAATGATAAAATCATATTTCTCTTTGATAAGGTGTTTAATGTCGAAAAACATCATAACTCCAAAGGACAACATGGAAATGACACGTTTTAGGGGATTTTTGGAGATGCTATTATAGGTTCTATACCTCCTAACATTAAAACCTTTTATTTTTTCTTTTTTAAAAAGTCCTGAAGTATACCCGGGAAAAACTTTTCCAGTGGGATAATTAGGAAAAGCAGTGGCGACGGTGACCTGATGATGTTTGGAGAGTTCTCCTGCCATTTGTGTGATCCTATTGGGAGCTGCTCCAGTTTCTGGATACAAGTAATTACTTACTATGAGTACTTTCATAAAAATGTTATTTCGAATTAAGGCATATATTGGTCTCGAGCCAATTATCAAAACCAATTGTTAGCTTATTTGCCGATTTGAATTTGTTGAAACCCAAAGGGTATTCATAGTGTCCTTTGGAAATTGCCTTTATGTTTTTAAATTTAATTGTAATATTCTCATTCAAAAGAACTACTTGGTTTTCCCTTACGACTATTTCTTTAATTTGTGGATGAAAGTGTAAAAAGGCTATCTGGTTTAAGTTGTTTCTTATGGATAAGGAGTCATGAATAATGATGTTGTTGTTATGGCCAACATCAAATTTTCGAGTATGGACGATCCCTAGTTCCTTATAACCGTCATGTGAAGCTTCAACATAGTTGTTTTTTTCTTTTAGCTCTATAATATATGCTCTTTTCGCTACACGGAAAGCATCCCACATTTGTGATTGGTCACAATGGTTTATCTCAATTGTATTATGACTTTTGGTTGCTCTTTGCAGTCTTCTTAACTCATTGTTTTCATATGTTGAAATACCGCTGTCAACAATAATGGGCTGATCTTTAAAGTAGAGTTCAAAACTAAATGTATCGGCATGGGCGTGTCCACTTTGATATATGGGGCCAATGTTACCAACGTCTACAAAAAGTTCAAATCCGGATTTTTGGAATTTTCTATATCCCGATTCTGAAAGAGGTAATTTTTCCCATATAAGATTCAATGTGTTGGCATATCCAAACAGCTCCGATGAGGTCGGGGCTATGTCAAAAGCAGAATCATTGACCATCGGAATATTTCCATTGGAGTAGGTGATTGCATCCAACCAAGAAAGCATTTTTTTTGCTTTTTCTTCAAGAAAGTGCAATAGATCATCTTGTTGCCATGTATTTAGTCGAATTAAATTTATACAATCCAATAAACGATACAGAATAATCTGATGATACATAGGGGAAAGTTCAAAATGCCCACCATCTTCCAATATCTCCTCATTCAGTTCATCCGTTATGATTTTCTTTCCTTTAGAATATAAGACTAGGTCTTTGAAGTAATATGCACCAAACAATAATGAAAATCCATTTTCCAACAAGTGATTTCCCAGTAAATGATATTCTAAATTATGTAATAATGTTTGATAATGATTATATAAAACCTGATCAATATTATCCTCTGAAATTGAATTTTTGGACAAAAATTTTATCCAATTTATTCCTCGTAATGAAATGGGATAAGGCTCAAGCCCGTGTTGTAGGTCGTCTTCGTTTCTTATATAGTCCTTTATGATGGTAATCCCTTCTTGAGTGGTTATGTTGTATTGATTTAAAAAATCGAAATAATTTAAATTATACGTCCATAACTTACCAAAATCGGATTTGTTCCAATCAATATGGTTTTCTTTGAATTTGAAATCGATATTTAAAAAACTGAAGGATTGAGCTCCATCATAACTGTGTTTGTTAAAAAGTTGATCTTGCCATTGTATTGCTTCCAAGTTTGCAGGAAGCTTTTTTTTATATTTTCTTTTAAATAATTTATTTCGGACCTTGTAATAAACCTGATAATACAATTGTCTTATTTTCAGGTGTTTTACGGTGTTTAGATATAAATTTAGTCTATTTCTATCCATTTACCATTTTTAAGTGATTCTATTGCGGCAAAGGAGGCTTTAGTTGTATTGACAATTTCATCGAAAGATATTATTGGATATCCTCCTTTACGCTGTTGGTCCAGAAGTTCCTTAAATTGGTTGTAGTGACCCTTATCCTGTTTGGATGATTGGTTTCCTCCTTTAAACCCGAAGGCTTTTAATTTGCGCCAGTTATCCATTATTAAGGTACGTTCTTGACTATATATTTCCACCCTTTCTTTTGAGTAGGCTTTGCTGCCATTTGAAAAATAGTTGATAACCGCATTGGTGCCGTTTTCATATTTTAAAAGGATACTTGCATTGTCCGTATTCTCTTCTGGGTTTGATCCCATGGAATTCATACAGACCGCTTTTACTGTACTTCCCGATAAATATGAGCAAAGATCAATATAATGGCAAGCCTCCCCAATTATTCTTCCTCCTCCTATTTCCATATCGTGCACCCAAACGTCCGAGGGTATAAAACCAGCATTCATGGTAGCTATAATATTCAAAGGAGTATTGTCATTGCCTAGAAGCTTTTTCATCTTCTTGGCGATTGGGGCAAACCGTCTATTAAATCCAACAGAAATATTAACATTTTGCGATTTATAACCCTTTATGACCTGGTCTAGTTCGTTTTTGTTAAGAGCAAGAGGCTTTTCTACAAATACACTTTTCCCAGCTTGGAGGGCCTCTAGAACCAATGGAGCATGCATATTATGCTTAGTTGTAATAATTACCAAGTCCACTTCTTCATCTACCAGAATTTCTTTGTAGTCTGTTGTAGATTTGGCAATATTGTGGCGTTTGGCCATTATTGTGGAGGAGAGCCCTCCAGAACTAGCTATAAATTTTATATCGGCGTTTAGGTTCTTCAGGTTAGGAAGAAGTGTTGAACTCGTGAAATTGCCTGCTCCGATAATACCAACCACTCCTTTTTTTCCTTCAAATGACTTAGATGCTATGTTGACGGTAGATCTAGGAGAGGTGGTGCTATCATATTCAAGTATGGAGGCAATTGTTTTAGAATTCCTCATATCACCGTAAATTTGATTAAAATTATTTATGGCAATACGCTCTGTAATTAAATCTTTTACCTTTAAAACACCTTTATCAATAGCGTTTAAAACGGCTTCGAAGTTTCTTTTCTCCGTCCACCTAACATAGCCAATAGGATAATCGTTGCCCTTTAGTTCGTATTCCTCGTCATATCTTCCTGGGCCATAGGAACACGATACTTGAAAGGTTATTTCCTTTTCATAAAAATCGGCCCTGCTTATATTTAGTCCGATTACTCCAACTAGAACAACCCGTCCCCGTTTGCGACACATATTTGCCGATTGGGATATAATCTCATTACTTTTGTTCGATGCGGTGATTATAACTCCATCCGCACCAATCCCATTGGTATAAGACTCCACAAATTTTACCTGATCCGATCCTTCTGCAGGGTTGATTGCGGTGATGCCCTTTTTCTTTGCAATTTCAATTTTTTCTGGATCAAAATCAAACCCGATGACATTACAACCATTAGCTAACAGGAGTTCTGCCGTGACCAAACCTATAAGCCCAAGACCAACAACTACAATGGTTTCCCCAAATGTTGGATTTAGAAGTCTTAAACCTTGAAGACCAATTGAACCAATTACGGTAAATGCAGCTTCTTCATCACTAACATTGTCTGGAATCTTAGCAACAAGGTTCTTTGGAACTAGGACATATTCTGCATGATTACCATTAGAGGCTACTCGATCTCCAACATTAAACTCTGTAACACCGCGGCCAACTGCAACAACTTCACCTACATTACAATACCCTAATGGCAGTGGTTGGTTTAACTTGTTCAATACAGCATCCATAGTTGGTTTTAGACCATCGGTTTTTACTTTATTCAAAACCATTTTAACTTTATCAGGTTGTTGCTGGGCTTTTTGGATAAAATTAGCTTTTCCAAATTCGACCAACATTCTTTCGGTTCCTAAGGATACTAAGGTTTTAGTAGTCTTGATAAGTACATGTCCGGATTTTATCATGGGTGCTGGGACCTCTTCCAATATTGTTTGACCATTTTTGAGATCTTGAATTATTTGCTTCATTTTTTTAAATTGTTTTTTTGTTGAAATGCAATTTAGATTTTAACTTCAATGCTGGTTTTTCAATATAAATCCAGGATAAGGTTGCTAAAATAATAGTAATGACAAAACTGAGGAAAAAAGATAGCCCACTCTCAATTTTTAATTCTACTAAAGAGTTAACTACAAGCATATGATAAATATATACACCATAAGAAATATCATAGTCTTTAACAATTTGACTAATATTTGGCTTTGAATAAGCTATAGAAATTATTAAAAAGGATAAAATCACATTGGAAATTAATCCAAAGGCATTAGGTACGTACCCACCTTCATACAAATTCATCCCATAATAAAAGATTAGAGTATATACTATATAAATAGATAACCAAATTAAAGCTTTGTTTACTATAATTTTTTTAAGTTGTTTCCAATTTGTATATATTAGTATACCTATTATAAAATTATACAAATAAGGAATCAAAGAAACAAAAAGAAGTTTGTAACTTGTTGTCTCTGGGTCCATATTTGCTGTAACAAAATTTCCGATTCCTAAGGAAATTACCCCTAATGCTAATAGTACAAAATTTTGGTTTATTTTATTTTGAATTTTTGAATTTATGTAAAATATAATTGGTAGAATAAGGTAATACTGAAGTTCAACAGTAATTGTCCATAAACTACCATTCGGTGTTCCAACTCCAAAAGTTCTTAGCATATCAGGGGTAAAGAATTGGAAAATGGACAACTGTCCAAAAATCCATATCAAAAAAGTGGAGTTAATAAAATCTTTAGGACCTATAATCTGAAAGATGATTAGAAGGATAATTGTTAATATTGCACATAACCACAATGCTGGGTAAATTCTTAGTAATCTATTTTTGAAGAATTCTTTTAGTTTATTTTGGTTTCTTTCTAGTGACCAATAAACCAAAAATCCACTGACGGTAAAGAAGATTGGCACTCCTGGAAAATGACGAAGTATTTTAAATAATAAATCATTTTCGGTTAATACATTTAAATGTATACCGGCATGAAAAAAGACGACTTGAAGTGCGGCAAAAAGTCTTATAATATCAAAATTATTTTCCTTAGTAAAAATCATTATTTTTTTGATTATTCGTTGAAGTCATATTTTGGCAACGCAAAGTATATATTGCCTTTCATTTCTGGAAACTCCTTCAACAAATCAATCCTGACCCCAGCTGTAAAGCTGTTGGAAAAGGATTTTTCATTTAGAGTTAAATATTGCCATGTTCCTTTTTTATTCAGGTTATATTTATTTGTGAATGAAAGGTTTACCTTGTCCCAAGCATATATATAGGCTTCATTAATGTCGGAATCTATTGAAATATAACACCATATACCGTAATTTAAAGAGACCGGAATATCTTTCTTGGTACTTAATATTTCAGGGGCTACAAAAATACCTCGCTCATATTTTGTAAAATTATCGGTAAGGGATAAAGAACATGCATCTGTGACCATGGGAAGTTGGTCTTTCTTGGGCAATTCACTGTACTTAATATATTTAAATGGTGTTGTCATATAAGTATTTGGATTCGTTTTATCAAAGGTTTGATACTTCGAGAATATAAACATGCTCGTAAGTACAATAAAATAGAATACGGCAAAAAAGTTAGTGGTAACTTTTTTTATTTTTTTATCATCTTTTAAGTTGTCTGGACCAACTTTAATATCGGAGGAAACAATAATATATAGCCAAAAAGCTAATGGAAAAACACCTAAATTTCTAGAAAGCACAGATTCTATTATAAAGCTTAAACCAAAAACGGCTATACCTGTAAGTATATATATTTTTTTATCCTTGTTGGTGGTGTAAAGTGAGATTGCAAAGCCTGAAAAAAGAAAAAACCCTATTAAACCGGATTCCAAAATAATTTGCAAATATTGATTGTGAACGTTTAATTCATTTTCCAATTCAATAAGGTTACCATTTTTTTTATATGAAGCGAACAATTGATTCTTGGCATCGCCCAATCCAGTGCCGAAAATGGGATTATCAAGAATGATTTCTGTTGCGTTTTCCCAGGTTACGAACCTATTGTCGAGTTTACTCAGCGGTTTATTCTTGGAAATTAAGTCCAATGTTAGTTTCGTTCGTGGATGAAAATATACAATTGAAAATGCAAAGATTATTGAAATTAATAGTAAAGAAAGGGAAATTCGTTTATCCAATTTTGGTTTTAGATAATTATATACTAGGAGAAAAACAATACATATCATTGCAATCAAGAGGATTCTTGAGCCGGAAGAATAGATCAAATAAAATGAAATCAGTAATAGTATTAATTTGGAAACAATATTTATTGTCTTCTTTTCATGGATAATTTCTTCGAATATCAACGGTGTAATCATTAATAAAGAAATTCCTATATATAAACGATGTTCAAAAATGTTCAACAAGTTAATATTGGTAAATCCTTGTACCAATGCTATTGCCATATAGTAATCAGTGATTAGCATATAAGCACTGTAGACAATGCATAAAGTGATTACGGAAAGCATACCATAATAATAGAAGGAAAGAATTTTTTTAAAATCGAAGTCTTGTTTATTTGAAAAGAGACCTAATATTCCAATAATTAACAATGGAATTTTTTTTTCCACCTGCTTGATACCATAATAGATATCTTCTGTATACACTAATGTAAAAATATTCCATAACACATATAGAATTAGTAATAAATAGGGTATTTTTTCTTTTGAAAATTTATATCCCTTCCATCTTTTTTCTAAAATTATTTGAAAAATGGATATACCGGCAAATATGTAAAAAACGAAATTCAGGGCGGGATAAAAAATACCGAATGCCCAAAAGCTTAACGTAATTTGCTGTAGACCGCCAACATTTGCAATTATGTTCCTTTTCAAACCTTTGATATAATTAACCATTCAATATAATTGTGCTGAAAATAAATATCCATTTAAATTAAAAAAAGGATTTGTACAGTTTTATAATTAGAGGTACTGCATCCAATTCGGTAAAATTTACTTGTACGGCATCCTGGCTCTTGGATGCGCGGTATACCTTTATTGTTTTAGAATAAAGGTCATCGAAATTTCGATTTTTAAATAGAATAGCTTGTTTGGGCCTTATACAAACATCACTTGTAATAACTTTGGTCCCAAAATCTAACGCTTCCTTAACAGAAACGCCTTCAATATCCGTGGTCGTTGGTCTTATAAAAAGATCGGAAATTTCCCAAATTTGAAAGGCATTTGGAATGTTCCCTTGTAAGATTAGGATATCACCTTCTAATCCATTTTTATTAATGAGTTGTAGCATTTCTTTATAATAGCTTTTATTTCCAACCTGAGGAAGACAAAAGATTAATCCTACATCGATCTCGATTTTTTTCATTGCAGCAATTAATTCAATTAGTAGGTCCAGCCCATATAAGTCCAATCCATTCTCCAATTTTAACATAAAGGCATTTGCTGATATTAGAAATTCCTTATCCTTTCTGAATTGAAGGGTTTTGTCGGACAAAGGCATTCTTTCTATTTCCAAGGGTCTAATGTAAGCCGGACATAGATAGATTTTTTCTGTCTTAAGATTAAAAAAATTAATAAACTGTTCCTTATAAGCTGAGTCATTTAATAAAATGAAATCCAATCGTCTTAAAAAGAGAGAAAAGAGTTTTCTTTTTAGGGGGTTCTTTAGATCAATAAGACGTTTATTATGAACGGTTAACCCAATTACATGTCTTTTACCTAGGAAAAAAAGTAATAATAGTGCAGCGAAATTGCTAGAATGTAAATGAATAATCGTTTTTTTTCTAAACGGTATTTTGAAAAATTCGATAAATTTATTTTTAATGGGTAAAACATAATCCAATTTTTTGGTGTTTAAACCATTGAAATCTTTAACAACAACGTTTAAATTATTTTCTTGTAACCTATGCACCAACCTCATTATATGAATTGAAACCCCACCAATGGGAGGTGGATAGGTTCCCCAGATTTCAATTTTCATAGAATATTTTTTCATAGAATATTTTTATATCTTTTACTAAATCTTCAGAACTTTTTACTTCATTAAAGGTCCTCAAGGCATTTTCTTTTAAATTATTTAATAACTGAGTATCCTTCAATATTTTGTTAAGAAGAACCTGCATTTCCGAGAAATTTTGATTTTCGGCTAAAAGGCCATTATAATTATCTTTCACAAGGTAAGGTATTGCCGAATTATTAAAGGCTATGACTGGTAAACCATAGGACATGGCTTCAATGATTACCATTCCGTATCCCTCGTGTAGGGAAGGAAAAACAAATACGGAAGATTGCATATAATAATTCCTAAGTTCCTCGTTGGATACTCTTCCTCTGAAAAATACCTTTCCCTTCAAATTGTTGTCTTTTAACAAACCTAGCAAGGATAAATAATAATCATTGTCTGGTTTATAACCACCAATTAAATTTAATTCGTATTCTTCTCTAACCTCTTTAAGTGCTTCTAACAATAAATGAATACCTTTTCTTTTTTCAATAGTTCCAACGTAAAGGAGCTTATTGATAGAGGTTTTATTTTCATATTTTCTGGGTTTTTTGTCAAATCCAATCTCTAAAAGGTAGATTTTTGGATTATCAAGTAAATTTTCAGTAAGTGTTTTTACGTATCTACTAGGTATGATTATCCCGGAAAACATTTTTAAAAACTTGATTTCAAAATATTTGTTTAAGCTTCTTTTAACCCCTGAATGGGTTAAAAAATTGTAATGATGGTGGATGCAAATTAATTTTGTTTTTGTGTTCAGAAATTTCAGAATTGATAAAAAAAAGAACAACCTAGGGTAAAGTCTACTATTTGTTATAATTAAATCTGCATTTCTAAATGTCTTTAGCTTAAATAGATATATAAAATTATACAAAAAGGAAATTCTACTATTCCATGCTAGTTTATCATCCGTAACTACCTCTACGCTTGAATCTATTTGTTTTATTACTTGAGTAAAATGAATATCATACTGCTGGCCACCTGTTGTAGGGTTTTTTTCTTTAGGTAATAGAAAAATCGTTTTTTTCATTTATTTATTTACATTCAGATATTATAATTTTATCAATTAAATTAGGATTTGATTGTTTTAAATTGTTTTGAACGCAGAAAAATGACGTAGGTTATCCAAAAAAAGATATCTACAGTAATCCATCCTCTATTTATGATTCCATTACTTTCAAATAAGCAGCGGACAAGAATTCCCATAAACAGGCCCCAAATCAAATAATAGAAGTTTCTATCCTTATTATCTGCTAATTTAATTTGTTTATAATACCGAAACCCGATAGTCAGGACTATTAGTATCAAAAAAGTAGAACCTATTACACCAATTTCGGCGGCTGTTTCAATAAAAACATTGTGCGAACTTTGTATACCTATATCCAGTATACTATTTTTTTGCCATTCCCCAATGGGATAGCTTACTAGGTACTGTGGCCCCACATCTTTTAGGTTGCCAAGACCTATTCCCAAATAAGGATAATCCGCTGCAATGTCTATGCCAATATCATAAAGAATCTGTCGGGCAGATAAACCTCTTTCCAATCTTAATCCTGACATAATTTTGTCTTGAAAGAGAAAAAAACTAACTACCCCCAAAAATAGGGAGGCAATAGTGATGATAATAATTTTTTTGGTGAGCTTGAACCTTAAATTGTAAAATAAAATGGCAATTGCCAAAGCTAGCATACTTGCCCTTGAACCGGTAAATACAAGAGCTGTTGAAAAAAGTAGAATATAGAGCCAATAGCGTTTTTTACCTTTTTCCAAATAGATTAGAAATGCGTAAATACTTGCTATAAATAAAATAAATCCAGCACTATTTACATTGGAAAAAATTCCTCCCGCTCTTATGGCTCCTTCATTTTCTACAATAACATTTCCGAAAAACCGGCTGTAAAAAATTGAAACACTTAAAATTACCCCACTAATAATGATTGCTTTGGCTGTAAGAATATATTTTCTATAATCATCCATCCAATCATACAGTGCAGCAATCAATAAAAAGAATATCAGAATTCTAAAGAAGAAAAAAAGACTATTTAAAACGTTATATGCAAATAAGGAAGAAATTAAACAGGTTAGAATATAGAGACTAATTAACAAAACAGGCTTGTCTGTCTTCAAGGAATACTTATTGTTTATAAGAAATAATCCAATAATGAATATAGGGAAAATTAAAGAAATAATTTTTCTAATCGGGGAGTCCCAATAGCCTGTTACGATGATTAAAAAAATAAAAACAGGAAAATAATATTTTTGAATAATCGCAGACATCCCCATTTTCCTTTTATTGTGTTAATTGAGTTTTGCTCTTAAACAAAAGAAAACCTAGAACCAATACGTTCAACAAGAAGCTTATACTTGTAGAAAGTGAAAGCCCCCAATAATACGAATTACTAATAAAGTAATAGCTCAAAAATACTTTTATTAAAACAGCAAAGACTGTACTAAATAAAAGCATTTTTTCTACATGAAAAGCAAATGAAATCTTAGCAAGTAGGATATGGATAAAAATAAAAGGTAAACCAAGGGAAAGGGCACTAAGGTATTTACTTGTTATATAACTTGCGTCCCTTGTAAATGCTCCTCGTTCAAACATCAATATAATAATTTCCTTACCAAAAACCACGAACATAAGTGAAAAAGGAATGGCAACCGCAACGGAAAGTAATAGTGCCTTTTGCAGAAACTTCCAGAGTATTTCAAATCGCCTTTCCTGCACATACAGTGTTATTTTAGGAAAAAAAACAGTTCCAAAAGTAAGCCCTAGAATAGTTACGGGTAAATTATTCAGTATTCCGGCGTAATACATTGATGATACATGACCATTTGGCAATTGCTGTATAAAGGATCGATCTATTAGGGTATAACTCTGTCCTAAAAATTCTATAAGTAATATTATGGCGTAAGATGATATATCCAAACGGTTTGGCTGTAGGGAAGGTTTTAAATAAATAAGATTCCTTTTGTGCATTAAATCGAATACAAATACTCCAATTTGTAATATTGAGCCAATTAATAATCCATATGCAAAGGAATATACCCCATAATCATCATAATAGAACAATACAAAAAATATTACACAAAAGTGAATGAGTAATGGCGTAAAAGATGGTAAAACAAACCTTTCTTTTGCATTATAAACAGCTTTTAAAATATTAAATAGGCAACTAAAAAAAACAAAGAAGGAAAATATCAAGGTTAAATTTGATACCAATTGTAGATGATCAATAAATTCGATTGCAGGGAAATAATTTATATACAGTTCAAATAATACGTTATATACTATCAGCACCGCCAATAGAAATAATATGTATGGCCAAAAAAATTGCTTGGCGAATAAAGTATAAAAGTTTGAATCGGATTTTTCCCTTAAATCAAGTCTAGGTATAACTATGTGTGGTATAGCATATAGTAATAAACTAATAATCATATTCGGAATAACAAAAACAGTCAATAGAATATCGAATTCATCGGCGACACCAAATTTTGAAGCTATAATTATTTCTCTAAAAAAACCTATTAACTTGCTTAATAAGGTCGCGATCAATAGTATTCCAAAACTCCTTTTCCACGATTGCTTCATTATCTCCCAAAATTCATGGTATTATTATTTTAATTTGTTACCCCACAAAAGTCCAATACAACTTGGTTTTCAGTTAATTCCAATGTCTGAAATTCCTTATGAGCTACTAAAAAGGCAATTATATCGGCCTTTTTCGCCGCATCTTGATAAGATGTGAGTTTAAACACTTTGTGGTCCTTTATATTGGGCTCTACAATAAAGTATTCTTCATTGTTTGCATTTTGTAAGACTTTTTGAGCAATATATTTGGCAGGAGACTCTCGTAGATCATCGATATTAGGCTTAAAGGCCAAGCCCATTAAAGCAATGCTAGGTTTACGCCCGTACTGTAATTCAAATTGTAGTTTGGCGGTTTGAACTTTTTCCGCACACCAAAAGGATTTGTAGTTATTTATTTCCCTAGCCTTACCAATAATTTGAGATTCCATAGGATAATCCGCTACTATAAAATAAGGGTCTACCGCTATACAATGTCCACCTACGCCACAACCAGGCTGTAAAATATTAACTCTTGGGTGCTTGTTGGCCAAAGCAATTAATTCCCAAACATTAATGTCCGCCTTATCACAAATAAGTGATAATTCGTTTGCAAAAGCAATTTGCACATCCCTTGAGGAATTTTCCACCAATTTGCACATCTCTGCAGTACGCGCATTGGTGCTATGCAATGCGCCCTTTATATAGTTTGCATAAAATGTCATTGCCTTTTCAGTTGATTTTTCATCGACACCGCCAATTACCCTATCATTATGTACCAATTCATACATTACATTACCAGGTAAAACACGTTCGGGACAATACGCTATATGTATTTTACCCTTTAGTTCAGGTCGTTCATTATATATTAGTTCCATCATCTTTTCCGTTGTTCCTATAGGAGACGTGGATTCAATAATGTAAAGGTCCCCTTCCTTTAACAAGGGTAATATTGCTTTTGTAGCGGCTTCAACAAATGAAATATCCGGTTCATTTTTTCCCTTGAAGGGAGTCGGTACTACAATTAGGTAAGTGCAGCCCTCTACTGGCGTTGTCGACGCAGTTAGAAATCCATCTTTGACTGCATTTGCTACAGCCTTATCCAATTCAGGTTCAACGATATGTATTTTTCCAGCATTAATGGTTTCCACTACCTTTGGATTAATGTCTACCCCATGGACATAGGTTTTGTTTTGCGCGATTAGGGCTGCAGTTGGAAGGCCAATATAGCCCAAGCCTATCATTACTACTTCTGGTTTATTCATTTTTGATTGTATTACTTCAATTGTATGTTTTTTCTTATAATAACCAATAATATATAGATCTCAATTCAACTGAGGAAATGGTTCCCATAAGGGGCATTAAAACTATATCCTGTTTTTGTTAGGTATTCATCTTCTGGATATGGTTCACAATTCTAGTACAGGCATTTCCATCTCCATATGGATTGTGTAGTTTCCCCATCTGCTCATATGCCTCGGGATTGTTTAGAAGTTTGGAAGCTTCCGAAACAATTTTAGTCTTATTCGTGCCTACCAACACAACGGTTCCAGCTTCTACAGCCTCTGGTCGCTCTGTAGTGTCCCGCATTACTAAAACGGGTTTACCCAAACTAGGTGCTTCTTCCTGAACTCCACCGCTATCTGTTATGATCAGATAAGACTTTTCCATGAGCCATACAAAGGCGGGGTAGGAAAGTGGGGGTATAAGGCTAATATATGGGATGTCCGCAAGCAATTCATACACGGGTTTTTGTACATTTGGGTTAAGATGTACAGGGTATACAATTTGTGTATTTGGATGTTCCAGGGCAATTTGTTTAAGTGCTTCACAAATGTTAATAAAACCTTGTCCGTGATTTTCCCGTCTATGCCCAGTGACCAAAATTAATTTTTTGTTGTTATCCAGAAGAGAAATTAATTGAGCCACCTCGGCATCTGCAAATTCACTGCTATTTACCTTGTTTACACTAAACAATAATGCGTCAATTACTGTATTTCCGGTTATTATAATGCTTTCGTTCTTTTTATTCTCACGTAGCAGATTATCCCTTGACGTAGTAGTAGGAGCAAAATGTATGTTGCTTATTACTCCAGTTACACTTCGATTCATCTCCTCTGGAAATGGAGATTGCATATTGAAGGTTCTAAGACCAGCTTCTATATGGCAGACTTGAGCTCCAGCATAAAAAGCGGCTAAACTGGCTGCCATAGTAGTTGTGGTATCTCCATGTACATAAACATAATCTGGCTGGAATTCTTCCAAAACCGGTTTTAAGTTGGTAATAATATCTGCAGTAAGGCTATATAAATTTTGATTTGGCTTCATAAGATCTAAATCAAAATCCGGTGAAATCTCAAAAAAATCTAAGACCTGGTCCAACATTTCCCTGTGCTGTGCAGTTATACACACCTTGGTTTCAAAATCATCAGAAAATTTAAGAAATTCTTTTACTAATGGAGCCATTTTTATGGCTTCTGGTCGGGTTCCAAAAATTATTAAGTTTTTAATTTTCATTCTTCAAAAATTATTGTTACATATTTTGTAACACACTAAATTTAGGTCGGTTGGTAAAACTACGATAATTATTGTCCTTCACAATAGTTGTAGTATTTTTCAAACCATTTTCATCCAGAATGTTGAGGGCAAAACCGTACCAGCTCATGGCAATACCGTCCGTAAAATGGTAAGTGCCATATTGCTGATTGCTATTGGCTACGAGGTTCAATAGATATTTGGCAAGGTTGACTGCATTGGTAGGGCAGCCAAACTGCGCGTCCGTAATACGCAACTCCTCTCCTTTATAGGCCTTTTCCAATATGACCCTGTAAAAATTCTTTCCATATTTTTTATGGTACAGCCAGGAAGTGCGTACTATATAATACTCCTCCATTATTTCTTTGACATATTTTTCACCTTCCCATTTGGATTTTCCGTATTCATTGATTGGGTTGGGCTGGTCATCAACCGTATATGGAGATCCTTTTTCTCCATCAAAGACATAGTCCGTAGAGATGTGTATTAGTGTTACATGATATTTCTTGCAGAGCAGGGCTAGGTTCTTAACAGCCTCTGCATTCACTTTAAAGGCCTTTTCTGGGCTTTTTTCGGCCTGTTCCACGTTGGTGTTGGCCGCACAGTTTATACAGTGTTCAAAGGCGCCCAATTCAATAGTTTCTTTTACTTTTTGTGAATCGGTTATATCCAAGTCCTTGGAATCCATAAAAACGAATTCCAACTTAGGGTATTCATGAGCCAAATCCTGAAGGCTTCGCCCCAATTGCCCCGATGCCCCTGTGACCAGGACACGCTTTATAGTTGTAGATCTTGCCATAGGGGTAGTTGTAAGTCTTTGGGGGATAGGATTACATGCATTCCTTTCAATTCCCAATCGATATCCAGTTCAGGGTCGTCGTATCTGATGCCTTTTTCGGCTTCTTTTTGGTAATGGGAATCGCACTTATAGGAAAAAATCACTTCTGGTGTCAGTGCCAAAAATCCATGTGCCATACCTTTTGGTATAAAAAGCGATTTTCTGTTTTCAGAGGACAGCTTAAGTTTAAAATACTGTCCGTAAGTATTGCTCTCCCTACGCAGGTCTACCACTATATCCAAAACCTCGCCTTGCACCACTTGTACCAGTTTTGACTGGGCATGCTTTCCTGCCTGATAATGTAAGCCACGTAAAACCCCCTTTTTGGAAACCGAAATATTGTCTTGAACAAAATTTATAGTCTTCCCAAGAGCTTTCTCCAAGTTTGTTTTATGGTAGGATTCAAAAAATATTCCCCGCTCATCTTCATATACCGTGGGCTCTAAAATAAAACAGCCTTTTAGCTGGGTCTCTGTAATTTTCAATATTTATTTTTTTATTATCTAGTTAAATAAAGTCTTTTTCGTATCAAAACAACGTCATCTGTTATAACTTAATTATCTAATCATTCTCCAATGAGGCCAATCAGGTATTTCCCATAGCCACTTTTTAGTAAGGGACTTGCTAGCTTTTTAAGCTGTTCTTTGGAAATATACCCCATGGTATAAGCCACTTCTTCTATAGATCCTATTTTAAGTCCCTGCCTGTCCTCAATAACTTCTACAAATTGTGAGGCCTGCATTAGGGAAGCGAAGGTTCCTGTATCCAACCAGGCGGTTCCTCTATCCAAAATGCTAACCTGTAATTTTCCCTTTGCCAAATAAGCTTTATTTATATCTGTTATTTCCAGTTCCCCTCTTTTGCTGGGTTTAATATTTTTAGCAATGGCCACTACCTCATTATCGTAAAAATAGATACCGGGTACTGCATAGTTCGATTTAGGTTGTGATGGTTTTTCCTCTATACTAATGGCCTTTCCTTTCTCATTGAATTCCACCACCCCATAGCGTTCCGGATCCTGTACGTGATAACCGTATATAATACCGCCTTCGGGGTCGTTATTGGCCTGTAATAGGGTTGCCAGTCCTGAGCCGTAAAAAATATTATCACCTAAGATCAGGGCCACTTTATCGCTACCAATAAATTCTTCCCCAATAATAAAGGCTTCCGCCAGTCCGTTAGGGTTTTCTTGGGAAGCAAATGTAAAGGCACACCCCAATTGCGAACCGTCGCCTAAAAGGGCTTTAAATTGGTCAAGGTCTTTTGGGGTGGTTATTATAAGTATTTCCCGAATACCGGCCGACATTAAGGTGGCCAGGGGATAGTAGATCATTGGTTTGTCATATATGGGCATCAGCTGTTTGCTCATCGCCAAGGTGATGGGGTATAATCTGGTTCCGGAGCCGCCTGCCAATATGATGCCTTTCATGCTTTTGTTGTTATGGAGTTAAGAGGTTATAAAGTTATTCGGTTAAGCGGTTAAAGGGTAAAAGATAAATTATTTGAGACTTTTTATTAATCCAGAAAGCATCTTTCTAATAAAATAGATTTTGGATTCGGTTTTTTTACATGAATCTTCAGAAATGTAACCTAGTCTATTGGATATGTCTATTTGAGTTTCTACTTCGGATAATGATCCTAAAGCGATATATAAGAACCTGCAAAGTTCTTTTTCTCCTTTTCTCCCTGAGCCTTCTGCTATATTGGATGGAATTGACACTGACGCTCTTCGCATTTGACTAATAAGTCCAAACTGTTCACAGGAAGGGAAGTCGTTCGTAACCTTATATATATGAAGGACGAAATCCATGGATTCTTGCCAAACCTTTAGATCTTTATGGGATTTTATTTCCAATTAATATGTATTTTAAATCTTTATATAGTTATGTTCTTGTCATTATTACATTTGAGACTTTTTAAATAGGGAGGTTATAAGTGTACAGAAGTAAAAAAGCTTTTTCTTACAAAAATATTACCCTTCCATCTTTTTTAACCATTGACCATCTGAACTAATACGGTTACCCATTCAATATAATATTTATTCTGACCTTTTAACTTTATAACCATTTAACTGTTTAAATATTGTTTTTTATAATATTTCTGATACTTTCCCGAAGTAACATTCTTTAACCATTCTTCATGGTCCAAATACCAGTCGATGGTTTTTGACAAACCTTCTTCAAAAGTAACCGAGGGCTCCCAGCCTAATTCATTTCTAATTTTTGATGCATCTATTGCATACCGCAGGTCGTGCCCAGGTCTGTCCTTTACATAATTAATAAGGTTTTCACTTTCACCAACTGCTCTTCCCAGTCTTGTATCCATTTGTTTGCAGAGCAATTTTACCAAATCTAGGTTCTTCCATTCATTAAAGCCCCCAATATTATAGGTTTCGGCATTTTTTCCTTTATGGAGAACTAAATCGATCGCTAGGGCATGGTCCAATACATATAACCAATCCCTGGTATAATTGCCATCTCCATAAACCGGCAATGGTTTATTTTTAATTATGTTGTTTAAAAACAAGGGGATCAGTTTTTCAGGGAACTGATTGGGGCCATAATTGTTGGAACAGTTGCTGATCACATAGGGCAGGCCATAGGTTTCTCCATAGGCCCTAACAAAATGGTCGGAACTTGCCTTGGAGGCAGAATAGGGAGAGCTGGGTTCATAAGCCGTTGTTTCTGTAAACAAGCCGGTATCTCCTAAGGTTCCATATACCTCGTCCGTGCTGATGTGATAAAAGCGTTTTCCCGTATATTCCGTTTCCCAAGTGGATTTGGCCGCGTTTAAAAGATGTACCGTTCCCAGAACGTTGGTTTTTACAAAGGCCATGGGGTCATATATAGACCGATCTACGTGCGACTCGGCAGCTAAATGTATGACAGCATCAAACTTATGTTTCTTAAAAATAGTATGAATAAAACTGGACTCCGTTATATCCCCTTTTATAAAAGTGTAATTGGGGGCAGATTCTACATCCTTTAAGTTTTCGAGATTACCGGCATAGGTAAGAGCATCCAAATTATAGATATGATAATTTGGATAGTTGGTGACCAATCTCCTAACCACATGGGAGCCGATAAAGCCGGCTCCACCGGTAACCAAGATGTTCATAAACTATTCTTTTTTATAGTTTTTCAAATAACTGTTTAAATCTAGCAAGCTTAAAACGAATAGTGTAATTCCTATAAATCCAAGGGGAATCCAAAATTTATTACTGTTCAATATGCCCTTTACCTCTACCCCCCTTCTTGGAAAGGCGGAGATTACGTTTAGGATACTGGACTTATTGGCGCGTTCTTCATTAAGCAAAACCAAGTTTTCTTTTAACTTATCTACCTGGTTGATCAAGGCCAATTCCTTGTTTTCTTGTCCTCCATTTTCCCCAAGACTAATATTGGTACCTTGTTGCGGTTTTTCAGCTTCTTTTTCCATTACCCTTTTGTAAAGCCGCTGTAGGGAGTCCACTTCCATTAATTGCTTTTTATACAGGCTGTCCTGTAAACTTATATTCTGGTCACTGATGCTCTGTTGCAACTGAAAATATTCGTTGCGGGAAATAGATTTGATAATGGAAGGCTGTATCGCTTTGGCGACGGTGCTATTTGTTGCTGTAACAGATATGGTGTGGAATCTTGCATCCATGGAGTTGAAATTTTTCAAATAATTCTCCATATCAATGGCTTTTTTGGTTGTCGAATCCAAACTGCGAACAAACTTATCGAAGAGTTGTACCTTTTGGTTTTCATCCGAATAGGACTCCACTACAAACTTTTTTAATTTTGAAGCTTCGGAAACACCTACATCCAAGGCTTCTGCCAAGGCGGTGGAGTCTTCTGCCTGCGCCAATTCATTGTAAAAATTTACGTTGTTATACAATTGTTGCACACTGTTAAAATTGGGCTCCACCACCATAGTTGAAGTAAATTTTGGTTCTTTTACCATATCCAGATAAATGCCCAATGCCAAACCTACTACGGCCGCAACTACAAATTTTATAAAATGCTTTTGTAAAAAAAGTAGGAAAAGGATAACCGCATGGAAAATACCTTTGAAAATATTACCTATAAAACGGAAAAATTTCTTGAAACCGTTTCCAATTAATTGAAACAGTTGCCCCAAATCCACCTCTTCGGAAGAGGGTGAGCTACTATTCGTCGGTTGTTGATTAGCCATAAACTAGGAATTAAATATTTGTGTTAGTATTTTGTCGGTTATTAAATAGGTTGGCTTAACCCCTGTGGTGCCCAAACCACCAGAAGCTAAGGTACTGCCTGTTTCTAAAGGATTATCGGAGGCATAATAGGCATAACGCACTTTAACGTCTTCACGTATACTTTTTCTAATTTTGGAAGCCGATTGTATGGCCTTTTGATAATGCACACCTTCCATTTCCAATCCAATTACGTTCCAGGTAGATTCATGGAAGAATTTTAAAATGTCCTTATTTTGCAAGGAGGTTCCCAATACGGTTACCATGGCTCCTTGTAAAACTTTTAGTCCGTTGCCTTCAAAATCTTCTTTTTTTAATTCGTTGATAAATGGGTAATTATCGGCTGTCCCTTCAAAAATATGGGCATCGGGAATCATTATATCCCCTTTGCCACCCTCCAGAATTCCTGCTTTTCCCATTATGGTTATGGAAGCCACATTTAAAAATACTTCTTGGTTTTTTTTAACCCTATAAGGTTTCAATAATTCATCAATGGTTTCATAGGCCTGCTCCCCAAAAGCATAGTCCATAACAAAGATAACAGGTTTTTCATTTTCTTGACAGCTTGTAGGTAATTCGTAACAACATGCGCCTTTCCCCAATTTGGCCATGTCGAATATTTGTACGTCTATATTGGTGCCAGAAACGTCATCAATGGCAATCATTCCGTTTTTTTTAGCTTGGGCAATTACTTTTTCCCTTAAACTGGAGTTTTTGGGGATGCTCAAAGCCTCATATATCTCCAATTTTGTCTTTCCTGCCAAGGTTTTGGACAATGCCTTTTTGGCGAACAATGAATTCATTACACTGTGCATATTTGCACTTATAATATGTATGGGTCGTTCCATAAGCCCATTTTCTTGCAATGTTTCCTTAATCCTATTGGCCCAACGTTCCCCATGGATATGGTGTCCCAGGCGCTCCCGCAACATAGGACTAAAAGTTATCGCCCTTTTGTTTCCAGTTGTTTCCTCCTCAATAGCCAGCTTGCCCAGCCAATAGATAATTTTTAAAAATCGTTCTGGATCGGCTGTCGTAGAAAGTTTTTTGTGAATGGCCATTACCTCAATAAAGGGTCTTCCCAAAATATTGGCCATATGTATTAGGGCTACTTCCCTTTCCCTTTGGCTAAGTTCTTCTTTATTAGCAGCCTGTTCCAATTTTACCCAGTCCCTTATGGTCTTATCTGTGTCTTCTATAAGGACCTTCTTGCTAATTTTCTCGGATTCGATAAATAAAAAGGTGAGATGGGTTAGAATATCGTAAATGTCGGATCTGCCACGGGTTATCTCAATATTCATCTGTTCGTCATCTATCCTGTAACAGTTTCTGCGTCTTTTTGGTGGAATAATGGGCTTAAATTGGGAACCGGCATAACCTTCATCTGAAGTGAGGTTTATAAATCTGCATTGTTCTATGCCTTCCGGCAATCTTTCCAAAACGTACATAAGCCCGTTTAGCTCGGCTTTTTCCTCAGCAATAGAACCGTATATTTCAGGGCGTAGCTGTAAAAGGGACTGTCTTAAGGTTGCTCCGGAAACACCTGAAGGCTTGTAAAATCCACGGTTAAAAAGATGCCGCATTGTTATGTACAAGCGTTCAATGGCATTGGTGGAATCTTGTGCCCTGGTAGTATTAACGGATTTACTCATAAGCAGATTTCGTGCAAAACTACAATTTATATTGTTTATTTTATTTCCTGTGGAGCTATTATCAGTTCACTTGCCAACACTAAAATTATAAATTTAGACTTTTAGGTAATCAATAATAGTAAATATTGAAAAATAATGGCTGGCTTTATTATCAGTTCTTCATTATTGACCAGCTTCTTAATCCATCGGCTACTTTTCTGTCATTGGATAAGCGCTGCACTTTGTTCTGACCTCCCAACTTTCCAATAGACTTCATATATTCTTGAAACCCATCTTTTTTTATTTGGGTAATTTTTAAGGTTTGGAGAATTTTGCCTTCAATTAAATCAAAATAATAAGTGTTTTGCTGCTGCAAAGATTTATCCAAGATGCTTATGAATTTTTTGATGTCCGACGGGGGATGTTCAAATTCGATTAGCCATTCGTGATAAGGAAGTTCTTTTTCTTCAGGATTAATTTGTGGGGCCACAGTAAATTCGTTTATACTGGCATCTGTACCCTCTATGGCCTGTTTCATGGCTTCTTCCACTTCCTTACTTATAACATGCTCCCCAAACGCGGATATAAAATGTTTAATTCTCCCGGAAACAATGATTTTAAAGGGCTTTAAGGAAATAAACTGAATGGTATCTCCAAGATTGTAAGCCCATAATCCGGCATTTGTAGATATGATCATGACGTAATTAACTCCCAATTCCACATCGCTTAGGGTAATACGGTTGGGATTGTCAACAAAGAATTCATCGGCCTTTACAAACTCATAGAAGATGCCCGAATTCAATAATAAAAGCATACCATTTTCTTTTTGTGAATTTTGGTAAGCAAAGAATCCCTCACTTGCCGGAAATAGTTCAATACTATCTACCCTGCGACCTATGAGGTTCTCAAATTTTGCACGATAAGGTTCGTAGTTTACCCCGCCGTAGATAAAGAGTTGAAAATTTTTGAATAGATCACCTATTTTTTTGTCCGTCTTTGCGTTTAGTTTTTCAAAATACATTTGAACCCATGAGGGTATCCCCGCAATGACTGTCATATTCTCGTTCAAGGTTTCCTCAACAATTTTGTTCACCTTGCTGTCCCAGTCCTCCAAACAATTGGTCTCCCAACTGGGCAATCTGTTTTTTTGTAGATAATTGGGAACATAGTGGGCAGATATTCCCGATAATCTACCGATCTTAATCCCGTTTTTTTCCTTCATTTCGGGACTTCCCTGTAGAAAGATCATTTTTCCATCCACAAAATCGGCATTTCCCGTTTCATGAATATAATTCAATATGGCGTTTCGCGAAGCCTCAACTTGGTACTTAATGGATTCGTGGGTAATGGGGATGTATTTAACCCCGGATGTGGTCCCTGAAGTTTTGGCAAAATAGGCAGGTTTACCGGGCCATAATACATCTTTCTGACCAGCTACTACTTTCTCTACATATCCCTTTAATTCTTCATAGTCCCTTATAGGAACCTTGTTGGCGAAGTCGGAATGCGATTTTATCTGTGAAAAATTGTGATCCTTACCAAAGTCGGTATTTTTGGCATTGGATATAAGCGATTGAAATACCTTCTCCTGGGTTTGAATGGGATTGTTTACCCATTTGGCAGTTTTCTTCGCGATATTCTTGGCAAATATTTTTGCTGCAAATGATTTTAAACTCATTTAAATTTATTTAAAATCTATAAAATTTAGTGGGTCTATGGGGCTACCATTGCTCCAGAGCTCAAAGTGAAGATGTGGTCCTGTGGTCAACTCCCCTGTATTTCCTACTGAGGCGATTACTTCTCCTGATCTTACCACATCGCCCTGCCCTTTGTTTAAGGACCCATTGTGTTTGTATACGCTTAAGAGTCCGTCCATATGCTCCAAAATAATTACATAACCGGTTTCCGCCGTCCATTCGGCAAAAATTACGGTGCCGTTGGCTACTGCCTTTATGGGACTGTCCATGGGGGCAACCACATCTACGGCAAAATGCTTGTTTTCCGCATTAAATTCTTGGGATATGGTTCCAGAAAGGGGAGAAAAAAGTACCTGCCCTGGGTTATTAATGTTTCTTTCGAACAAATTATACTTATCCTCTAAAGCTACCTGTGCCCTTAATAAGGAATCTTCCTTAATAGGCGTTAAATCTATGGTAGAAGGATCCAGTTTGTATTGATCAAATAGAGAGTCCCTGTTAATTTCATTATTTTCAATATCACCTCTCAGTACCTTTCTAATGTTTTCTAAATACCTGTTGGTATAATTTAGTGTGGCAACCAAAGAATCGGTTCTATAGGTAAGTTCTGTGGCCTGTCGTTTTAATTTAGTGGAAGAGTAGCCTGGAATATATTCCCGCAGTGGAGTAAATGCTATTAATAAAATGGTGAATCCTATCAATCCTATTATAAACAGGGAACCGGTTACAAAAACATTCATTCGGCTAAGCTTAAATGAAATTTTTTCTTCAAAGGTACTTTCATTCAAAATTACCAGACGGTACTTATGTAAGAGCTTCTGCTTAATTTCCTTTCTTTTCTTTACCTTTTTGGCCATAATGAACAAAGATAAGCTTAGTATTTAACTTTAATTCCTTTATTACAGAATTTGATTTTCCATAATGTTTTCACTGCAAAAGTATCTATTAGGAAAATATATTCTAATTTAGAATAATTAAAATATATTATAGACGTTAAAATTAACAGCATTCTAACATCTTTTTTAGTACCTTTGTTATTCGTAAATTATTATACCATGATAACTTTAAACACATTCTTAGCCATTGGGCCAATGCAAATCGCTTTGGTTGTGGCCATCGTCCTACTTTTATTTGGAGGAAAAAAAATTCCTGAATTAATGCGTGGATTGGGAAGCGGCATTAAAGAATTTAAAGATGCTTCCAAGGAAGACGATAAATTAGAGGAGAAAAAGGAAAAATAGATTATATTTTAAATATTTTCAAGGGACATCTACCGTTTGGTAGGTGTTTTTTTGTTTATACATATGACTAAATTGACTATTCCTTATAGATTATGGTTGCCTTAAATCTTTTTTAGTGAATAATTTAAGGCTTGAAATGTCTTTTTTTTAAATTGATAATTTAACTTGAAAAGTTAATTCCTTGTCATTTCTTCACAAAATACCAATCGGAATTTTATTTTATGGGGGTACTTGCAAGCTATCAGGTAGTACGGGGTTATCAAATTTTTCTTAATCAACAATGCTTTAAAGTTAGAGGGAAATGGAATTAGTTTGAAATTTACTTCTGTTTATTCCTATTTAATATGTAGTGGCTTTGCTTATCAAAAGCCTAATATATCCCTGTAAATTGCTATTACACCATTGAAAACAGTGGATTCACAACAAATAATTTTTTCGCGGCACTAACCGCTCTAGTTTTAGCGTTGGTTATAAAATATAAGGTATTTGTAATTCGCTAGGGAAGTTATTGTGAATTTTACACATGCCATTATATTTTTAGAATATTAGACCCCCAAGATTTTTAATAGAATAAACATGAAACAACTTCTAACAGCCTGCTTGCTCTTTCTTGCTCTTATTTGCAGTGCCCAAGGAATAAGGAAAAACATTTCCACATATTCGCATGCGCAATACTCGGAAATAGATATAAACACCAATAAGCAACAATCTAATTCAACCTCAGATTCCAACGGAAGGGTCACCCCTGAAATTTTTAGAAAGAAGGCTGCGGCAAACCACATAAAAAGCAGGACGTTTAAAAATATAAATGGTGCGGATGAAGGCTTTTATATTGTTTCTGGAGTATTTTCCGATATGGGTAATGCTCAAAATCTGGCACAGAAATTAAAGGTTAAGGGATTTGCCGCAGGATATATTAGTAATCCTAGCAATGGCCTCAACTACGTCTATTTAAACAGATATGATACATTGGATAGCGCCATATTAGCTTGTAATTCCAAGTTGGATGGTACTTATACCGATCCATTTTGGTTAATGAACGTGGATAATGGAGGAAAATCCAAGAAATTAGAGATAAACGGGAATGGCACTGTTTCAAGATTACCTTTACCCAACACGGCATTGGACAAGAATTCAGCTCAAGAGGTAAAGGATTATCCTAAGGGCCTTAAAGCTCCGGATCAAGATGAGAAACAAGAGCCGAAGACCAATAAGGAAGAGACTAAAGAGGAATTGTCCTTAGAAGAAGTTACCTATGATATGCTGAGTCCTATCGAGGAGGATAAAAATGATGTGAGTAAGGTAAGGGGAACCAATTTTAATGAAAAAACAAGCCCCAATGCTGCAAGGCTTATACAGAAAGCTGATCAATATTTTGACAAAATGTGGTATGCAGAAGCTGCCGAACTTTATGAGGAGGCACTTAATAAAGACGCCAACAATTATTCCCTGGAAATTCTTCAAAAGGCTGGAGACTCCCATTATTACAATACGAATATGGAGCGGGCCTATTATTATTACAATATCATATTTGAAAGATATGAAGAGGAAGTGTCTCCAGATCAAATTTTTAAATATGCCCATACCTTAAAGGGTACCGGTAAATATTCCAAATCCAAGAGAATGATGCGTCTTTACGACAAGCAGGTGGAGCAAGGTAATGTGGGTTCTAAATTGGATTTTAAGGCGGGCAAAAAAGAAGCCGTCTTGGACAAAATTCTAAATATGGAACTTAAATTTGGACTTAAAAACTTGGCCATAAACACCAAGTATTCAGAGTTTTCACCTATGTTCTATAATGATGACGAAATTGTATTTGCTTCCGCCAAAGACTCTTCTATTTTTAATACCAGACGGTATAAGTGGAACAATCAACCTTACCTTGATTTATATGTCTCAAAGGTAAATAAGGAATCCCAGGATTTAAAAGCAGCGATTAGATTTTCAAAAAAAATAAATTCCAAGTATCACGAAGCATCAGTGACCTTTACTCCCGATAATTCAACCATGTATTTCACTAGAAATAATTATGGTAAAAAATTAAAGAGGGATAAAAATGGAGTCAACCATTTGAAAATATATGTTTCCAAGAAAGTTGATGGGGAATGGATGGAAGCCCAAGAAGTGCCCTTTAACAGCGACGATTATTCTACCGGCCATCCAGCGTTAAGTCCGGATGGGAAAAAACTGTATTTTGTCTCGGATATGCCCGGAACCATAGGGGATACCGATATTTTTGTGGTAGATGTTTTGGATAATGGAAGTTACTCTGAGCCCAAAAATTTAGGTCCAGGAATAAATACGGAGCAAAAGGAAATGTTTCCTTTTATAAATGATAAGAAGTTGTACTTCGCCTCCAATGGCCATGTTGGACTTGGAGGACTGGATGTATACGAGGTAGCTTATGATGAGGAAGGTTTTAAAGAGGTAATTAACATGGGTCAGCCCATTAACAGTAACAAGGATGATTTTTCATATATCGTTAATGAAGAGGATCAAAAAGGATATTTTGCCTCTAATAGACGTGGTGGCAAGGGGGACGATGATATTTATTCCTTTGAAAGACTGGTACTGGAAGAAGTGGTAAAGAATGCCATTTCCGGGGTTGTTACCGAATTGATTACTGGCGATTTAATGCCCAAGGCATTGGTTACCCTTTTGGATGAGAATAACATTAAATTAAAGGAAATGGTTACTGAAGATGACGGTTCCTTTGTCTTTGAAGATTTGGAGTCCAATACCAAATACACGATTAAAACAACCAGAAGTGAATTCTTTGAAAATGTGGTTACGGCCGAAACCAAGAAAAATGAGGTTGTAAATGTGGATATTACAATGAAAAAGCTAAAAGAGCTCATAGTAATTGAAGACGGGATCAAAAAGCTTAAGACCGATATGATTTTCTTTGATTTTGATAAATCCTACATAAGAAAGGACGCATCGCTGGAACTTGATAAATTGGTTGAGGTGATGACGGAATATAAGGATATGGTCATCAAGATCGAATCCCATACCGATTCTAGAGGTCCTGATGTCTACAATAAATACCTATCGGACAAAAGAGCCAAGTCCACAAGGGCCTATCTTATTTCCAAAGGTATCTCGGCAGACCGCATTGAAAGCGCCATTGGTTACGGGGAGGAGCGTTTGATCAATGAATGTGGAAATGGGGTTCGTTGTAGCAGGGAGAAACATGAACTTAATAGGCGTTCCGAGTTTGTAATAGTAAAGATGTAATTTTAAGACATACCTGATCAATAGAGTTATAACCGCCTTTCTTTTATAGTA
>TARA_R100000935_G_scaffold7460_1_pt1 | contig 34174 bp, 21 predicted proteins | sample TARA_R100000935 | Tara Oceans TARA_R100000935 (sample SAMEA2621502) | marine metagenome | biome: marine biome (ENVO:00000447); feature: surface water layer (ENVO:00002042); material: "saline water (ENVO:00002010), including plankton (ENVO:xxxxxxxx)" | depth 5 m
GATACCGAAAAATAAGGGGGTTTAAACGATTTGTGACCTATACAGGGGTGCATGTGGCGTTAAATTTACATAACAAAACAACGCATCATGAAAACGCTTTTAACTTTAATCTTTGTTCTTTTTATCGGAGTAGCTGCACAAGCAAACACTGTTGGACAGGAAGTGAAAGTTGAAACTGTTACCATGAGTATTGTTACTTCTACCGAAAATGAAGTTTCCGTAAAAAACGAAAACAAGGTAGCACGTTTGTACATGTTCAAAAATTCTAGGGTAAAAAAAGAATTGTCTTTCTCTACTAAATTGAACAAAGCTAAATTGGCTTAATCAAATAACTTTCTTTTAAACGGCACATATATTCTTAATGGAATTCAATGTTATTGGGAATTTTTTATTTTTTTCCAAATCTTGTCCTTAAGTAAATAAATAAAGGTTAGGATCACCAAATAGACCCCAAATCCGATAAACTCCTGGCGTTCGAGGTTGGATAACAACCAAACAATAATAATTACCGATAGTATCGGGACTAGGTAGCCTCCGGGTATCCTAAATTCATTTGAAGTTGGTTTCGCCTTTTTTCTTCTCTGTTTAATTACTGAAAGTGTTACTCCCAAATAGACCAGTAAAATGGATGCACTGGAAATAATGGCCATTTGTTGAAATCCACCGAAGGAGGCCAATAAAAATCCCGAGGTGGCATAGGCGATTATTGCAATGTAGGGAGTGGAAAATCTGTCGTGGACTTTAGAGAGAGGACTTAGGGGCAATACATTATCTTTAGAAGCCCTAAATAAGATTCTGGGAATGCTCAAAATTTCACTGCTTAAATTTCCGAGCATGGAAATAGCTGCTCCAATGGTCATAATAGTAAAGCCTATGGGGCCAAAAACCTGATCGGCAACAAAGCTAAGGGGATTTTCCTTTTTGGTGGCCAAAGATGCCCCAAGTACACCTAAGGAAACTGTTTGAATAAGGATATAAAGAATTAAAACGCCGACAACACTTATAAATATTGCTTTGGGAATATTTTTAGTTGGATCCTTGACCTCCCCACTAATGGATAGTCCCGACTCTGCACCTTGAAAGGCAAAAAATAAAATAAGTGATATTTTACCAATATCTTCAATGCTAGCAATGGAATTTATAGCCAGATGATCCAAGGATACCTCTCCCCATGAAAAAATAACCAACAGTAATAGTGGGATTAGTTTGATAATGGTAATGGTCTTTACCACAAGCATTCCTTCTTTTATTCCCCTTACATTGATATACCCCAATATGCCAAATAGGATAATAAAAAACAATATTCTGAGGGTGTTCGATTTAAAAACGGGAAACATAGTTCCAATAATATCCACAAGGGCGTTGGCTACGGCCGCATCTGCCGAAGTTGCGGATAGAACGAACAAGACAACCGTAAGAAAGCCAAAATAAGGCCCGAACGAGGTTTCTATATAGGTATATGCCCCACCCGAAGAGGTTACTTTACTGCCAATTTCGGCAAAACAGAGCATTACCAACGTAATTAGTAGGCCACAGAATAAGTAAGCGAAAATACTGGAGGATCCTAGTCCGGCCGCAACAATAGCAGGTAATGCAAATATTCCGGCCCCGATCATAATGTTGACAAGATTGGCACTAAGGCCCATAGCACCTACCTCCCTCTTTAAGTGTTCATTGGTTTCCTCCATTGATCTATGATTGGTTTTAAAGGAGCTATGTTTAAGTGTATAAAAAAGGGGGTATGCCAATATAGTGATTTTAAGGGTAATAAATTTTAGAGTTAAAATTGTGTTACGGAATATTGATCCATCCCTGGTATTCCAAAAATTCCTGAATTGATTGAATGTTAGGTTTTAATGATGCTTACAGCTTAATTTTATCCTATTCACGGATTTGGACCTTGGAATCGCTTGATTTTTAGATAACCTACTTAAAAATGGCTAAATAGCAACGCATGTTTATTGTCTTGGACGTATGTAGGAAAAATATACTAATTTTAACAAATGGGCATAAATTTTGAATCAAGTGATTGAAATTTATGGCCATATGCAACTATTTTAGCCTTTAATTGGTAGGGAATGTAATGGTTGTAACAGGTGTACAAGCTAATTTGCTGGGACCATTAAATATTGACTTTAGGAATTTTTTATAAATCTTAGGGAGTTGAATATGTCTAAAAGGGAATCTGAACAACGAGAACAGTATAATAAAATCTTTATTGAACAAGCCCCCACTGCCATTGCAATGTTGGACAAGGATATGCGCTATATAGCAGTATCCCAACGTTGGATCACGGATTATAAAATGCAAGGCAAGGAAATAATTGGCCAGTCGCATTATGATCTATTCCCGGAAATAGGAGATGATTGGAAAGCCAACCATCAAAAATGCCTTAATGGCGCCATTGATATTTGTGAGGAGGCACCCTTTAAACGTGCTGATGGATCAATACAATGGATATATTGGGATGTTCGGCCATGGTATGTTTCGGATGGAGAGATAGGTGGTTTACTAATGCATACCGGAGATATAACACCTCAGAAGGAAAGGGAAAAGGAGAGGAACCGTATGTTGGAGATATTGGATAAAACCAGTGAGGTAGCTCGTTTAGGTATATGGGAAGTAGACTTGAAAAGGAATTCGATTTATTGGAGTCCGGTCGTTCGTGAAATACATGAGGTGGAGGAGAATTTTCAACCTAGCTTGGACACTGCCATAAATTTTTATAAGGAAGGCGAAAGTCGGGATTTAATACGGAAGTCGGTAGAAAAGGTAATTTCGAGTGGAGTTCCTTATGATGTAGAATTAGAACTTGTGACCGCCAAGGGTAATTCCATTTGGGTGAGGTCTGTAGGTAATGGCGAATTTGAGGACGGAGTATGCGTTCGGCTTTATGGCATATTTCAGGATATAAATCATAGAAAACTTTCTGAAATGGCACTCAATAAGGCCAATGCCGAATTAAAGGCCATATTCAATTCCAAGTCGGTTGCCATAATCACGACGAATGATAAAGGGATTATAAATCATTTCAACCATGGAGCTGAGTATTTATTGGGTTATTCAGCTGATGAAATTGTAGGTGCAAAAATGCCTTTTGTATTTGTGAAGATGGAGGAGGTAGAAAGATTTAGGCAGGATATGTTCCAAAAATATGGCAAGGATTCATTTAAGGGGTTGGCGGAAAATAACGAATTTGATGTTAGGGAATGGACCTATATTAAGAAAGATGGCACTAAAATTACTGTTCAGGTAACCATATCGGCCATTAAAAATGGGGATGGGGAGATAATAGGAACTTTAAATGTAGCCTCCGATATTACTGCCATTAAAAATGTGGAGAACGAGCTATTGCGAAAAAATCAGGTCCTTAATTTTGCCGAGCGTCTAACAATGATCGGGAACTGGCAATGGAATACCGTTACCAATGAGGTGAGATGGTCTTCCAATTTATATAAGATTTTTAATATTGATGAAGAGACTCTGTTGACTTATGATACCTATTTTTCATTTGTGCATCCAGAGGACAAGGAAATGGTGACAAATCATGTGCAATGTTCTTTGGAGGAAAAAAAATTTCCGGATCTATTACATCGAATCAAGTTAAGGGATGGAACGGTGAAAAATATTCAGCTATTGGCAGAAATTATAACGAATGACGCAGGTGATGTAACTGAGTTGGTGGGCACATGCCAGGATGTAACGGAACAGCGGATGGCGGAAATAAAATTTCGGGGTCTGTTGGAATCGGCTCCCGATGCCATGGTGATAGTCAATGAAGCTGGGAACATTCATATGATCAACAAGCAGGCGGAAAAATTATTCGGGTACAGCGCCCAGGAACTAATAGGTGAATCCGTAGAAATTCTTATACCTGAAGCATATAGCGCCAAACATCGTGGCCATAGGTCAGATTTCTTTGCCAATCCCAAAGCACGGCATATGGGGGAGGGAAAAGAATTGTTCGCAATAAATAAAAAAGGAAAATCAATCCCTATACAAATAAGTCTCAGCCCCCTTAAAACGGAAGAAGGGGTATTGGTATCGGCGGCCATAAGGGATATTACCTCCCAAAAAATAGCAGAGAAAAAAATATTGAAGGCCAAGGAAGAGTTAGAGGTCTTTGCTAAAAAATTGGTTGCCCAAAACACGAAACTGGCAGATTTCACCCAGATAACCTCACACAATTTAAGAGCTCCGGTGAGCAACCTGAATTCTCTTTTAGGGTTTTATAAACTTGTCCAAAGTGAGGAGGAGCGTGTGGATCTGTTCCAAAAATTGGAAAGCGTTGTCAATCATCTTACGTTAACACTCAATACTTTGGTAGAGGCTTTAAACATAAGGAAAGATAATAATGAGGATAAGCTGGAGAAAATTGAATTTCATTCGCTGATGGTTAAAACACAGGAAATACTTTCTGGCGAAATTATGAGAACTGGAGCCGTAATTAAAAGCGATTTTTCAAAACTACCCGATATTGCCTACAATAAAATTTATTTAGAAAGTATTTTTCTTAACTTGGTTGGAAATGCCCTAAAATACAGGAGTGCGGATAGAGTACCTGAAATATATGTATCATCTGGAATTGAAAATGGTAAAAAATTCTTGAAGGTTACTGATAATGGGCAAGGAATAAATTTAAAAAGGCATGGCCATAAATTGTTTGGTTTGAACAAGGTTTTTCATAGGCATCCCGATGCTAGGGGAATTGGTTTGTTCATGACCAAAACGCAAGTCGAAGCGCATGGCGGGTCTATTTCGGCTGAAAGTGAAGTAAATGTGGGTACCACCTTTAATATTAATTTTAATTAGATAGTAAATGAGTAGTTCTTTAAAAGTTTGTATTGTTGATGACGACGATATATATCAATTTACCATGGTCAAGACCATGAAATCACTTAATTTGACCGATAAGATTATGGTTTTTTCGGATGGTGAAGAGGCTTTGGATTTTATGTTGGATAATCTACATAATGATAAGGAGCTTCCGGATGTGATTTTTTTGGATATAGATATGCCTATCATGGACGGATTTCAATTCATGGAGGAATATGTAAAGATAAAGCCAAAACTGGGAAAGAAGATAACGATTTATATGGTCTCCTCATCGGTAGACCCTGTGGATATTGAGAGGGCAAAGAAAATAAGCGAAATCACCGATTATATTGTTAAGCCAATTACCCACGATCAGCTAAAGCATATTGTAGGAGAATTGAGACTTAATGAGTAGTTCTAAGTTGGCCCGTGGTGACGTTTAAAGCACAAAGGAATCAAATATATTTTGTAGTTCCTTTTCTGGCTCTATACAGAGACCGGAGTGGGTTTCGGAACTTTGTATAATAGTACTTCTAGAGGCTGTTAGCCACCTAAACCTGTCCGATAATTCCAATTCGCCAATGGTGCCTCCTTTTGGAGATCCAATGCAGATGTCTTCCCAAGCTTTTAAATAGTTATTCAAGGTGTCGAAGTCGATTTCACAAGAAAAGGTGGCCAACTTTTTCTTGCAGATATGAAATTTTACCCTGAGAAATTTTTTCCTTTTTGAGAACAGTATAACGCCCACGTTAAAGAATTCTTCCCGCTCCACTTTGGGAACAATTCTAATAATGGCATATTCATATTTAACTCTATCTTGCATCTTCAGATTCTTTTACTAACAATTGAATCATAGAAAGTTTGGCATTTAAATATTCTATGTAGGCCGATCTCATTTCTTCTGGGGTCAAGGTATCCGATTCGCTCTGCAACCAGTCATCAGGTATTGTTGCTATAATTTCTTCAAACTTGTTGCTTTCGATCGATTGTTTTATTTCATGGGCAGCTTCAGCTAATCTAGTGGCCCTGGATAGAAGTACGTGGTCTTTTATAAGTGGAAAAGTTCTGCTAAGATGGTTTTTCCATGTATCCCAATTATGGTGAAAATAAAAACTTGCGCCATGGTCTATGACCCACAATTCCTTATTCCAATGTAATAGGTTGGTGTTTTTGGCAGTACGGTCTATATTGCTGATTAGGCTATCCAACAATACCACTTTTGAAGCAGTCATTTCATCAATTCTGGATACCAAGGGATCATAGGTAATGGCACTGGATAAAAAATGTAGCCCTAGATTTAGGCCTACGCTGAATTTTAGAAGGTCCTGAATTTCCTCATCCGGCTCTGTCTTGCTAAAGGAATCATCGAGGTTCATGAACACCATTTCAGGAACCTTTAGTCCTATGGCCCGGGCAAGTTCGCCACCGATAAGCTCTGCAATCAGCGCTTTTTTTCCTTGTCCGGCACCCCTAAACTTTAAAACGTAAAGGAATCCGTCATCGGCCTTTACAATTGCGGGAAGGGAGCCTCCCTCGCGCAAGGGCTTTATATATTGGACGACATCCACTGTCCTGATTTCAATTTTGCTCATATAGTAAAAGTTACTCACCAAGTGAGATTTAATTGCTCGTTCGCTTGCCCGTTCCGTTCGGTCTGGCTTCGAATTGTTATCGGAAGTTTTCTTCCGATGCCTAATGGGCCTGCCTTTTTAGACCAGACAGGTCTACCTTCGGGTAATTGACTTAAAAATAAATGCTGGAGCCTTTAAAGTATTCATTTTCAGCTAATGAATTTCAATTATTCGGAAGCTCCAGGATGGTGGTTTTTAATAAACAGCATCTTGCTTGTTGCGCATGCCAATTTACTATTACTACATAAGCCAGCGTTTAAATATTTTACGGAAATCCACCCTCCCTTGAGGCAATGGTCGGTCTCCGCATTAGTGATTGCAGCGGCATCCTTTTTTATGTCATTGGGGGAAATAGGTTGGTGCCGGCAAAATGTCCGGGGCATAAAAAAGATATAGCGGAAAGCACGGCCACTTTATGTTTTTATATAAAGTGGTAATGCCCCACCAATTAATTATAGTACGTTGTCCTTAATTTCTTCTACTACTTCAGGATTTAGCAGTGTACTGGTATCTCCCAAATTGTTCATGTCCCTGCTGGCAATTTTGCGCAGTATACGCCTCATGATCTTGCCGGAACGGGTCTTTGGCAGGCCAGAGGTAAACTGTATCTTATCCAGTTTGGCTATTGGGCCAATGTGCTCGGTAATGATCTGGTTAATTTCGATCCTTAAATTATCGTGGTTACGGGATTCCCCTGTTTCCTTCAATATTACATAGCCATATAGTGCATTGCCCTTAATATCGTGAGGGAAACCTACAATAGCTGATTCTGCCACTGCCGGGTGCTCGTTTATGGCATCCTCTATTGGAGCCGTACCCAAGTTGTGGCCAGATACGATGATTACGTCATCTACGCGACCGGTAATTCTGTAGTATCCTACTTCGTCCCTTAGGGCACCATCCCCGGAAAAGTATTTGTTGGGAAAGGCAGAGAAATAGGTGTCTTTATATCTATCATGATCGCCCCAAATGGTCCTTGCCATTCCTGGCCAAGGGAATTTTATACAGAGTCGGCCTTCTACTTGGTTGCCTTTGAGTTCCTTGCCCTGCTCGTCCATCAATGCCGGTTGTATCCCTATAAAGGGGAGGGTTGCATAGGTTGGTTTTGTAGGGGTAACATAAGGAATGGGCGTTATCATTATGCCTCCTGTTTCTGTTTGCCACCAAGTATCCACAATTGGACTGTTCTTTTTTCCAATAACGTCGTTGTACCAATGCCAAGCCTCTTCGTTGATGGGTTCCCCAACGGAGCCCAAGACTTTTAGCGAGGACAGATCATGGTTTTCGGCAAAAGCTATATTTTGCTTTGCCAGGGCGCGGATAGCGGTAGGAGCAGTATAAAACTGGTTTACTTTGTGTTTTTCCACAATTTCCCAAAACCTTCCGAAATCCGGATAGCTGGGTACCCCTTCGAACATGAGGGTGGTGGCGCCATTGGCCAAGGGTCCGTAAACAATATAGCTATGTCCGGTAACCCAACCAATATCCGCAGTACACCAGTAAACATCGTTTTCCGTATATTGAAAAACATTCTTAAAAGTATAGGCGGTATACACTAAATAGCCTGCGGTAGTATGTACCATTCCCTTGGGCTTTCCGGTAGAACCGGAGGTATACAAAATGAACAAAGGATCCTCTGCGTTCATTATTTCCGGGACGCAATCCAAATAGGCATTTTCCAATAAGGGCTGTAGCCACTTGTCACGCCCTTCCTTCATATTTATTTTTGCGTTGGTACGTTTTACCACCAAAACCGTTTTAACTCCAGGGCAATCTTCCAAACTTTCGTCTACAATTCCTTTCAGGTCAATAGATTTGGAACCTCTATAGGAGCCATCAGAGGTTATTAGCAATTTACAATCACTGTCGTTGATACGGGTAGCCAGGGCAGTGGATGAAAAACCAGCGAACACTACGGAGTGTATCGCCCCTATCCTGGCACAGGCCAAGAGGGCAATAGACAATTCCGGAATCATGGGTAGGTATATACAGACCCGATCCCCTTTTTTAACACCTTGATCCTTTAATACGTTGGCCAGTTGACAAACGCGCTGGTGAAGCTGACGGTAAGTAATATGTTGGGCTTCCTCCTCCGGATTATTGGGCTCAAAAATAATGGCCGTTTTTTCTCCCCTGGCAAGTAGGTGCCTATCTATACAATTTTCGGTGATATTTAATTGTGCCCCTTCGAACCATTTAATTTCAGGTTTTTCGAAATCCCAACTTAAAACGTTGTCCCATTTTTTTCTCCATAAAAAATGCTCTTCGGCCACTTCTCCCCAGAAATTTTCTGGTTCGCGAACCGATTTTCGATAAACCTGATAGTACTCTTCTAAATGCTTAATGTGATAATTGCTCATCGTATTTTTAAAATTTCTATAAATTTATATAAATCATCCATAAAAGGAAGGTTTCCTAATATGAATTTAATATTGAAATGCCAATTTTATGAGAATGTGTTAAAACCTTAGCAAGGAGATAAGAGGTTTGTTCCATTCCCTGTTCAAAGTAGACAATTACTTCTGATTGATCTGCATTTTATTTAAACCATCAACATTTTGGTCCAGCTACTTGGATTAGTGGTCCACAGCCTCTCCTGCACCACTGGGAATCCTAATGTTCTCTACTATTTCCTGCACGTTTTCTGGGGGTTCGGGTGTAAACCTATTAATGACCAGAGCAACAATAAAATTGACGATCATGGCTACGGTTCCAAAGCCTTCCGGGGATATGCCAAACCACCACTCCGACTTATCGGGAATTTCGCCCAACCAGCCCAATTTAAATTTGGCCATATAGAACAGCATTAGACTTATTCCTACTACCATACCTCCAATGGCGCCTTCCTTGTTCATTTTTTTGTAAAAAATGCCTAGGACAATGGCAGGGAAAAAGGAGGCTGCCGCCAGTCCAAAGGCAAGGGCAACTACGGCCGCCACAAATCCAGGGGGGTTAATTCCAAAATACCCTGCAATAACCACAGCAACTGTTGCTGCACCCCTTGCAGCCCATAGCTCACCTTTTTCAGAGATATTGGGTTTAAATACTTTTTTGATCAGGTCATGGGAAACTGAGGCCGAGATAACCAATAACAATCCTGCTGCAGTACTTAGGGCAGCAGCCAAACCTCCAGCGGCCACCAAGGCAATTACCCAGGCCGGCAGGTTGGCAATTTCTGGATTGGCCAGCACCATAATATCGTTGTCTACGGTTAATTCGTTCTTATCCTTGTCGGCTACATATTGAATAATTCCATCCTTATTTTTGTCGTCGAAGGTCAATAATCCTGTTTCCTCCCAGTTTTTAAACCAAACGGGCATTAGGCTGTATTTTTCGTTGCTTACGGTATCTATCAAATTTATTTTCGCGAAAACCGAGACCGCGGGAGCCGTAGTGTACAGGATGGCGATAAGCAATAATGCGAGTCCGGCCGATTTGCGCGCATCCTTGACCCTTTTTACAGTAAAGAACCTTACTATTACGTGGGGTAATCCTGCCGTACCTACCATAAGGGCCAAGGTAATGGCAAAGACATCGATGACCGATTTTGTACCGTCCGTATATTCGGCAAAGCCCAATTCTGTGGATAGCCCGTTTAACCGATCCATTAAAAAGGTTCCCGAACCATCATTAAGGGTAGAACCCATTCCAAGCTGTGGAATAGGGTTGCCTGTCATTTGAAAGGAAATAAAAATGGCAGGGACCATAAAGGCGAATATTAGCACACAATATTGGGCCACCTGTGTATAGGTAATTCCTTTCATGCCCCCTAAGACAGCATAAAAGAGTACGATGACCATTCCAATGATCACCCCAGTATTGATGTCTACCTGTAAAAACCTAGAGAAGACCACACCAACACCCCGCATTTGTCCGGCCACGTAGGTAAAGGAAACAATCAATGCGCAGAACACGGCCACCATACGGGCGGTATTGGAATAATAGCGGTCCCCTATAAAATCTGGGACCGTAAATTTTCCAAATTTTCGTAAATAGGGGGCGAGGAGTAGGGCCAGCAGCACATAACCACCGGTCCAGCCCATTAGGTAAACCGAGCCATCATAACCTGCAAAGGCAATAATTCCGGCCATGGAGATAAAGGAAGCTGCCGACATCCAGTCGGCCGCAGTGGCCATTCCGTTTGCCAAGGGGGAAACCCCACCACCGGCTACATAAAATTCCTTGGTTGATCCTGCTCTGGACCAAATGGCTATTCCTATATACAGGGCAAAGGTGATTCCTACAAGGAGGTACGTCCAGACTTGAACACTCATATTTTAAGTTTTTTGGTTGATATTTTGGATTGTGTTTTTGACCAATTGGGTGGTAAGCCCAAAGGATTTCGGTATTTATAAGCCGTTTTGGAAAATTCAAAGAGGCTATTCGTTGTAACCATACTTTTTGTCCAACTTGTTCATAAGGCGTACATAAACGAATATTAGGATCACAAAAACGTAGATAGACCCTTGTTGCGCAAACCAAAACCCCAATTTAAATCCACCAATTTTTATAGTGTTCAGGGTATCCTTAAATAATATTCCGGCCCCGAAGGAAACGGCAAACCATATGGCTAAAAGAATAAATAAATAACGGACATTTTCTTTCCAATAGGCGGTTGCCTTTTTTTGTTTCTCGCTCATTATAGTTTTGGTTTTGTAAAGAGGTAATATTTATGTAACCAAGATAAGGTTTTGATTTAATATACCAAACGATATGTTTTAGGCCGGTATATAAATAACACCGCCAAAGGAATCCCTTTTGGCCCCCGTAACAGAACTGAGGCAATTAATTTTGTGTTCTTCCCGCAAGACTCCCATAAGTGCAAATACCAGGGCTTCTTTAAATTCGATCAAGGTTTTAGAGGGGGCAACAACTTTAGTTTCCTCCCCAAGTTTCTCCTGTAAACAATCCATAAGGAAGGTGTTTAGAGCCCCACCCCCGGTAACAAATAAGCTCTTATTTGTTTTATTCCCATGCCCCTTTACTTGAATGGCTATTTGTTCGCATATATGGTGAACAGCCGTATGCAGTAAATTTTCAATACTGTCCTTGGTAGCTTCAACAATGGGAACTACTTTTTCCACAAACCATTCGAATCCAATGGACTTTGGAAAGGGCAATTTATAAAATTCCAGGTCGTTGAGTTGGTCCAACATGCTCTGGTTTATCTTTCCTGTCTTTGCCAAGGAACCCCCCTTGTCATAATCGAGGTCTATTTTTTTGGTAATATGATTGAGGATCATATTGGCCAGGCCAATGTCATAGGCCAATCTTTTGCCATCTTGTTCGAAGGAAATATTGCTAATTCCGCCTAGATTTAAACAGTAATCGTACTCGCCAAAAAAAAGCTGATCCCCTATAGGTACCAAGGGGGCACCTTGTCCGCCCAAGGCTACGTCGTTGGTCCTGAAATCGCAAATTACTTTTGTGGCGCTCTCATTGGCCAAATGCTGTCCAGAACCTATTTGGAAGGTGAGTCCGTTTTGTGGCTGATGATGGGTAGTATGGCCATGGCTGGCAATAAAGTCGACTTCCAGGGTATGGGCTTCAATAAAATCCTTGGCCTTTAGCCCTAGCCAGCTGCCATAGGAATTATGGAATTGTAGCAATTGGTCTGCGGGAAGGTAAATGGAGTTTTTAAGTTTTGTCTGCATTTCTTCGCTATAGGAAATACTTTGCGTTTGTTTAATCTCGAAATCCCAACCCGTGGGGGTTTCCCATATATGGCAAAACGCCAGGTCCAATCCGTCCAAGGAGGTTCCTGACATTAGCCCGATGACTTTATATGTTTTCATTTTTAACTATTGATGTTGTTATGATTAATAAGGTTGGCCTGGATCTATTCTGACAATATAAAAATTATCGAAATGGGTTTATGGTCATCGTTGGTCACTTCCTGTAATTGGTGTAATTGAAGTCCGGCTTTTTTAAATGCGGACATCCATGATTCGAAGGTACGGGCATACCAAGAATGGCCATCGGAGAAATTACCCGGTAGGCCTTTCCAGGAATCGTTGATCCATTGGCTCTTGTACTCCAAATTATTTTGCAATAAGAAGTAGGGGTGAAGGGTCTGTATGGCGATATACCCATTTTCGGATAGCGATTTTTTTACTTGCTTTAGAAGTTGGCTCAGCCCTTCTCTTTGATAAAGACAAAAGTTGAATACAGCCGCATCGAAAGGGGATTCAGGGATGGGTTTTCCCAATATAATATCTTCGTAGGACATTTGATAATAGGTGCCATCGCCTTTGATTTTAGCATTTTCCAATAATTCGGGAATGGCATCCAGTCCCACCACAGATTTACCCATGGCACCAAGACTTCTAGTGAGCCATCCCTCCCCGCAGCCAACATCCACAATTTTGATGGCAGGAGAATTGCCAATGAGATCCAATATGGCCTTATTGGTGAATTTTCTGGATTCGATATCGGCATTGTCGATTACCTTGATCCATTCAAGGGCATTTTTATTCCAGGATTTGATAATGTCGTTCTCCATTGTCTTTAAGACTCTTTTAGATTAATGGTAACAGGTAATGTCCCTTTAGCTGTGATTTTGCCCCTGAAATGGGCCAGGGCATTATCTTGAAACTCTATGAAATTTTGATATCCCAATACCACTGCTTTGGCGGTCTTATACTCAATGAGGTTAAGTACATAAGGGTTTCCAAACACATATAACATAACCTTCTTTGTTTTTAACAAGTGCTGCAGCTGCTCCAATTCCTCAGTTTTAAGGTCAAAATTATTCTGCGGCTTAACTTTTGGAGGATATAGGGCTATTAAAACATTATCCTCATTTTTTGGTCCCTTACCAGCAATTTTGGAGGCGGCTTCCAAAAAAGTTTTATTGGTCGGTTCCCCAAAGGAGAGGCAATTAAAGCCTTCTCTTTTAAAGTCGCTAATAATCTTATCGCTCCCTGTCAATAAAGTAAGGCTTTCCTCGGCCAGCTTTTTGTTTAAAGAGGACTGTTCCTCTTTGATTGTGTTTGGTAGGGTATAGGTGGCAAAGGCTTGTTCCTTTAATTTCCATACCCGTTTAAAACGTTCTTCTATTTCGCCTGGGTCTGCATTTCCCATTATTTTTTGAATACCTTCCTCAGTATTCTCTGCAAAACAAAGGATATCATTTCCGGCATCAAAGGCACGCCATTCAAGTTCCCCTTTTTCCGGAAACATTTTACTAACGCTATGCATGTTCAAGGCGTCTGATATAACCACGCCATTAAAATTGAGTTCCTGACGAAGGAGGCCTGTAATAATGGTTTTGGAAATAGTGGCCGGAGTACCCTCGCCATTATCCAAAGAGGGTACGGATAAATGACCCACCATAACGCTATCCACTCCATTTTTTATGGTTTCCCTAAAGGGATGAAGTTCGTTCTCGATTAGGGCTTCCTTGGATTTTGTAATAATCGGCAAGCCAAGATGTGAATCCGTAGCCGTATCTCCGTGGCCAGGAAAATGTTTGATGCAGCTTAAAACGCCAACACTCTGTGTTCCCTTTATAAAAGCTTTGGCTTTTTTGGTGACATTCAATTTATCTTCTCCAAATGACCTGTAGCCAATTACGGGATTGTTGGGATTGTTATTAATATCCACTACGGGTGCAAGATTCCAATGAATTCCTGTCTCTCTGCAGTCCATGGCTATTTGCCTTCCCACCTTAAAAATTAAATCCTCCTTGTTCTGTATGGCCCCCAAGGTGATGGCATAGGGATATTGCGGTGTGTTTTCTATCCGCATGGCCAAGCCCCATTCGGCATCAATGCTTATAAGCAACGGATATTTTGCCGCATTTTGGTATCGACGGATAAGGTTCTTCAGAGTGGTCAGGCTTTGTTCATTGTAAACAATTTTCTTTTTTCCTTCAAAATTGGTTGCGGCACTTGCCCTACTGTGAAAGAAACAGAGGCCACCTACATGGTATTTCCCAATGAGTTTTTCCAATCCTTGTATTTCTTCTTCGGTATCATTGATAAAGGCCGCGGGCATAAACAATTGGCCAACTTTTTCGTTTAGGGCAAGCTGGGTAGAGGCGGTGTTATAGGGTGCAATTTTAAACATCATCGGTATTGGTTTTTTTACCGTAATCGGCAGGATATTTAATAAATTTTAAAAGGAAAAACGCGGGCAGGGCAGCTATGACCACCCAGACAAAAAAGCCTCCATATCCGAGCCATTCCTGTATATAGCCACTTGCCATTCCTGGCAGCATCATTCCCAAGGCCATAAAACCGGTGGCTATGGCATAATGTGAAGTTTTTGATATTCCCTCGGCAATATAGATCAAGAAGATCAGAAAGGCGGCAAAGCCAAAGCCATAACCAAACTGTTCCAAAACCACTGTTGCCACAACTGCCACTATGCTAGTTGTTTTTGTCAAGGCCAAAAAGGCGTACATGGCATTGGGCAGATTAAGGGACAAGACCATGGGAAGCATCCATTTTTTTAATCCGTCCTTGGAAATTAGGATGCCACCAAGTATGCCTCCCAACGATAACATAATTACTCCCACTGTTCCGTAAATGGTTCCTACCGCCTCGGTGGAATATTCCAATCCGCCCGCTGAGGTTTTGTCCAACAAAAAGGGTGCGGCCATTTTTACCAATTGGGATTCCCCGAGGCGGTAACTTAAAATAAAGGCCAGGGCGATTCCTATATTTGGCTTCTTAAAGAAGGAAATAAATACGTCCAAAAATCCCTCAGGTTTTACTTGAACAATGGCTTCGGACGTTTCATATTTTGGAGTGACAAAAAAGTTGGCAATGGTCAATGCCAACATTAAAATGGCAGCGGCGATCATGGTGACAGACCATGCTTTTGTGTTGTCCCCATAATAGTTTTCCAGAAATCCTGCGAGGATAACAATGAGTCCTTGACCGGTGATCATGGCCAGGCGATAGAAGGTACTTCGCATGCCCACAAAGAAGGCCTGTTTTTTTTCTGTCAGGCCCAACATGTAATATCCATCCGATGCAATATCGTTGGTTGCGGAAGCAAAAGCTGCCATCCAAAAACAGGCCAAAGTGGTGGTAAAAAATATGGATGTCGGCACGGTTAAACCCACTCCCAGGATGGCAAGGGAAATAATTAGCTGCATGCTCAAAAACCATTTTCGTTTGGTGCCATTGAGATCCACAAACGGACTCCAAAGGGGTTTTAATACCCACGGTAGGTATAACCAGCTCGTGTACAAACCAATATCTGAATTACTGATACCCAGTTTTTTATACATTATTACCGAAACTGTAACTACAAGTACGTATGGAATGCCTTGTGTAAAGTATAAAACAGGAACCCACGCCCATGCCCACTTGTCTTTTTGAATCATTTTACCTGCTTTTTATGTTCTAAAATTAATTTTTATTTTGTTGTTCATGAAGATATCAAATCTTCTTTGACTTTAATTTAGACTGATGATTTTGGGTCTACTTTCCTGACCAAAATTATTTATAAATGTTAAGGCCAAAAGTTTTCGTCCCTTGAATCCCGAACGGTCAAAACTAAAATTACCGGACTCCGGTAAAGGAATTTTTGCGACTAATTTATCTGAATTTTCCAGGTTTAATTTTGATTCTTTTTTGGCTACATATACCAAAGCATATCTTAAATTTTGTCTTTCTATTGATGGAATACTGAAATGTAAAAGACCATCTTTTTCCTGAAATTGTGTTTCAATACTTTCACTCTGAAATGCATTTTTTTGTAAAGGCGAAGTAGGGGGCAAAGCAATATTTTGGTAGTATTTTTTCTTCAATATTTTTAGCACATCCTCTTTGTTTGACATTAAGGATTTGGCACTAAAAAACACATTACCAATTACATTGTTAGCTTCTCTAGCGAAGCTTAATTGGTTGGGAAGTTCTTTTTTCCTATCCCAGGCCTTGTCACTGTTGTTTCTAATTTTGTAGGGTCCGTTGCCAATATATAGGTTGGTATTAATACTGTTTTTGGACCACCAGTCCACTATTTTTTTGTGGGATGCTACGGGTAGATCCATGCTCCAATATACTTGGGGTACCAAATAGTCTATCCAACCCATTTTCATCCATAACAACGGATCGGCGTATAGGTCCTCATAGGTGGTCTGCCCGGCTTTGGTGTCCGATCCAAGAGGATCGGTGCTGTTGTTTTTCCATACTCCGAACGGACTTATACCGAACTGTACCCAAGGTTTTTTAATTTTTATGGTGTTGTGTACCTTCTTAACCAAACTATCTATATTGCTTCTTCTCCAATCTTCCAAGGATTGCCGTGGTTGGGCGTATTTGGAATAGGCATCTGTATCCTCAAAGGTTTCATTGGTTATCTTGTAGGGATAGAAGTAATCGTCAAAATGAACTGCATCTACATCGTAATTGGCGACTACTTCTCCCATGATAATTGTTAAATGCTGTTGTACTTCGGGTAATCCGGGATTGTAATAGTATTTTTTGCCGTATTTCAGCATCCAATCCGGATGAAGGTTGTAATCATGGTCTTTGCTAAGGATTTCCAATTTTTCATCAAAGGTGGCCCTGTAGGGGTTAAGCCATGCGTGGAACTCCATTCCCCTGGCATGTGCTTCCTGTATCATCCATTGTAATGGATCGTAATAAGGTTCTGGAGCTACTCCTTCATTGCCGGTCAAAAATCTTGACCAAGGTGCGTATTGGGATGGATAAAAAGCATCCCCGGCTGCCCTAATTTGAACAATTACAGCGTTAAAATTTAAGTCATTATAAAAATCAAGGATTTTCAGATAGTCCTGTTTCTGTTTTTCAATATCATCGAGGCCACTTTTTGGCCAATCTATATTAACCACGGTGGCTATCCAGACCCCTCTAAATTCATGCTTGGGTGTTGGTATGGAGGTTTTGAATACCGAGCAGGAGGTTAGCGCTAATGTTAGTAAAACAGCAATTCTTTTGAGCATATGTAATTGAGTGTTGAAATAAAAGGCCTAGCATTTAAACATAAATGTAGGCCTTTTGTAATCTAAAACAATAATTCCTTTAAATTGATGGGTCGGCCGGAGTATTGCTATTGTTGTCCCTCTCAGTGTTTGGATAAGGATAAAAGTTTCTATTCCTTTCATCTGTAAATACCTTGGCACTTGTGCTGGGCTCAGGTCGTTCAAACCTTCTGCTGTCCTCCAAACTGGTTCCGGTCAAGAACAGTTCCAATCTACGGTTAAGGTATACCTCGTCCAATAAGGCGTCAACGGACGTGTCCCCTGCATAAGCAGAAATATTGGCGTTTACCCCAAAGACATCATCATTATCCGTCCTAACATTGTTTATGGCCGTTACGGCAGCGGTTATATCGGCTGAAGTTTTCCTAAGATTTGCTTCGGCAATAATCAGGTTCATTTCGTCCGGTAGATAAACGGGAATGGATTCAGTACCGCTTTCCTCATCAAAGAATCCTGCAAGGTCCTCTATGGGTAGTTGATTTATGTTCAGTTCATCCAAAGGAACCAAATAAAAATCAACGCGACCATCAGCAGGGTCTATAGAAAAAGAATCTGGTAAGCCAAAGCTATCCCTAGGTTTAAAATTGGGAACACCGTTTTGAAAAACCCTGCTCCAGACCGGATTCAAATTTTGTGAATCATAGGTGAATACGGAGGTAGAAGATTCGTCTACGGAGCCCGCTGCCGAAATTGCGGCGTCATAATTCCCTGCAAATAAGTTGTATCTAGCCGACATTGCCTGAAGGGTATTTTCCAAATCTATATTTCCTCTCAGGATCTCTGAGCTGAACTCTTCGGATATTGGATTGGCCGCAATTAGGTTTTGAGCCTCATTGAGTAGGGCCACTGCAGTATTGTAAGCTTCTGTCCTAGATACGAATGCGGCATCCCCATCTTGGCTGATGGCTACAATTACCTGTTCGTAGTTCTGTGCCATGCTTCCTATTGCCATTGCCTTAAATAAATTGGCGTAGGCAACCAGACCACTTTTGGTGCCGTCATTAATGTTCAGATCAGGTGCGTTTTTTGCAATATCTTCAGAAATGGACATTACTCGAAGCATCGTAGACCACAGTCCGACAATATTGGAAGTGGAATTTGGAATGTCCCCACCGTCCTCAAGATCTATCATATTCTGAAAGGTAGTGGTAATACCTGCCTCCCTGGTGGTTACGGCTGGTGTTTCTACTATCCATCTCAAGCCTGTGGTGGAATACAATTGTTGCATTCCTATGGTTGCTGCCAAAATCCCTTCCCTAGAAGAAAAAACCTGGGCGTCCGTAGCGGCATTGGGATTATCAAAATCGGTTTCGCAAGATGATACCGCCAAAACGGTCATCAATAGTGCAATAGCCTTTATATTAAAATTTAAATATTTTTTCATCGTTGTTATTTTTAAGTTTAGAAACTAACATTTACTCCAAATTGATAGGTCTTTGGGATTGGAACTGTAGCAAAATCAAATCCTCTTACCCCATTGCTTTGACCTGCGGCACTTACTTCTGGATCCCATCCGGAATAATTGTCCCATGAAACCAAGTTTCTACCTACCAAACTCAATGCTACGTTGTCTATGAAATCCCATTTAGGTTTGAAGTTATAGCTAAGGCTTACTTCCCTTAACTTAACAAAAGATCCATCTTCCACAAACTCTTCAAAGATATTGGCCTGTGCTCCTCCGTAACCCTTGGGAAGGTTCCCCAATAATTCTTGACCAACATTATATCCACCGCCAAACAATACATTGTCCAGCAATCTACGGTTCCAGTTGAATACTTCGTAACCCTGAACAGCATCCAGCTGTACTCTTAATGAAAAATTCTTATATGAAACTTCATTGATCAGAGATCCAAACCAATCTGGATTTGGGTCTCCCAATACTTTGGATGATTCACCATCCTCGGTAGTTCCTCTGTATGGATAACCATCAGCGTCCAAGGCGATGCTACCATCTTCGTTTCTAGCATAGAATTGTCTGTAAAAAACACCTAAAGGTTCACCTTCTATTACATAATTGGTAGAGAAACTTCCATCAAGTGTTAGTCGGCCACCGCCGGCAACATTGGTAACCTCATTCTTGTTTTTGGAGAAAGAGGCGGTTACGTCCCAAGAAAAGTTTTCATTTTTGATGGGTGCGGCCCTAAGTAGTATCTCTACACCTTTATTCTCCAAGTTTCCTACGTTTTCGAATCTAGAACTAAAACCTGTTGATGGAGCCAATACCCTTGGCAGTAATAGATCTGTTACCTTTTGATGGTAATATGAGAATTCCAAACCTAACCTGTTATTAAGGAAACCGGCATCAAAACCTAATTCAATTTCATCCTGTCTTTCTGGTTTCAGGTTTTCATTTCCTTGAGCCGTAGAGGGTATAAGGCTTACCGCACCACCAATGGCAGAAGGAGTATATACTGAAAATCTGTCAAAGGCACCCAATGCTGTAAGGTTACCGGCCTGACCCCATGAGGTCCTTAATTTGAAAGAGTTAAAAGTGTCTGAAAAGGCATCTTTCCAGAAATCCTCATCGGATAGAACATAGGAGGCACTGGCTTTAAAATAAAGTTGATTGCGTTCATCCTTACCAAAGGTTGATGCCCCGTCCATTCTAACAGCTCCGTTTATATATAGTTTGTCCATGAAGGAAAAGGATTGTTGAAGAAAAGCTCCCCAATATGAAATTTGGGATCTAGTTTCGCCTTGCTCCAACAAACTACCTCCTGTGGCTGTTTGAACAACAGGTGGAAGTCCGGTTGCACTGATGCCTACTCTATCTCTCTCCTCATATTGCCAAGAACCTCCTGCTGTTGTAATGGAGTTTACACTAGCCGAAATATCCGTTCTGTAGGTTACATTAAGGTCGCTATTGTATTGAAAACTGTTTAAATCAGATCTTCTAGCAAATCCATCAGGAAGTGTAGAGGTATTGTTAATTGGAATAAAAGCAAAGGCAGATTGGTTGTAATAATCCATGCCCAAGGTATATTTTGCGGAAAGGTGCTCATTAAATTTTCCATCTAAGGCAATACTGGTGATGAAACGATTGGTTTTTTGTCCAAAATCAAATCGGTCTACCGCTTCCAATGGGTTGGTTCTGGCCACTAGGGGAGAAGTTACGGGATAAACTCCTGAAGCATCAGGGGTCGGATCTATAGAGTTGTCACTGAACAAGAATCCTGTAATGGATCCATAGGCAGAATTGATCCCTCCGTTGGGAACATCGTTACTTATACTTCTTACGTAGTTGAAACCTCCTGTAATATCCAACCAATCAAATGCCTTCTGGGTAATGTTGGCCTTAAATCCGTAACGTTTAAAGTCGGTATTCTTTACGATTCCCTCATTATCTAAATGTGAGGCTGAAAGAAAATAGGAGGTTTTCTCATTTCCTCCATTTACAGAAAAGTAATTCTCCAAGCCGAAACCGGTGTCGAATATAACATCTTGTAAATCATAGCGTTCTACCGCAACCGTAGCCAAATTGTTTCTGTCAGTGGCTACTTCCCAAGCTAGGGGAACCGTATTGTAGTCGATCTTTTTTCTTAGCTCGTTTAGCTTGGTATTCGTCATAAAGGTAAACTTGGGTTCACCACTCTTTCCCTTTTTGGTAAAAATTTGAACTACCCCGTTGCTGGCCCTTGATCCGTAGATCGCCGCTGCAGCTGCACCCTTGATTATTTCTATTTTTTCAATATCATTGGGGTTTAGGTCGGCCAACCTGTTCTGGGAGTTACCTCCCAAGTCTATTAGCTCGTTACTGGAGTTACTTATAATGATCCCATCCACAATATATAATGGGTCGGAACTACCGGCAATGGTGCTAGGGCCTCTAAGTCTTATACTGATACCACCCGCAGGATCTCCGGAATTTTGTTGTACCAAGGCACCAGAAACTTTTCCAGCAATGGCCTGGTCTACCTGGGTAGCGCCATTATTGGTCAAATCTTCTGATTTTACAGAGGATATGGCGTTTCCTAGGGATCTTTTATTGGCTCCCGTACCTGTACCTGTAACCACCACTTCGTCTAGGCTTAGAAGGTCTTCCGCTAGGACAATATCCTGAGTGATATCTCCGCCCGAGGCACTGAAGGATATTTTTTGAGTGCTAAATCCAAGATAGCTGGCGGTGAGAACATAATCGCCGTTTTCAAGAGCAGCTTTAAAGCTGTAGTTTCCGTCGAAATCCGAAACGGCACCGAAAGATGTATTTGCAATAAATACAGAAGCCCCGGCTATGGGTATCCCAGAACCACTTTCGGTAATGTTTCCACTGATTGTAATTGGGGATTGTTGCCCAAATACGTTTGTACTCATTACCAGAAGTAGCCATAGGAATAAATGGCTTGGTAACTTTCCTCTAATTGTTTGAAATTTTTTCATCGGCTTTTAGAGTTAATTTTTAGTAAATTAAATTAGAAATAGAATTTTTGATATTCTCAAAAATATGCAAAAAACTGCAACTATTGCAATAATTTGCAATATATTGCATCAATTATTAATATTATTAGCTATCTGCGGTTTATTTGCAGTTTTTTGCTAATATTGACTAAATGCTGTTAATATGACAATTTTATGTTAAAAGCCGAGAGACAACAAGTAATCTTAAACGAGGTTAGAATCCATAATAGGGTTTTGTTTACGGATATTGCCGAACTTTTGAGTGTTTCGGTAGATACCATTCGCCGTGATATCAAGGAGCTTAGTGCTGCCAAAAAATTAAAGAAGGTACATGGCGGGGCCATATCATTAGGATTTAACAATTACAATGTTGAAAATCAAGAGATATATGCTTTGGAGAGTAAGTCCCGGATTGCCAAAAAGGCAATAACCTTGATCAAAAGTGGACAGGTTATACTATTGAGTGGTGGAACAACCAATATGGAAATTGCCCGAATGATTCCACCCAATTTGAAAATTACCTGTTTTACACCAAGTTTACCGGTTGCTGTTCAATTAATGGCCAAATCGGATGTGGAAGTAATATTGGTTGGTGGAAAATTATCCAAGGATTCCCAAATTGCTATTGGTGGTTGCGCTATAAACATGTTGAATGATATTAAAGTTGATATCTGCTTTTTGGGTATCAACTCCATCGACGTGAAAAATGGAGTAACCGACTTTGATTGGGATATTGTTCAAATAAAAAAAGCTATGATAAATGCCTCCAGAAAAATTGTGGCGCCTTCAATTTCCGAGAAGTTAAATTCTACACAACGGTTTAAGATATGTGATTTGGACAGTATTGATGTTTTAATTACAGAACTGGAACCTGAGGATGATAAGTTAATGGATTTTAGGGAAGTTAAAGTAAAATTGCTATAAAGACATTTACTTATTAATATGGTTTATATTTTTCAATTGTCTTTGCTTTTTTTAATATCCACTTTTGGTTTTGTCCAATGTGAAAAACTAAATTTTCCTAAGTTTGTCATATTATAAAAGTATACTATGATTTGTGAAACAGAATTTAGTCCAATTATTAGAATATTTCCACAGGAATAACAAAAGTAAAGTCTTGATTTTTCAAATTGCCAAATTAACCAGTCTTATATAGTTGAAACACTTAAGCTAAACCAAAAATTAATCCTATATAAATTAAATACCAACCAAAAAAAATATGCAAGATTATAAAAAGATAACCGAATTACCATCAAAATATAATGATCTGGAATTGATGGATACTGCAACAATCCTTAGAAATATGAACAAGGAGGATCAATTGATTGCTGATGCGGTAGCAATGGTTATACCGGAAGTGACCAAATTGGTAGATGCCCTAAAAGAAAGATTCGACAAAGGGGGCAGGCTATTTTATATAGGAGCAGGAACCAGCGGCCGATTGGGTATTTTGGATGCCTCGGAAATTCCACCCACTTTTGGGTTGTCGCACGATCATGTAATTGGATTGATCGCCGGGGGGGATGTAGCGATTAGAAAGGCTGTTGAAAATGCCGAGGATGATACCGTTCAGGCTTGGAAGGATTTGGAAGCTTTTGATATTACAAAGAACGATACGGTGGTAGGAATAGCGGCATCGGGTACTACTCCATACGTCATTGGAGGGGTAAAGGAGGCTGCCGCCCATGGATTGTTGACTGCTTGTATCACCAATAATCCAGGTTCTCCCTTGACGCAGGCTGTAGAGATTCCAATCGCAGTAAATGTGGGACCTGAATTTCTTACCGGAAGTACGCGGATGAAAAGTGGAACATCACAAAAACTCGTGCTCAATATGATTTCCACTGCCTTAATGATCAGGATCGGGAGGGTAAAGGGCAATAAAATGGTAAATATGCAGCTTACCAATGAAAAGTTGGTAGATCGTGGAACCCGATATTTGGTAGAGGAATTAAAAATTGATTATGCCGAGGCAGAAAAATTATTAAAGAAATACGGGTCTGTAAAGAATGCCATAGACGCCAGTAGGGGCTAAGCTATTTATTCACATTCATAGAAACCTCTTCGGGGGTTACTATGCTGTCGCTTTTATTGCCCCAGGAGTTTAGGATATAGTTCATTACATCCGCAATTTCCTCATCTTCCAATCCCATTGGAGGCATAATATTGTTATAGGCTACCCCGTTCACCAATATATAGCCTTGTTGGCCGTATTTTACGCCCCTTATGCTTTCCTCTCTTTTGTTCAATAAAAAATCTGACTTGGCCAATGGAGGGAATGTTTTTTCAACACCCTCTCCATTCGCCATATGGCAGTTTATACAGAAGTCCGAATAAATATCCGCACCTCTACTGATACTTTCTTCCAATTCCTTGTCCTGGAACAAAAAAAAGGTCAATAATGAAAAGCAGGAAATATAGCTTAAAAGCAGAAGCTTCATATATTACTTTTTAAGATTATGATACGTTATTTAATTTAAGGACTTTTATTTCTTTGGTACTAATTTATAGATTCCCTTGCCTTCCACGGCCACATATATAAAACCGTCAGGGGCTTGTCTTACATCGCGTACACGTCCCATTTCGGGCATTAGTTTTTCTCTGTAAACAACTTTGTTACCCTTTAGCTCCAATCTTTCCAAATATTGAAATTTTAGGGAACCTATTAATAAATTACCCTTCCATTCCGGGTATTTGTCTGAAGTTACAAAGGCCATTCCACTTGGTGCAATGGAGGGTACCCAGTAATGAATTGGTTGCTCCATGCCTTCCATTTCAGTCTTGTCCGTAATGGGGGTGCCGCTATAGTTGATGCCATAAGTAATTACCGGCCATCCGTAATTCTTGCCCTTTTCAATAATATTGATTTCGTCGCCACCCTGTGGCCCGTGTTCGTTATCCCAGATTTCACCGGTCATGGGGTTTTTTACCAGACCTTGGGGGTTTCTATGTCCATAGCTATATATGGCTGTTTTTGCCCCTTCGGTATTTACAAAAGGATTGTCTGAAGGAATACTCCCGTCCGCGTTTAAACGATATATTTTTCCGCCATCCCTGGTGATATCTTGGGGATTAACGTCCCGGTCCCCACGGTCTCCAATGGAAAAGAATAAATAACCCTCATCGTCAAAGACTATTCGCGAGCCAAAATGCTGACCTTTAGTGGTATTTGGTGTAGCCTTGTACAGTAACTGGGTGTCGGTAAGGCTGTTGTTGTTCAACTTTGCCCTTATAATGGCGGTATTTCCCCCCTTATCATCACCTTCTTCAGAGGCATAGGATATATAGATCCATCCATTATTGGCATAATCGGGATGTGGAACAACATCTAACAGCCCTCCTTGACCTCTAACATATACGGCTGGAACATTGTCCACTATATTTTTTTTACCATCCTTAAAATGGATCAATTGACCTGTCTTTTCCGTAATAAGCATACTGCCATCGGGAAGAAAGGTAAATCCCCAGGGTATTTGTAGTTCATCGATTATTAGCTCTGCGGTGAACGGAGGATTATCAATGCTATTAACCTCATTTTCAGTTTGTTGTGCGCAGGATAAATTCAAAGACATCAAGGCGATAAATATAATTGAGATACTATTTTTCATAATTCAACGTTAAATAATTAATAATGTAGCTTAGAACGCTAAAGATAAATATAAAATATAAGCAAAACTATTACATCGAAAATATACTTAGACCTCCCCAAGTCCAATTATATTTTGTAAAACCTACTTAACCTATGCTCCCGAAAAAACCACGGTATATTTATTATGCCCTACTTCTGCTAGCACTAAGCATTGTGTTTAGTGCCTCGAAGGCAAACTCTATAGTTTATGAGCTTATAGCGGATGTTTCATCTGCAGTCGAAAATATAAATGCAATAGAGATTGTTGTTGAACAACCCCAGGAGAATAACTTTCTGGAGAGTTCCAGAATTAATACCAACGAAGAGGTCGCAATTGATGTTACTTCCAGTCCAATGATGTTTGCTACAATCATCAACGGTGCCAATGAACAGGTGACCTGTACCAACGATGGTAGCACCTTGGCCAAATTTTTTCTTTGTGGAACTGGAGATGATAGAACGGTTTCAGTGAGTGGATCTGGCACCATTACATGGCAGAAACTTTCGTCGAGCTGCGTATTCGTAGGAACGGACACCTGTCCCGTAAAGGACAATAGTTGTTATGGTCCGGCAGTAACAAGTGCAACTTACTTTCTTGATGCCAGTGATCCCTCGGTTGCGGGGGAATATCGCGTTAGGGTAGGGTCAGGGGCTTTTTATTATTTTAGGGTATCTTCCAATCCCTTGAATCCCCAACTTAGTACACAGGATATAATTTGTGGCAATCCAGGAAGGGTAGAGGTTACCAATGTACCTGCTGGTTACGAATACAGTCTTAATTCTGCTGCAGGCCCCTATCAGGACAATCCGTATTTCGATATATTTACACCTGGTAATTATCAGGTGTATACGCGTTTAAAGAACGCTTCCCCAAGTGCATGTGTTTTCCCATCACAAACCGTAACCATAAACGAAGTGGATATGACCGTGGATGTTTCCATGGTAGATATCATCTGTAGTGGTGATAAGGGTAGCATAAGTATCAACATCTCGGGAGTACCCGGATTTTATAGCTATAGGTTAATAAGAAACGGTGCTACCATGAATACCTTTGGTCCCAATGGGTCCAACACCCATACCTTTAATAATCTTGGGGCCGGAACCTATTCGGTATCGGTTCAGGCGGGCAGCAGTTGTACCCAGACCATAAGTACCATTAATGGAAATCCGATTACCATTGGTGCGGGACTTGTTCCTGTAGATGCTACTGCCTTTGCGACCGACAGTTTTGGCTGTGGTGCCACTTCAGTGGATATCACTATAGATGCAAGCGGTGGTACGGGACCATATCAATATAATGTTAATGGAGGTGCCTTCGGGGGAAGTTTCGCAACTTCCACCACACATACGGTTAGTAGTCCAGGTACCTATAATATAGTGGTAAGGGATGCCAATGGATGTACTAAAAATGCAGCGGTTGATGTTGAGAATATTCCACCCCCAGTATACAATATCAGTTCTATAGACGCCAATTGCGGGGGTTCCAATAACGGAAGTATTTCCGTAAATGTTACCAATAGTAATGGTTATAACTTGGAATACAGTATTAATAATGGTGGTACGTTTCAGAACAGTAATGTTTTTTCCAATTTGGCGCCAGGGAATTACAATGTAGTAATAAGGTATCAGCAAGATACTTTTTCTTGTACCACTCCAGCAGTCAGTAGGACCATAGGTACCCCTTCTACTATTTTAGGAAATGCCAATGCTACCCAAACCCCAACTTGTTTAAATGAAAGTGGGGGCCAGATTACCTTTTCGGGAGTTAGTGGAGGTGTCGGTCCATATGAGTACAGCATTGGGTCTGGCTTCATTCTGAACAATACGGTCTTTAATGGAATTTCCGCAGGGACATACTCCCCGCAGATACGCGATGCCAATGGTTGTGTTTCTACCCTACCGGCCATTGTTTTTAGTCCGTTAAACAAACCTACGGATATCGATTTTACGGTATCCAGCATAGATTGTGCCACAGGTACTGCGTCGGTTTCCTTAACGGTAACGGGAGGTACGGCCATAAGTACTTATGAAATTATAGCCCCGACCAGTGTAAATAATGGTGTATCCAATACCTTCACCGGTTTGGGTCTTGGTAGTTATACCTTTAGGGTAACCGATTCTGCTGGTTGTAATTATACAGAAAGTTTTGCCATAACAGATATTAGTTCTATTGGGGTTACTAGTCAGTTGTTGACCAATGTAACCTGTTTTGGGGATAGCGATGGGGCAGGCCGTTTTATAGTGGACGGATTTAATGGTACTTACAGTTATCAAATAGATGCAAATCCTGTAGTAACTGGCCAGACTTCCAGTATAATTTCTGTAGGTGGACTAAGTGCTGGTTCCTATACCATAACGGTTACGGATGAAGATACCAATTGCGTTGATACGGCAACCCTAACTATTGCGGAACCATCAGCTGCTTTGACCATATCTCCTATATGGACCGATATGAGTTGCCAAAACAACAATAGGGGAGCGGTAAACGGGAATGCCTCCGGTGGATGGGGTGGATTTCAATATACCCTTACCAGACCAAACGGAACTACTGCGGGTCCTAGGAGCAATCCAAATTTTACTGGCTTGACCGATGATACCGGGCCATACACTATTAGTGTTGTAGACGGTGGTGGTTGTACTGCTTCCGCAAGTTATACTTTTACTTCTTTAACGGCACCCACTTTGGTGTTGGATACTGGAGCTTCCGATTTTTGTTTTGATAGTTCCAATGCTACAACCATGGTGGTCAACGCCAGTGGTGGGGATGGGAACTACGAGTACCGAATAGATAATGGGCCTTGGGTAGCCGGTGGTGCCAGTGCAAGTTTTGGAGGCCTTACCCCTGGTAACCATACCGTTCAGGTAAGGGATGGAAATAACTGTATGGATGATGTTGTTAGGAATATTAGGCCACAGACCACCTCTACTGTAAGTATACAAAAAGAACTTACCTGTAGTTTGGTACCTGGTGCAGGTGATGCGGATATTCGGGTCAATATAGGCAATGGAAATCCTCCTTATGCCAATTATGCCGTGAATATTAATGGAGGGGGGTATGGACTTACTACACCTATTGCAGGAAGTAGTTTTGTATATACAACCCCAAGTCCTGGTACTTACCAGTTCCAAATTACGGACGGCAATGGTTGTGTTGTAGAGACCAATGTGGTTACCATAAGCCCTACTGATGTAATTGTAGCCACGGCCGATGTTACGGACCCACGTTGTGATGATCCCAATACCGGGGTAGTCCGCTTGATACCTGATACCACGGTAGGGGTGGCACCATATGAATATAGTATAGATGGTACCAACTATACAAGTCAGGCTGTATACGGAAATCTTTCCCCAGGAAATTATACCTATTATGTTAGGGATAGCAGAGGGTGTTTTATAGATGTCGATTTTACTGTAGGACCTCCAGATCCTGGAGTTGATGCCACGGTGGTGCCAAATGATGCTACCTGTGCTGCGGGAGTGGTTGAGGGAAGCATTGATGTTACTGGTAATGTCAATGGTGTAGCTCCTTATACCTATACTTTATTGGATGTCAACGGAAACGTTGTCGGTCCAGTCGTAAATACCGCCAGTGATACCCATAGTTTTACCAATTTACCTGAAGGGGAATACACGGTAATTACAAGGGATGCCTCCGGTTGTGAAGATAGGGATGCAGTTACCTTGGGCCATACAGGACTGACAATTACGCCGGTTCCACCACCTTTGCCAGCCAGCTGTGATCCCAGTGCAGATGGCTTTACCTATACGGTTAATATTGCTGGTGGTTCGGGAGAGTATGATATAAGAGTATTGGGCGACCCGTCAGGCTTTTTTAGTATGGCATCTGGCGCCACGTCCCACACCTTTAGTTATGCGGCAAATGGAATTATCTACGGAGTAGCCTATACAGTTGAAGTTCTGGACCGGGTAACAGGTTGTATTTATCAGCAGGAAATTCCACCTGTAAGTGGTCCATTGCCTGGTTTTATCGCAACAGCTTCTGCGACTTCATCTTCCTGTGACGTATCCGGAAACGGAATATTCTATTATGAGGTTGAAGAATATAGTGGCACACAGTTAGAAATTACGGTAATTAATGTCACAACTGGAGCAATTGTGGCACCTGCAACAATCATAGCAGTGCCAGCTTACGTTGCTGGTACTCCATATACAGGACAGATAACAAACTTGCCTCCCGGTAACTACCGCGTTCTGGTAGAGGATGTACCTACAGGATGTACCACTAGTGCACAGGCGATTATAGCCCAAGATATCCCAACTATTAGCGTTGATAGCAATACCAATGCCAATTGTAATGATCCTTTAGGGCATTTGGTAATACGTGGTGTTGGAGGAACGGGGCCATACCAATACTCTGTGGTACCCACCACAACGGCAGTAGGTGCCTATTCGGCAACTACGGACTATGATCTGTCTCCCGGGGATTATGATGTTTATGTACAGGATGCCAGTGGATGTAGTTCTTTCACTACGGTGACCATATTAGAGGATCCAGGAGTTTCGGCACCTACCATTGATGTTACCAATCAATGTTTTGTGGTGGCTTCCTATAATGTAGAGGTTACTGGCCCGGTAAACAGTGGACCTGCCCCGGAGACTACTTTTCAGTACGATATGGGAAGTGGATTTCAGGATAGCCCTTTTTTCACGGTTCCCAATCCAGGTACTTATACCATGACCGTGAGGGATGGTAACGGATGTACGGCTACCAATACTTTTGAAGTATTCGACTTCTTCTCAATAACCGCCAGTGCAACCGCGGAGCCTTCCTGTAATAACGCAGATGGTACCATTACTGTTGTGACTTCAGGTGGTAGTGGAGATTTTGATTATGTTTTGGACGATGGCATAAATCCAACTACTTTTCAAGCTAATAATCCTGTTTTTACAGGACTTGTGCCAGGAAATTATACTATAACCGTAACAGATAGGAGTTCCAATACTACTCCTTTATGTGAGGATACCGCGGTAGTGGAAATTATTACGGTAGATCAACCTATAATAGATACTGTAACCGTAGAGGATATTTCTTGTTTCGGAAGTGCAGACGGTAGTATTTCGGTGGATTTGGTAGCGGCATCAGCCACCGACGGACCTTTTGTTTACAATTTGTACGATAGTGGCGGTGTTTTGGTAACTAGTCAGGCCGATGCTATTTTCGATAATTTAACCCCTGACAACTATGAGGTTCAGGTAGTTTCCAGCAGAGGGTGTTCATCACCACGAGTGCCTGCGAATATTATAGAACCTACAGCATTAATGGGGACGGCAACAGCTCCTCCCTTTACCTGTAATCCGTCCAGCAATACCTTTAATACGACAACAATAACCGCCAATGTGGATATCTCAACGGGGACAGCTCCATATACTTACAGTATCAATGATGGTTCGGCGGTGTTCGATGGCACTAATTTCCAGAGTAGCAATACCTTTGAGATTATTGATGATGGTGGACCTCAAACCATAATTGTTACTATAAGGGATAATAATGGTTGTGAAATTACCGATACGGTCAATTTGGCTCCTCCCACCGGACTAACCTTTAGTTTTAACGAACTTACCCCTATTACCTGTGACGCTTCGGGATCTGGTGTAATGGCCAGTACCGTTGAGATTATTATAGACCAAGGTCCTGGAAATTACGGGGTTGAAATATTGCCTTTGGGATCACAGCCAGAGCGACTTACCAGTGGAGCCGATAGGATTGTTTGGGACTTGGATACTCCTGGAGATTATATTTTTGCTGTGAGGGATATAGCCAATGGCGGCTGTTTGTTTGTTACTCCGACGTATAATGTGCCGGATTATAACCTTATAGAGGCTGTTATCAATGAGGTGAAACCAGTAACCTGTTTCAATGGATCTGACGGGGAAATCAGTATTGAAGTCAACAATTATACGGGTGTTTATAATTATGAAGTATTTTCCCGTGATGCTGCCGGTGTGGAAACAACCACTGGAGTTACAGGAAGTTTTGATACCGCCAATCCAATAAACACCCCAGAAATAATTGTCGGCGTACCAGCAGGTAACTTATTGGTACGTGTAGAGGCAGTGGATAGTCCATTTTGTGATACCGTTAGTAACACAACAACGGTACACGGACCGGACAGACCTTTGGATCCTTCACCAGCTCAAACTGCAGATGTAACCTGTTTTATCCCTGGAAGGGGTGAAATAACTGTTTCAGGTGATGGTGGCTGGGGAGGCTATGAATATCAATTGGAAATGGAAACTGCTCCGGGGGTATACCTTATGATTGCTTCCTTCTCTACCAATAATGTATTTAGTGATTTAATAAGCGGTACCTATCGTGTAGGTATCCGTGACTCTGGCGGGTGTGTGGTTATGGAAGATTTCATCATTAACCCACCTGTGCCCATAGCTGCCGATATTAGAATTGTGCAGCCATTGCTCTGCCCTGGATCAAATGATGGAATAATTGAAGCATATAATATTAGTGGTGGAGAAGATATTAATGGTGATGGCGAGGAATATCTGTTTCAGTTGAACAGGTTGGATACCTCTGGTAATATTTTAAACACCAGTGGTTTACAGGAATCCGCTGTCTTCCCTAACCTGCCCACAGGAAATTATACCATAGTGGTCTATGACGGCTGGGGATGTAGTTTTACGACGCTACCAGTTTTTATCCAAGATCCTCTTCCTGTAGATGCAGATCTGGTGGAGACTTTGGCTCCCGGTTGCGGGGATGAGGGCCGTATGGAATTGACTATAGCAAATCCAATTGCTGGAATGGAGTATTTCTATCGCAGGTCCGGTACCACAGATCCTTTTGTTTCTTTCGGAGGAATTGGAGTAGTTACAGTGGAGATTATTATACCCGATGTAAATCTTAATCCTGGGCCTTACCAATTTGATGTACAAAATGGTAATGGTTGTCCAGAGCAGAAGTCGAATGAAATTAATCTTGATCCTGCTTTACCTTTGGTTATTGCCCTTGATTTGGTGGATGCCAATATCAAATGTTCCGGACAACCAACAGGTATTGTACGGTCTGAAGCCTTTGGAGGGGTAGGAAACTATATTTATACCCTGGTAAATAATATTTTGGATAGTGGAACACCTGGTGTTCCAAGACTCCCAATTGCGACTGATATTGTGAGGGGACCACAAAGTTCGGGTATCTTTAGGGATTTGCCTCCGGGATCTTACTATGTCTATGCAACTAGTCTGGGATGTACGGCCATTTCAGGGGAAATTTTGATAACTCCCAAGGACCCATTGATCTTGGATCGTTTGGAAATGGTGCCTGTTAGTTGTTATGGTGATGTAGATGGTCAGGTCATTATAGAAGCCAGCGGTGGTACTGGAAAAATACGTTTTTCCATATCCGATACCTTAAGTGAATTCTTTGAAGGGGAAGACCCCTCAAATCCAAATTCTTTCACTTTTACTGACTTACCACCTGGTACCTATGAAATAATAGTACAGGACGAGCTGGGATGTAATATTTTGCAGGAAGTGACCATTACGGAGCCCGAAGAATTGATAGTGGCCAATGTGGACACCACGCCGGAAACCTGTATTATGGCTTCCGATGGCTCGGCACAACTGACCATGATGGGCGGAACACCCTTTGTGGACACCTTAAGCGGAGCAGAGTATTACGAGACTAGAATTATTGGACCAAACTCAATTGGGGATGAAGTATTTGAAAGAAACGATGCCTTGTTTTTCGACAACCTAATGGGTGGAGAAACCTATGTAGTGTTCATTCGCGATTCTATGGGTTGCGAGACTAACGCGGTTATCCCGATCATGATAGGTGTTGATCTAAGTGCCGAGCCCATAGTTGAATATGGATGTGAGGGGATTTTCCCAAATAGTACCGTTACCATTCGCATGACAGATTCAAGCTTAATGTCTAGACTTCTATTTTCACTAGATGTTGACGATATGACCTTGGCCAATACCCAGACTACATTTGGGGATTTGGCGGCAGGCGATCATACTGTTTATATCTATCATGAAAATGGATGTGCCACCTCGGTGGACTTTTCCGTGGATGCATATGAACCTTTGACCTTGACTGCCATAAAAACTGGTCCAAACGAGGTTACTGCAACTGCTACGGGAGGCTTTGGGGACTATGAATATTTCTTCCAAGGGGATTCTTATGGTACAGTGAATGTGTTTTTATCCAACCAAGATACCAATGTTGAGGTCAGGGTAGTGGATCGTATGGGTTGTGAGGCTATGATTTCCATTCCGTTCAAATTTACGGGTATGTTGGAAATACCCAATTTCTTTACCCCAAATGGAGATAACATGAATGACGAATGGTATCCGGGAAATAGGGATTACTTCCCTAATATAGAAGTTAAGATCTATGATAGATATGGTAGGGTAGTGGCGATTTTGGACCAGGTATCTGGCTGGGACGGTAATTACGATGGTAAGGCAGTACCTTCTGGAGATTATTGGTATGAAGTGAACGCCAATGACGAAGACAAACAGCAATTTATGGGTCATTTCACCCTGTATAGATAAAGGAATTATTACCTGTATTTTTCCATGAAAAGGGCACTAAAAATATTAGTGTCCTTTTTTATCTGGTATGACTTTTTATTTCGAAGGATTATACTATATTTGCAGTCCGAAAAAACAATAGTAATTTTTATTACAGTTGATTATTCAGGGTGTACCACGCTTGTTGCGTGGCAGGTCTCGCCCGGTTTGTAACGCAAGGCGTTATTATTG
>TARA_R100000935_G_C2842001_1_pt1 | contig 33726 bp, 27 predicted proteins | sample TARA_R100000935 | Tara Oceans TARA_R100000935 (sample SAMEA2621502) | marine metagenome | biome: marine biome (ENVO:00000447); feature: surface water layer (ENVO:00002042); material: "saline water (ENVO:00002010), including plankton (ENVO:xxxxxxxx)" | depth 5 m
CAAGGTATGCTTCCAGACACGCGAGCGGAAAGAAACTGTATCAGATTGCGGATTTGGTCATTGATAATTGTGTTCCCTCGGGGGATGGGGTTATCTCCATTAACGAACTGCTTATTGGACCTGCTTCCTCGGTGTTGGGAATGATCATTGTAAACATAATTTCGACCGAAGCCATCAAAATTAATTTGGACAGAGGTGTGGATGTCTCCGTTTTTCAAAGTCAGAACATAGATGAGGCGGACAATGAGGCGCTCTATCAAAAATATGAATCCCGGATAAAGCACCTATAGTGAAGTAGAGGAATTGAATGTTTTTTCTTTTTATTTAGCGCCTATATTTTATAATTTAGGAGGTTGAAGCAGCAGCAGATTTTTTACAGGCAATGCGCAGAAGAAATTTTCTGATTAAAGTGACAAAGTTTGGGGAATCGATTTTGACAAACCAACATTTAATGCAAGGCGATATTCATCAAATCCGAACCCATAAAAATGAAAAAAGTAATAGTTGTAACCATATCACTTTTAATCTTTTTTGTCACTTTTAATGGCATTTCCCAGAGCCTGCCAGAAGGGATAAAAGTATCCAAGATATACTCCGATGAAAATTATAATGCCTTTACCTCTTTGATAAGGTTTAAAGGAGATTTTTATTGTGCTTTCCGTTCGGGGGAAAGGCATGTTTATGGAAAGGATGGCGTAATAAAAATTATAAGCTCTAAAGATGGCAAGGCCTGGAAAGATGTTGATCAAATAGCTCTCAAAGGTTTTGATTTAAGGGATCCCAAATTATCGGTTACTCCGGAAGGGCTCATAATGGCCACTATGGGAGGGTCTATTTATGAAGGCAAGACTTTGTTGGGAGGAATACCCCATGTAGCCTTCTCTAATCCCAAGGGGACCAAGTTCTCCCCGCCACAACCTATTAAATATGATGAAAATATAAAATCGAAATTCGATTGGCTCTGGAGCTTAACCTGGTATGAAGGTACTGGTTATGGAGGCATGTATTCGCGGATAGAAAATATAGTGGGTGGAAATACAACGATTATAAAATTAGTTAAAACTACCAATGGGATAGATTATATAAAGGTTGCCGATTTGGAAGTCGAGGGAAATCCCAATGAATCCACAATCCGTTTTTTGCCCAATGACGACATGTTAATGTTAATAAGACGTGAACAGGGTAACAAAAGGGCTTATTTGGGTCAAAGTAGTCCTCCTTATACGGACTGGAGTTTTGCCGAGTCGCCATACTTTATTGGAGGCCCCGACTTTGTATCGATAGGAGAGGGCCAATATATTGGTGGGGGAAGGATTAACAGGGAGTATACCGGACTGGTTTCCTTTGGTAAAAATGGAGATTTTAGGGAGGTATTGAAATTGCCATCAAATTCCGATAGCAGCTATCCAGGTTTTGTTTTTGAAAATGATACCCTGTACATGAGCTACTATTCTTCCCATGAGACCGAAAAAACCTCTATTTATTTTGCCGAAATACCCTTGGTTGAACTTAAATGAATGCAATAGCGTAAGTTCAATTATTTAAAAGTCCAATAATGAGTTTAAAATTTCTTTTTAGTACAATGCTTCTCTGGGTGTTGCTGGGAATCGCCTTCTCTTGCAAGAGCAATAAAATAACCAACAAATTATGGGTATCCAAAGAACCTAAAACCGTTTTGAGCCTGCAGCCTTCTGCAGACAACCCCCGTAACAGTGAGGGGGATTTTATCAGGCTAAAAAATGGAAATCTGTTATTTGTGTATACCCATTATACCCATGGCACTGGGTCCGATCATGACCCGGCACATCTGGCAAGTAGATATTCCGAGGATAATGGAAATACATGGAGTATAAAGGATGAGGTGGTGCTGCCCAATGAAGGAGGAATGAATGTTATGTCGGTTTCCCTATTGCGACTGCATAATGGTTCCATAGCCTTATTTTACCTGAGGAAGAATAGTACAGTGGATTGTATTCCCATGATGAGAATATCCACGGATGAAGCACAGAGTTGGAGTTCTCCAGTTCCCTGTATCACGGACAAGAAAGGGTATTTTGTTTTAAATAATGATAGGGTAGTTCAGCTTGAAGATGGGCGTTTAATGTTTGCAGTGGCGGAACACCCCACTACGCAAAAAGGTTTCAGTGCCAAGGGCAATTTATTTTCTTATTACTCCGATGATAATGGTGAAACATGGACTTCTAGCGAAATGGTGCCCAATAATACCGAAATTATTACCCAGGAACCAGGTCTCATTGAAATGAATGACGGGCGTATCATGATGTATATTCGGGCAAGCGGTGGAGTACAGCAGCTGTCTTTTTCAAAAGATCGTGGAGCAAGCTGGACTCACATTGAGGCAAGTTCTATTTATTCCCCTCTTTCGCCAGCTACCATAGAAAAAGTCCCCGGAACCGGGGATTGGGTCATGGTATGGAACAATAATGATGGTTCGGATCCAGCTATAAAAGCTAAAAGAACCCCTCTTACGATTGCTATTTCCAAGGACGAGGGGAAAACATGGGGCAACATTAAAAATATTGCCACCGACCCAGATGGCTGGTATTGTTATACCGCCTTGTATTTTACAGATCCACAAGATATTATTTTGGGGCATTGTGCAGGCAACAGAGTACAGGGAACAGGCCTGGCAATAACCAATATAACTACTTTAAATTTGGATTGGCTAGTTAAACCTGGGGGATAAAGAATTGCATTTCTTGCCTTTAAACAGGTATTTAATAAAGATTTATTGGAAATTAGGTACTTTGTATTCCAATTTCGTGTGTTTTAAAATATAATCATCAAAACCTTAAACCAAGACTTATGAACCTAATGTATAAACATTGTATTTTACTCTTTATGATTTTGGGGCTTACTTCTGGTGGCTATGCCCAGAAGAACCAACGTCCCAATGTAATCTTGGTGATTACGGATGATCAAGGGTACGGGGATTTAGGGTTTACTGGGAACCCCCATGTAAAAACACCCGTTATTGATGCCTTGGCACGTGAAAGTGTTAGGTTCAACAATTTTTACGTTTCTCCGGTTTGTGCACCAACCAGATCCAGTTTAATGACGGGGCGTTATTCATTGCGAACGGGTATGAGGGATACTTACAACGGAGGGGCAATTATGGCTTCCAACGAAGTTACCATAGCCGAGATGTTGAAGCAGGCAGATTATACGACGGGGGCATTTGGGAAATGGCATTTAGGGGATAATTATCCAAGTAGGCCCAGTGATCAAGGTTTTGATGAGTCTGTTATCCACCTTTCTGGAGGCATGGGGCAGGTAGGGGATATTACTACTTATTTTAAGGGGGATACAAGTTATTTTGATCCTGTACTTTGGCACAATAACCAACAGCAAGCCTATGAGGGGTATTGCTCCGATATTTTCACCGATCAGGCGATCAATTTTATTGATAAAAATAAGGAATCGCCCTTTTTCTGCTATTTGGCCTATAATGCCCCACATACCCCCTTGCAGGTGCCTGATTCCTATTATCAAAAGTATAGGGACATAGACCCTTCTGCAGGGTTTGGTAAGGGCGGAAAGCCATTTTCAAAAATGAGCGAAAAGGATAAGGAAGATGCCAGAAAGGTATATGCCATGGTAAATAATATTGATGACAATCTCGGCAAACTCTTCAAAAAATTGGATGCCTTAGGATTATCGGAAAACACCCTTGTAATTTTTATGACCGATAATGGCCCGCAACAGACCAGATATGTAAGTGGTATGAGGGGACTTAAGGGAGATGTTTACAATGGGGGTGTACGAGTCCCATTTTATTTAAAATATCCAGCACTTTCCAAGGGTGACAAAGATGTGGAAACCATGACGGCGCATTTGGATGTCCTGCCTACGCTATCGGCAATTTGCGATGTGGAAATGCCAAAAGACAGGATTATAGATGGCAAAAGTTTAGTTCCCTTAATACAGGGCCAAAAAGTGGACTGGGCCGATCGTTCCCTATTTTTTTATTGGTCGCGCCGCTATCCTGAATTGTATAATAACATGGCCATTCAGAAAGCAGGGTACAAATTGGTAGGAAAAACAGACTATAATGCCGCTATTGAAGATTTTGAATTGTTTCAACTTACCAAGGATCCATATGAGCAGCACAATGTGCTAAAGGAGAACAAAGAATTGGCCATAGACCTTAAAAAGGAGTTGGATAAAATATACGGGGAGTTGATCATTTCTGAAAATCTTGTAGACCCTCCAAAAATTTCAGTGGGCACCCCCTACGAGAACCCGGTAATTTTGAATAGGAATGATGCCGGAGGGGAGCGCGGTATTTGGAATCAAGAGGAGATTTATGGTCATTGGGATACTGAAATTGAAGAGGGTTATTATGATATTACATTTAAGTTTGTTCAACCGGTAGTCGGTAATGGGAAAATGGTTTTGGAAGCCAATACGCTTGTAAGACAAATGGAAAATAAAAAGGGAGATACCGATATAATACAGATGGAGAAAGTTTATTTTCCAAAAATGTCGGGCAAGCTTTTACCATTTTATGCCGTAGACAATAAGAATGTTTTTCCTTTTTGGATGGAAATGAAAAAAGTGGATTAGGATCCAATTCATTTGTTTCTTATTTATTTTCAAGGAAATAGATAGGTTTTTCAGGGTTGGAATTTTTCCAAAATGGCACATTAAATAATTGTTGAGTGATACCTTTATTAGCGTACATTCGCGCAAAATATTTATGTCCATGGAAAGTAGGGTAAAAGCAGTTGAGGCGTTGTTCGCGGTATTGGATCGGGAGATAGCTACTTTTCAATCCGAGTCGGGTCTTGGTTGTATAGCAGGTTGCGGTAAATGTTGCACCCATCCGGACATAGATGCTTCCCCTTTAGAATTTCTGCCATGGGCTTTTAATCTTTTTTTAAATGGAAAGGCAGAAACTACCTTGGAGGAATTAAAGGTCAGCGATAATTCCATTTGCCATTTATATCGGCCATTGTCCGTTTTGGATAGCAATAGTGGTAGATGTGGTGATTATAAGTTCCGGGGACTAATATGTCGCTTATTTGGATATGGAGCAAGTAGGGACAAATTAGGGCAACTGCGTTTGGCCACTTGTAAGATTATAAAGGAAAATCAGGCCGATCTTTATGAGAATTCCAAGGTGGCTATGAAAAACGGACTATACGTGCCTATTTTTACAGACTACTATATGAATCTTAATCAAATAGATTTCAGGATGGGAAATAGTATTCTTCCTATCAATAAAGCAATGAAGGCGGCCATTGAGGAAGTGCTTCAGTATTATGCATACCGTCCCTTCCCGGAAGGGCATAAGGTTACTGCCTAGTAACTAGGGAGAACTTTCCAAGAAACTTGGTTATTGCTTTTTTAAATCAGTGTATTTTACCCTAAATTCTTGTAAATCCACATCGGATTCATTTTGTGTATTGTGTTTTTTGCCTAGCTTTGAAATTGGACTGTACGGATATTTGTTAGGCAGGAGATAAAATGCATATTGTCTAAAAAATCAGTATACATCTTCAAGCTAAAAAGTAGTTAGGGCTTAAAGGATAATTATAAAGTGATGAGGCAACTATTGACTACATTGTTTGTTTTTTGTACCGTACTGAGTGTATTTGGATCTCAGCTGGATACCCTAAAAGTTGCGAGTAAGTCTATGGGTAAATCCATTGCCAATCTGGTAATTTTGCCGGATAGTTATACTGCACAAAAAAAAGGATACCCGGTACTTTTTCTTTTACACGGAGCAGGAGGCGACCATACGGATTGGGTAACCAAGGTGGGATCCATAAGAGATTATGCTGACGCATATAACATGATTATAGTCTGTCCGGATGGTAGTAAGACCAGTTGGTATTTTGATAGTCCAGTAGATCCGGACATGCGTTATGAGACCTATGTTGCCAAAGAGTTGGTTCAGGCGGTGGATAAGAAATACAATACTCTGGCCAATAGGGAATCTAGGGCCATTACTGGCTTGAGTATGGGTGGACATGGGGCTTTTTATATGGCTTTTAAGCACCAGGAGGTGTGGGGTGCTGCAGGAAGTATGAGCGGCGGTCTGGATATCCGACCCTTTCCCGAAAATTGGGACTTGTCCAAGCGACTGGGCGATTATGCGGAAAATAAAGGCCACTGGGAAGATAACACGGTAATCAACATGGTTTATTTGTTGAAAAAGGACAATTTAAAGCTCATTTTTGATTGCGGAGTTAATGACTTCTTCTATGATGCCAATAAAAGAATGCACCAAAAATTGTTGGAAAGAAATATTCCGCACGATTATATAGAACGCCCAGGAAGCCACAATTGGGATTATTGGGCCAATGCCATTCAGTACCAACTATTGTTTTTTGATAGATTTTTTAAATCCTAAAGTTGGGTTATGCTACTTGTTGATCTAGCTCAGGAGATCAATTCGTATATAATTTTTTGGTAATTAAGTCTTTAAATCTATTTCTTTAAGGTTCTCTATTCTGTTGCGTACCAAGAAGGCATCTATGGTCTCGAAATGTTCTATGACGCGTTTGTCCTTAAATTCGAATACTTTTTGGGACAGTCCTTGCAGAAAATCCCGGTCGTGGGAGACCAATATTAAGGTGCCATCAAAGGCAAGCAGGGCTTCTTTAAGTACATCCTTGGATTTTAGGTCCAAATGGTTGGTAGGCTCATCCAGTATCAGAAGATTTACCGGTTCCAAAAGCAATTTCACCATTGCAAGACGGGTTTTTTCCCCTCCTGAAAGTACACTTACCTTTTTTTCCAGGTCATCACCACTGAACATAAACCTGCCTAAAATATTTTTGATCTGTGTGCGTACGTCCCCTTCGGCTACTTCATCCACAGTCTGGAAGATAGTGAGTTCAGGATCTAACAAGGAAGCTTGATTTTGGGCAAAATAACCAACTTTTACATTGTGCCCCAAGCTGCATTTGCCCTCTACTTCAATTTCGCCTAAAATGGCCTTGATCATCGTTGATTTTCCTTCCCCGTTCCTTCCCACAAAAGAAACCTTTTCGCCACGGGAAATGGAGAGATTGGCATCTTTGAAAACCACATGGTCGCCATAACTTTTGGATAGCCCTTCAGCAGTAACCGGATAGTCGCCAGAGCGAATGGAAGGAGGGAACCTCAGTTTTAGGGCCGTGGTGTCTATTTCGTCAATTTCTATGATCTGAAGCTTTTCCAACATTCTTTCCCTGGAAGTTACCTGGTTGGTTTTGGAATAGGTACCCTTAAACCGGTCAATAAAGGCTTGATTGTCTGCAATAAACTTTTGCTGTTCCTGATAAGCTTTTATTTGGTGGCTTCGCCTGTCTTCCCTTAACTGAAGGTAGTGGGTGTAGTTGGCCTTGTAATCATAGATCCTGCCCATGGTTACTTCTATGGTTCTGTTGGTAATATTATCTATAAAGGTTTTGTCATGGGAGATTACGACAACTGCCTTGGCTTTGTTCAACAGGAAATCCTCCAGCCAAATAACTGATTCTATATCCACGTGGTTGGTGGGCTCATCCAAAAGGATTAGGTCCGGCTTTTGCAATAATATCTTGGCAAGTTCTATTCTCATTCGCCATCCGCCACTGAATTCACTGCTAAGGCGATGAAAATCTTCGCGTTTAAACCCTAGTCCCCTCAGCGCTTTTTCTACTTCTGCCTCATAGTTTATTTCTTCAAGTGCATAGAATTTTTCACCCAGGTCCGAAACTTTTTCAATGATATTCATATAGGCGTCCGATTCATAATCGGTACGGGTTTCCAATTCCTTGTTGAGGCGTTCAATTTCATCCCGCATGCTAAAGATTTCCTTAAAGGCTTTGGAGGCTTCCTCGAAAACGGTACAACTGTCATCGGTCAATAAATGCTGGGGCAAATAGGCAATTACGGCGTCCTTGGGATAGCGAATATGCCCTCGGGTGGCTTTTTGCTCCCCTGCAATTATCTTCATCATGGTAGATTTTCCAGCCCCGTTTTTGCCCATTAGGGCAATCTTATCGTTCTCATTGATAACAAAGGAAACATCACTAAACAAGGTGTCACCACTAAATTCCACCGCTATTGCATCTACAGAAATCATATTCCAAATTTAAGTCTGCAAAACTATGAAAAAGGGGAATACTTTGGTTGTATAATTTTGAGGTCCTTTTTTTACCATTCTATACAGCGTTTTAGTCATTATTCTATTAAATTTTTATTGACCACGGAACCCTTGGGGTTATTCCGTGCAATCCTAAGGCATATTATTGCTGTGTTGAACGGTTATAAAAGTAGAAAGTCGAATAATTCAATAATTATTAGAGCATTATACTTCAATTTTTTAGATTTAATTATAGAATTAAACGAGATGCAAAAAAAATTGGTAATCAATTATACCCCAACGGGTATGATTCCTACAAAAAGTATGACGCCCCATGTTCCAGTGAGCGTATCGGAAATAGTTGAAGATGTCCAAGCGGCATGTGAGTTGGGGATAACCATGGTGCATTTGCACGCTAGGGATGCCAACACGGGGGAACCTACCTATAAAAAAGAGGTGTACGGGGCAATTATTGAAGGGATTCGAAAATATGCACCTCACCTTGTGTTATGTGTATCCCTTAGCGGTAGGAACATAAATAAGCTGGAATTGAGGGCGGACCCACTTTCGCTGGAAGGTAATTTAAAACCTGATTTTGGTAGTTTAACATTGAGTTCCTTGAATTTTAATCAAACGGCAAGTGTGAATTCCCCTTCCATGGTTCAGGATTTGGCTGCTATCATGAAAGAGAAGGGTATTGTTCCCGAGTTGGAGGCCTTCGACATTGGCATGGTGAACTATGCTAAATATCTAGAAAAAAAGGAACTAATCAAACCGCCCTATTACTTCAATTTACTATTAGGGAATATTGCCTGTGCCCAGGCCGATTTATTACATACAGGAATTATGATTAGGGATCTTCCAGGGGATTCAATTTTTAGTCTTGCCGGAATAGGCAATGACCAATTAACAATGAATTCTGTGGCAATTGCAATAGGTGCAGGGGTAAGGGTTGGCTTGGAAGATAATATATGGTTTGATTCTGCAAGGACAAAACTGGCAACCAATATGGATCTTTTAAACAGAATTCATACAATTTCTAAAGCTAATGATCGAGAAATAATGTCGCCCCAAGAATTTAGATTAAAAATGCAGCTGGAACCTGGCAATGGAAAATATGGAAGAAAATTATCCTAATTCGATATAAATGCATTTAAAGGAAAGTGAGAAGATATCGGCAATTAAAAGAGTTCGACAAGTTATTAAGAACGGAATGTTTCTGTTTGGCTTGAAGAACCGCTTGGCACGCATTGGAATCGAGATTATGCCTTATTATTGGGTTGAGGAAGAGGCGGAAGATTGTGCGGCGCCTCAGATTAAAGGCGATTTTTCGGAATTCATCTTCAGGGAACTTAGTTTTGAGGAAGTGAAATTTATTAGTAAGGAAATTGATAACATGCAAATGGACCTACTGGAAAAGGAATATCAGCAGTGCCCATTGTGTTTGGGTTTGGAGCATAATAATGAAATTGCTGCTTATATGTTTATTGGATTAAATAATGTGATATTTAGGGATAAATTATTTCGGATAAAAAGTAATGAAGCTTATCTCACTAGTATGTGGACTTTTCACGCTTATAGGGGAAGAAATATTGCCCCATACTTGAGGTATATGGGCTATCAATTTTTAAAAGAACAGGGGAGGGATGTAAAATATAGCATTAGTGAATACTTTAATAAATCTACTATTAAATTTAAAAACAAACTTAATTCTAGGCATTTGCAACTTTATATTTATTTTAATTTGTTTGGGAAATGGAAAAGGCACTACATGCTAAGATCCTATACAGATAAATAAAATGTTCCTGTGAAATTCAAGGTAGTGGTTCAAATTACTCATTTGCTTTTAATTTGGTGACATAGATAAAAAGCAATGCATGGTTAACCCAATGTTTTGTGGATGTATTTTTTTGTACAGTACATGCCTATATTGTTCTAGTCCTCTTACGGAGTTTCATGAGTCGGTCCTTGTAGTAGGCCTTCAATTCGTCCAAAAAGCTCATTGGGTTTTCGTACTCCGTCAATACTTTGTAAGTATGTCTATTTTTGGCGGCCGCCAGTTCCTCCCGCAGTTTTTTTAGCTCCATTTTTAAATACGTAAGGTCGGGATCTTTTAAGGGCTCTTGTTTTTTGTGCGGCTTAATCAAGGTGTTGCCACTAAAAATATGTGCGTGATAGGCCTTTAGGGCCGCCAAATCACCAGATCGGTATATTTCTATAAGCTGGGTCGTGATCTCCGTGGCCAAGTCCAATTTATCGGTTTGCATGGAAAATTTATCGGGATGTACATATAGCATGGCCTCTCGGTACAGTTGCTTCCTTTGTTGTCGTTCCCTTGAATTCTTTTCTGGAATCGGTTTTGGTTGGTCTGAGGTCAGGATTCCGGTCTGGTCATAGTTCTTTCCGCGCTTTTTTTGTGCCAGGCGTTTATCCTTTTTTGCCTTTTTTTGTTGCTTATAGAGCAGTGAAAGTTCTTGTTCCTCAATTAATTCATCTTCGATTTTGGTACGGAGTAGGTTTTCAAAAACGGATGTTTTTTGAATTGTTTCGTTGATTTCCAATTGCAGCCTATTAATCTCCGCCTGTAGGAGTTGAATTTGGTTAGGGAGTTCACTGGGAAGGTAATTTTCACTCATGGTTCCAGGGCAATGATAATCTTAATTTTAATGGCAATTTAAACAATAAAAACTGTCCAAACGGAGTTCTTATGGTGATGCGCTTTAAAAGGAAGAAAGTGATAAGGTTTTAATTGCATTCCATTGCGCGTGAATTATTATAAATTTTATTGTTGGTAAAACAATTCTGATTCAAAAAAAGAGATATGGGAAATTTTAGAGCTATTGTCAAGTTGGGATTTGTAGTATACACCTTGCTATTGGGGTTTTCTTCCTTTGCTTCCAAAAATGCAGATCAATTAACCATTGGGGTAAATAAGACCCCCGCACTTTTTGGGGAGGAAAATTTTCTGGGAAATTGGAAGTATTCTGCAGAAAATGTGCCTTATGAGTATGCCAAGGGGATATTGTTTATATCTAAAAAAGAAGGTGTACTTACAGTTGTAGTTGCTTTACGAGGTAGGGAGAGCAAGGCACAGGACGTTAGGGTGGAAGATAATACTTTGACATTTGACCTTAATTTGGAAGGCCAAATAGTATCCGTAAGTATAAATGCGGAAGGTGATAAGATAAGTGGAAAGGCAAGTTCTCAGGACGGTGTTTTCCAATTAACAGGGGAAAGGCGTTTAGATCCTGAATAGGAATTGATTTTTAATCTTTTTAGGGCTGCTTAGAGTCCCTTAAGTCATAAAAAAAACCGAAGTTAAAAACTTCGGTTTTTTTCTTTTTAAAAATTGTTTCCCCTTAAAAGGTAATTGGTAGGGAAACTCTGGTGTTTCCCCATCCTAAAACCATATGGGTACCATTGTCTACATCTTTATAAGCAATGGAAAAGGCATCCAGAGATTCAGACGCATTGCTCACACCGGCGGGTACTCGTAATACATCGGCACTTTCCTGGTAGGAATAGGCCCCCCACTGATTTAAATTTTTGTTCAGTATTATGGTCCATTCCTTATCACCTGGGATGGTAAATAGGGAATAAGTACCGGCGGCAACTGCTTTACCGCCTACAGTAGCATCCTTATAAAAAATGATTTCAGCGGCCTCATTGGCTCCAGTTCTCCAAACCTTCCCTGCTGGCGCTAGTTCAGAAATTGAACGTCCTTTTAATTGTGGTCGACTATAAGTTACTCGAACCAATTTTTCCGAAACTTTATAATCAGTAGGGTAGGAGGCAATGTCCGCTGGACTCTTGTCCAATCCACTGAATTTCTGTGCCATAGCTTCAGAGCTAAAGGCCAAAGCAATAACCATAAGTGCAATCGTAAATAAATTTTTCATTTTTTTTAGTTTTAGTGATTGTCAAATTTAAGTAGTATTCCTATTAATTTGAATTAAAAGTCGGTAAATTTTGGTCACCTTACAAAATAGATGGTTGGTGTAAGCGATTTCATTTAAAATATAACAATATGTTAGTATTTATGTATTTATAGTTTTAAATTATAACTAATTTTAAGTTTTATATTTTATAATGTGTATATTAGGTTGATATTTGCTTTAAAATTGACATAAATATTATTGTATGTGTGGAATTGTATGTGCCTTTGATGTAAAAGAGAGTACCGAGGTTTTAAGGCCTCAATTGCTGGAAATGTCCAAGAAAATTAGACATAGAGGGCCAGATTGGAGTGGGATATTTGCCGATGATAAGGCTATTTTGGCTCATGAACGTTTGGCAATCGTTGATCCGGCATCGGGAAAACAACCTTTGTTCAGTCCGGATAAGAAATTGGTTTTGGCCGCTAATGGTGAAATATATAACCATAGGGAATTGCGTAAGCAATTTGCAGGTACCTATGATTTTCAGACCGAGTCTGACTGCGAGGTAATTTTGGCCCTATATCAGAAGAAAGGGGTGGACTTCTTGGACGAAATGAACGGTATTTTTGGTTTTGCCATCTATGACTCTGAAAAGGATGAGTATTTTATAGCAAGGGATCATATGGGGATTATTCCACTATATGTAGGTTGGGATATTAATGGTACCTTTTATGTAGCCTCAGAGTTAAAAGCTTTGGAAGGAACCTGTACCAAGATACAGTTGTTTCCTCCAGGTCATTACTTGCATAGCAGCGATGGGGAATTTAAAAGATGGTATTCCCGAGATTGGATGGAATACGATGCGGTAAAGGACAATGAGACTAGTATTCAAGCTGTTAAAGAGGCTTTGGAAGCGGCAGTTCATAGACAATTAATGTCCGATGTACCCTATGGTGTATTGCTTTCGGGTGGATTGGACTCGTCGGTAACTTCTGCCATAGCAAAAAAATATGCCCAGAAGAGAATTGAGTCGGATGACACTACGGATGCCTGGTGGCCCCAATTGCATTCATTTTCAGTAGGATTGGAAGGTTCACCGGATTTGGCAGCGGCACAAAAGGTGGCTAAACATATCGGTACCGTGCACCACGAAATAAAATTCACCATTCAAGAAGGTTTGGATGCTATTAAAGATGTAGTATACAACCTGGAAACATATGATATAACTACGATAAGGGCTTCTACCCCAATGTATTTAATGGCCAGGGTTATAAAATCTATGGGTATTAAAATGGTTTTGTCGGGCGAAGGAGCGGACGAATTATTTGGGGGTTATTTATACTTTCATAAGGCGCCAAATGCGAAGGAATTCCATGAGGAAACAGTTCGTAAATTGGATAAGCTTCACATGTACGATTGTCTAAGGGCCAATAAATCCTTGGCTGCTTGGGGCATAGAGGGAAGGGTTCCATTTTTGGATAAGGAGTTTATGGACGTAGCCATGAGAATCAACCCTAAGGACAAGATGATCAACGGGGAACGCATGGAGAAATGGGTGGTTCGTAAGGCTTTTGAAGATATGTTGCCGGAAAGTGTTGCATGGAGACAAAAGGAACAATTTTCAGATGGAGTTGGTTATAGCTGGATAGATACCTTGAAGGAGGTTGTTAAGAACGAAGTTACGGATGATCAATTGGCAAATGCCAAATACAGATTTCCTTTGCAGACACCTACGTCTAAAGAAGAATTCTATTATCGCTCAATTTTTGAAGAGCATTTTCCATCCGATGCTGCGGCATTATGTGTTCCACAGGAACCTTCAGTGGCATGTAGTACCAGAATTGCCCTGGAATGGGATGAGGCCTTTAAAAACATGAACGATCCGTCCGGTAGGGCTGTATCAAAGGTGCATTCCGATGCTTATGTAAAGTAATGCTGCCGGAGTAGGCATTAAGAATTCAATAGATCAAGTTTATAGTTTATTAGTGTAAGAGGCATCCTGTAGGGGATGCCTTTTTTATTTTTAGGAGGTTATCTTGGTAATTAAATTTGCGAGTCCTGGCCATATCATTATAGAAATTCCAGCCGAAAGGGTTAAAGTCCTGTAAAGGGTTTATTCGGTATCCATGAAATAACCAAGTTCATGATTGTTTTGGTCTGGAGTGCGGAAAATAAGGAAAGATATTGTGGCAAAAGGCAATTCAATGTAGGGGTATATTTTACGATTTAGTCCATCTGTATTAGCTTGGTTGTTCTGTTACAACTTCTTGTTTATTTGGTAGATCCGCATGCTCGGAATTAGTTATGTAGAGGAGTAAAGAGCGCTCTTTGCCAACTTTTATATCGATTGGTATTTTTCCACAATTTTTGTTGATAACTTAGTGACTTATATTGGGCATCAGCCCTATATTTCATAGGGTATTGCGTATATTTGTAGGATTGCTAAAATTATAATGAAATAAGTATTTATTTATGAGCGAAGAAGCAAATAAAGACGAGCAAAAAAAGAACAATTATTCCGCGGATAGTATCCAGGCCCTTGAGGGTATGGAGCATGTGCGTATGAGGCCTTCCATGTATATAGGTGATGTAGGGGTACGTGGTTTGCATCATTTGGTTTATGAGGTAGTGGATAACTCCATTGATGAGGCAATGGGCGGCCATTGTGATGAGATTAGTGTAACGATAAATGAAGACAATTCCATTACTACCCAGGATAACGGTAGGGGTATCCCTGTAGACCTTCACAAGAAAGAAGGCGTTTCGGCTTTAGAGGTAGTTATGACCAAAATAGGTGCCGGAGGTAAATTTGACAAGGATTCCTACAAGGTATCAGGTGGTTTGCACGGAGTTGGGGTATCCTGTGTCAATGCACTCTCCAAGCACTTGAGAGCTACGGTGCATAGGGATGGAAAAATCTGGGAACAGGAGTACAGTAAGGGTAAAGCACTATATCCTGTGAAAAGTATTGGGGAAACCGATAAAAGGGGGACCATTGTAACTTTTACACCGGATGATACAATATTTACCCAGACTGTGGAATACAGTTATGAGACCTTGGCAAATAGAATGCGTGAGCTTTCATTCTTGAACAAGGGTGTATCCATCACCTTGATGGACAAGCGACAAAAGGATAAGGACAGCGAAAGTGGTTATGTAACCGAGCGCTTTTTTTCCGAAGAGGGACTAAAGGAATTTATCAAGTTCTTGGATGGAAATCGCGAGCCTCTTATTCGTAGCGTAATTTCCATGGAAGGGGAGAAGAACGATATTCCTGTAGAAGTGGCGATGGTCTATAATACTTCTTATACAGAGAATCTGCATTCCTATGTCAATAATATCAATACCCATGAAGGCGGTACACATTTGGCCGGATTTAGAAGGGGTCTGACATCTACTTTGAAGAAGTATGCCGATGCATCGGGGATGTTGGAAAAATTAAAATTCGAGGTTCAAGGCGATGATTTTAGGGAAGGTTTAACCGCAATTATCTCTGTAAAGGTTGCGGAACCGCAATTTGAAGGGCAGACCAAAACCAAATTGGGTAACAGGGAAGTATCTGCGGCAGTAAGTCAGGCAGTTTCTGAAATGTTGACCAATTATTTGGAGGAAAATCCTGATGATGCCAAAACCATTGTCCAAAAAGTAATTTTGGCGGCCCAGGCACGTCATGCGGCTACCAAGGCCCGTGAAATGGTTCAGCGAAAAACGGTGATGAGCATTGGTGGCCTGCCAGGAAAGTTATCCGATTGTTCGGAGCAGGATCCGGCATTGTGTGAAGTCTTTCTAGTTGAGGGAGATTCTGCAGGAGGTACTGCCAAGCAAGGACGCGACAGGGCTTTTCAGGCTATTCTTCCATTAAGGGGTAAGATCCTGAACGTGGAGAAAGCTATGACCCATAAGGTCTTTGAAAATGAGGAGATCAAAAATATATATACTGCCTTGGGTGTTACCATTGGTACCGAGGAAGACAGCAAGGCTTTGAACTTGGATAAGTTGCGCTATCACAAAGTAGTGATTATGTGTGATGCGGATGTGGATGGTAGCCATATCGAGACCTTGATATTGACCTTTTTCTTTAGGTATATGCGCGAATTGATCGAGGGAGGTCACGTTTATATAGCAACCCCACCTCTGTATTTGGTAAAGAAAGGGTCTAAGAAAAGATACGCCTGGTCCGATAAGGAGAGGGATGAAATTGCCGAGAGTTTTAACGGTAGCGTGGGTATTCAGAGATATAAAGGTCTTGGGGAGATGAATGCGGAACAATTATGGGATACTACAATGAATCCTGAATTTAGGACCTTAAGGCAGATAACCATAGATAACGCCACAGAGACAGATAGAGTTTTCTCTATGTTGATGGGAGATGAAGTTCCGCCTCGTAGGGAGTTTATTGAGAAAAATGCGGTCTATGCCAACATTGATGCATAAAAAATAGGGTTTACACAACAAAAACTCGCACCATTGGTGCGAGTTTTTTAGTTTTAGCAAAAATCTAAGTGTTATGAAATATTTATTTTTAATAGGAATTTTGTTTTTTAGTGTAGCGGGTTATTCGCAATCTAACGTTAATGAGCTATTTGCTGCAGGAATTAATGATGCTGAGAAATTTTCTGATAGTTATTTCGGGCCGGTGTCCGAGGGCGCTATTTATAGTTTGTCCAATGGATGGTACAACTCTGCCGATTCCAAACCCTTGGGGGGTTTTGAGATTTCCATAATTGGCAATATGACTTCTTTTAAAAATAAGGAAGACAAAAAGACTTTCGTTCTAAATACAGCTGATTATGAAAATCTGCAGTTCGTAGATGGAAGCACTTCCAAACCGGTTTCCACTGCTTTGGGAGATCTTGAGGGCATTCGGGTATTTGTAGAAGGTGAAGTAGGGCCTATTACAACCCGGGAGGAATTTGAATTGCCTACCGGACTTGCTTCGGAAAACATAAACTTTATTCCTTCCGCGTTTTTACAGGTAAGTGTAGGCTTGGTCAAGGGCTTGGAAGTGAAGGCCAGGTTTTTGCCTAAAATTGATACAGAGGACGTGGCCGTTGGATTATACGGGGTTGGTCTACAATATGACTTTTCCAAATTGTTGCCTGCAGATAAAATATTGCCCGTTGCACTTTCCGCTGTGGCAGGATATACGCATTTGAATGCTTCTTATGATTTTACGGACAGTAATATTGTAGATGGTAGCGATCAGCAGATAGAGGTGGACATGAATGTTTTAACGGTTCAGGCTGTTGCCTCCACTAAACTTCCCGTAATTAATTTTTATGGGGCTATAGGATATGTTTCCGGAAAATCCACAACAGACGTTTTAGGGACCTATCAGGTACAGTCTGGGCCATTTCAAGAAACCTATGTAGATCCATTTTCCTTGACCAGAAAGGCCAGCGGGGTCTCGGGAACTTTGGGTGCCAAATTAAAACTTGGCTTCTTTAGGTTGCATGCCGATTATTCTCTGGCAGAATTTAATAACCTAACTGTAGGAGTAAATTTTGGATTTAGATAAATCCAAAATTTACCCTTTATTCCCTAATGGCCAATACGTTGCCATCAGCATCGGCAAGGATAATCCCATGCTCGGTTTCTGTCATGAGTACTATATCCTCCTCTTTGTCAAGACCGGGATAAGAAATAACATATAGGCTATCCTTATGGACCCAACTAAAGTCCGAGATAACCGTTAAATTCTTGTTGTGATAGGTGTGGTATCTACCTAGATACGCATCATTAAATATCCACTCCTGTCTAACTGTAACATCCTGTTTTTGTGTTGTGCCTACATCTGTCGAGATGTGGGACCATATCCCAATTACCGGATCGTTGTTCTCTGTAATTTTGGTGCAATTACTGGCCAGTAGGATGCCAATTATTGCCAAGAATGAAAATAATTTCTTCATTTTGTAGGAATTTTCTTTGATTTGGGTACTTACTATTGAACGTGCAGTTTCAACTTTCTATTATATTAATTCGACGTATGGAACAGTATTTTAACTTTTTTCGATAAAAGGTCTTTTTATTACGTTCAGTATAAAATAGGAGTGGGCTATAATCGCACTTACTTTTTTGAAAGGCCATAGAAAAAGACAAATTCTTCTTCGCAATAAAATTTAGTTGGTTTCTATGGATAGGGTGGTATTGTTCTGTTAAAAATCAGTACTTTTGAAAGATAATTTTTAACTTAAAATAACCTTATAATGAAAGTTACCGTTGTTGGAGCAGGTGCTGTTGGCGCAAGTTGTGCAGAGTACATTGCTATAAAGAATTTTGCATCTGAAGTAGTTGTGTTGGATATAAAGGAAGGATTTGCTGAAGGCAAGGCCATGGATTTAATGCAAACAGCTTCATTGAATGGTTTTGATACCAAAATAACAGGAATTACAAATGATTATAGCAAAACTGCAGGAAGTGATGTGGCTATTATCACTTCTGGTATTCCACGTAAGCCGGGAATGACCCGTGAGGAGCTGATAGGGATAAATGCAGGAATTGTAAAAACGGTTTCTTCCAATTTATTGGAGCATTCCCCCAACGTAATTTTGATCGTGGTTAGTAATCCAATGGATACCATGACTTATTTGGTTCATAAAACTACTGGTTTGCCCAAGAACAGAATTATAGGAATGGGTGGAGCTTTGGACAGCGCAAGGTTTAAATACAGATTGGCCGAGGCATTGGAGGCTCCAATTTCCGATGTTGATGGTATGGTCATTGGAGGTCATAGCGATACAGGTATGGTACCTTTAACTGCACATGCAACCAGGAATAGTATTAAGGTATCCGAATTTTTGTCCGAAGAGCGTCTTGCGCAAGTTTCTGAGGATACCAAAGTGGGTGGTGCTACGCTTACAAAATTATTGGGTACCAGTGCTTGGTATGCACCAGGTGCCGCCGTTTCTTCCATGGTACAGGCAATTGCCTGCGATCAGAAGAAGATGTTCCCATGTTCTGCATTTCTGGAAGGCGAGTACGGTCTTAATGATATTTGTATTGGCGTGCCGGTACTTTTAGGTAAAAATGGGATCGAAAAAATTGTAAAAATAGATTTGGCCGAGGCAGAAGAAGCAAAAATGAAGGAAAGTGCTGAAGGCGTAAGAAAGACAAATAGCTTATTGACCCTTTAGTTTATTGGGGTTGCCAAATATTTAGGGCATCCGTCCCATTTGTTTCCGACTACCATCGGAACGGGGCGGATGCCCTTATTTTATAAAACTGATAAATATATTGTTAGTTCCTATGGGAAATAATATATTTGCACGCTATTTAAGAATACCATTTTTAAATTAATATATAACCAATGCAAAATAAAGGACTTATAAAGCTTTTCGCTTTTTTGTTTGGGCTAGTCAGTATTTATCAGCTATCCTATACATTTATTACCAATAAAGTAGAAAAGGATGCAACTGTCTTTGCTACCAATAAAATTTCAGAATCTGAAGAGGATTACCTTGCAAAAAGGGAAGCGCTGGAAGCAAGATATTTAGACTCTATAGGAGGGAATTCCATTTTAGGATTTACAAATTATGACGAAGCCAAGAAAAAGGAGCTTAATAAGGGTCTGGATTTAAAAGGGGGAATCAATGTTACCCTTCAGATTTCTGTTAAGGATATTCTAAAGGGCCTTGCCAATAATACCAAGAATCCGGTTTTCAACAAAGCCTTGGCCGATGCCGATGCCGCTTCTAAGAGTAGTGATGCTACTTATATAGATCTGTTCTTTGAATCTTTTGACAATATTAAGGGCGATACCAAATTGGCCTCACCGGATATTTTTGCAAACAAAGGTTTGAGTGATGTCATCAATTTTCAAATGACAGATGATCAGGTAAAACCAATTATTAGGACTAAGATTGATGAGTCCATCGTTTCTGCTTTTGAAGTACTTCGTGAGCGTATAGATGGCTTTGGTGTTACCCAGCCCAATATTCAACGGGAAGGTAATTCTGGTCGAATATTGGTCGAATTGCCTGGTGCAAGGGATATAGGACGTGCACAGGATCTTTTGTCCAGTACGGCCCAATTGGAATTTTGGGAAACTTATAAGCAAAGTAACCCTAGTTTAAGTACCTTTTTGCAGGCCGCCAACGAGAGGTTGAAGACTTTGGTTGAGGTTGAAAAGCCGGAAGAAGTTGTTAAACCGGAATCTGAACTGGATTCTTTGTTGTCTGATGTAGCACAAGATTCATTGGATTTTTCCCAAGATGTGAATCCACTTTTTAGCCTGCTTATCCCGGCAAATCCTAACGGAAATGCCTTGGTTAGTGCAGCTATTCAGGATACGGCAAAAATTGGGGAATACCTTAGAATGAAGGAAATTCGCAGATTGATTCCGGCGGATATTCAATTTGTTAAGTTTGTTTGGGAACGTCCAACCGAAGGTTCGGAAGTTGTTGAATTATATGCCTTAAAATCCAATAGGGACAATACACCTAGAATTAGTGGGGATGTTGTTTCCGATGCTTCGGATACTTTTGATCAATATAACAAGCCTGCGGTTACCATGACCATGAATACCAAAGGTGCCAAGGAATGGGAAAAATTAACAGGGGATGCCTTTAACAATCAGACCGGTATTGCTATCGTTTTGGATAATAAGGTATATACTGCTCCTGGTGTTTCTTCCGGGCCTATATCTGGTGGTCGTTCAGAGATTACGGGGACTTTTACCATTAACGAGACCAAGGATATTGCCAACGTACTAAGGGCCGGTAAACTGCCTGCCTCTGCAGAAATTATTCAATCAGAAATTGTAGGACCATCATTGGGACAGGAAGCTATCAATAGTGGTTTCTTCTCCTTTATGATTGCCATGGCCATTGTATTGGTGTGGATGGTATTTTACTATGGAAAAGCGGGAATTTTTGCCGATATCGCCCTTCTGTTGAACATCTTGTTGATCTTTGGGGTATTGGTAAGTTTAAATGCGGTACTTACCCTTCCGGGAATAGCAGGTATTGTATTGACCATTGGTATGTCCGTGGATGCCAACGTACTTATTTTTGAACGTATTAAGGAAGAATTGGCAAAAGGAAAAGGACAGAGCCAAGCAATTGCGGATGGTTTTGGAAATGCTCTTTCTTCTATCTTGGATGCCAACATTACAACTGGTTTAACGGCTTTAATACTATTTGTATTTGGTTCGGGTCCTATTAAAGGATTTGCTACCACTCTATTGATCGGTATTGTTACCTCCTTGTTCACTGCCATATTCATCACTAGACTTTTGGTCGACTGGTATGTGAGTGGAAAAGGAAGAAAATTGGATTTCTCTACGGCCATGACAAAGAACCTGTTCAAGAATATCAACATCAATTTCTTGGCCAAAAGGAAGATAGCTTATATAGCCTCTTCCATTTTAGTGGCAATAGGACTATTTTCATTATTTACACAAGGTATACCACAAGGGGTTGATTTCCTTGGAGGACGTTCTTACACGGTAAGATTTGAGAAGATGGTAAATCCATCTGAAATCGCTTCGGAATTGAATACGATTTTTGGTGTTGGTACCAATGTTAAAACATATGGGGAGGCTAATCAAATCAAAATTACCACTGCATATAAAGTAGACGTTGAAGGAATTGAGGTGGACAATGAAATTCAGAATAAACTGTATACTTCCCTTCAAAAATATTTGCCGGACGGTACCAGTTTTGAAGACTTTACCATAGGTAGTGGAGAAAAATCTATAGGTATCCTTCAATCCGTGAAAGTGGGTCCAACCATTGCGGATGATATTAAAAAGAATGCCTTCTTGGCCATTATTGGTTCTTTGGCGGTAGTTTTCCTTTATATCTTATTCAGGTTCCGTAGATGGCAGTTCTCTTTGGGTGCAGTTGCGGCTGTATTCCATGATATTTTGATCGTGTTGGGTGTATTCTCCATCTTTGGTAAATTGATGCCTTTTAACATGGAGATCGATCAGGCTTTTATTGCAGCAATACTAACGGTTATTGGTTACTCCTTGAATGATACGGTGGTAGTATTTGACCGTATTAGGGAGATTATAGCTGAAAAAGGATGGAAAGCTGGTGAGAATACCAACTTGGCCCTTAACAGTACATTAAGTAGAACCTTGAATACCTCCATGACTACCTTGGTAGTGTTGTTGGCAATATTCATATTTGGTGGCGAATCCCTAAGAGGATTTATGTTTGCCATGATTATAGGTATCATTGTTGGTACTTATTCCTCTTTGTTCATTGCAACTCCAGTAATGTTCGATACTTTGAAGAAGAAAACTCAAATAGGTAAGGAAGAGTAGTGAACTCTAATCGACTATAATACAAAAGGCCGCTGATCAGCGGCCTTTTTTTATATTATTTTTCCATGGGATCCTTCGGGCGATGCTTGTAACTCGTAGATAAATTGGGGTTCCAATCCCGGTTCCTTCCTATGGGAAACAAAGACAATGGCCGACTTGCTTTCCTTGGCAATTTTATTGACAAGGGATATAAAAAGCGCTGCACTTTCATCATCCAACCCGGCCGTAGGTTCATCCAAAATCAGTAGGGGAGGATGCTTTATCATGGCTCTTGCGGTCATGACCATGCGCTGTTGCCCTGCAGACAGGTCGGCAAAAAGAACGTCCCTAAGGTGCCACATATCCAAAATTATCAGCCATTCTTTGGCTAGGGCCTTTTGGTTTTCCGTAGCCCTTAGATAGAGGCCAACAGAATCGTTCATCCCCGAGATAACCATGTTAATACAAGAGTGCAGGCCCGAAAATTTATCCGTCATAGCGGGGGTGTAGTATCCAATCCTTTTCTTGATGTCCCATACGCTTTCACCGCTGCCCTTGCGTTGGCCAAAAAGGTAAAGTTGCTGTCCGTAGCCTTTATGATTGTCGCCCGTAATCATGGACAGTAGTGTTGATTTTCCACTTCCGTTAGGACCTATAAGTTGCCAGAACTCCCCTTTTTTAATAGTCCAGTTAATTTTGTCCAGTACTTTTTTGTCCCCATAAATTACACTTATGTCCTTGCAATCTATTAAAACGGATTCTCCATAGTCGGTGGGAGTTATGGGCTTAGGGATTCTGCCGGTAAAGGAAGTAACTACGGATGGGTTATGTTTCTTAATTATTTTGGATCCACTTTCCAACGGTCTTATATTGGATCCTTCCAAAATCATCTCTTGGGTAATAAACGGTAGAATATCAGCTTTTCTGCTTATGAGCTGAATAATAAATGTATTTTTGGAAATGTGGTCAAGGGAGGCTTTTAAGTCCTTTTGGGCGTCCTTATCCAAATTGTCGAAGGGATTGTCCAAAACAATATAATCCGGCTTTAAATGAAAGATATATTTCAATAACGCCTTTTTTTGTTCCCCGCTGGACATCGTCTTAAGCAGTTGCTGTGAATTTTTATTGATTATCTGGATTCCATGCCTTTCCTCCTCGTCAATAAACTCGTTTAAGGTTATTTTGGAAAATAAGGCCCCGTTCAATTTCTCCAAGGCGTCAAATCCTTCTGGAAGGGGTCCTTCCAATACATTTTTTATGAACTGGTCCTTATGTGAGTTGTTGCTTATAAATACGGCCCAGTGCATTCTTTTGTTCATGATTAATGGCATTTTATTCAATTCAAAGGAAAATAAATTATCAATTTAATTATTACAATTTTTGACTTTATTTATTGAACCAATAAGTGAATTTTAATGTGAGAGCCCAATTTCTTCCTTCAAAGGGTTCAATAAGGTAGTTGTTGCTGTACACTAAAAATAAGTCGGACGCTGGCTTGTATCGCCATTGAAACCGCGAATTTAGATTAAAGTTTTTGGATTGCTCATTGTATTGGAACAAGGTGGCAAAGAATAATTTATTGGTAAAGGTTATATCTACCTCCGAGCCAATAAGCCAAAATTCTGTGTTGTTCCATGGCGCTGGTAGATTGATGTGGTTATAGCTTAAATTACTGCTTAGACTTACGAAGGGTTGAAAACGGTAACCCAATTCGCTAATAAGGCTTGTTCTGTTGCCTTCAGAATAATATCCTCCAAAACGCCCACCAAAGGAATACGTAAACATACTTTGGGGCTTGGAAATGAAATCGAAGGTATAGGCATTCCAATGGTGCTGGGTTCCAACGTCCAAGGATTCCTTGCCCGATCTTGTAGGGTCAAAAGGGGACAGTAGTTCCACGTATTCGTCGGATACTCCAAAGTTCAATTTGGAACGGTCCCGAAAGTCCAAAAGGTACTCCAAAAGGTTAATATTGTCTGTACGCTCCAATTTTTCATTAAAAAAATAGCTTGCGCTTAGTTTTGGGCCATGACTCAAAATGGTACTCTTTTTGGGAAAGAATAGATGCCCTATATAGGAAGTAACGTTTACGTAGCCATTTCTTGGCACAAAACCAACTTCGGCAGTATAATCGTCCTCAACCGATTCTTCCTGTATTTTCCAATTCCATTTACGGCTTTTATATTCCAAATGGGCCGCTTGGGAAATTCCATTGCCATTCTTGTTGGGAGCGAATGACTTCAGGAAAAAGGCTTTCCCTGTCCATTGGTTATTGGCGGAAGCCAAATTATATTCCAAACCCACATTTCTATTGAATTTTGGAAAAACTGTTCTTAGGGAATCCGTATCCTGTGGGTAATTAAAAGATTCCTTGTTTACCAACATAAGGCCTATGCTAGACCTTGCAAAGACTTTTCTTTGTAATGAGAGTACACCAAAATTTTGACTAGGCAGCCCAGTTTCATCTATGCTTGCCGTTTGCATATCCATAAGACCCAAGCGCCATTTTTTATTGAGGTTACCACTAACCCTTGCGCCAGCTCTTATGGGGACGCCCAATCCAATTCTCCTGGAGAAAAACGGACGTATGGTGGCATAACCAAAGTTGGCAAAGAGATCTCCGTTCTCCAAAAAGAACTGTCTTTTTTCTGGAAAAAAAAGTTCAAATCGGTCTAGATTGGTTACCTGTCGATCTACCTCTACCTGTGAGAAATCCGGATTTACCGTCAAGTCCAGATTTAAAGAAGTGCTAAGACTGAACTTGACATCGCCTCCAATTTTTTTATCATACTGGGTATCCGTGTTATTTTCCATATCTTCACCAATACCTCCCAATACATAAGGAATAATGGAAAAATTTGTTTTTGGGGTAGGAGGAGGGGAATCCCAGACCAAAGTTCCGGTATAGGCCAGTGAAGCCGTGGGAAATTGTCGGGGAATGGGAGTCCAACTCGATTTTTCGCCCGACTTTAAATCCAGTCGACTAAAGTTAATGCCCCATTCCGTAACACCATCCTCATAACGTATAGATTTGAAGGGGATAGCCATTTCAAAGACCCATTTTTCATCATCGCTTGTTACTGCAGATACCCATTTGCTGTCCCAGTTGAGATCTACGCTTCCACCACTGTGCATGGTACCGTCCCATTGGGCGCCTGCCGCGTTGGAGCCAAAAGAATAACCGGTGGTTTGGTTGTTAAAGGGATCCATAAACAACAAAAAGTTGTCATTTTTTCCAAAACTAAAATCCCGGCGTAATGATTCTACGTAGTAAGGGCCTTTGGTGGCGTTGTAAAAAGTGGCCAAAAGGTAAAGATTGTTTTCGTCATAGGTCATCCGGATCTCAGAGGGTTCATTGGCCATTCCGGTATCCATAGGCAATACCATATAAAAGTTGGTTGCCACATCGGTATCCTGCCAGGCCAAATCGTTCCCGATCCCATCTACTTCTATAGCTGCTATTGTCTTGTGAATATGTAGTTGAAAGGACTGGTTTTTTTTCTGAGCCGCAAGCGGTAAGGCCAAAACAAGGGCTAAAAGAGTTAGGGGCACTTTTTTATAGACTGACAAAGGAATGGTTTTTTCGTTGGTTGAACTCTCTAAAATAGGCATTTTATGAGTATTTGAGCCATTTAGAGTACCTGACTTTCTAAACTGAACCAAACAATCTTATTCGCCAGTTATGGTGTTTTTCTATATGCAATGGAATCCCCCACGGCTAAAGTCCATTTGTCCGACATGCCGGCATTTACTTCCAGAACATATTTTACGGGAACTTTAGAGGGCAAGCTATTTTCCTTATAGGGTTGTGCATTTTTTTGAAAACTAGCGATTTTCAATTGGTCGTCCACAAAGATGAGGTCTAAGGGAAATTCGGTGTTTTTCATATAGAAGTAATGCATGGCAACATCATCAAAAACAAAAAGCATTCCCTGGCCAGGCTCCATGGAACTGCGGTACATGAGGCCAGTTTCCCTTTCATAGTCGGTATCCGCTATTTCTATATCCAGAGTGGTTAAAAGAGAATCCGACCCTTTCTTCAGTATGCGGAGATCCCCTTCCTTTTTGAAGGTGACCGGAGCTGTTTTTATAGCTTTTTTCGATTCTTCCTTACAGGAAAGCTGAATGATAAAACAAACAACAAAGAGTAGATAGATTTTATTTTTTCCCATTTTACAATTTCTGTTTGGTGCAGTTGCCATTATTCTTCTGCAGCTTACTTTTTAGAGGTGCCCGATTTTGGTCTGAGGATATAATAGAATCCAACTAAAATAAATGGTATGCTCAACCATTGGCCGGTGGATAACAAACCAAGAGATTCCTCAAATCCACCCTGACTTTTCTTTACGTATTCCACAAAGAAGCGAACCGTCCATAAAAGCACTAGGAATACTCCAAAAAGGTACCCAAGTTTATCTTTTTTGTCTGTTTTCCAATATAGGTAATACAAAATGGCAAAGACAAAAATATAACAAAACCCTTCGTACAGTTGTGCGGGATGCCTGTAGGGAATAGCCTCTAGGTACTCGGCAAACCGAGGGTCTTTTTCAATAAGGTTATACGCGGCATTTACCGTTTTTTCTTGGGTAATGGATAATGCTTTGTACGCAGGCATGTCGTCGGAATCCCGGATGAACCTAGTGGCAAGGGCAAAGGATTTTTCCACAGGTTTGCCGTTGATTTCCGAATTGAAGAAATTCCCTAAACGGACGCAAAAAGCACCAATAGAGACTGGAATAACAATGCGATCCAGAATCCATAGAATTTTGAATTCAGGATATTTTCTGGTGTAGAGGTACATGCCTATAATTATTCCTATAGCAGCCCCGTGACTGGCCAAGCCAGTAAATCCTGTAAATTCGTAACCATTAATAAATCCAAACAGTTGACTATCCGCACTTTCCCTTATTGGTAATAGTATTTCCAATAAATGGTTTTGATAATAGGGCCAATCATAAAAGAACACATGGCCCAATCTTGCCCCTAACATGGTAGCCAGAACGGTATAGATAAAAAGGGAGTCCAGCTGCTCCAGGGACTTTTTTTCTTTTAAAAAAATCTTTTTCATGAGATACCAGCCCAATGCGAAAGCAATTATCCAAAGAAGATTGTAATATTTTATTTGAATTACCCCAATTTTAAAAAGGGTATCGGCGGGATTCCAAGTAAAGCCTAAAAAGTACATCTACGATTTTTTTAAGCGACTAAGATAAGTAAATACTGCAAAGAATAGTGGACGGAAATAGGTTAATTTGGAAATCTGCTATTGGATCAATTTGTAATTAAAACAATATATCAATGAATCGCTATATGTTTATGGAAGTGTACTCATATTACAATGGCTCAATGCAGATTTCAATAATTATTTAGGAGCTGGAAAACAGAACTGGAAACTAGAAAAGAGGTAATAAGGCAACTATGGAACGGGGTCATATCCACTTCCTCCCCAAGGGTGGCAACTAAAGATTCTCTTTAGGGCTAGCCAACCTCCTTTGAACAGTCCGTGTTTTTGCAGGGCCTCCAAAGTGTATTGTGAACAGGTGGGGGAATAGCGACAGGAGGCCGGGGTAAGGGGTGAGATAAAATTCTGATAAAATTTCACCAATAGTACAAATGGGGCAATTAATATTTTTTTTATAAATGCCATAGTATTAAAAATTGCAGCCTCGTTTAAGAAAGACTAAAGGTGGTGCCGTCTTTTCCATCATTCAATTGAATGCCCATCTCTGCCAGTTGGTCCCTTATTTTGTCCGATGTGGAGAAATCCTTATTGGCCCGTGCTTCATTTCGCAACTGTATAAGAAGACCAACTACACTGCTTAATTTATCAGAATTAAGTAGTGCACTATTTTGATTTTCCAGTCCTAATATGTCAAAAACAAAACTATGCATGGTCTCTATAAACAGTTCCTTGTCCTTTTGGGTTATGGTTTCCTTGCCCTCCTTGATTAAATTGATACGCTTTACGGCTTCAAATAAATTGGCCGTTAACATGGGGGTGTTGAAATCATCGTTCATGGCATCGTAACCTTTCTGCTTCCATTCCTCAACATTAAAGCTCGATGATGCACTAGTAGGTAGATTATCCATGCTGTCAATGGCATCCATCAATTTTTGAAACCCTTTTTCGGATGCGGATAGCGCTTCGTCGCTAAGGTCCAATATACTGGTATAGTGTGCCTGCATCATAAAGAAGCGCACCACAGATGGTGTATACGGTTTGCTTAAGATGTTATTTTCTCCAGAAAACATCTCATTGGGCAAGATGTTGTTTCCTGTGGATTTGGCCATTTTTTTACCGTTCAAGGTCAACATATTGGCATGCAACCAATATTTTACTGGAGCATGTCCGTTGCAGGCTTCGGCCTGGGCAATTTCACATTCATGATGTGGGAATTTTAGGTCCATACCGCCACCATGTATGTCAAAAGTTTCACCTAGATATTTGGTGCTCATAGCTGTACATTCCAAGTGCCAACCAGGAAAACCATCGCCCCATGGCGAAGGCCAACGCATTATATGCTGGGCTTCCGCTTTTTTCCACAATGCAAAGTCCTGCGGACTCTTTTTTTCGTCCTGAGCTGCCAATTCACGGGTATTGGCAATCATATCCTCCAATTTTCGCCCGCTTAATTTACCGTACTCATTGGTCTTATTGAATTTTTCAACATCAAAATAAACAGACCCGTTCATTTCGTAAGCATATCCTTTTTCAAGAATATTCTTAATGATTTCAATTTGCTCAATAATGTGTCCGGTAGCGGTAGGTTCAATACTTGGAGGCAATAAATTGAATTTTTGCAGTATGCTGTGGAAATCCAGGGTGTATTGTTGTACCACCTCCATGGGCTCCAATTGCTCCAATCTTGCTTTCTTGGCAATCTTATCCTCTCCGTCTTCCGCATCATTTTCCAAATGCCCGGCATCCGTAATATTCCGGACATATCTCACCTTGTAACCCAAATGCTTTAAATACCTGAAAATCATGTCGAAAGACATAAAGGTTCGGCAGTTGCCCAAGTGTACATTGCTGTAAACGGTAGGTCCACAGACGTACATGCCCACGTGGCCCTCGCTTAAAGGTTCAAAAACTTCTTTTTCTCCCGTAAGGGAATTGTAGACTTTTAATTTTTGAGTTTGGTACAAAGACATTATTAAGCGGGACAGTTAAAATTTAGTATCGATGTTTATATAGTCCAAAAATTCTCGTCTTACGGCCTCTTCCTTAAATTTTCCACCGTATTCGGCCGTTACTGTACTGCTTTCAATATCGCGTATGCCTCGGGAATTAACACATAAATGTTTGGCGTCTATAACACAGGCAACATCTTCCGTGCCTAAAACCTGTTGAAGTTCCCTTACGATCTGAATGTTTAATCGTTCCTGGACCTGAGGTCTTTTGGCGTAATAATCTACAATCCTATTCATTTTGGACAAGCCAACAACGGTGCCTTTGGAAATATAGGCCACATGGGCTTTCCCCACAATAGGTAATAAATGATGCTCACAGGTAGAATATAAGGTGATGTTTTTTTCTACCAACATTTCTCCGTACTTGTATTTATTGTCGAAGGTGGATGATTTTGGTCTTTTTTTGGGATTTAGGCCTCCAAAAATTTCTTGGACAAACATTTTGGCCACTCTGTTTGGTGTTCCCTTTAAGCTATCATCATCAAGGTCAAGGCCTAAGGTCAGCATTATTTCATTTACACTGCCCCTTATACGTTCTATTTTTTCTTCATCACTTAGCACAAATGCATCCTTACGTAAAGGTGTGTCTTCAGCAGCGGAAACGTGATCGTCCCCTAACTCTTCAAAATGCTTTTCCAATGCGTTGTCGATTTTCATTTAAAATTGCTTTTTAAGGCAGCAAAGATATACATTATATGCCAGTTAATACCATATTTACCTCCTTACACAACATAAATTAGTGTTAACTAAACTAGGGTGTTAATTTTGAAATTCCCAAATTTTGTAGGTATTCATGAACAGGTTGGTCGTCGTTTTTGGTGTTATTTGGTGTCTCAGCAATACTTTGGCCGTGGCCCAAGTGGCTCCGGATTGTTCCAATGCAGTGCCTATTTGTAACAATACACCGGTTAACGGGGGTACCAATGGCTTTGGTGCGGATGACTTTAAAGGTGCAGGTAAATCCGGTTGTTTGGAAAAAACACCCTCCGGCGCAATTGAATCCAATGCTGCTTGGTATAGATTTAGGACTGGGGCTTCAGGGCAATTGGGATTTAATATTGGTTTTGATTCTAACGAAGATTGGGACTTTGCCCTATATAAGGCCAGTGATTGCAATTCCTTGGGAGAACCGATACGATGTAATTTTTTTGACAATAGGGATGCCAATAGTTTTATTGGTGTAGGGGAGGACCCTCAAGGGGCATCGGATAATGTTCAATATGAAGATTGGTTGGAGGTTTCGCCCGGTGAGGACTACTACTTGTTGGTGAATAACTTTAGTAATATAAATTCTGGATTTTCCATTCAGTTCACAGGTCAAATCTTTGTTACCAACCCCTATGATGCGCTGGATTGCGCAATAATCAACAATCTTTTGGGACCTCCAATTGCTGCATGTAACAATGAGAATATTGTTTTGGACGCTACTACTGCGGATGTGGTAAGTTACACCTGGTATAAGGATGTAGGTAATGGTTATGCTGTAATTCCTGGGGAAGTTTCAGCTACCTTAAATGTGTTGGAAGCTGCTTTTTTCCGAGTGGAGGTAATAACCCAATCCCAGAATAATATTATTAGTGATGTGCAAGTAGGATTTTCCCAGGCGCCTATAACTTCTCCTGTAGGTGAAGAACACATTTGTTTGGATTCCGAATATTTTTATTTAAGTGATAAAGATCAAATGGCTCTGGGCGGACAATCTGCGAACGAGGTAATTATATCCTATCATAGCAGTTCGGCCGATGCGGATGCAGGGGTAAATGCCCTGCCCTTGGAATATGGGTTACAGGCAGGGGAACAGCAGATATACATTAGGGCCACCTCCGTACAGAACCCAAGATGTTATGATGCTTCGGAGGATTTTAAAATAACGGTCCATGAACCTTTAACTCCTAATTTTCCCTTGGAGGTTTTTCTTTGTGAAGGGGAACTCAGTGCTGTGATAGGGGAGACGGTCCCAGATCCGGAATATAATTATCTCTGGAGCACTGGCCAGTCAACTTCCAGTATAACCGTTACCCAAGGCGGGGAATATTCCCTAACGATTACAGATAAGCTTGGTGTTTCAGCTTGTGACAATACCTTTATGATTAATGTTTATGCTTCAAAAACACCTCATATTGAGGAGGTGATAATAGAGGATCTGCAGGATAGCAATACGGTAACGATAATCCCAGATAGGGAGGGCGATTTTGAATATCGTTTGGATGAAGGTACATATCAGCCAGATAATAAATTTTATAATGTACTTCCTGGTAGGCATAGTGTTACATTGAGCGATTTGAATGGTTGTGGAACTGCTGCGGAAACTATAGTCGTGGTAGGGTTTCCCAAGTTTTTCACTCCCAATGGGGACGGGGCGAACGATGTTTGGAATATTGTTGGTATTTCCAGTTTGGAAGAGCCTATATTAACGGTATATGACCGGTATGGAAAGTTGCTTAAACAATTGTCCCAAAATAGCATGGGTTGGGACGGTACCTATAATGGTGTAGCATTGCCATCGGATGACTATTGGTTCAAACTTAGTTTTAAAGATCTGGACGGTCAGCGAATAGTGGCCAAGTATATCAATAATCATTTCTCCCTTAAGCGTTAATGGCAAATTGGAGGGGGAAGGCAACTAAATCCTATCCATCTAATCTTGATGAACTTTGTTTGTATATTCAATTTAATAATTGCGTACAAACGATGGGTATCCAGGTCCGGCAAAACCATTATGAGTACATGTGAAAAAGTCTAAATTTTGTGATAAAATATACCTGTTTTATACTAAATCTTTTTCATGCGAGTTATTATACATGATTTAAGTATGTATTTAGCCCCAATTTCTATGCGGACATTTACCTGTTCTATTTGCATTATGTTGTTGTTTGTCAGCAATATAGTTGCTCAAAATTCACCTGATTGTAGGAGTGCCATTCCTGTTTGTGCAGATGGCCAGCCAATTATGCCATTTGTTGATGGTAGCGGTGATATAGACGATTTTGACCCTGATGAAATTCGGCAGACCGGTTGTTTGGAGAAAGGCAGTGTAAGTTCTGCGAATATCGAAAACAATACCTCTTGGTTCGTTTTTAGGGCAGGTACCGGAGGTCAGGTAGGTTTTGACATTGAGGCTTTGCCGGTATCGGGTACAACAATAACAGCGGAATGGGATTTTGCGGTTTATGGTCCTTATGACCAGACCAGTGGTCAAAATTTCTGTTCGATTATAGGAAGTGGAGGCTCAGAACCTATCCGTTGTAATTATGAAGCCAATAATACGCGTTTTACAGGAATAGGTATTAATCCGGAGAATGGGGATGTGGGAGCTCCTTTTCTTAAACAGAGTCAAAACACCTATGATGAATGGTTAGATGTACTCCCAGGAGAAATCTACTATATTTACATTAATAATTTCAACACCAATTTCAATGATGATGCGGAGCAATTTTCATTGACTTTTACGGGTAGTTCGGTTGATGCCGATCAAGATAATGCGTTGGATTGTACTTTAAGGGACGAATTTTTGGGATTGGATATTATTGCCTGTGAGGGTGATCCGGACATCACCCTATCTGCACAAAATTCTCCTTTTGGACCTGATATTGCAACTGTTGTTTGGACTGTAGATTATGAGGACGATGGCGTTATTGATGCCACTCTGCCAGGATCTGGGCCTTCCAATGCCGAATTGGTGGTTAGCAGCCCTAATTCTGGACGCTATTTTGTTGAACTAACCAACAGTTTTGGAAATAACGTAGGTGATGATATATTGATTACCTTTTTTGGAACCCCGGTTTTACAGGAAGTTATCGTTAGGGATGACCTTTCGGATAACAATATTGTGGAAATAGTAGTGGCCAACCCGGACGGTAATTATGAATATGCTATAAACGGAGGGGAATTTCAAGATGACCCTGTGTTTAATAATGTTCCACCAGGGGTAAATACGGTGATTATAAATGACAAAAATGGATGTGGAACTACAGAGCCCATCGAGTTTTTGGTGGTAGGTTATCCAAAGTTCTTTACCCCCAATGCCGACGGTATCCATGACCGCTGGAATGTGTATGGAATCTCCACCTTGATAGATCCGGTGGTTTTTATATTTGATCGTTACGGCAAACTCCTTAAGCAGATTGATGAGACTACAATAGGGTGGGATGGTACCTTTAACGGAAGGCCAATGCCTTCTTCGGACTACTGGTTTAGAATGGACTATTCACGGGACGAAGACGGAATCATAGTGGCGCGCTCCGTTAGGACCCACTTTACCTTAAAGCGATAATCAAATTATTCTAAAATAACGTGAGTTCGATATGTATTTTATTTAAAATCAGTTG